>BNJS01001635.1_pt1 | contig 108472 bp, 169 predicted proteins | sample 8540461 | NCBI WGS metagenome assembly BNJS01 (sample SAMD00202454, study PRJDB9452) | human saliva metagenome | isolation source: human saliva | place: Japan
CCCGTCGTCCTGGGGACGGCATCCGGCTCTTCGGAGACGCCCAAGCCGAAAATCTATGACTTCCACCTGGGTCATTTCCGCGACTTTTCGAGATCGGGCGTGGTAATCGAGGGTATTCTCGCGCAATCAGGTACGGCGACCTGCTTGCAGAGGCAGAACAGCCCGCTAGGCGCATGGGACCACATCAACACTCGACGACTAAGTAAGCCAGGTCACTTGTAGCCAGGGTCAGTTTGTCCCGATAATGGAAGCGGCGACATCGGTTGCTGGATGTACCGCTGTAGGGCCGTCAACCGAGGCAGTGCGAGTATCAGCACTGCCGCGCGCTGGACGAGTGACAGCGGCTGAGCCTGGAGCTGCGCTAGCTATCGATTGCGCGCAGTATCCGGGCCTTTTCCTTGCCCGGCGAAGAATTCTTCCCCATCGTTCCTAACTCCCTGCGGCTCGGACCTGCAAGGGATTGTGTGGCGATGGGTCCGCCGGCGAAGAGAGCCGACCCTATTCTATCTTAGAAACAACTGGCATTGAAGTTGACAATCTTCCTCCCAATCGCGACTCCGGCGGCAGCTGGGTTCCGGCTGCGTTTCGTCCGGGGGCGTGGGAAAGGCCGGACCGCAACCGGTCGGGCCTATCTGTGGCGAGGCAGGATTTTGAACCTACGACCTCCGGGTTGTGAGCTCGACGAGCTACCGAACTGCTTTCCACCCGCGTCGGCCCGTCTAGTCTACCGACGTTCCAAGCCCCGCTAGCAGGAGGAGAAGTGGGAGCTGTCACGTTGAGGCGCGCGTGCGCAGGCTGCGCTCGCTCCGCCGAGTTCGACCGCATGGCGACGCCCTGCAGCTCGCCGCCCTCCGTTTCTCGGCGGGCTGGCAGCGCGCTCGAGCGCGCTCTACGCTTCTTCTGCGCCTCGCCATGCCGACCGACCAGTTGCCTTCCTTCATCGCCGAATTCGAGCTCTTCCATTGCCTTCTGCAGGCGTCGCTCAAGGCGGACTGAAAGCTCGTCGGCCACGGCGTCCGCCCTCCCCGCTCGGCGAGGGCGTCGGGCGAGCTAGGCGAAGCCGAGGAGAGCCGCTCGGGCTCCAGCGAAGCACAGGATTCGCTTTCGGCTTGTTGTTTGGGTCGGCCGACGGGACCTCCTTGTGCCCGGGAGACGCTCGCGTCGCCTGCCTGTGCGCCGGAGATCCCGCCGAGAGTCTGGTTGAGCGACTCTTCGAGCGTCGGCGCAAATCCGATCTTGCTTTCCTTGCCAAGGTTGTCAGCACATACTGCGCGATCGGATGGGAAGTGCTTCCGCTCGTCTTAGAGGCCTGGACGTAGACGGGTTGGACGTGCAAGAGCCCGCCGCCATTGGCAACGTCAGAAGGTTGCCCGTGATGACTACTGCGTCCTCCCTGTTTGAGGAGGTTGAGGGTGGTCGAAACCTTTGAGTCGGTCAGGAAGTTGTTCTCCGCTTGGCGGGGCCCCGGAACCGTCACGTCCCTCGGCAGCTCTATCAACCTCAGCTGCCCGTATCCGTTGCGGACCTTGCCCGGCTCGCTGCCGGCTTCCGAATCGACCGCCAGGAAGCCCGTCATGACATTTTGCTTGTCGGCGCCGCCCAAGGATGAATCCCGTGGAAAGCGAGAACTGCGCCTTGTCCTGGCCTGGCATCTGCAGGGTCAGGTAGTACGGAGGCTGATCCTGCGTCGAGCCCTTGGGCGCCGTCGGCTCCTGCGGAACGTCCCAGAAGTCTCCGCCCGAATAGAATTCCTTGGCATTGGTCACGTGGTAGCGGGACAAAAGCGTGCGCTGGACCTTGAACATGTCCTCTGGGTAGCGCATATGGGACATCAGATCGCCCGACATCTTCGACATCGGAGTCAGCGTTCCCGGGAAAACCTTCGACCACGCGTTGACGATCGGATCCTTCTTGTCCCACTGGTAGAGCTTGACGGATCCGTCGTAGGCGTCCACAACCGCCTTGACCGAGTTGCGGATGTAGTTGACCTGCTCGGGGGACTCCCCATACTGGCCTGCGCCTCTGGACTTCGCGTCCGCCGTCGCCTCGTTCAAGGTTGGCGGGCCGAGTACGGGTACTGGTTGGTGGTCGTGGCCGTCGAGGATCCACACGAGGCGCGGCAGGGTCTTGGGATTTGCGTCCATGTCGACGGCGGGATAGACCTTTGAATCAAAGTCAGGTAAGGGCGCGACCTTCGAAACCCTCACGCGGGATCGCGGTCGTAGAGGATCTGCGGAGTCCTTTCGTGACGCGGTCGGAGAAGAACAGGTCAGTGTCGCAGGGAATTTGATGGCGAACATGAGCTTGGAGAGAGCGTTGCCGATCTTTAGGCCGCCGTCGCCAGCAGTGGTGGACTTGACTCCGTTCTTCGACCCGCCGGTCCGGATGGTCCGGCTCCACGGCGTCGTTCCCTTCGGCGCGCGACCAGGACGGAACGTCGGTGCGAGACTTTCCGAAGTCAGACGCGCAGCTCGTACCGTGCCGAAGTTCGCCCGTCGAGGGGATCCTGCCGGAAGAAGGACGGTTCGCGCCGTCCGAGGTCGTCGTGTTGCCGTAGCGAGAGACGCCGGCGAAAGCCGTAAGGTGTGAGACGGTGGTCGTTGGCCCATGCGCTGTCTCGAAAGCCCGCTGAGGTTGAGCTCGCGAACGCGGAGATGACCGTGTCACATCGGGTGTCGCCATGATCGTGTGGCGGTCACGAGCTGCTGATCGGAAGGAATATAGTAAAGGTCCTGTGCGCTGAAGCTGGGTGAAGGTCGGCGAAATGATAATGGGTCGAGCACGCGGATCTGCGCGCGTGGTCTCAGCGTCCGAACGGGCCCGCCCGCGGGCGGCGTCGTCCGCCGCCTTATATTCGCTCTTCTTCACGTTGTCGAGGCCGTAGGCGGTAGAGGTAACGTTGACGTTGCTGCACAATGAAGGTCGATTCCTTCTCGGCGGCGTTCAGGACCCACCTGGAAAGCGCTGGGCGAAGTGAGGAATGGCCGTCGTGACGACAGGCCCTGCCACAGCCGTGACGGCGATTCCGATGACCGTGAACTTCCACAGCTTGATGACCGCCGCAGGACGAAGAGGCCGGCGTAGCACCGCGGCCAACGACAGGATCGTGATGCCCGGAAGGAGGCGTTGATGTGTCCGTGAAGTGCGCCGACTTTTCGTTGTTGGCCAGAAGCATGTTGTGCGGCGAAGCAAAAGGAATCCGCCGACAAGCGCCGCGAGCGCTCTCCGAGCACGCCGAAGTGGACGGAACGGGAGGTGAGGACCACCTGGCGAGCCCGTCGGAAGGAAAATTCCGCCGTAAGATGATGACGATACTGGCCTGCCACTGCTCCGACGGCGGCGAAGCGTGACCGACGGCGCGAAGCGATTGCAGAACCGGAAGGGTGAAAAGCGTAAAAGCTCACGTCGTTTGCTGAATTCTGCGTCCTTCACGGCCGAGGCGTGCGGTGAAGCCACAGAACGTACGTGCGCCGTGGCTGCCGAGCTGAGCGCCGAAGCGATTCCCAAAGGCGAGCGGGACGAAGGGCGGGCCAGCCACGGGTGTTCTCTACTCTGTCGCTGGCGATACTGGTCTGTTCCCTCGAACGGCCGTCCTTTTCCCTGTTCGGGCGCGACGATGTGGTTTGACGAAGGCCGACAGGCCACAGGAGTGTTCCGAACGCGCCGAGCGATAGCCCCACGCACTGAGGTCCGAAAACCTTGGCGGCTTTCGGCTGCCACCACTGCGTCCGGTCACACGGTGGCGAAGACCACGAGATGACCGCAAAGAACGGCAGGACGACCGAGGGTCGGCGCAGCGAAACGCTCGACCGACCTGCTTCGGCCGCCCTTGGAGGGAACTTCAGAATCGCGCGGCGGACAGCTTCGCCTCGCGTGTTTTCGACTCCGCGGTCGGTCGATTTCAACCGCTGCTACTCACAACCGATTAGCGCGCTGCGATATTCCCCGAACGCGCGATGCGGCTTCGAGCGGCCGATTCGGCCTGGAGCGACGCCACTTTCACGCATCAAAAGACAGACGGCGCTCGGCGGGCTCCCCGGGCCGGCCACCCGTGTTTGCAGGCGCCGCGCGGCTCGGTTGCTAATCCTGCCAACGCCCGCGGCGAACGCGCTCCTCGCCTTCAGCTCACTGCAGGCGGCGGCGGCGCGGGCAGGGCGACGCGTCGATCTCCGGCGCGGCCCGTGGCACGCGTAGCGGCGTAGCGAGTGAGCAAGCTGTCAAAGAGATCGAGGCCTGCGTCGCTTGCGAACCCAGTGGGATGGGACGGCGGTTGGCGTCTTCCTCGTCGACTGCCAAGGAAGCGATGTCGATCAATTCGGTGGCCGCAGCTGCCGGCGACGCTCGGGCCTGCTGTCGATTGAGCGAAGGAGAACTGCCAGCTCCGGACTCGATCGACGAGCTGTAACGGGCTCGCCTGGCCCGACGCCGTCGGCGGCGTCGGCAATCGGCCAGCAGCATGACGCGTGACGCTGCGCCCAGGCGGAGGCCGAGATTCCCGATGACGCGGAGGAGGCCCGGCGTTTCGTCGTCGCCGACCCGCGCGCGGAAGACTGTCAGAGATGGTCGTCGGCGTTCTGCTGCGGCAGCGAGAGCTGGTGCACGATCGAGCTGCGCTCGCGCGATTCGCAGGCCGAGGGCGATCTCCGGCGCCGACTTCAGTTCCCGAATGATTGGAGGGCTCTCCTGGCGACGTTCGCCGGCCTGACCCGCGACGTTCGCCGGTGGCGGCGCCAGCCTTACGGGGCTGCTCGCGCTTCGCATTCGGCCCGTCGCGCCCGCGGAACTCCAGCCGGCCGCCTTTCGCCAAAGCTTTTCGGCTCCTCGCTCGCTCAGCGAGCCTCGGCCCGTCGCTTCAACTTCAGGCTTTGTCAGCTCGCACTCGTGAGATTTGGCGACGACGATAAACTCGTCTGCAAGCGGAGAGGCTGCCCGCGCCGATGGCCTGACCGCCTTGCGCCTCGTCGGTGCGGTAGACCTTCATCGTAAACAATGCGATCATTCTCCGGCGGTGAGCCGGCGCGAAATGTCGCGCCGCTTTGCAGCGACGAGCTTGTGCTGGATGCCGCCGATCGGCCGACGCGTCGCCCGCCATCGATTTTCATCGTTCCGGTGCCCGCGATCTCTGTCGTCGCCGCCCGGCGGGCGGGTCAGAGATCGTCGTAGTATGGCGAGGCTGAACATCATAGCGGCCACGAGGGCCTCCGGTCTGTCGACGCCAGTAATTGACCTTCACCGGGTGCATGAGTTCTTGCTTGAAAGGTGGACGCCGAGCTTGGAGCCCGGGATGGTCCAGCCGGTCGCGTCGGCCTCCCGTGCGCCGTCGGTGGCGATCTCGACCGTCTTTTCTTTTCCGTCACGGGTGAATCCCACGGTGACATCGTTCGGCGCGATCTTGGCCAGCCGTTGGGCCGTCGGAGATACGTCCGTATCTCCGTTCTTCTGCCTGGCGGTCGAGATCGAGTGAAACGTCCCCCTTGGCGAGCTTGCCGGACGCGCGGGAGCTTTTCGGCACGCCTGCCACCACGAGCTTTCATCGTGACGGCGTGGCCCGTCTTCCCGAGGGCGACGACGCCGCGTTGTCTGAGGGTCAGTCGCAGAGGCGGCGTTTTTCTTGTCGACGTCGCTGGACGTCTCGTTCTCGGGTGAGCCCGCACCGGGACGGCCTGCATGTCCGACGCGAAGGCGCGGCGAACACCTGGGCAGAGGGAACCCCCGTTGTCAGCGGTTCCGTAGCGAGGCTGACCGTCGTCATGAAAAGCTTCGTCGACGAAGCGTAGCGTCTTGGCCCCGTGAGAGGGTGACAGGCTGCTTGCCTTCCGTACTTCCTGCGACGTCGATTGCCGGACCGGCGGTCTCGACGACGTAGGCTGCTGGGCATGACGAGGCCCTATGACGGCAAGCAAAGCGAATGCCCCTCCGGAAACAGAGGCGTCTGCGTGTTGGATTCACTCGTCTGATCATGCCCGAGGAGGCCCGCGTCTTCGCATGTGCGGAGAAGTAACCCTCTCGACGATCCGCCGGAAATGGTGGAACCTCGCTTCTGCACGCTGCACGCCGGAGTAGCTCGCAGGATCGGCTTCCAAGACGCCGGGCTTCCATGCGCAGGGCGCCGTGCGGCTGTTCTGGTGTCCGGGTTTCGACGGCTTCCGCATGCAGACGCCGTCTGCCGGCGACGCCCCTGCGTATGCAGGGTCTTTGGACTGGACCTCGTGGACTGCAGGGCACTTCCGGCGGCGGTCGGACGTTCGCGGTCCCCGGTATTAGCCCTCGGCGGGACAGCCGCGCCATATTCGACGTCGAACAAACAACTTGAGCCAGTGGATGAGAGGTGCCCAACGTGAGCGAGAACGAACTGCCGCAAGACCCCGACCAGTGGATGGAAATGCTCCGGGCTGTGATGGGAGACGAAACCGCCGAACGCATCATTGAGCAGATGCGCGAGTCGGGGGTCAATCCCGCAGCGGCTCTGCAGGCATGCGAGAAAAACCTAGACGTCACGGCCGTCGTGAGATCAGGTCAGTGTCCATGCCGGCTCTTCCGGCGAGGTCCCGTGGATTGGAGCATCGCCGAGAAGGCGGCGCGCTATCAGATCCAGAACGAGCACTACGACTCCTGAGTTCCGCGGAAGGCGAACGGGCGCGGGAGGCGCCTTTCCGTCGCTTCCTGTGGCTGGACCCCGCCGTCGACGTCGACCCTTGCACGGGTCCGAACCAGGCGTGGAGCCGGCTGGATTGGCTCGCCCATTCGCTTCCCACGTTCAAGAGGCTGACCGAGCCGGTGGCCGAAAACGTCGGGCACGCCATTCTCGGCCAGCTGGGGAACATCCCGGAGAGTTCCATTCGGTTCTCGACGACTCCCGAGTCCTTCCGGGATGCGCAATCTGATCTCCGCCGTCATGGGCCTCCAGTACGGACGGGGCATGGCTGAAACTTTCCACTGTGGCTTCGGCACCGCCGACGCTGGCCTTCCGCTGGTCGAGGGCGCACGGCCGCGATGGTCCCTCGAACGTCTCGAGGTCGCTCGAGGGGCCTGGACTCGCCGGAAGAGTCCGCATGTTCGTGGCGATACGCGAGCGGGCCGTTGCTCGGCTCTATTCGGAAGAGTGCCCTGGCTGCGTCCGCGGTCCTCGACGCCGTGGCCGCTTACGCCCGCGAGATTCGGATCGACATGAAGCCGATGGAGGAGCAGGTCCGCGAGGCCAGCTTCGACCTCAAAAGCTCAGGAATTCGACCTGTCGAGTCTTCTCAGCAAGCCGACGAAGAAGCCGAGCCGCCTTGGCGCAGCTGGAGCACCTGCTTTCCCTTGTCGACGGATGGGTGAGCGCCGTATCCCTCCAGGTCGCCTCGAGGGCAGCTGCCCCACGCCGTGGCGCTGGGCGAGATTTCGGCGTGGCGTGCGGCCGTCAGCTCGCCCGCGCAGCTGGTGTTCCAGACCCTCGGTCTTCACATCCAGCCGCGCGCCAATCGCGGGCCCAGCGTTTCTGGGAGGTCGCCTACGCCAAGCTCGGCGCCGAGGGCCGCGACGGACTGTGGAAGCATCCCGATCTGCTTCAACCAGCGAGGCCATGGAGGATCCTGACGCGTTCTTCGATTCGTCGGGACACTCCCCCGCCGTGGCGGAGAGAGCTTTGACGCCTTCTCGCCGAGCGCGGGCGAGACGAGCGCCGACCGAAGCCGAGTGAACTCCAGGCCATTCCAAAGCCTGAGTTCCCACCTGCCGCACGGCGCCGACCGCCGTCGACAAGCCCCTGAGAAGACCGCTGACGCCTGTGCTAACTCCGCGTGAAAATCCGGGGACAAACGGTAGCTTTGCCCATGGACGAGGGTCTTTCACATTCGCGAGGGCCTCGAGGTGTTCTGGCGCGACCGCGACACCCCTGCAGATCGGGCTTGATCCCACACGGGCGTGACGGTAGGCGGGCCTCAATCAGACTCGAGCAGGATTTCGTCGCCTCCCTTTCGCGCCCGTTGTCGGCAACCGAGGTCGAGGCTTCGGCGCACCGAATGCGCATCGCGTCTGCGCGGCGCACCGAGATACCCGACATGCTTGATCGTGCGGCTCGTCCTCGCGCAACGCCCCGGGTTTGTCCGGGGCATGCGTCAGCTGACAAACCTCGACGCCCTCGGCGTGTCCATAGCGCTGGCCTCGCTGAGGCGGAGTGGGCGCGATCGTCTCGGTCCGAACACGGGGCGGTGGGACGGGGACGATCATCCCGGCCCTCGCGAAGCGGCTCGGGCTGCCGCGTGAGGCGTTCCTGACTGCGTTGCGTTCTGGCTCCGTCGGGATTCGCACGAGCGGGACTCCCTGACGTCGCCGTCGTCACCGGCTCGCGCCTCATCGATCCGAGGCAACCGGCGATCTGTGCGGACGGGGCGTTCCTCACCTTCTCGCGTGTGGGTCGAGGAAGTCGATGCCTGCATCGGCCCCTGGTCGAACCGGTGAGAACGCCTGCGCCGGCTGCGTGCACGAAGCGCGGTGCGAAGCCGATCCTGCCTGGGTCAGCCTCGCGCCCCAGGCCGTTTTCGCCAAAGCCGATCTCGCCCCCGACGAACGTCAGGAACCTTGCCTGCGATCTGGCGGTCCGCTGCATTCTGGGCTTCTGGCGGCGACGGCACAGTCTGCGAGGGTTCAGTGAGGGTGCCTGCGGCACGGCGCGGCGCCATGAAGTGTCCGTCGTCGCGCACCCGGCGTGCCCGTGCAGCGCGCACTCCTTCTTCTGGGCAAGATCGATAAAGCGAGACGGCGATCCGATTCGAGGCGGACGGCGCCGGAGCGAGTGCAGGCCGCAGCGTCAAGGCGAGTCAGGTCCTGCTTCGAGGCGGCTGCCGCGCGCGGGAGGCGGGTCGGGCGCCTACGCCCTCAGCGCCCAGCCGGAACGCGACTGGGCGACGACCCCCGAGGATCTCCTCCCCCACTCGGCGAGTTTTGAGCGCTATGCCCCGGATCTTCCCCAGCTGAGCGAGCGTCGCGGGTTTGGCGACGGCGACGGCGCGAGGCGTCGATATCAATGGAGGATGACGTACGCGGGTTTGTCTATGCGCGCGACGCCTCAAAGCCTCCACTCGACAAGCGCTTCGAAAAGGGAACGTCGTCTTCGTGTTCAGCCGCGAGTGCTGCGCCGCCGCCGCTTTGCGCTCCTGTAGCTCGTCGCGCGGGAAACGGGCTCGCTGCCGAGGCCACGTCCCCCGCAGAAAACGCGACATTTTTCGGGCGGATCGCTGCCCGTTGCCCTTTGGCGTGGGAAATCTGGAGGCACTGCTTGGCGCGCGTGATGCCCACGTACATGAGACGCCGCTCTTCGCCTATCGCGTCCTCGCCTTTGGCCAGCGAAATCGGCATGAGGCCCTCGCTCATGCCCACCAGAAAGACGGCGTGCCATTCGAGGCCCTTCGCCGAGTGGAGGGAGGCAAGCGTCACTGAATCGGTCTCGAGCGCCGCCTGAATCTGCGCCCGCTCCTCAAGCTCGGCGACGAACTCGGCCATTCCCGCGCCGCGAGCCTGCTCCATTTCTTCGGCCATCTTGAGCGAAAGCGGCTAGCGCGGACCATCTTTCGCGCGCGGGCCCCGCGCCTTCCGGCGGCTGTTCGCGCCACCCGCGTTGCACTGAGCACCGCCTTGACGTCGTCGGCAAGCGACCCGCCCGCCTCCGCCCGGGCGGCTGCTCGCATGCCCACCATCGCTTCGCGCACTCTCGCCTGGAAAAGAAACGCTCGGACCCGCGAACGGGTAATCGACGCCCGCCCGCCCCAGAGCGGCCTCGAGCTCCGCCGACTGGGCGTTCGTCCGGTAGAGGACGGCGATGTCAGCGAGGCCCACTCCCCTTTCGCGCAGCTGGAGAATCTCAGCTGCCACGGCCTCCGGCTGTCTCGACGTCGTCCCCGTATGCTCATGAATACAACGGGAACCGACGAGGGCAGCTGCGAGACGAGGCCTGACGAGCGCCTTTCGAGGCGTCGGGGGCGATGACCTCGTTGGCGCACGCGACGATCTGGGGGCTCGAACGATAGTCCCGGATGAGCTCGAGAATCTGGGCGCCCTGAAAACTCTCGCGCAAAATCTGCCCAGGTAACGGGAGGACGCCCCGCGAAGGAGGTAGATGGTCTGGGAGACGTCGCCCACCACGCACAGGTCGCGGCGCTCGCCCATCACAGCTGCAGACAGCCTGTGTTGGAGCGGGGAGACGTCCTGATACTCGTCGACGACGAAGTGGCGATACTGGTCGCGCACCATCCGGGCGACGTCGGGACGGTCGATGAGGGATGCCGATGAGCAACAGCAGGACGTCCTCAAAATCGATGACTCCCCGATTCTGCTTGACATCCTCGTAGGCCCGTATGAGCCGAGCGACTTCTTCGGCGGGATAGCCAGCGGCCTGATCTCGCTGAAGGCTCCGGGCGCGGTCGGGTAGTCGTCGGGGGTCACAAGGCTGACGCGCGACCATTCGATCTCGGAAGCCATGTCCCGCAACGAGACCGAATCGGTCGTCATGCCGAGTTGACCCGGCGGCCTGCGCCACCATGGAAAGCTTGTTCTCTGCGATCGGCGGAACGGCGCCGCCAATCGCCGTCCCCCAAAAGTAGCTCAGCTGACGCAGGGCTGCGGCGTGAAAAGTGTGGGCCGACGCTCCGCGCACGCCGAGATCGCGCAGGCGCGAACGCAGCTCCCCCGCAGCGCGCGACGTAAACGTGAGGGCCATGACGTTTCGGGGGTCGAGGATCTCCGCCCGCGCGGCGTATGCGATCCTGTACATTATCGCGCGAGTCTTCCCGTCCCGGCCCCGCACGCACGCACAGTGGAACTCCGAAGCGCGTGGCGACTTCGCGCTGCTCCGGATCGAGGTGCTCGAGCAATTCGTCCGCCGATTCCATGGTTCAAGTCTGGCACGTCCCTCCGACACTTTCCGGAACGGCAGATTTTCCGGATCGCCGGCCGTCCATTCCCGTTCGCGCCGTTCGCGGACAAAAGCCGCAGAGCCAAGCAACGCGCAGACGGGCTTAAACTTGCGTCATGGCACAATTCAAGATGTACACGACCACGTGGTGCAGCTACTGCAAGAACCTCAAGCGTCAATTGGACAAAGCGGGGATAGCCTACGACGAGGTCGACGTCGGAAAAAGGACCCGCGGCCGCCGAGCTCCGTCATGTCTTTCAACGGCGGGACCCGCACCGTTCCCCACCCTCGAGATTCGGACGGCAGCGCTCTGACCAATCCGAGTCTGAGTCAGGTGGAGGCCAAGCTCGCAGAACTGTGAGCCGACCGCCTCAGCCTTCGGCAGTGCGGCGAGGACTCGAGCCGAGACAAAAGCCGCGGGGAGATTGAGACGGGGTGAGACATGGCCAGGCCTCGCAAGCCGATTGAAGCCGGGCGGCGAGACAGGCTCATGCGGCAGGCTCGCGCGCACTTTGTCCGCTGCGGATACACCGGCGCCTCGCTGAGCGAGATCCTTTCCGCCGCCGAGTTTCCGCGCAGCTCCTTCTATTATTTTTCGGCGGCAAGGCCGCCCTGTTCGAAGCCCTCATTCTCTGACGGCTTAACGCGCCTGGCAGAAAACGGGTGCGCGTGCCCGACGTCGATTCGCTGGACGCAGAGTCGTTCTGGCCCTCGATTCTCGCGTTCCTCGACGATCTGGAAGAAGCCGGCGCAGACCAAGACATCTCAACGATCCGCGCCTTTTCCATATGCCGGACGCTCCGGAGATGCGCCGCCCGCGTCGATTTCGGCAGGGCGGCCAGGGCAATGGTGCGAGCGCGCTGTCCGCGCCGGGAGGGCGCTGGGCGTGCTCGATCGCGAAATCCCCGTGAGCCTTCACGTGGAACTGGTGTGGGGCATCGCCGTTGCGCTCGACCGCTGGATGGCCTCGCAGGCCGCCGGCGCCGTTGACGGACGCGGACTCAGCCGCATTCTCGCGACGCGAGTGCTCAGGGGCCTTCGCGCCCATGTTCGACGACATGGCACGCAAGCTCGAGCGCCGCCGCGCCGCCATTGCTGGCTCCATTGCGCCTACGTTCGGCGCCGCCGCTGCCATGTTCGGCTCTGCCGCGTGCAGGCCAGCCTCTATGACGCTTCGGCGGGGGCTACGGCGACGAGCTTGCTCTGCCGCGTGCAGGCCCAGCCTCTATGACGCGAACGCCCGAGGCGCCGCGCTTCGGCGCAGACGGCGCCGGGCGAGGAGCAGGTGATCGCGCGCCGCCGAAAGCGACGTCGATCGGGACGACCTGCGGAAGAGCCCGCCGCAAGATCAGCATGAAACTGCCGAGCATGGGAAGCGTCATCGCCAAGGCGGCGTCGGCGAGGCGGCTGTCGCGTTCAAGGAGAACGCTTCCCGCGCTCGCCATCGCGACTGCGACGACGGTGTTGGCTTCCTCGGCTGATCGCCCAGCCAGCGGGTCACGCCCTCCTCCGCATGCCCGCGATTGGCTTGCAAACGCCTGCGCCAAGCGCCCAGGCGTGCTTTCTATGGCGGGAAAACACTTCCCGACGCCGGCTGCGAGGTAGGCCGCCCCGAGCACTCGGCGACGCCGCAGCTCGCGTTCGGCCGCCGAGCGATGTGCGTGATTCATTGTCTCGATTCCTTTCTCTGTGCTGTTCGCTGTGCCGTCCCGACTTTCTTGCCCCATATTCGTGGACAACATTGTCCATAAACGCTAGCATGGTTTCAGGCGTTCGCGCAGACAAACTTCGACGAAGCTTGCTGGAAGCAACCGTTCAGCAAGCCTTCGCCCCCACAAAGGTCGGCCGCGCGATCGCTCGACACACCCACGCCAGGCCCACTGGAGCAGAACGGACAGTCCGGCGGAACGAAACAGCGAGGCTGACGGGGCCTGCTCAATGACGCGAAAAACGACCGCAAAGACGCGAAAGGAAGAACAATGTCCACCGTTCTAGTCGCCGGAGCGACCGGCTACCTCGGCCGCCACATCGTCGAAGAACTTCATCGCCGCGGCCGCCGCGTGCGTGCAGTCGTGCGCGACAGGGCGCGGGCCGAAAGAGGAGGCCCTGAAGTCGCCGCCGCTGAAGGGGCTCGTCGAAGAATGGGCGGTCGGCGACGTCGCCGAACCCGACTTCGTCAAAGACCTCGCAAAAAGGCGCCGCCAAGTCGTCTCGGCTCTGGGCGTGACGCGGCAGAAAGCCGACCCATGGCAGATCGACAACCTCGCCAACCGCGCCATTCTCGCCTCCGCGCTTCGTCACGGCGTCGCCTCGTTCACGTACGTCAACGTCCTTGGCGGAGAGAAATGCCCGGCCAAACTGACGCGGGCCAGACCGCTTTCGCACGAGCTTTGAAAAAGAGCCGACGTCGCCTCTCAGATCGTCAATCCGTCGGCATACTTTTCTACGACATGATGTCGGTTTTGAAGATGGCCAAGCGGGGCAAGGTGCGCATATTCGACCCAGCCATCCGCCTCAACCCCGATCCACGGGCGGACCTCGCATTCTGCATCTGCGATCTCATGGAAAAGGGAGAGAAGGGATCGTGGGACGTCGGCGGGCCCGACGTCTTCACTTGGGACGAGCTGGCGCGAACGGCTCTTGCAGCCATGGGGAAACAGCCGCGCGTGGGTAAGATTCCGACGTGGATCCTTCCGCCCGCGCTGGGGCTGACGTCGCTGTTCAGCAGACGCCTGGCGGACGCCGCGCGCTTCGCGACGTGGAACATGCTGCACGACTGCGTCGGACCCGCAACCGGCGTTCGCCATCTTGCCGACTTTTATGCGGAGAACCGGGGCCTCGTCTGAGTTCGACCGCTCGGGGCGCTGCTCGACGCCGCCCCGGCTTGACGTGGGCGTCGACTCCCGCCGTCGCCCAGGGCCAGGATCAGTCCGCGGGCAACGAATCCCCTCTCTCCGTCAACGCGTCGACGCATGCGGACAGATCCTCCCGCAGGCGGGCGAGCCGATCGCCGTCAAAACCGGACGTCATCTGCCTTTCGATCCGGGCAACCTCCCCGGACGCGCGTTTGAGCAGTGCCTGCCCTTTCTCTGTAAGCCGGAGAGGCAATGCCCGCCCCTCAGGAGCGCGCTCCGCGCGTTCGGCCAACCCTCGATCGACGACGCCGCGAAGAAGCGAGCTCATCGTCTGGCGCGCGACGAATGCGCCGCGCGCCAGATCGGAAGCGGAGGCTCCGGGATCCCTGTGGAGCAATTCAAGGCAGGCATACTGGGGCGCGGTCAGCCCCATCGGACGAAGCGCTTCGTCCATGCGAGCCCTCAGCGCAGTTTGCAGCTCTTTGAGTTTGTAACCGAGAAACTGCCTCGGATCGCCATTTTGAGTCATGCTCAGACCCCTTCTTGGTCCACTTTCGAGACCTCCCTCAAGCCGTTTCGGTGCCTTCAACCGGTTTCGAGGCCTGGAAACGGCTTCAAACTCTAGCGGGCTTCGACCGCCTTGACCCCATAGCGGTATTCTGACACTATCCTTTCAATGTCAGGATACTGACGTGAGGATATGTGTCACGATCGCCCAGACGCCTGGGCGCGCACCTCCAAACCGCCAGCTCAAGCCAGCGGACGGCCCCGCGCGGGCGCCCCGCTCATCGCCGCTGGCTGCGGGCGTGGCACACCCCGCACACAGGCAGCCCCAAACATAAACAGGGCAGTCCGCAAAACAGGCGCACTAAAAACCGCCCATGAACAGGAGAAACATGAGCCGTCACGGGACTGGATTTCGTCGCACTTCGGGTTCACTGACCTCGGGCGCTCAACGCGCTTCTACGAGACGAAGCTCGGACTTCTCGCGCCCGTCTTCACGAAAGCCGCCGTCGTCTTCGCCACCGCGCCGATCCCCTTTGCCGTCCGCGAACTGCCCGGCGTGGACCTCGACCAAACTGTAGCGGCGGCGTTGCACTCTGGCTTCGCTGCGACGACGCACCAAGCTGCACGGTTCGCTCACAGCGGCTGGAACGCCGACCCTGAGCGAACCCCAGGCCCCGCCTGGACTGACCTTCACCTTCAGCGACGACCCCGACGGATACGCGGTGACGGTCCACGAAGACTCCTAAGCTCCGTCGCGTCGAAACTCAAAGCCCCCGAGGCCGGGCCTCCGACTTTCCCACAGGCACCGAAGCCTTTTCGCGGACGCCTCGCCACCACCCTAAGGGCCCTCGCCGCTGAGCGCTTCGCGACCTCAAACCCCAGACCCCCAAAAGAGCCCACGACCGCCGCCTGCCGCAGCGGAAGCCACCCGGCGGATCGTCATCGCACGCAACCGACCAGCAAGCAGGGAAGCAAAAGCACGGGGCGACTATTTGAAAAAAGTGAAACAGCCCACAGTAGAGTGCAAGTTCTTGCAACTGCATCTGACCGCATCGTAGGCTAAAGATCGTCGGGCAGATGAATCTCGTAACTGGGAATCGTCGTCCACGTCAAAAATACTCTATAACTTCGATTCGCGCAACTGAAAAATCGCGGATTTGCGCGGTTAAACCGCAATGGTTTTGACGCAGCGAGCTCCGCTTTCACGCCTACACTCAGTGTCGCGGCGTCAACCGACCACAAGGGTCGGCGACATGCAAGCGACCCTCATAGCATACTTGTCCACTCGTCGTTTTGAGCGACATACCGTTCGAGCGGCATCCTACTTGAATTCGGTCCACAACGAAACCAATCCAGACCCGCGCGCCCACCGGGCCACAACGCAAAGGAGAAACAATGAGCGAAAACGAGAAGTACGACGAGCTAGACAAATCCATCGGTCGGCTCAAGCGCGCAGCCATTGACGCATACGTTAGAGACAAAATCGGAGACGGGGCGGAGTCGTTCACCCGGAAGACGGCCGGGTATGAGATGGTCTTATCAGGAATCACGATGGGTATCGGCCGGCCGGGGCCAGACGGCGAAGGCGGCGGAACGGAGTTCAAGACGTCCACCTACAGCGCGGACCCAACTACGGAGGCAGTTCCACAAGCGAACTGGACTACACAAAAGAATTCAACAGCGTTCGCGGGAAGATCGAGGATATGAGTCGAGCCGTGGAGGAAGCTTCCGAATCCCGAGACAATCGATCGAGTGCTGTCCGGTTGCAGGGGTGCTGTGTCCCATCTCTCAATATCTTTAGGTTCGGAGGGAAAGGGCGTGGCCGGCGGGATTCTTGAAACGAAACTCAATTCGGTGCACGAGCAGCTGGCGCATATGTCGAGCAACACCGTGAACGCCTTCAGATCCAATGTGATCGAGAGCCTTCAACACGTTATCGGCGGCCTGTCGGCTGCGTCGACCTAGTGGACGGCGGCCCTCGCCTACGAGCACAGGATCTTCAAAAGAAAGCTCGAGTCGGTCGTCGACATCATCGAAAAAGGTTGAGTCCTTTGAATCGGTCGCTAAAAAGAGCGCCACCGAGGACGATTTAGCATCATCTTGGAGATCAGCGAAGCTCGCGAAAAGAGGGCTTCTCCCTGATCCCCGGGAGCGAGCGGCCTCCGCGATCGTGAGCAAACTCGAGCTCGGCTTGTCGACCCCTCAAAGGCCTGACCAACGAGAAAGACAGTCTCCCAAACATCGGGTTCCTACGACGACGCCCTCGCCTCTCTGACCAAGGCCTTCACGCAATTGAATGAGACCATAACGACGGCGGAGAAGGCAGTGGAGAAAGAATCCATCGACAACATGAGCGAAATGAGAAAAAAGAAAAGCTCATACGACCTCAAGTTGGCGGCTGCGAAGTCGTCGGACGTCAGCACGTCGGAGAGGTTAAACATTGATCAAAGCCGGGTCGTGGACATTCTCACCAGGTCCAAGCCGAAGATTATCGAGGAGCTCAACAGTGCCTGGCATGAGATCCAAAGCGTTCATATGACCACTTGCGTTAGCCGACCCGGAAAGATAGGCATCGGCATCAACGGACCGTCCTCGAAGTTCGCATGACGTGAAGTGGCTTATCACGACCTCATCGAAGAGCTGACTGAGGAAAACAGAATACGCCTTCAAAGATTTCGAGATTGCCGTCGAACTCATAGAGCAGGGACTCGGCGTCGAGAAAACAAAACTTGAGGAAATGGAACAGAAAAATCAAAAGATGCAGCAGCCTGCGCCCATGGCAAGACCGCAGCATCGAGGATGAGGGACGAAGAGAAAGCGGAACAAGAGAAAAGAAGCAAGATCCTGGCGAGAACAACCAGGGCAACGGCAAAAGAAATAGAAAGGAAGAGCGATGACAAACCCATATTCATCACCCTGCGCATTCTCATCGTCGCGCTGACGTCACGTCCTCAGATGGCTTTTCTCAGTGGCCGACCATAACCGTGGTTACTGCCCAGTGAGGTTCACTGCCAGCCGTAGGGTGGGACTATCTGAGGAAGGAACTATGGCGACGGCGGATTCTTCGACATCCACGACTCCGACGAGATGGAACAGTTTTTCCATCAGCTAACGATGTCAAGGATGACTTAGCGGATCAAGAAGAGCTCGGAATGATGTCATCAGGCGCATGCAGGCCTCGCACGCGACAACCGCAGGCTCTACATGAACCTGACAGCGATCTTCGCCGTGGGTGCCTTCATCGCTCTCCCCAAGCCAACACAGAAGAAGCTTAACCTCAACTTATTGAAGTTAAAACGAAAGGATGACGAGCTCGTCACCATTCCCGAATCGCAGTAGAGCTCAATCCTATCGATCAATCAGCTGGCGAAGCAGAACGGCGAAACAAAGCTGGTGGGCTGAAGACTTTCAGCCGACCAGCAGCCGGCCCAGCCATCGCTCGATGAGCCTCGCGGGAGACCGACGTCGGCGTGGGCAAACCGATCTCCCCGAGGCCAGAGCTCCGAAAACTCCTCCCGCGAAAAGAACCGGGCGAAAACGAGCTCCTCGCCGTCGACCTTCACGTCTTCCTGGCGGGCGCGGGTGCGCCCCTCAAACGCAAGCATGAGGGAACGCGGGAAAGGCCACGGTTGGGAGGTGACATACGCGACGTCGTCGACGACGACGCCAGTCTCCTCAAAACCTCGCGCGCAACAGCCGACTCGAGCGGCTCGCCGGCCTCGACGAAAGCCCGCGAGACGGACAGCCTTCGGGGGCCCATCGCCCGTTGCGCGCGAGGAGCAGCCTGTCCTCGGCGTCGCGGACGCCATGATGACGCCGGATCCACACGCGGGAAAACCGTGTGCCCGCGCCCGCAGACCATCTCCACCCGCCGGACCTCGGCGACAAGGCTCGCCGCACCTGTGGCAGAAACGGGTGCCGCCTATCAGTTCGAGATGGCCACGGCCTCGACGGCGAGCTCGGCCTCGACCGACGGCCACAGGTGGGACGTCAACGGCACAGAAGCGAAGTCGGCGCTCACAGGCCATGCGCTCTGGCATCCGGCGCTCTCAGAATCCGCTCTCTGCGAGCCGGAGCCCTCCGAACCAGCTGCCTCGGACCTTGTCCTCTCGTCCCCTCTGCAACGGTCGCCAGCCGAGAAACGCCCGGGTGCACGCGAGACGAGCCCGAGGTCGCGTGCGGAATCGTCCGCATCGCCGACGTCACAGAGCGAAAATAGGGTGCGCCGTCCGCAAGCCGAGATATACGGCGCGACGCCGCGCTTCGGGGCGACGCATCCTGCAGAGACTGCGAGCACGCGCTCGGCGCCGGGCTTGACGGCCACCCCTCGCCCCGAGACGAAAGAGAAATCGCGCGCGGGAGTTCTCTGAGGCCGCGGCGAGCGCTTTCGGATCGCGTCGTGTTGCCTCGTCCCTTTCGACTCTCACCCGAACGGCGCCTGTCAAGAACCTGCACGCTCTTCGCCCGCTTGCCGAACGCCCGCCGATCCGCGCTTCACGCCCGCACGCTCGGCGTCCGTCCGTCTGCGTCCAGCGTCTCGCCGCGCTCCGCACCCGCGCGTTTGGCTCCCCGTCATGCATTGCTCCCCGTCCTCGACCCGCTAATCAGACCTAGCTGGCGCGCACATCGCAAACAAAACTCGCCCTTGGAAAGGGGACGGCCAGCGAAGGTTCGTCATTGAAAGAGACCCGCAGACAAGCTCAGCCAACGCAGGCCATTGCGCGCATGGATTCGGACCGTTTACTCGCGAGAAGGGCCGTTCGAGGGTCGAAATTCACATATACACGCGAAAAACCCGTTGAAGAAATGACGAACTGCCAAGGGAAAAAGACACGCGGAGCTCGTTTTTCGCAACGTTTTTCCTAACATCGACTGATCGCGACATTCCGCGAAATCAGGCCTTCTCATCCGCAGTCTGCACTTTCTCGCCGGGCAATCCTTCGCATCGGCATGTTCCGGAGTTGAATCTTTGCCATACTTGCACTGTGAAATCCCACCCGTTGTCGAACGCCGCGGTCTTCGCAGAAACAGAAACGACGCCGACGGAGCACGCCGTCAGCTCGCCCGTCACCGCAGGCGCACACGTCGTAGGGTCCAGCTGCAGATTTTTCGCGCTCATGGCGCCCGCACGCCAGCTCGGTGACGCTGTGCCTTTTCGACGGCGACGACGCCAGCGGCGAGCGAAGATTCAGCCTCCACTCGCTGGGGCGGGGCTGGGCGGGCCACGTTCCCGGCGTCGGCGTCGGGCAGCGCTACGGATACCGCGTCGCCGGGCGCTGGGCGCCCGTATTGGGACTTCTCCACAATCCTGCCAAGCTTCTTCTGGACCCTTACGCCAAAGCCGTCACGCGCGCGCCCGTCCTCGACGGAGCCCTCTTCTCGCCGAGGTTCCAGCCTGGACCGCTCCCGAATCCTGGACCCCGACCCCCTTGACTCGCCGCCTTTCATGCGAGCCTCGGCGTTGTGACGGAGCCGGAAGGTCCGTCACCCACACCCCGCATTCCTGGCGCAACTACCGTCATCTACGAATGCCCACGTCAAAGGCATGACGGCGCTGTGCAAGGACATCCCGGAGGAGCTCCGGGGGACCTACGCAGGCTTGGCCCACCCCGTCGTCGTCGACTACCTTAAGCGACTGGGAATCACGGCTATCGAGCTTCTGCCGATCCAAGCCAAGATGGACGAGACCTTCCTCGCGGACATCGGGTTGACCAACTATTGGGGCTACAGCACGCTCGATTTCTTCGCTCCCGAACCCAGCTACGCGACGCAGGCCGCACAGGAGGCCGGCCCCCAAGCGGTCATAGACGAGGTCAAGGGCATGGTCGCGGCCCTGCACGAGGCAGGAATCGAGGTGATCCTCGACGTCGTCTACAACCACACGTGCGAAGGCGGCGGCGACGGGCCGACGATTTCGTGGCGGGGCATCGACAACACCTCCTATTACATGGCTCAACCGGACAACCCCGGGCGCCTCATGGACACCACGGGATGCGGCAATTCGCTCGATTTCCGACGACGATCCGTGCTCCTTTTGGCGCTCAACTCGCTGCGTTATTGGGCGGACAAAATCGGGGTCGACGGTTTCCGATTCGACCTCGCCGTGACCCTGGGGCGCAACGGAGAGCATTTCGACACGAACCACCCCTTCCTCATGGCCATGTTGACCGACCCGATCCTCGGCAGCCTCAAGCTGGTCAACGAACCCTGGGATCTCGGACCCTTCGGCTGGCGGACAGGCCAGTTCCCGGCCCCGATGGCCGATTGGAACGACCATTTCCGCAACACGATGCGCTCGTTCTGGGTTGCCGATCCGCGGGTGCTCGCGCACGGCGGCAGCGGCGGCGACCTGCGAGACATAGCGACGCGGCTGGCCGGATCGGCCGACCTTTTCGGCCATGGGCGCCTGCCCGGCGGCCGCGGCGTGTACGCCTCGATCAATTTCATAACGGCCCACGACGGATTCACGCTGCACGACCTCGTCTCCTACGACGCCAAGCACAACGAGGCCAACCGCGAGGACAATCGCGACGGGACCACAAACAACCTCTCCTGGAACTTCGGATTCGAAGGCGCGACCGATGCGCCCGGCCCCGTCAAAGCAGAGCGGCGCAAGGCCATGCGCAACCTCCTGGGGACGCTCATCCTCTCCGCCGGAACTCGCAGTCACCGCCGGCGACGAATTCAGGCGACCCAAAAAGGCAACAACAACGCCTATTGCCGGAACAACGAGCTGACCTGGGTGAATTGGGACCTGGCCCCGTGGCAGCGCGATCTGTGGGAGACGACGGCTTGCCTCCTGCGTCTGCGCAGGGAGTCGAACGCGTGCCGCCCCACCGGCTTTTACACCGAAACGTCCTACAAGGGCGACGTTCTCACCGATTTGGACTGGTTCGACGCCGAAGGCAATCCTATGCCTCAATACCTTTGGTTCGACCGCGGCTACCGGACGATCCAAATGCTGCGCTCGGGACGGGGAAAAGACAACGACGTCCTCGTCATCCTCAACGGCTCGCCCCACGACAAGGAGATTCACCTGCCGGAGGGGCGCGGAACCATTTTCCGCCTGGCTTGGGATTCGGCCTGGGAACGCCCTAAGGCGAACCAGCCCTCCTACGCTCCCGGAGCAAGGACGTCGATCGGCGCACTGTCGATGCAGGTGTACACCACGCCGCCGGGGCCATGCGAAACGGCGGCTCCGGCAGGCTGACGGGCGAACCTACTAGACTGTGTGTCAGAAAACGCGTCTGGCGGCTTAGCGCGTCCGACTGCGAACCGAACCGACGACGAGAACCAAGCTGCGCGTCGAGATGAGACGAACCATGCGTCCGACGCCGAAAGAAGGGACATATGACCGAGGACAATCGGGCTGCCGACGCCGGGGCACTCAGCGGCGGCCGGGCTGGCGACGCCCATCGATCCGACGAGGCCGGACCGGCGACCGGCGGCAGGCAAGCCGCAGGCGAGGCGCAGGAGGCAGGCGCGACCCTCGCAAAGGCTCGCGACATTTCACGCAAGATCGAGAAGGCGATTGAGGAAGACCCCGGCCAGTTCCGGGTGTTGACGGGCGACCGGCCGACCGGCCACCTTCACATCGGCCACTATTTCGGCTCCTCGCGCGACCGCGTCGCAGAAGGCCGGAATCGAGACGTGGCTCGTCGATCGCCGACTACCAGGTGATCACCGACCGCGACGGCGTCGGCCCCATCGAGGGACACGTCCGCTCGCTCGTTGCCGACTACCTCGCCGTGGGAATCGACCCGGCCAAGGCGACGATCTTCACCATTCGGCTGTGCCCGCCCTCAATCAGCTCATGCTCCCCTTCCTTTCGCTCGTCACGGAATCCGAGCTTCACCGCAATCCGACGGTCAAGGCGGAGCTCGAAGCAGCGGGAAACCGGGCGATGTCCGGCCTCATGCTCACCTATCCCGTGCACCAGGCCGCCGACATCCTCTTCTGCAAGGCGAACCTCGTCCCCGTGGGCAAAGACCAGCTGCCGCACATCGAGCAGACGCGCGTCGTCGCCGACCGGTTCAATTCCCGCTACGGCAAGGTGTTTCCCCGCCCGCACGGCCTGCTTTCCGAAGCGGACATGATCCTCGGCCTCGACGGGGACCAAGATGAGCAAAGTCCCGCAACAACACGATCGAGCTGCGAATGAGCGCCGACGAAACGGCCAAGCGGATCAAGAAGGCCGTGACCGACTCCGAGCGCTTCATCGCCTTCGACCCCGAGAATCGCCCGGAGGTCTCGAATCTTCTGACGCTCGCGGGCCTCGCCCAAGGGCGCTCGCCTCGCGAAATCGCCGAAGAGATCGGCGACGCCGGGGCTGGAAGGCTCAAAGCGGTCGTCACCGAGTCGCTTAACGACTTTCTCGCGCCGATCCGCGCCCGCCGCGCGGAGGGTCGAGGCCGACCCCGGATACGTCGAGAAGGTCCTGCACGAGGGGCAACGAGCGGGCGAACGCCATGGCAAACGCCACCCTCGACGAGTGCGCACGGCCATGAAGATGGTCTACTAGAGGAGGCTTTGCGACGTCTGCCGTCGATCCGCGGCCGACGTCGAGAGCCGAAGGGCGCGCCCACCCCGGCCAAAATCGGCAATCGCGATCATTCAGGGCCGTCGAGGATCAAACTCGCAAAGGCGTCGTATGCGATGGTTTCACGGCGCGGGCCCGCGATGAAGGCGTCCCAATCGTCTGACAGGGCAATCGTGGGTTCTGCCGACCTCGTCCTTGGTCTCGCCCCAGGTGAAGCCGCGCAGGTAATAGAAGGTCGCCCATCGGCGGTGCTCCAAGGCCGACATGTAGCTCAGCAGCGGGTCGGCGGCGATGGCGTCGGCCTGCTCCGCCGCCGTCAGGCCCTCCAAGACCCGCTCCCAGTGGTTGATGAGCTGAAAGCCGTTGACTCCGGCGAAGGCGGGCCGTCGCGTCGAGCACGGCGCCTTTGACGTGGCGATGCAGGGCCTGCGCGAAGCTTGACTCCTTCTTGACCGTGCTCAGCCCCGTCCACGCCTCTTGCGCGTTGATCGGCGGAAGCCCGCCGGCAATGCGGAGCGTCCGTCTGAGCGTAGACGAGGTTGAAATGCCGTGCCTGCTCCAGGTAGCGCTCGGCGAGGAGTGCCCAGGGGTTGAGCACCTCCGAGTCCAGGCCGAACAGGCGGATCCGCGAGCCTTCGGGCATCGCATTGAGAATGGGATCGACGTCGGCGCGATGCAGGCACACGGCGGTGTTGATCCCGCGAGCACGGGCATCATGAAATCGGCGGACAGGAGGGATCCCTGGCGTCTTCCAGGGCGTAGACTGGCCGCGCTGAACGGATGCTCGGCGGAGATGCCCGCCGAGCGTCGCGCATGGCGCGGCTTTCGAGGGTTGAGTCGACGGCGACGGTCAGATCATTGACTTTCGACGGATCCTCGACCCTGCTGCGAGACGTCGTCGATCTGCTCGCCCGCCCCGCGGCCCGCCGCCGTCACCCGCAGAGGCCTGTTCGGGCTGGTGATCCCCAGATTCGCCAGCATGGCCAGAAGCTCGCCGCCCACCTGCCCCATGCCGACGACGAGCACGTGCGGCTCGGCCACGGCCGCGTCGATCTGTTCGAAAGTCAACCCGTTGTATGGAAGGACGCGGCCGGGCGCCTCGTTCCACGGGGCGGGGTCTCCGGCCATGAACCTGCGCGAGGCGTCCAGAGCGGGCGGCAGGATCGAAAACTCGCCCGACCCGAGGAGCTGATAGGAAGCCAGCTCCGAGAGGGAAAAAGTAGTGCATGTCGAAGTCGGGAAATTGTCCATGTCCCGTTCGACGATCTCGCGCAGGCGGCGGCTCCGAGTTGACGTGGACCGTCGCGCCCACGCCCTTCGGCGCCCGCGCCGCAAGCCAGCGAACGTGGCCGAAGGTGGCCGGCTCCGGCTCCATGGAGATGATCCCGCGGGCCGACTCCAGGTGGATTCTGGCGATCGCCCTGGCCTCCTCGGCCGTGTCGTTGGCGTCGTAATCGACGGCGACCACCTGGATTCCGGCGGACTTCGGGGAGCGGACGTCGTCGAGCGGCGTCGTGTCCGGGACGACGACGCCGACGCCGCTGGCCTCCTTCCAGCCGAAATCTGTGCGTGATCGCCCGCGACCGCTCGCCGCATCCGAGCACCACCACGTGGTTGCCGGTCACGGGGTGGAGCCGCAGGCGCAGGTCGACCGCGAAAACCTCGAAGACGGCGAGAACGCCGGCCGCCGTCGTCATGGGCGCGAGCCATCGGGCAACCTCGTAGACGGGAGGCCCGGGGTCTCCCCTCAAGCACAGGTCGAAAAGGAAGAGCTTCATGACGGCGTACACCGTCATGGAGGCGTCGATCCACGAGTTTGCCGTTTTTCCCCACTCGACTTGCAATCCGGCTATGAGGCGCCGCGAGGAAGGCCACCGCGGCGAAAATCTTGAAGTAGGGAGAGCGCGCAATCGACTTTCGGGGCGACGCCCTCGCGGGCGTTCACTGGCCGATCACTTCCTTCTCAGCCTCCGTGAGCTTTCCTGTCCCCCACCATCTTCTTTGCGGCCGCCTCCGCGTCGGCCAGCTTCACGTTTTTCACCAGGCGGCTCCCTGGTTTGAGGGGTCGTCGACGTCGTAGGCGACGCCGTCGGAGAACAAGCAGAGCCGCGCATTGACCGCCGGCGTTCTGACCGTCTGAACCACCTGGCCGACGGCGAGGTCAGGAACAGCGACTTGCTTCTGCGTCCGGACGAGGACCTGTGCTTCGGTTGCGTCAAGCGCTTGCCCCGAGCGAACCAGGCGGCCGACTTGCCTCGGCATCTCGACCTTCCGCCGACGATTGCCCGACGCGTCGACTAGTGCTGATCGAGTTCCCCGCCTGCAGCGTCGCGGATTCGAATGCGCCGTCCTTCCCCGAAACGGCGTGAGACTGTCGGTCCCTCGTTTGAGGAGCTTGCGCGTCTTGACGTTGTACGCCGCCATTTCCCCCTCCCGATTCACGAGGAGGACCGATCCGTCGGCGCTCGCCAGGAGCGAGGCGACGTCGCCGTCCTTTTCGATCCGTCAGGGCCGAGTTTTCCGCTGGCGTCGTAATGGACGATCTCGCTGACCGTCACGTGCACACGATGTCGTGGGACGGGCCGAAGACGATCGAGGTTCCCGAGGCTCCCAAGGGCATGCTCTCAGGGTCCTGTACTCGGCTTAGCCGGAGTCGAAAGGACGCTCACCCTTTCCGTGTGCTTGCGACATGAGATACGCAGCGCCTTTCCGTCGTTGCTGACGGCTGCTTCGCTGGAACTCGAACTCGTCAGAGTGGCTTGCCTACTTTTCTTGCGCATCAACGATCACTCCTCCGTTTCGCTGCGGCTGTAGAGGAAATCGCGGTTATTGGAACGGACGACGACGGAGCCCGAGGTTTGGACTCCTCCGTCAGGGGCCGCGACGTCGTAAACCGTCAGGTTGCCGTCGGAACTTGCGCGTGACAAAATCGCTTCCGTCCCGGGTAGAACTGCCCCATGCTCAATGGGCGATCCGCTGTGAGGCCCTGGCCGCGGCCGGCGCTATAGAACGATCAAACGGCTTGGCGTCGGACAAATCGTCCCACAGCATGAGCTCTCTGCCGCGCGTGCCGACGATGAATGCGTTGTCGCGCGGGGAAAGCCACCCAGGCTTCGATCGTCGCCTTCCATCAGCTGCGTAAGAGGAGGTTGTTTGCCTGTCGCGGCATCGATCTTTTCTTCTTCATGGAGGGTCGATGACGAGACGTGCCGTCTCGGATTTTGGCCATTCCTCCCGCCGTAACGTTTTTCGACGGAATTGGAGACGACGGATCCCGACAGCGGGAAACCACGTGCATCGTCTTGCGGAAGTAAACGAGCTTTGTTTCCCGACATCAGGTAGTCCACGGATCCGCCTTCCGCGCGGGATTCGGCCAGCGCGGCGGCGTCTTGGGCGGGATCGACAATCGACTGGCGAAGGGCGCCGGTGGCGCCGTCGTACCTCTCGGCGCCGCCGCCTTTGAACGCAATGGCGAATTCCGAGCCGTCCTGGGCGCAGTCGAAGTGGACGAACGGCCTGTTGGAAAGATCGACGTCGAAGATCCTGCGCCCCCGTTTTTACGTCGTAGCCGCGGACGCGGGGCTGCACCCTTTGTCGGGTCATGGGTCCACGAAGAGACGATCGCCGGCGAGAACTGTGCCGGTATGGCCGCGCATCCGCGATTCGAACGGTTCTGGCAGGGCCCCCGTCTGCGGGAGTGACCGTCAGGCGCCCCCGGCTGTCGATGCCGTAGAAACGCGTCCCGTCGGTCGACGCGCCGACGTCGATGGGCTTCTCCGAGAGGGTGACCGAGCGCAGGCGTTTGCCGTTCTCGCTGCTCCATACGCTGAGATTCGCGCTCTTGCCTGCTGACGATCGTGCCGTTGGATCCGATCCAAAACTCGCAGCGAATCCGTCTTGATCTCGTCAACGGCGCCAGCGGGCCCTCGACGTCGCACCGTTGACGTTGACGCGGTACCTCGCGCAGCTCGGCGCAGGGTCCCAGGACTGCTTCGCCCTGGACAAAGCAGGGTTGCTGTAGAAGGCCGAGCTCCCTGTCGCCTCCGGCGATCGTCGTGTCCGCAAAGGTCCATGGGGTTTCCACATCCGCCGGTTCGCCCACGTCGCTGTCGCGGCGCGCCTTGATCAGCCCGGCGCTGGTGGCGGCGAACAGGCCGGTCACGGTGTGGCGGCGGCTGTTGCGGCGGTGATTCGGCGCATCCGACGCTCACGCTGACGCTGCCGCAAATCGCGGCGTGCGCACAACGACGATCAACCGATCAATCCCATCCCGACGCAACACACCCACCGACTGACGCGCAACCGATCCACCACCCGACCCACCCCTCAAAGCCCACCAAACCCCTCCGACCTCACCGCACCCGCGCATCACAGCCAACACATCCCCACACAACATCCCCCACAACCACACCAGGATCACCCTCCACCACAAGCCAACGACATGATCCACACCCGCACCCGCTGATCTCCACCTCGCGCATACCACCGACCGCCGTCCGCGGCGACACACTCACCAGACTCCGACTCAGCCAACGCCGACTCAATCAACACCCAACTCCGCGACACCAACTCCTCATCACGGAAACACACGAAAACCCCGCCGCTTCACCACACAACAGACCCGCAACCACATACCCCTCCACCAACCGCGCAACAGCCCTCGCCATCGCATCCGGACGCACATGCCGATACGACACAAACCGTCATACTTCACCGTATTTCCTCCTTGTCCTCTCTCAGAGCCGCCGCCCGCCGAGCACCTTGTCAGCCGTTTTCTCAGGGCGGCTGGGCAAGAGAATGCATCTCCGTCTCTTTGAGCAAATCCCGCCAGTCGGTGCTCAGAACGCTGTATGCGATGCGCCGTCGATATGAATGCTCCTAGGGTATCAGGCGTCCGTCGATATCCTTCTCAGCACCTCCCGTCCGGGCGTCGATGACGAAGTACGAGCTTTCGGAGACGGCACGACGACCTCCGTACATGCTTCCGACCCTTCGAAAAGGACCTCTGCCGTCCGAGCGGACGCCGGAGGGAAGCGCGACGTTCGAAGCTCCTCTCCCGCGGCTGTCCCGGCGAACGATTCTTCCCCGCCGACTGACAGCGTCGATTCAGGCTTTCCCGCGTCCGACGACGCTGGACATCTCGCCAGACCCATTGCCCACAGACCTGCCTCCGTCGACCTTGAAGATCTGCCAGCTCCTTCGGCGTTCGCAGGCAGATTCGACCGTGTGACGTGAGGCTGCCGTCCTCACGCTCGCCCTGAGGAAGGACCTCGCCCGAAAATCGAGGTAAGATTCCGCGTTTGCCGGAGGCGTCATGGCGGACCGCTCCCTTCGCGGTCACATGGGCGACGTCGTCGCCCCTGCCGAACACAGCCAACGGGCGATTGCCCGTGTACTCAGTGCCGACCTTCTCCTCCGGAGAATACAGAACCTTGCGGCCATGGGACGGTCAGCCGGTCGGCGCTCTCCCGGGACACCAGCGACTTTCCGCTGTTGCTCACGACAGCCCCTGCTCCAGGCAGCTACGGGGGCGCGGCGTCTGAGCCCTCCCTCGTCCCCGCCTCGTGGATAGACCGACCACGCCGTCGTAGCCATAGATCTGCCTCCTGTCGTTTCGGAGCGCGCGGCAAGCTGGTTGCCTCACGAGCCGGTCGGTGCGCGCATCGACGCGTTGACGTACCGTCCTCGCCGAGAGAGAAGCTTCGAGGCGTCCTTCGCCATTCGTGACCGCGATCTGCGCTCCGGGTCGTCCGTCTTGCCGATCGCGCGATGCGACGACCCCGCTGGAACAGGGGGTCCCATGCAGCGCAGGGGTTGTCGGGGTGAGACGCCGATGAAAGAGCGACTGGGCGGAGCAAGACCGCATCTCGCGGCCTTCCCTCGCCCTCTTCCCGATTGGGAAGGGCCAAGTCCAGGGCGCCGTGCTCGTCGGGATGATCAATCCGACTATTGTAGACAAGTCCCGCTGCCGACAGAGATAGGGCCCATCGGCCGAATCCTCGGACGGGGACTAAAAGACGTCACTCTGGCCGGAAAAAGGACTCCTGTGACGGGTCACGCGCTCTCCGGTGCCGGTGTCCGCTCTATGGGGTGCGTCGCAGAATAGTAGAAGCACTTTTTCGCTGCCAAACGCGTAACTCACCAAACCGTTGACGGTTCGAGCCGCGCGTTCTCCGCTCGGCGCCGCAGTCTCTCACGCAGGACGACGGCCTCTGTTCTCGCGTCAATCAGTCATGTGAAACGCTCCGCCTTCTTCGTAGGAGACGGCGAACTCGCCGTCCGTCTGAACGTCAGTCTCGAATCCGGGAACTCTTTGTCGAGAAACACCGTGCCCCTGTATCTATATCGTACGCAGCGATATGCGTTTCCGCCGTCATATGTAAGGCAAATAAAAGCGGCCGCCACCACGCTCGCCGCATGGACGACAACGCGCCGAGACTTCACCTTGAAACGGCTCAGGCGCTTGCCCTCGGCGTCGAAGACGCTCGCCTTCGTTCTTCGTCATGACCAGGAAGCCACCGCGCGAATCCGTCTTTTTCAAGTACAAAGGCCGTCATTCGACATCAATCGTTTTGACGCGCGCCGGTGGACGCCCTCCACATCGTCACGTAGAGCAGCTTCGCCTGCGGTGAGAAACAAATCGCCGCTCGGGAACGACCAACATGCGGCTGTCGCCCGCGGCGCCGGTCGATCTTCGAAAGAACCGTCATCGCAGGATGAACGGGCGGCTTCAACCAAATTTTCACTGCGGTCCTCAAAGCGTCGTACGATGGGCTGTCGGGGTCGGCCTTCTTCCGAAAGCCTCCTTCGCGTACGAAGCCCTCGAATCCGGTCGCCCGAAGCGCTGGTTTCCGACGCCATTCTCATCGTCACCGTCGCGCTTTCCTCGTGGGCTGCGCGTTCGGCGCTCCTTGCCCGCAGCGGGGCCGGTCACCGACACGCCGATGCCGCCCGCTGACAAGCGCAGCGGCAGCTGTTGCGGCGGTGATCCGGCGCATCGGACGCTCACGCGAGCGCACCCGCGCATCCAACGACACCCCCACAACACCAGCCATCAACCGATCAATCCCATCCCGACGCACCACCCGACTGACTGACGCACCAGCCGATCCAGCTGACCACACCCTCAGCCTGAGCCCTCGACCTCCACCGCACCGCACGCACATCCACAGCCAACACATCCCCACAGCATCCCCACAACACACCAGGATCACCCCTCCACCACAACCCTAACACTGCAGTCCACACCCCCGCACCGCGAAAAACTCCACCTCTCGCATAGCCACACGCCGACCCCGCCGTCGCAGCCGAACACACCACCACCAAAAACTCCGACTCAGCCAACGCCGACTCAATCGCGCAGCTCACCCGACCTAACTCCTCCACATCACGAAACACGAAAAGCCCGCCGCCACCACACCCCAGACCCCGCAACCACTACCCCCTCCACCAACGCACAACAGCCCTCGCCACATCCACATCCGGACGCACATGCCGATGCGAGCACTAAACGTCATGCTTCGCGAAACCCCGTTCAGATGCATGGGCCTGGGCCGACGATCGCGCAATCGCCGAGACGATTCCGAGCGACCGCCTGATGCCTCACACCGCCGCCGGACGACCTTCAGGCAACCGCCGGACGCCTCAAACCGTCGAAAACATCCTAATGTTTCCGCCTTCGCTCCGGGGGAAAGGAGCACCAGTTCAAGAGGCACCGTTCCCCAAGGAGCGCCGTTCCCCGATTGGGACGGCTGCTATCGACGATCTGCAACGGGGTTCGCGGTCACTTGCAGGACTCTTTCAGTCCATTCTTCAGGCGCTCCGGTGCGTTAACAACGCGCACCCTTTGGGCTTGTGAACTGCGAGGCACTCCGAAGAAGCCAGTCCGCGCCGCGGCTAGTGATCAGCAGCCCGCGGACGGCGCGTCAGCGCCACGGAAACGGCGTCGTCCCCAACGCTGCCCTACGGCCGGCTGACCGATAACGTAGGTCACCCACAGGTCGAGGCGGACGCCGCAGCACTCAAAGGAACGGAAGGCAGGTCTTTCCCGTCCAGGCAACCGTTTTCCGCGAGGGGCCACGACAGGTTCGCGGCCCAAGCGGAAGCTGATCGATCCCTCCGGCCAGATCGCGACCAAACTCGCGCGCGATGGTCCTCGTCGCTTCGGGCTCGGCAAGATACGAAGGATGGCGCTCCCTCCCGGATATCCGGGCTCGTGGTCGCTTTCGCGTACGCGCGTGGTCCGACTCTGCGACGTGGCTCCCACAACGCCGAGGTGAAGCTGGAGGCCGGGAGTCGACGATCGGGCTCGTCTTCCTGGAAGCGGCCCGCGCTTTTCGGCTGGGCGGCCCGAGCGCCCGAGGGATCGAGCGGGCGGACCTTCGAGGGCCGCCGCCGCTGCCACGGAGCAGCGAGGCCTCGGCGGACGACCGCTTCGCCGCTGCGACGTCGCGCCCAGAGTGAAGGCGGCCTTCGAGAGCCCCCTGCGCGACCGCGAGCGGAGCGCCACGCTGCCCGTGAACGGTCGACCGCATGCGGGCGCTCGTCGGTTCAAGTGGTACGAGATCTTCGCGCTCGATCTGCCGTACAAGGACGGCGAGGGTTGGCATTCGGGAACGCTGCGCACCGCGGCGGGCGACCTTGACCGCATCGCCGGCATGGGCTTCGACGTCCTGTACCTCACGCCCGTCCATCCGATCGGTTCGACGAACAGGAAGGGCCGCAACAGCACGCTGCGCTGGAGCCGGGCGACCCTGGAAGCCCGTATGCCCATCGGCGTCGTCACGAGGGAGCACGACGCCGTCCACCCGGACCTGGGGACATTCGAGGACTGACTTTCTTTCGTCGGCGAGGCGAAAAAGCGCGGGATGGAGGTGGCTTTGGACGTCGCCCTCCAGTGTTCGCCCGACCACCCGTGGCTGACCGAGCATCCTGAATGGTTCACGACCAGGGCCGACGGAACGATCGCCTACGCGGAGAACCCTCCGAAGAAGTATCAAGACATCTACCCCCTCAACTTCGACAACGACCCGGGAGAATCTACCGGGATCAAGAGAATTCTGGAACTGATGGGTCGAGCACGGGGTGACGATCTTCCCGCGTGGACAACACACACGAAGCCGGTGAACTTCTGGGAGCGGATTCTCGCAGATTTCAGGGAGAACCATCCCGAGGTCGTGTTCCTGGCCGAGGCCTTCGCAGCCGCCGATGATGCAGCTGGGGGCCGTCGGCTTCCATCAGGTACACGTACTTCACGTCAGGCGCAACGAAAGGAGATCGAGGACTACCTGTGGGAGCTCGCCCGGATCTCCGACGACGCTGAGGCCGCCTTCTGGCCCGACCCGCGACATCCTCACCTACATGCAGCGCGGCGGCCTCGCGGCCTTCTCCATCCGCGCGCGTGCTGGCGGCGACGAGGCGCCACGTGGGGCGTCTATTCAGGGATATGAGCTCGTCGAGAACGTGGCGCGCCCGGCGCAGAAGAGCAGATCAACAACGAGAAGTACGAGTTCAAGGGCTGCGTGACTCACACGCCGGGCGGGACAGCACGGCATCCCCACCTGCTCGGCAACCTCAATCGTATCCGCAGGGCGACCATCCGGCGCTTCAGCGTCTGCGCGGGATCGTCATCAACCCGACGTCGAACGAGAAGGGTCCCGCTTTCCTTCACGCGCTTTCGCCCGCCCAGAGGAGACTCCCAGCGGAAAGCCCGACGCCGTGTCGGCGATGGTCCCTCAACCTCGACCCGTACTGCGACCCGCGACGCCGTCGTCCATCTCGACCCGACGCCTTTCGGCGTGAATCCGAGTGCGGACGCCGGCCCGATTCTGGTGGTCACCGGACGAGCTGTCCGGGCGAGACGTTCCTGTCGGAACGAGAACCGTACGTCAGCCTCGACGCGCGGACGGTGCGCACTCATTCTCAGTCAAGGCAATCGGATGGAGGGCAAAACTATGAGCGAAGCTTCGAGACGCTGGTCAAGAAGCATCCGAACCTTCTGGCATGGCTCGGCGGGATGCGATGGTTCGAGGCGGAAAAGCCGAAGATCGACAGCGCGTCTGCGCTCACGGCGGTCCCTAGGGATGAGAAGGTCTTTCTGGCTCGCCGTCTCGGCCGACGGCAGGGAGTACAACGTCCCCGCTCGGTTGGTCACGCAGGACGGGCCGGTCGACTGCCGCCGAGCATCCCGCCGGGCAGCAGGCCTTGCTGGCTCTGGCGACGGCGGTGAGCGAGGCGCGTCGAGGCGCACGGCCGTCGTCGGCGAATCCGACGCCTGCCATCCTCCGGAGCCCCGCGCGACGTGGCGCAGCGGCTTCCGGCGCGCATTGCCGACCGGCGAGCGGTCCAACACCTCCCGTGATCGGCACGAGCTTGCGGACTCCGCGCGGGCGTAGGCAGCGTCTTTCGGTGTGCTCAGCGGGAGAGAACCCCGACGTGTTCCTCACGTCCTTCCGACAAAGCGGCACGGTGCCGCGCCTGCTCGGCAACGCCCGCATGGCGTGGGCCGGGTGCGTCGCAGACGTCCTCGTGGCGCAGGAGTTCCGCCGGTTCTGCGGACTGCGCGGCGCACAAGTGACGGCGCAGGCGCCGGGGCCGACGGCCGCCAATTCGACCCCGACAGACCTGTCCAGACTCCCGAGGAACGCGACTCCATCGAGCGCCTGGCGCCCTCACGCGGAAAGACTCACGAGGAGCCCGCCGCCCGCTGCGGAACGTCCGAGGCCGCCGCCGCCAGCCGGGCACGGCTCAGCGGGCGTGAATCCGGGCGCGCCGACGGGCCGTATGGCTCACTAGCACTGCCGAGCTGGCCCCTCATCGCGAACGGATCGACGCCCTGTAGCGCGGCGACGGAAGACGTCACGTGGCCGCCCCTGCAGGAGGATTCACGGCGACTACCACCGCCAAGTTCCTGGATCGCGCCCGGCCGCGATAGGCGGCCCACACCTCGATTTCGAAGGCGGAGCCGCTCCGGCCGCTCAGCGAGAGGAACGGAGCCCGGCTTGGCTACGTTCGCGACGCTCGCCGGAGATGGTTCGAAGCTTCGGCTACGCGGCGGGCATGACCCTCAACCGCCTCGCTTCACGCCGCATGCCGCCCCGATCCGATCGACGTCGAAGAGCGCGGAAAGCCGAGCAGATCATGGCCACCTGTGAGAAGGCCGCGGTCGCGGCAACTATCGCGACGGATACGAACTCTGCAGTGCCGAGAGGCCTCTGTTGGACGCGACTTCCATTCTCGACAAGGCCCTCTGCAGAACTGGCCTCTGGCGAGGCCGCTCATGCGCCGGATTGGCTGGGGTCTCGGCTCGGCGGTGTCGCCGCGATCCTCCGAGTGTCGGCAAGTCGATCGCCGAGCCGCCGGCGCCGGGAGAGCGTTGCCTCCCGCGAAAAGCGCAGACGCCGTCCCAGGATCAGAACGCTGACCGCCAGCGGTACATCGAACCCCGAGCGGAGAGGAGAGTCACCCCGAAGCAGAATCAGCGGCGAACTCCTCCGCTTCCGGCTCCGGAGGTCCGCCGCACGGCCGTCTTTTCGCCGCGTTCCGCGCCCGCTGCCTTCACGCCGCCGCGGACGCGGACCGACTTGATGAAGTCTCAGGCCCGTCGTCGAACATTTACGTCTTTCCCCGTCAACGCCAGTCAAGCTCAACCCGTCTGATGGACGGACAAATCCAACCCCGCTTCATCTGTGGCACGAGTGCAGCGCAGTCACCCATGGAGAAAGCTATGAGAGGAAACAAACTGACGTTCACTGGTCGATCGAGGACCTCCTGAATGCGGTCTCGAACCGGCGGGTACCACGCCCCCACGAGTAGCTGGGCGCCCACGTCGTGAAGACGGCAGGACGACCACTCGCGTCCTCCGTCCGCCTCGCTGATCGCGCTACGCATAGAAACTGCCGAGGGTCGCACCGCGCGAGAGCGCGAGCACGAGGATTCAACGGAGTCTGGCGGGCCGTCCTGGAGACGGCGAAGTCCCCGATTACCGGGTCGTCGCGGTCTGCGACGCGACGTCGAAGCGAGTGTCGACGGCCCACAGGTTCCTTCCGTGCCGTCCGGAGAGCTCGACCTCTATCTGCTTTTCGGAGTGGCCGCGCCACGAGCGGCTGTGCCACTCGGCCTCGCACGTGAAGCTCTTTCCCCAGCGAGGCTCGGCGACGCCAGCGGCGTGGAGCTTTCGCGGTGTGGGCGCCCAACGCCAAGTCCGTTCCGGGTCATCGGCGACTGGCGGCTGGGGACGGCAGCCTGCACACGCCATGCGCACGCCTCGGCCTCGTCGGGAGTGTAAGGAGATCTTCATCCCCGGAGCGCTCGAGCCAAAGGTGCTGGCACGAGATCGGTAACAACGACCTCTCGTGGCATCAAAAGGCCAGACCCGATTGGCCCAGCGCACGAGGCAGGTGCCGCCGTCGACCGCTTCCTCGTCACGGATTCCGCCACGAAATGGACAGACGACGAGATGGATGGCCGAGCGCGCCTCGAAGGACACGCCGGCCCGCTCTCCATCTACGAGGTGCATCTGGGAAGCTGGCGGCGGCCCGGGCTGTCAATCTACCGGGGAGATCGCCGAGCAGCTCATCGGCGTCACGTCACGTTGCGGCTTCACCCACGTCGGGTTCATGCCGGCGGAAACGCACCCTTCGCCCCCTCCTGGGGCTACTAACAGTGACCCGGCTGTGCGCGCGCCGACGGCGCGGTACGGCACTGACGACCTGCGCTACCTCAACACGACGAGGCTCCACAAGGCCGGAATCGGAGTCATCGTCGACTGGGTCCCCGCCCACTTCGAAGGACGAGTGGGCTCTGGCGCGATTCGGACGGCACCCGCTGTACGAGGGACCCCCAAACCCCTCTGCGCGGCGAGCATCCGAGACTGGGCACTTCCCTCGTCTTCAACTTCGGACGTGGCACTGCGGTGCACTGCAACTTCCTGCGGCCAACGCCCTGGTACCGCTCAGGAGTTCCACATCGACGGAATCGTCGACGCCGTCGCCTCCGCGCTTTTTACCTCGACCACTCCCGCGAGGCCGGACGGTGGCGGCGTTTCAACGTTCGGCGGGCGAGAGAACCTCAGAAAGGCAGTCTCTCCTTTTATGCAGGAAGCTGAACGCCACCGCTCTACAAGACGGTCCTGATCATCATGGCGGCGAAAGAGATCGATCGTCCCTTCCCGGCGTGACGGCATGACCGAGCACGGCGCTCGCTTACTGGCCTCAAATGGAACGTGGGTGGATGAACGACACCCACCTGCGCTACCTGAGGAAAGAGCCGGTCAACCGCCTCGTGGCGACCACGGCGAAAATCTTACCTCCAGCCTCGGTCTACGCCTTCTCCGAGCAGTCCCTCTGCCGCCTCTCCACGACGAGGTCGTCCACGGCAGCGATCCCTCTCTACGCGAAAATGCCCGGCGACGACTGGCAGAAGCTGGCCGGCGGCGTCCGCGAGCCTCGCTCATACCAGTGGGTCCCACGGGCTCAAGCAGCTGCTGTTCATGGGCCAAGAATTCGCCCAGACCGACGGAATGGAACGAGGCGGCCGGCCTCCCAGTGGTGGCCGACTGAAGGAGCCCTCCCACGACCGGGTTCTCTCACGTCGTCAGAAACGCCCGCCTCAACAGAAGTACTATGGCATTCGGCTCTGTGACCAGGATTTCACCTACAAAGGCTTTCCTGAATGGGATCGACATGGATCCGACGGCAACCACAACGTCATCAGCCATCTGCGCGTCTGCGTTGACGACAGAAGACGTCGTCGTGGTCGTGTGCAACTTCGCGCGCGGGAATAACACGCGGCAATTATCGCGTGGGGCCTGCCTTCCCGGCGGAGTGTGGGAGGAGATCCGCATCACCGACGGCCCCGAATACGCAACGGCTCCGGCGTCGGCGGTACTCCCGGGGAGGTCATGGCACGAGGAGGTCTGCTGCCAATCGGCCGAGACCACTCAGCCCTTCTTGGAGCTTTCCGCAACCCTTCGGCGTCGTCTACCCTAACCTCGAGTCGGCCAGAAAGCCCACAAAGAAGGCCGCGGGCCAAGGCGAGCAAGACGGCCAAGGCCTCGAAGGCTCTCCGACAAGAAGCCGCGGCAGCGAGAGAAAGGCCGAGGCAGGGGACAAGCCCAAGAAGGGCGCGAAAAGCGTGATACGACGGCGCGGACAGGGCACTCCGACGGGAGGGCAACGCCGCTCTCCGGCATGCGAAAGCGGCGCCCGCCAACGCAGCGACGGCGGCCGCGGGCGGCGCAGAGGCGTCGCCACTCACGCGAGGCTAAGCCGCGAGGCGTCGGCTGCGGTCGGTCAACCGACCGCAGCCGACGCCAGTCATAGAGCAAGACCACACAGAACCGGCATAAAAGGGCGCTTATACGAAAAACTATGGCATTTATAACGCGAAAGGTGTTTTGCAATGTCAGCAGCACTTATTTCGGTGATCAAACTCATATTGTCGTCAGCGCGCCCCAATCGCACCTAGCGAACGCAGGTTTGCTTCTCCACGGCGAGTGAGACGCTTCCAACAGCCAGGGGCGGCCGCCCTCGGCCGCCGTAATTTCACTAACGGATGCGCTACGCACATGTGGCGTGGTGTAAACTTGCGGGCAGAACGGCGTCGGCGCATCGACGTCGGCATTACCGATTTGGCGTGTGACGTCGGCACGTCGACGCGACGCCTCAAGACGAGGGGCGGAGCTGCCCGCGGAGGTGAGCATGGCGGATCGCATCCGGCTTTCCGGATCTGGCTCGGCAAGCGCATCGACCGCAACGGTTTCTCGCGTTCTCAACGGGAAGAAACCGTCGCGCCTGCCACTAGGCGGGCCGTTCTCACGGCGTCTCGACCTTTCTCGGGTACGAACGCCCGGAGAAGCTGCGAGAACATCCGCAAGGATCGGCCTCATCGTGCCGGAACCGGACGAATCTCGATCTTCCCGGATCTTCGCGCAGAACATCGAGTATCCACGCCGTCGTCGCGCGGCCACACGCGCTGTGCACACAGACGGCGCATCACGAGAGACTCCTACGATCGAACTGCTCATAGAGCAGCACGTCGCGAGGATCAAGTCTTCATCTCCGGCCTGCACGCCGATTCAATGGCCTCCGTCGGCCGGTGCGGACGTTCTTCTGACGCAGACCGGCCTGCCGTTCGTCACGGTCAACGGCGCCCAACCCGGTATCGCGACGGCGGATTTCTCCACCGACGCCAAAGTCGACGCCGTGGCGCAGCAGCGTGCGCCACCGTCGTCGCTCGCTCGCTACCACCGCGATCGGGCCACCTGGCAGTAGCCGGAGCGTTTCATCCCTCACCTGAAGGTCAGGGCTTCGCGAGCTGGGCGATGAGGCTCTCGCGCCAGGCGCCGGCCAGCGGTCGTCCCACACGCCCTCCACGGTCGAAGGCGGCCAGGCGTGCCGCCCGAACGTACTGCACGCCGGACGGCTGCACCGCCATCGTCTGCGGCAGCGACATCGTGGCGCTCCGGGCGATCTCGCAACAGTGCGCCTCCCAGGGGCTCTCGGCGCGCGGAGGACGTCTCTCCGTCGTCGGCTTCGGACGACTCCTCATCGCAGCTTTCTCCGCCCTCTGACCACCATCCGCGACCCACGTGAGGGGCCATTTGCGAGGCGCCGTCTCTCCCTCCATGGCGTCTTGTCTCCCAGCAGCGAGACGCCGACGTCGATGGAGTTCCACGGCGAGCTCATCGTCCGCGTAGAATCGACCGCTCGCAGGCGGAACGTGACAGCCATGCTTCTCCACAACCCCACGGCGCCGGGCCTATGGTGGCGCGAGACGCCGTCATCCACATGATTCTATTCCGCGCGCTCTTTCGCCTCTTCCGGGCGGGCCGATCGGCGACATCCCTGCGACCTCCTGCTGGACCATCTGGCGCGCCTCGGCGTCGACGCCGTCTGGCTTCCGGCCCTTCTACCGAAGTCCGGCAGCGCGACGCCGGATACGACCGTCCGAGGATCATGGGGACATCGACCCCGTCTTCGGCACGATGGACGACGTCGACGCCCTCATCGCACGCGCGCATTCGCTCGGGCTGCGCATAATCTTCGACATCGTGCCCAACCACACGAGCGACCGCCACGTCTGGTTCAGGCAGGCCCTCGAGGCCGGACCGGGCTCTGCCCGAGCCGCGAGCGCTACTGGTTCCGGCCGCCCCCAACGACTGGCGCTCGGTCTTCGGCGGAGGGGCGTGGACGCGGGTGTGCGACCGGGAGGACGCGCCCGGGTCGCGGTGGGAAAGCGACGCCTCCTGGTACCTCCACCTCTTCGACTCCTCCCAGCCCGACCTCAACTGGTCCAATCCCGAGGTTCAGGCCGAATTTCGCGACATTCTCAGGTTTTGGCTGAGGCGCGGCGTCGACGGCTTTCGCGTCGACGTCGCCCACGGTCTCGTCAAGGACCCCCGCCTTCTTCCGAACTGGAGCAGCACAGCCCGCGATGGTCGGGGAGAAAAAGAAGCCGGAGAAGGACGAGGCCGCGCCGATGTGGAACCTCGACGGCGTGCACGACATCTACAGGCAGTGGCGGAAGGTCCTCGACGAATTCGGCCCTGACCGGATGCTCGTGGCCGAAGCCTGGGTCTCCCCCGCCTCGGCGATTGCGAAATACGTTCGCTCCGACGAGATGAGCCAGTCCTTCAACTGAGTTCCTCGCCTCGCGTGGACCGCCGACCGCATGAGAACCGTCATCGCCGATTCTCTGCGGGACATGGACGCCGTCGGCGCGACCGCCACGTGGGTGCTGTCCAACCACGACGTCATCCGAGCCACCGCCCGCTTGGGGCTTCCCGACGCCGGCAACTACCCGAAGGGCATCAAGGAGGGCGACCCGCTCCCCGACGAAGTCGGGCACAGGCGCGCACTGGCCGCGCACGCGCTCATGTCGGCGCTGCCCGGCTCGGCCTACATTTGGCAGGGCGAGGAGCTCAACCTTCCCGAGCATGGCCCTTCCGGACGAGCTGCGCGAGGACCCGGCCTACTTCCGCACGAAGGGCGAGGAGACCGGACGCGACGGATGCAGGGTGCCCTTGCCGTGGGAGGCCGACTCGCCCGCCTTCGGTTTCTCCCCCGACGGGAAGTCCTGGCTGCCCCAGCCGCCCGAGTGGAAGGAGTACGCGGTGGACCGCGAATCGGCCGACCCGCGCTCGCCTCTCAACCTCTTTCGCCGGATGTATGCGCTGCGGCTGCGAGTGAGGCTCGGCTGCGGCGGGCTCGTCGATTTCGTCACGGATGGCGTCGCCGCGGACAGCCGCGGGTCTGGCCTTCCTCAACACACCTGCCTCGTCCCTCAACGCGCCCGATCCGGCAGGGGGCAGGGGTCCGCCAGAGGAGCGGCGCAACGACCCGGGCGAGCGCGGCCTCGAAGGGCGCGCCGGCGTTGAAGAGGACGCAGCCGGGTTTTCAGGCGAAGCCGACGAAGCCTCAAAGCGAGGCTCGCGGCGATGTCCTCGTCATCACGGCGTTCGACGAGCCGGTCGAATCCCGAGGGATGGCGGCCATTCTCTGCTCGACCGACGAGGCCCTCGACGGATCCGTCCCGCCGACGCACGGCGTGGTTTGAGAGAGCTCTGAAGAGAACGCTCGCCAGAGAGCCTTCCTCGCCTGCGAGACGGGGGTCGGAAGCGCCGACCGCCTGGAAAAGGTCGAGCAGGCGTTCCCTGAGCCTTTCGCGCTCGTCGCCCGCCGTCGCCTGGACCGCCGCGATGAGGCGCGTGAAAGCCGCGTCCGGCCGGCCGTAGGCCACTTCGACGTCGGCGGCGGCGAGCTGGGCTCGACGTCCCCCGCGGCGCCTCGTTGGCCGGATTCGATTGCAGGGCGAGGCTCGCTCACCGCCGACTCTGAGCATGAGACGCGCCTGGGCCAGGGCCCCGCTTGATGTCGTCGTTGCCGGGCTCCTCCTTGAGGGCGAGCTCGAACTCTTCCTCCGCTTTGGCGAAATCGCGCGCCTCGAGGGCGGCAAGCCCCGCCGCGTGATGCGCGCTGAGAGCCGGTTCGGCAGGCGCCTGCGCGCCGTCGAGCCTTCCCGTGATGCCGTATTGCGCGGCCGCGGCGAGCAGCTGATCGATGAGCGGGCCCAGCTCGGCCTCGGCGGGCGCCCCTTCGAACAGGGGAAGCGGCTGGCCCTGGAGCAGCGCCACCGCCGCGGGAACGCGGCTGACTCTGAACGCCTGGACGATTTCGGGCGCCGCATCGACGTCGACCTTGGCCAGCTGGAAGCTTCCCGCAGACTTGACGACGAGGCTCTCCAGCGGGCGGCCAGCGCAGTCGATTCCTCCGAGCGCGCGAGAAAAAGACGGCGACGACCGGCACACGGGCCGAAGTCTCCAGAATGCTTTGAAGGTTGGCTGCGGTCGCTTCCAGCGAAAAGGGGCCGGGAACCGCGTCCCCGCCCGCGGAAGCGGAGGCCGACCCTGCGGCCGCGAGATCGACGGCGCCGCACATGGACAATGGCTGAGTCATTCCTACCTCACTGAACTTGCGCGCCCAATATGACGTCGTCGCTCGATCCGATCACGCTGATCGTCTTGTCTTTGGACTTCGCGGCGGGAACCTTGAACGCCACCAAACGCGTGTTGGATGTGGTCAGCGTCTTCCCGTCGAGTGTGACCTTCCCCCCTGCCTTGCCGCTTGCGATGCTTCCCGCCTTGTCGCCGACGGTCACGGTGTGCTGTGGTCCGAGGAGATCGTGGTGAAGTAATTCAGCTGCGCGACGACGACAGCGCCGCCGTCGGACGTGCGCATGGCCACGGGCCCCTCGTTGCCGACGGCGAAGGTCATCGTCGACTTGCCCGCGCCGTTGACCGCGGCGGCGTTCTTGTCCGCGGTCTGCTTGAGCTCTTGGCGCAAGGCGTCCTGCGAGAAGGTCAGCCCCTGGGAGTCGCTGCCGGTCTTGTTGAGGTTGACGTATGCCTCGATTGTCTTCTTCGGGCTGGCGGCAGGCGCCTGTCCGACTCGCTGGCGGCGACTGTTTCGGCGCCTGCCCCCTCCCCTCGACGAGGGAACTCCGGCCGGAAAAGCCGCAGGCTTTCGCCCACAGCTTCCAGCTTTCGCGCGCCTTCCCCGGGCGACGTCCATCGTGAGAGTTCTGTTCCAACGGGTCCATGACCGTCATCGCGAGCCGCGGGTAGCCCCTTGAGCTGGAGATCGCGACCCGGTTCTCGTGACCCGGTGGCCAGCGCGGGGAATTTGTAGGAGTCCCCGAGCCGTTTCGTGTTGTACTGAGCCTGGCGGATGACCGTCAGGGGCCCGTCGTCGTCGCTCCGAGCTTGTCCGTGCTCTGATCCTTGTCGGTGGCGTTGAGCGGGACCAGAACCCGCTTCGAGACCTTCATGAAGTTATCGACCGACGTGCCGGACGCGAGGCCGACTTCGCCGCCGTCGGCTTGGGCACGGGCGGCTCCGATTCTCCGCATCCTGTCAGCCCCGCGGCCGAGCCGCTGTCAGGGCGAGGCCCATTCTTTTTAGCATGTGATCCTCCTCGTTGTCATGCCGCCGACGGGACTCTCAATCCCCTCGAGGGCGAGTCCCTCATCGGCCGCGCCAGGCGGTCTTGGGCAGGTCGGCTCCGCGGACGCCGAAGTCGGTAATCCGAGGCGTCTGCAGCACGCATGCCCGCCGCCGTTTTGAGCGCCGGGTCCGGGAGACCGCCGGCGCCGGCTTCGGGCGTTCGCTCGACCCGGGTGCTCCCGCCCTCTGCTGCCCGCCCGCTTCGGGGATGACGATGCGGTCTTCGGCGGAAAGCTCCCTGCCCCGCAGTTCGTCGGCGCGAGGGACTGCCGGCGATGATTCCCCGCGCCGAGGGTTCTCCCTGTGGCGTTCGCCTGTTCGTTCTGGGGAGTCTCATGCGGCTGTCCGGCAGGCGGCGTCGCGAAGCCGCCCCGAGGCGACCGCCTGAGGTCGATTTCCTGAGTGTCGCTCCCCAGGCCGGGAACGCTCGTGCGCGGAGGAATCGCCTGGCCGCTCGCGATCTGGGCGATCTCAGGCGCCGCCGCGTCGGCCTGCAACCTGCGGCTGGGCGCCGCTCGCCTGTCCGCCGTTGGGCCGCGCCGTTTGGCAAATGCCGCCCCGTGCAGCAGGAGCCTCCCTGCGCGGCAAGCTGCCCGGCGCAGGGCCGCCCGGCGCAGCCGCTCGGCGCAGCGCCGGCGACCGCAGGGCCATCCGCCGTCGAACGGTCGAGCGCAGCGTGCCGCCTCGATTGTCTCACGTCGTGGGCGGCCAAAGCCTCGGTGGCGTCGCATCGGCGTCGCCGACGGCGGCAGAACGCATTTGCCTGCGGCCCCGCCCACCGGGGCAATGGGCACGGTCGGCTTGCCGCTTTCGAGATCTTCGTTCCGCTGAGGGTCGGCGGTCTTGCCCAAAACGGTCGTCTCTGCATTTGCGCGGGCGGCTCGGCGAGCGAGCTTGCGTTCGCGAATGGCCTCCCGCTCGGCCTTTTGCAGACGATCCCGATGGTCAAGCGCCAGCAGGGCGGCCCCGATGAGAGCCATGAGCAGGCCGATGACGACGATCGGTATGTTGTTGAACGGCACCGAGGTTGCGGTCCCACGTGAGAGAGACCGTGGGAGCCTTGCCGTCCGAGCTCGTCGCGATGAGCGAAATCGAGCCGGCGCTGTTTTCGTCGATTCGATACTGCTCTTCGACCGCTCCCTTCTCGGTCTTCTTCTCGATCCACATGTCGAATCCCGCAACGGTCGGCGCGCCGCATTGCCGCCTTTGGCCTTTTCCGCTTTTTCAGCGCCTTCAGTTCGTCAGCGGTGATCTTGGTGGCGGGAAGCCCCTTCGCAGCGCTGACGTCGTCGTCGAGGCGCCGAAGGCGAAGCGTCACATTGGCGTTCCCGGATCCCGTCACTTTAACCTTGACCGTTTCCGCGCCCAGCTCGAGCACCCCCGCAGCGCTGTAGATCGTAGGGGGCCGACCCTCCTCGGCCACGGCCGTCGCCGTGCTTTCGGTCTTGTCGACGACCCCGATGATGATACCGACCACGGCCACTATGAGCCCCAGCGCAGCAAGCGCGATGCCGACGGTCCTTCGTCGCATGTTGTCCCTCCGTCGAGCGAGCAGCAGGCGCTCGCACCCGCGAATCGCTTCTTCCCAGTCGCGGCGCCCTTTAATAACGATTTTATAACATTATCGCCGTCCGATCTGACGTCCCGGTAGCCGATCACGGCCTAGTGAAAGCAGCTTCTGGTCTGTATCCGATTCACAACCCACATATCACCCATCGGAAAGGTCGGAGAATGGTTGAGAAACCAGCGGGTTCTCTGCTTGTGCGAAACGCATGACCGCGCAGGTCGACGAACACACATACGAATTGGAGTCGGCGCTCGGAAAAAGCGGGTCGGCACCGAGAAACCTCGGTCCCCAGGTCACCGAACTGGATTCACGCATCCCTGCGCCTGTCGGGCGAGAGCTCGCCGAGGCGAAGCAAGAGGTTCGGGAGAACTGCGCCCCAGCTACGGCGGGGTTTGCTCGCGCGTCTTGAACGCCTCCTGCGTTCGGACGGAGGAGCAGGCCACGGACGTCATGTCCAGGGCAAATTCCGACGCCGAAGCCATCATCGCGCAGCGTGAGCGCGCCGCACTGCTGACCAGCAGGCGCGGAGGCCGAAGCTCGGACACGCTCACGAGCGCACGCACCAAGGCCGATCAACTGCGAGCTACATCACGTCAGGAGGCGGACGCCTCATGATCAACGCGCACCGCACCGCAGAAGAACTCGTCGCCTCGGCCGAGCGGGGCGGATCGAACGCACATCGGCGTCGAACGAGTCTCGTCCATGCGCTCGAGATCGACCACTACGTCGAGTCCCAGCGGGCCAACGTCGACGCGCGGGCCGGTCCGAGATGCGCGCCGCCGCAGAAGAGGTGTCCAAGATTCGCGCGGAGGCCACCCGCGACGCCACACGGCTTTCGCAGCGAGACCGACGAGATCGTCGCCGCCCCTGCGCGCCTCGGTGGACCGCGAGGTCGCGAATTGCGCAAAGGCGCAGCGCGAGCCGCAGCGCCATCGACGCAGAGGCCCGCGAGCACGCGGAGGCCGTGGTCTCCGACGCCGAGGGCAGGGCCGAGGCCGCAGAACGGCGCTGTCGGAGGCGACGCAGAGGCCGAGCAGCTCACGTTCGGACTCGGAGAAGACGGCGACGGCCACACTGAACCAGGTCTCAGGAAGAGGCCTCGTCCATCGTCTCCGCGGCACGCGACGAGCCTCGCAGGATCCGCCTGAGGCCAACGCGGAGGCGGCGGCGGATAGCTCACTCGGCCGAAGAGCACGTCGCCTCCCCTGGAGACCAGCGCGACGCGCTGCTGACCCATCTGGAGGACATGCGCTCGATGCTGCGTCTCGGATTCCGGCTCGCGCTGGCCAACATCGTCAGCGCTGGCCAGGCACGAACCGAGACGCCGACGGGTCACGTCCGCGGCGTCGGCGGCCCGCGCGCCGGAAAGCGATGAGGGGCGCCTGAGGTCCACGAGATCGAGGGTTCCCCGGGCCGTCGAATCGGAGGAGAAGCCGCCGATCAAGACAAGCCGAAGTCGTCTCGCCTCAAGAAGAAGCCTCAGCAAAGGCTTCGCAGTCGACGCCTCGAAGGCGGGCGGGGCCGCAAAGAAGAAGCAGCCTCCCGAGGATCACGCACCCGAAGAGCCTGCGCAGCCTGTTACATCACGCACATAACTCACCACGCGGGAGGGAAGGCGCCCTCCCGCGTTGCATTCGGCGCGCCCCGTCTCGTCGGATGCGGGCCTGGGGACGCCAAGCGGCGCCCGAGCGGCGGCGCTATGCGCGCCTGACGGTAATCGGCCAGAGCCTTTGCCAGCACTCGGGCTGTCGTCCGCCACGAAGTGGCGGGCGCTGGAATCTCGATGATCTTTGCGTGCGGGCGAAGCCTTCCACTGCTGGAGGAGGGCGAAGCGCATGTGGCGTCGTCGGCGCCAGCGCTCGAGCAAAATGGGCCCGTCGATGGCGGTCAGCGCCGATGGCACCTGTCGCGGTCGAGCAGAGCCCTCTGCAGCCAGGCGAGCGTAGCCGAGTTGAACAGCCGGAAACGCCGGTCGAGCTCCTGACGCACGGACTCCGGCGAAGCCGGGGAAACGAGAAATTGCTCCATCCTTGACGGATTCATAGCCCCTGCCCTCCTCGCACAGGGCGATGCTCTGCGCCGCATGGCGGCGTGGTCGGCGTCGTCCACGCCGATGTTCGTGTCCATAGACGCCAGGCCGGCGACCCTCTCGAGGTAGGTCTGCGCAAAGGTCGCCGCCACGGTTCCGCCCATCGACGTGCGCTCTGAGGACCGCGCTCGGATCGGCGAGCTCGTCGACGACTGCGGAGTCGCGCTTCGGACGAAGGCTTCTGGAGCGAGGGGCCCAGGCGCCCGTAGCTGCGTGGCTTTCTGGCGCCGCTCGAGAGCGCCGCGCGAAAGCTCGGTGCGTCGACGGTGACGACGCGTCGATCGGGGGCGAGCCTGTCGCGAACCAGATCCCACATCGTTGAATCGAGCGGCATCGCGTGAAGAAGAAGGAACCGGAGCGTCCCGGCGTTTCCCGTCCGCCCGAGCGGCTAGTACAGTCATATCCTCCACCCTAGCCGTGCATCCTCGCTCAGGCCAGGGTTACGCGCCCGTGCACTCGTTTTCGCCGCGCGGGGCTTTCGCGCCTCCGCCTCCGGGGCTCCGCGGAACTCGCGCCTCCGCCGATGCGGCACACGCACCTCCGCCTACGCGGAACTCGCGCCGACGGCGCAAAGCGTCACCGCCGTCCGCGATGCCTCCAGCACGACGTGTGCCAGTGTCGCCTCGAATCGATCCCGAACTGCGAGCCTAGGACGGTGTCCTCCGTCCACGCCACCTCGTGCGCCTCGCCGACGTCGATCTCGCCTCCGCATCCGGGGCACACATAGCGTTTGGCCGCTTCGGAGATGTGGAAAACCTTGTACTCGGCGCCGTCGCGGCCGACCTCGTGCTTCACGCCGCCCAGCGGCCGCACGCACATTCAGCGGGCGCACCGGCCGCGAGATACTTCTTCGACCGGCGCATCAGAACAGCCTGTCCTCCGGGTTGTCCAAACCGCGCATTTCGTCATAGTCGAGGACGACGCATTCGATGCCCCTGTCCTCGGCAAGGACTCTGGCCTGGGGCTTGATCTCTTGGGCGGCGAAACCCCGCGCACCGGAGCGAAGCAGCGGATCGCGCTCGAGCAGCGCGGAGGTATCGGGTCACTGTTCGACGCCGTCGATCCTCGCCGCGCCGCTTGACCTCCACGCTACGCCCGCCGTCGCCGTCGCGCGCACAGAGTTGTCGACCGGCCCGATGGTGCGTCGGAAACTCCCGACGCACCAGGCTCATGCCCTCGCCGATCCTTTCCACCTGCTCGGCCAGGAGCGCCTGCAAATGCGCCTCGACGCCGTCTTTGACGAGGCCCGGCTCGATTCCAAGGTCGTGGCTGGCCTCGGCGCACACCTCGAAGATCCGGACGACGAGCCTGTCTCGCTCTTGTTGCGTGAGACCTCCCACACTTCGCTCACACCGGATGCGGCTTCGTCTTCATCGGGCTCGCGCACGGACATCGAGCAGGGCGGGCTCATCCAGTTCAGCGGCTTGTAGGAGCCGCCGTCGGCGTGGACAAGCACCGAGCCGTCGGCTTTGACCATGAGAAGCCTCGTCGCCTTCCGAGGTGGGCGTCGAGGCGACCCGAGTAATCGACGGAACACTCAGCAAAGACTACGCGCATAGCCCCACAGCCTCACCCGATCCGCCTGAGACCGCGCCTCGCTCGCCCAATGGGCGCCCGCCCGACGCGCAGCGACTCGATCAGAAGTCGGCCGGCTCCTCGGCCGGCGGCGCTGAATCGATCCACGAGACGAGCGCCTGAATTGAGCGGTGCCCAGCGCGGCTTCGTATTTTCGACGCCGTCGCCGAGGAACTCGACGACCGTGGTTCCCGGGAGCATGCCCCGGCGATGCCTCGGATCTCCAGGAGCTCGCGGGGAAAGCTCCATTTTGAGTTCAGCACCAGGGACCTACGCGGATGACCATCTCGATCGCGTCGGCTTGAGCGCGATTATCCCGGGAATCCAGCGGCCTCCCTTTCGCCGCAGGGCACACTGAAACGTGCCGTACTTGGCAAAAGCCCCTCTCAAACGCACGAAGTAGACGGTAGAGAAAACGCAAGGCCCGCCAGAGCGCCTGCGAGCGCAACGGCCAGTATGACGTCAAGCGCCCTCATATCCCCGCCTTTCGTGCCTTTGCCGCGTGTTCCCGGCCGCTGCTCGCCCGGCTACTCAGTGTGTCCGGTGTCCGAATGCTCGACGACGACGTAGGCATGGTCCTCGTCGACCGTCACAAAACCGCCGTCGACCTCGAAGACGAGCGAGCGGCCCTCCGAAAGGTCCACCTCCACCCCTGCCGGGGCAGGAGGAGCGCCATGAGGGGAGTGTGCCCGGGCAGGATTCCCATGGCCCCTTCGTGAGACGGAACGACGAGGTGGTCGGTGTCTCCCGACCACACGAGCGCCTGCCTGTCGACGATCTCGACCTTCATCAGCCCTGCGTTCCTGGCGAAGCTTTCCCACGAACGCTCGATGTCCTCGATGCCGCCGATGTTGAAGAACGCCCTGCTCGGGAATGTGATCGACTCGCCGTCGCAAAGGCGCCGGAAGGCCTCGACCGTCTCGTCCACGGGAACTGTCGACCCTCGACGCCTGTGAATTTGAGCGCCGTGGCGCGTTTTGCGAGAGGTACTGCTGAATGCGCCGGGCCCGGGCGACCGTCACCTTGTCCTCTTCGGACAGCTCGTCGACGCCCAGGATGGAGATGATGTCCTGCAGCTCCTTGTTCTTCTGGAGGATGGCCTTGACTCGGGTGGCGACCTCCGTAATGCTCCCTGCCCCACCACCTGCGGATCGAGGATGCGCGAGGTCACGACGTCAGCGGATCGACGGCCGGGTAGAGCCCGCGGCGAGGCGATCTCCGCGAGAGCTGGTGGTCGCGTCCAAGGGGCGAACGTCGTGGCCGGGGCCGGATCGGTGTAATCGTCCGCGGGCACGTAGATCGCCTGCAGCGAGGTGATCGAATGGCCCCTCGTGGAGGTGATGCGCTCCTTGAGGGCGCCCATCTCGTCGGCGAGGGTCGGCTGGTATCCGACGGCGGAGGGCATGCGGCCCAGCAGCGTGGAGACCTCCGAGCCGGCCTGGGTGAATCGGAAGATGTTGTCGATGAACAGAAGGACGTCCTGGTTCTCGACGTCGCGGAAGTACTCCGCCATCGTCAGCCCGGACAGCGCCACCCGAAGCGGCACGCCCGGAGGCTCGTCCATCTGCCCGAATACCAGGGCCGTCTTGTCGAGGACGCCGGCTTCGCCCATCTCGTTGATGAGGTCGTTGCCCTCTCGGGTGCGCTCGCCGACTCCGGCGAACACGGAGACGCCGTCGGTCCTGGGCCACGCGCTGGATCATCTCCTGGATGAGGACCGTCTTGCCGACGCCCGCGCCTCCGAACAGGCCGATCTTGCCGCCTTGGACGTACGGAGTGAGAAGGTCGATGACCTTGATTCCCGTCTGGAACATCCGCGTCTCGGGCTCGAGCTCGTCGAAGGCGGGCGGCTTGCGGTGGATCGGCCACCGTTCTTCGACCTGGAGGACCTCGTCGCCGTCGAGGTTGAGGCATTCGCCGAACACGTTGAAGACGTGACCCTTCGTCGCCTCGCCGACCGGCACGGAGATGGGCGCGCCCGTGTCCGTGACGAGGGCCCCGCGCACGAGGCCGTCGGTCGGCTTGAGGGCGATGGCGCGGACGATGTTGTCGCCCAGGTGCTGGGCGACCTCGAGCGTCATGTCGTATGAGCCTTCGCCCTCCCCCTTGGCGCTGAGGTCCACGTGCGTGGTCAAGGCGTTGTTGATCTCGGGTAAGGAGTCCGCCGGGAATTCGACGTCGACGACGGCTCCGATGACCTGGACGATGCGTCCGGTTCCCGGATTGGATACGAGCGTGGTCATGTTTCTCCTTTAAGCACCCTGCTTGAGCGCGTCGGCGCCCGAGACGATTTCGGTGATCTCTGTCGTAATCTCCGCCTGGCGCGCGTTGTTGGCCAGGCGGGTGTAGTCCTCGATGAGCTTCTGGGCGTTCTCCGTGGCCGAATGCATCGCCTGTTGGCGCGAGGCGAGCTCCGAGGCGGCGGCCATGAGGAGAACCGAATGAATGCGCTGGCTCACGTACATCGGCAGCAGCGCGTCGAAAATGTCCTCCGCCGAGGGCTCGAACTCGAAGAGCGGGCGCGTTTCCTCCGGCCTGTCCCCCAGGTCGTCGACCGGCCCGCGCTCGTCGTCGTCTTCCGCCTCGACGACTTCGAGGGGAAGCATATGGCGCACCTGGACGATCTGCCTGACCATCGAGACGAACCTCGTGTAGACGACGATGAGCTCGCCGACGCCGCCGTCTTCGGGCGCGGCGAGATAGGCGTCGAGAAGGGTGGAGGCGACGTCGTCGGAGACGCCGACGTCGGGGTTGTCGGACTTGCCGGTCCACGACTTCGCCACCTCGATTCCCCGGAACCTGTAATAGGACTCGCCGCGGCGCCCGCTCACGTACAGAACGGGCTCCCTGCCTTCGTCCGCAGCCGCTCGACCAGCCGATCGGCTCTGCGAAGGACGTGACGAGAGTAGGGCGCCGCCATTCCCCGTCCGAGGTGCGATGACGAGGACGGCCACCCGATTCGTGTCCTCGCGGTGGTGAGCATGGGATGGTTGAGCTCGTGGTCGTGAGGGCCACGGCCGCTATCGACCGCGTGAGGATCCGGTGATCCAGGCCGCCGCAGCCTCTCGCGCCCGCCGATGCGGCGAGGGCGGCGATGAGCTCCATCGCGCGGAAGACCTTCCAGCGTCGCCGTCGCCCCTGATCTTCTCCTTCGAAGACCTCTTCCAGTGCCCGCCACGGTCAGCCCCTGCTTCGCCCGGACGATCTGCTCTTTTGGCGACCTCGGTCTCCACTTCTGCTCTCGCCGTCCGCGGCGACCCTCGGCGACGAGGCACCCGCGTGTGAATTTTCTGACCGCGGCGCGAAGCTCTCTTCCGTCTCCTCTCCGAGGAGCCCGGTGTCCGCGATCTTCCAACACGCCGGTGTTGTGGCGCAAATAGTCCAGCAGACGCCTCGTAGTCGTGGACCTGGTCCAGCGGAAGCTCGTCGAGGGAGGCCGCTGGTCCCTCGCCCACACCGAGGCGACCCGGTCTCCACCTAGAGGCGTGCACTGCTGCTGGCGCAGCAGCTGTGGCTGAGGCGCTCGCCCCTGGTCAGCTGCTGGCGCGTGGTCGCGTCGAGGTCCGAGGCGAACATGGCGAACGCCGCCTGCGCTCGGTACTGGGCGAGCGTGATCTTCAGCGTTCCCGCGACCTTCTTCATCGCCTTGATCTCGTCGCCGCCCACGCGCGAGACGGAGATTCCGACGTCGACGGCGGGGCGCCGATTGGCGTTGAACAGATCCGACTGGAGGAAGATCTGCCCGTCCGTGATCGAGATGACGTTCGTGGGAATGTAGGCGGAGACGTCGTTCGCCTTCGTTTCGATGAGCGGCAGCCCCGTCATCGACCCCCCGCCCATCTCGTCCGAAAGCTTCGCGCAGCGCCTCGAGGAGGCGCGAATGCAGATAGAAGACGTCGCCCGGTAGGCCTTGCAGCCCCTGGCGGGCGGCGCAGCAGCAGCGAAACCGCGCGATAGGCCTCGGCCTGCTTGGAAAGGTCGTCGAAGACGATGAGCACGTGTTTGCCGTTGTACATCCAATGCTCGCCGATGGCCGAGCCGGTGTACGGCGCCAGATACTTGAAGCCCGCGGGGTCGGACGCCGGAGAGGCGACGATGGTCGTGTAGTCCATCGCGCCGGCCTTCTCGAGCGTTCCGCGGACGGAGGCGATGGTCGAGCCCTTCTGGCTGATGGCGCACGTAGATGCACCGACCTGCTTTTCGGGTCGCCGGAGAGCCAGTTCTCCTCTGGTTGACGATCGTCGATCGCCAGGGGCCGTCGTTTGCCTCGTCTGGCGGTCGCCGATGATGAGCTGGCGCTGGCCGCGCCCGATCGGAATCATCGAACTCGATCGCCTTGATGCCGGTTTGCAGGGGCTCGTGGACAGATTTGCGCATCATGACGCCGGGGGCCTGCAGCTCCAAGGCGCGGCGGCCCTCGACTCCCTGGATCTCGCCGAGCCCGTCGAGCGGCCGTCCGAGCGGATCCACGGTGCGGCCGAGGTACCCCTCGCCGACGGGAAACCGAGAGCACCTCCCGGTGCGCCGCACTTCCTGGCCCTCTTCGATCGAGGAGAATTCGCCGAGGACGACGACGCCGATCTCGCGCTCCTCCAGGGTTCATGGCCAGGCCGAGGTTCCGTCTTCGAAGGTCAGCAGTTCGTTGGGCCATAGTGCCGGGAAGCCCTCGACGCGGCGCGATGCCGTCGGCGGTCAGGTGACGTGGCTGACCTCCTCGCTCACGGACGGCAGGCCTCGTAGGGAGCTCACGAAGTTGTCGAGCGCCGCCCGGATCTCCTCGGGCTGGATGCAAAGTTCAGCCATTCCTCTTCCTTAACTCACGTAGGCGGTAGCCGCCGGTTACGATGACGGCGTCCTGACGCCCTCTGATCCGCGTGGCGAGCGTCGCGTCGATGACGTCGTCGCCTATGTGCGCGAACGCCGCCCACGGCTGCGGCGTCGATCGCGACGTGAACGGACACGTCTTTGCCGTAACGCGCTGAGAGGATCTCTCAGCCGTTCTTCCCTGTTTGCGGGTGAGCGGGCTCGCCGCCGTCACAGAGGCGACGAGCTTTGATTGGATCTCCGCCGCCGCATCGACATACCCCGGTCAGCGAAGCGGCCATCGTCGGGAGCGGCGCCGCGCCACGGCGCGGCGGATGAGCGTCAGCGCGGGCGCTCCGACGTGCTTTTTCCACACGCGGTCGGCCAACGCGCCCTGCGTGCCACGGAAACGGCGTCGTCGGACAGGGCGATGCGCAGGTCGCGCTCCTCGGCCAAAAGCCTCATGGCCCGATACAGTTCGCCCTCGGTTTCGCCCAGCCTTCCGGCCGAATCGGAGTGCGCGAGCACCGATTGGACGCCGAGGAGCTCGACAGAGTCGGCGATGTCCGCTCTGTCGGCCCACCGATCGCGCACGAGCCCGACGACGAGCTCGGACGTCTCCTCGGAAAACCGTGCGGAGAAGACGTCGGAGGCCAAACGCGCGCGGTCCTCCGCCGTACGGCTGGAATCCGCAAGCGAACGCGCAAGCTGGCCGGACGCGCGAAGAACGTCGGCTGCGGAGAAGGCCTCCTCGCCGAAAATCGAGCCCGCGCGCGCTCTTTTGCCGCAAAAAGGCGCGCCCCAGCGGTCCTTTGCACGCTCGTAGGATTCCCGGCTGACTGCACGCATCTACTTCTCCTTCGGCCGCTGTCCGGCCGGGGCGCTCACATCCGCCTCGAGCTCGTCGAGGAAGGAATCGACCACGGCGGAAGAGACCTTGGGATCGAGGGCCTGCTCTCCGACGATTCGCCCGGCCAGCTCGGCGGCCAGCGATCCGACGTCGCGCTAAGCTGGGTTCTCGCGAGCTTCGCGTCTGCCTCTATCTGGCGCTGAGCAGCGTCCGCGACCCTCTTCGCCTCAACGGAGGCGTTTTTCTTGGCGTCCTCGACGATCGTCGCGGCGTTGCTCTGAGCGGTCTCGCGAATTCTCGCCGCCTCGCGCCTGGCCTCGTCTACCTCGTCCGCGAGCGCGGCCGTTCGCGGGCTGCCTCCTCGCGGGCGCGCTCCGCCTGGTTCAGCCCCTCGTCGATCTTTCTGCGTGCGCTCGTCGAGCAGCCGCATGAAGGTGGGCCAGGCGAACTTGAAGATCGCCAGGGCGACGATGACGAACGAGACGGTTCCCCAGACCAAGTCGGCAGTCGCCGGAAGTATGAGGGAGTGCTCGGAAGCGGTCGTCATGATCAGGAGCCGAAGGCGAAGCCGGCCACGAAGCCCAGAAGACCGAGGGCCTCGGTAAAGGCGATCGACAGGAACATGTTGACGCGCAGGTATCCCTTGAGCTCGGGCTGGCGCGCCGTCGCTTCCTGATTCTTCGCGCCGATGAGTCCGATGCCGATGCCGGGGCCGAGGGCCGCGAGACCGTAACCGATGGTGGCGATGTTGCCGATCATTTCGAGTTCCTTTTGTTCGGTGGATAAAATCGGTGTTCTATGGACAGTGAGATGTAGGCCGCGGCCAGCAGGGCGAAGATGTAGGCCTGCAACGCGGCCACGAAAGCCTCGAAAAGCGTGAACACGACCCCTGCCGCGAGGGTCAGGGAGCCTAGGGCGATCCCCATTCCCCCGCTCATCGACAGGTAGAGGTAGTGGGTCCCCAGGAAGCAGAGGACGAGCAGGAGGTGCCCCGAGACCATGTTGGCCAGAAGTCGGATGGTCAGCGTGAGCGGGCGGATGACGAAGGTCGAGAGCAACTCGATCGGCGTCATGAAGAGGTAGATGGGTTTGGGCACGCCCGGCGGGAAAAGCTGTTCCTTGAAGAAATGGCCGGCGCCGTTGGCCTTGATTCCCGCGTAGAGGAAGGAGACGTAGGCCACGATCGCGAAAATCAAGGGCATGCCGATGATGGACGTCGATGCGATCTGCAGCCCGGGAATGATGCCCGTGACGTTCATGAAGAGCAAACCCATGAAAATCGTGGCCAGAAGCGGCTGATACGGTTTCGCCCTCTCCCCGAGGATTTCGTGGCCCACCTGATTGCGCGAAAAATCGAGAATCGATTCGAAAGCTCCCTGAGCGCGGCCGGGCACGAGCTTCGCCTTCTTGTAGTAGAGGAAACAGAGAAGGAAGAGCACGGCGACGGCGATGAGCCGGACGAGGACCACCCGGTTGATCGCAAAAGGCGTCCCGCCGAAGAGGATGGGGTCGGGAAAGAACTCGTCGATCGACGGCGCTTCGAAGTCGCCTGAGGCCAAGACCCCGCCGTTCGCCAGAGCCGTGAACGCGTTCGACACTTCCACCCCTTCGTTGATCCGGCAGCGTGGTTTGTCTCATTCGCACCATCACCACTCGCGGGAATGCCCGCGAGCACGTACACCCTCACGATGTTACGCCCTGAACCGAGAGAGGCGCCACATGCCCGCCGAACCGAGCGGCGAGACACTCCCCGTCGATCGAAACGGACCCGAAAATGCCGGGCAAAACGGAGGGAAGACGTCAGGCAAAGCGTGAGGGAGGACATCAAGAGGGAAGTCGTCCGCCTCGTCGTTCCTTCCAGCGTTCCGCCCTTCGAGGCCCTCCCGCTCTCCAAAGGGCTTCCCGCACTTCCAGGCCTTCCCGTCTTCCAAAAGGCTTCCCGCACTCGAGGCCTTCCTGCCATTCAAAGCCTTCGCGCCGCCTCAACACGCCCCACGAATCGATCGCAAGGGACACGACGACGCCGACCGCCACTGCAGCGGCCAGTGCTCTGCGATTGAGGCCCGCCCAGCTGTCGAGGACGGTGAAGGCGCCGAGCACCGCCGCCATTTTCAGAACGAAGCCGAAAGCCATCGCCGCGCCCGAGCACTGGCGGGCGGCCGCGGCCGTGAGCGCGCCCGCAGCGCCGACCGCCGCCGCGGCGACGCGCAATCGAGCGGGCGACGTCAAATCTTTCCGCAGCCGCAAGAAACGCAGGCTCCGAGGCAACCGAGCACGGCCATGGCAGCGAGGTTCCACAGAGCGATCGTCCGCAGCGTCCTGTCGGCGTCCGCCATCCGCCCGCCTTTACGCCCCTCGCCGCGCATCGCGCGCGCCTCGACGCGTTCGACGCCGTCTTCCGAGCTCGCTGCGCGCTTCTTGAGTCGCCGCGGGGCCGCGCGAACGTCGGCTTCCGTCTCAACCTGGATGAGCTTGTGCCTGGCTGCGCGCGCGGATCGCGGCAGCAACGATCCGCCGGGCGGTTGCTCAGTGCGCCGCGGCGATGCGCGCCGAACCCGGAGGATCAGCCGGGCGAGCCCCGGGTCACGCGAATCGGCGTGCCTCCCGCCCGCTGAGGAGCGGCCTCTGAGCTCTCTCCGGCGGGGCAGGCCCTCGCGGCGGTTGCGGCGCCGCCGGCGCCGCGGCCTTCGTCCGCTCTTCGCCTTCCTCCCGCTCGGGGACGGCAAGTTCCGCCCCCTCGGCGCCGGAAAGATGGGCGTCAGCGCCGGAAGAGCGGACGTCGGCGTCGGAAGGGCGGGCGCTCCCCGCAGGCGAGCGGGCGTTCGTCGCGTCGGCCGAGGGATCCGCGTGTCGTCGTCTGCGTCGTCCCCGCGCCTGCCGAACTGATGCCGTGTGACGAATATCCCGAAGATGAGGCAAACGAAGGCGACCGTCCCGACGATTCGCGCGGGAAATCTCACGAGCGCCACGCAGGTCAGCGAGGCCATCGCGGCCCACATGTAGAGAATGAGGACGGCGCCCGCGTGGGAATGCCCCCGGCGCAAAAGCCGGTGGTGAAGATGGCCGGCGTCGGCGGCGAACGGAGACTGCCCGCGGGCGAGCCTGCGGGCGACCGCCCACGTGAAGTCAAGGAGCGGCAAGAAAATCACCGCGGCGGGCACGAGAAGCGGCATCACCGCGGGCAAGGCGTATCCGGGCGACGTGTTGGCCGGATCGATTTGCCCCGTGACGAGGATGCCCGCCGCCGCGATGAGCACGCCGAGCATGAGGGCGCCGGAATCGCCCATGAAGATCCGGGCCCGGTGGAAATTGTGGGGAAGAAACCGGCGCATATGCCGACGACGGCGGCGACCACGACGCACGCCGCCGACGCGTAGTCGCTCGGGGAGGCGTCCCGCGTGAGCGTGTAGAATGAGACGAAGAAAGCCAGTCCGGCGATTCTCACGATTCCTGCGTGCCAGCCCGTCGAGCCTGTCGATTTCGAAGTTGACGGCATTGGCCACAATGACCATGACAATCGTCGTGATGAAGAGCGTCAGCCGCGTCGATCCGACCGTCAGCCCCATGAAGGGGACGGTCACCAACTGGACTCCCTGCCATGCCATCGTCCCGGCGGCGAGCACCTCGCCCGCCAGCTTTGCGTACCAGACGAGCTCCCAGACGTCGTCCATCGCACCGACCAGGCACATGAAGCCCGCGCCGAGCAAGACACCCCAAATCGCGGAACCTCGCGGAAAGACGCCCGACAGATAGGGTATTCGCGAGGCGATGAGGATGGCTGCAGAAAATCCCAGATACATGGCCACTCCGCCCAGCCTCGGGATGGGAAGGGTGTGACGTCGCGTTCGCGCACCTGCGTGATTGCGCTCCGAGCAAAAGCGCCGGATCGTTTGACGACAGGAACCAGCAGATACGTCGCAAACGGCTGCGATCGCTATGATGAGAAGGTAAACGCGCACCAGGCAACATCTCCGAATCGGGCGAGCTCGCCCCTGTCGACGCCGCCCTCTCGCAGAACCCTCATGAGATCGCCGTCGAAAGACACGATCGTGGAGGGCGCTCCGCCCGGGCACCGACCGCCGTCGAGGTGAGACGGCGACCTTCTCTCAAGCTGCTCGACGGCTTCGCCCACAGTCGCAGCGGGCGGGCGGCCGCTCAGATTCGCGGACGAAACGGCAAGCGGCCCGGCTTCTTTCAGCAATTCAAGGCGAGAGGATGATTCTGGCATCCGCAACGCGATTGTGCCGTTCGTCTCACCGAGGTCCCATCCAAGCCGCTCGGAGGGCAGGACGAGGTCAGCGCGCCGGGCCAGAACTCGTCCATGAGAGCTTTTCGCAACGTCGGGGCCTCCCGCGCCAGTCCTCGGCCTGGACCGCAGAGGCGACGAGGACGGGCGAGGGGCTTATCTCCCGCGCCCTTTCGCGGTGAGAAGGCGATCGACGGCTCGGGGCTCTGAGGGTCGGCCCCGACCCCGTAAACGGTGTCGGTCGGAAGCACAACGAGCGAACCTTCGCGAACGGCCGCAGCCGCTGCCCTTGCGGCGTCGGCGTCCTCGCTGTCGATGACTCTCATCGCGCCTCCCAACTTCAATGCTCATCTAGGGTAGCCGAGCTCGCAGCCATCGCGGGCGTCCGGCTAAATCCGCTCCGTTTCCGCCTTGACGAATCCGTCTTCAACGCAAGGCGCCCGCAACGGCTCGGCCTGTTCCTCGGCGTGTTCCATGACCAGAAGCCCGCCCGGCTTTCAAAAAGTCCAACCGCCTTTTGACCAAGGCGTTCGGCATGTCCAGGCCGTCTTCTCCGCCTCCCCACAGGGCGGCGGCGGGGTCGGCGAGAACCTCCGGAGACAGTTCGCAGCGCGCAGGGCACGTGCGGGGTTCGCGACGACGACGTCGAACTTTCCGCGCGCGCCGCCGGGTTCGAGGGCGTCGGGTTCGCTCGTGCCGGAATCTTCGCGCGTCAGGTTCGCTCGCGCCGGAGAGTTCAGCGCGTCGGCGAGGACGAATTCGACGGGGTCGCCGTAGGCGGCGTTGTTTTCACGCGCCACTTGAAGAGCCTCGGCCGAGGCGTCGACGCCGACGACCGCGGACCCTGGACCTCCGTCGCCACGGCGAGGGCGATGGCACCGATCCCTGTGCACAGGTCGAGACGCGCGGCCGCTCGCCCCCGATCGGCGATCCGCCGAGCCTCGTCGACGGCGTCTTGCGCAACGGCCTCGGTTTCGGGCCTGACGATGAAGCGCCAGGGCGGCTGACGAGCTCAAGCCAGCGAAGCACATGCGCCCGGTGATGTGCTGAGCGGCTCGCGGCGGCCCTCTGCGCACGACGGCCCGCGAAAACGCCGCGCGTTGGTCAGGCGTCGGGTCGGCGTCCGGCAGGCGGCGTACGCCGACCGCGAAGTCGGCAAGCTCGCGGGCGTCCGACGTCGGGAGGCCACTCCGGCGTCGCCCAAAAGCGCGGACGCCTCCGCAATCAGGCGATTCCAACTTCTCCGCGTCACTCCTGGGAGGCCATCCGCTCGGCCTCGTCCATCTCGCGAGCCGAATCGACGAGGGGTCCGAGGTTTCCAGCGAGAACCTGGTCGAGGTTGTACGCCTTGTACCCGTGCGATGGTCGGAGATCCTGTTTTCAGGGAAGTTGTAGGTGCGGATTCGCTCGGAGCGATCGACCGTCGCACCTGCGAGCGGCGCATGGCGGCGTTTTCCTCGGCTTGCTGTTCGAGCTGCATCTGGCGAAGCCTCGCCCTCAGGACGCGCATGGCGGCCTCTCGGTTCTTGATCTGCGATTTCTCGTCCTGACAGGAGACGACCAATCCGGTGGGAATATGCGTGATGCGCACGGCGGAATCCGTTGTGTTCACTGACTGCCCGCCCGGGCCCGAGGAGCGAAACACGTCGACGCGGATGTCGGCGTCGGCGATCTCAACTTCTCCGGGGTCGTCGACCTCGGCGAAGACGAGCACTCCGGCTGCGGAGGTGTGCAGGCGGCCCTGCGATTCGGTGACGGGGACGCGCTGAACGCGGTGCACCCCGGCCTCGAATTTGAGATGCGCCCACACGCCGTCGGCCGGGTCCTCGGGAGCCGAACGCAGCCGGACGGCCATCTGCACGTCCTTGAAGCCGCCGAGCTCGGTGGGCATCGAGCTGAGGATCTGGGTTCCGCCAGCCCATCCGCTCGGCGTAACGCTCGTACATTCGCAGCAAAGTCTCCGCGAAGAGGGCCGATTCCTCGCCGCCCTCCCCGCCTTGACTTCGACGATGGCGTCGCGGGCGTCGTCAGGGTCGCGGGGAATGAGCACGTCTTTGAGGGCGGCCTCGGCCTGCGCATAAGCTTCTTGCAAACCGGGCAGCTCTGGGGCGGAAAGAGCTCGGCGTCCCTCGCCGCCGGCTTCGACAATCTCCCGGGTCTCTGAAAGATCGGCCTCGGCGCGCCGGTAGGCCCTCGTAAACGCGCACGACCCGCCCCAGCTCGGCGTACCTGCGCCCTGAGGGATTTCATCTTCCGGGACTCGAGAGCGCCTCGGGGCTGGACATCTCCGTTTCAATTCTGCGGTGCTCGGCGAGCATCTGCTCGGCGAGCTCGATCTGACTGCTCATTCCTCACCACGCTCCTTCTCAAAGATATACCTCGGCGCCGACGCATTTCCGCGTCGGCGCCGAGAGCACTGAACTCACCTGGCGCTTCCGCTTTGCCGTAACGGGCCTCGAACTTGGCCACGCGGCCGCCGGTGTCGAGAATCTTCTGCTTGCCCGGTAGAAGGGGTGGCAGGCGCTGCACACATCGACGCGAAGGTGGTCGCCCTCAATCGTCGAACGAGTCTCTCGAACTCGTTGCCGCACGTGCACGAAACCTTGATGGCAGGTATTCGGGATGGATTCCCCGCTTCACTTTGAGCTCCTTGGATCGTTGAACGCCCTGGTCCGATGCGCGGACGGCCTCTCAGAGGGAGACCGCCCCTGCCGCGGGCGAGCGCCTGCGGCCGCGACACCGGTGAACCGGAAGCCGACGAGCTATTTTTACACAACTCGTCGCTTTTGTACATCCGCTTACGCCGTGGGAGGACGGACGAATCGCTGGCGATGTCGATCGCAGCGCAGATCAATTCGCCTGCATCGACTTCGCGATCTGCACGAGGAATTCCGCATTCGACTCGGTCTTGCGCAGACGCCCGAGCATGAAATCGGAGGCCTCCGCCACTCGAGGCGTTCAAGGGCGCAGCGCAGCTGCCAGATGACCTTTGAGCTCCTCTGGCTGAAGAGCAGCTCCTCGCGGCGCGTGCCGGAGGCGTTGACGTCGATCGCGGGAAGATGCGCCGATCCGCCAGCTGGCGCGAGAGGCGCAGCTCCATGTTGCCCGGTGCCCTTGAACTCCTCGAAAATCACCTCGTCCATCTTTCGAGCCTGTTTCGACGAGCGCCGAGGCGATGATCGTCAAAGACCCCCGTTTTTCGATGTTGCGGGCCGCTCCGAAGAACTTCTTCGGCGGGTAGAGAGCGGCGGCGTCGACGCCTCCCGAAAGGATGCGCCCCGAAGCGGGCGCGGCGAGGTTGTAGGCGCGAGAGAGCCCTGGTGAGCGAGTCGAGAGCACGACGACGTCTTTGGCCGAGCTCCACGAGGCGCTTGGCCCGTTCGATGGCGAGCTCCGCGACGATCGTGTGGTCGGAGGCCGGGCGGTCGAAGGTCGAGCAATGACCTCCCCTGACCAGGCGCTTCATGTCCGTGACTTCCTCGGGGCGCTCGTCAACCAGAACCACCATGAGGTGGACGCGCGGGTTGTTCGACGCAATTGCCATGGCTATTTGCTGCATGACCATCGTCTTTCCCGCCTTCGGCGGGCGACGATGAGGCCGCGCTGGCCCTTTCCGATCAGGGGCGACGAGGTCGATCGCACGCGGGCGTCAGGGCCTTCGGCGTCGTCTCCAGACGCAGCATGTCCTGCGGGTAGAGCGGGGTGAGTTTGTTGAACTCGGGCCGGGTGAGCGAACGTTCGACGTCGAGGGAATTGATCGTGTCGATCTGAACGAGCTGGTTGAGCTGGTTGTAATGGTTGCGGTTGCGGTTGCGATTGCGATTGTTGTAGTGCTGATCGCCTTCGGTGCGCGGCCGAACCGCGCCGACGATGGCATCGCCGCGGCGCAGCCCGTGCTGCTTGACGATCTGCTGGGAGACCGCTGGCGTCGTTCCGCCCGGGAAGATACCCTCCGGTGCGGAGGAAGCGTTGTTCCGTCGAAGTCGAGGATGCCGGCGACTTGCAGAAGGTCCTCGTCGTCGCGCTGCGTGGCTTCCTGAAACTCGCTGCGGTCGCGATTGCGGTTCCTGTTGCGGTTGCGCGACCGACGGTCGGACGCCGTGTCTTCCCCGCCGGCGCGGCGCTCAGCCGCATCTCCGATCGCGTCAAGCGCCGCGCGTTTGTCGGATTCGGTCATGCCGCCGTCGCGCCCGCGGTCGTCGCGATTCTTTCCCCTGCCGTTGCGCTCGTTGTTGCGTTCGGCGCGCTCACGCGCAACACGCTCGTTGCGTTCGCGCCTTTGACGCCCGCGAAAGATGTTCGGATTTGTCTTCGGAACCTCTTGGATTCGGGCAGAACGATGTCGATCTCGCCGTCGCGAGGGCCGCGACGCGAACCCGCGCCCCTGCGCGCCGCGATCCGCTCCCTGGCTTCCGCGATCGGCCGTCTGGGCGCCGCGCTCGTCGGAACGATTCCCGGGCTTGGAACCATCCTGCCCGGCTGTCTTGAGCGCCGCTCCGGCCCTGGCGCGTTGTCGCTCGAATTGCCGCCGTCGGTCGAATGTGCTCGCCGTTGCCGCTCGGATTGTGCGCGCGTCCCGGGCGGCGGGCCATTCGAACGGGGTGTTGGTTTCGACCTTTTTCCTTCGCAGGCTTCGCTTTCGGCAGGGCGCGCGGCGTCGCCGCCTTGTCCGCATTCGCATCGGCGGGGCAGGGTCGCCATTGACCCGTCCGGCGAGCGGATTGGCCTCGCCAGAAGCCGATTTGGCGGGGTCGGCCTTGATCTTGGGGGCTTCGTAGCGCACCTTGATCTCGGTCCTGTTTTTGGGCGGGCGTCCGCGCCGCGCCGGTCCCGTTACGGATCGAATCGCGGCGACAAGATCTGCCTTCTTGGCTTTCGGGTCAACCTCAAGACCCAGAGCTTTAGCCGCTTCCCGCAGTTCAGGGCAGGCGCATGGTCGATACCGCGCCCAGGTTGATTTGGCTCACGAGGTTCCTTCCTCGGATTGTCGGCCTGTGTCGACAATCGACTTGTGGGGGAATAACACCGAATGTGCGTAATTTCGGTGAAGGGAATAGCCGGGGACGCCTCTGGTCTCTCCGAGCTGGTTCTAGAATAGCAGCATTTTCTATCGACACCTACATTTTAAGGAAGTTCCCGGCGAGTTCTTCTCCCCAACCGGCGCGTCTTCTCCTTTCCACGTTCCTCTGAGTCCACCGAATTTTAACGGACCGTTGCGTCACTCCCTCGCGATTCTTCGATGAGGCGCGCGCCGCTCGCCGATTCCCGCGGTGATCGATCTGAACCCCCGGGCGGCGAGAAGATCCCGCGTGCGCCGATCCAATTTGTCAAAAACGAGCACCGAAGGGCCCGCCCCGGAAAATGACAGCGGGCCATTCCGCCTCCCCGCAAAGCCCGAAGGACTTCAGCCGATTCCGGCATGGAATCGGCCCGATAGCCCTGATGCAGGCGGTCGCCAGTCGCCTCGAGGAGCAAGTCCGGCCTCCCTTGAAGCGCAAGAACCAGCATGGCCGCCCTGGACGCGTTGAAAGCCGCATCCCCATGGGGCGTCGGAGGCAAAACAGAGCGCGCGGCTTCGGTGGCCAATTCCGCATCGGGAACCAAAAGGGTGGTCTTTATCTCTTTTTGCGACGTCGATCTTCACAGCCTTGGGGCCCTCGTCCGCCATCCACGAAAGAACCGCCCCGCCGTGAAGCGCGGGCGCCGCGTTGTCGGGGTGCCCCTCGAATTCCGTGGCGAGGCGCAGGACTGCGTCGTCGTCGAAAAGCTCGGGTTGGTCGACAAGGCCTCGCACGAGCATAAGCCCCGCGACAACTGCGGCCGCGCTCGATCCGAGTCCTCTTCCCTGGGCGATTCCGTTGCGGCAGTTGAGCTCGATTCCGGCTTGCGGGAGCCCCGCGGCGTCGAAGCCGCGCCTCATCGCCCTGACGATGAGGTGGGAATCGTCGGTGGGGAGCGTCCCCCGGCCCTCGCCCAGAATATGGACGCGCGTGGCCCCGGTGGTCAACCGCACGTGGACTTCGTCCCACACGTTGTGGGCGAGCCCCAGGCAGTCGAATCCCGGCCCTAGATTTCCCGATGTGGCGGGAACCCTCACTCCCGCCGTCGCCCGCGACGCGCATCACAAATCCAGCGGATACGACCGCCTCAAGAGTGGGCGCAACCGGGTCGAAGGACAGTCTCGCGCCCCTCGAGCGCGGTGGCCGTGTCCTTGAGGCCGTTGCCCGTGACGGTGCACACAATAGTCGCGCCTTCGGGCACCTTCCCCTGTTCCGCGGCCTGCAAAAGCCCGGCGATGGAAGCGGCCGACCCCGGTTCGACGAAAACGCCCGTCTCTGCGGCGAGAATCGATTGAGCTTGAAGGATCTGCCCGTCGGTCACCCTGTCGATCCAGCCTCGCGAATCGTCGCGGGCCGCCTCGGCGTACTTCACGACGCCGGATTTCCGATCCTGATGGCCGTGGCCACGGTCTCCGGGTTCTCGACGACGCGACCGAGCACGAGCGGAGCGGCGCCCTACGCTTGGACGCCCCACATCTGAGGAACCTTCGTCGAAACGGGAGCCGCTCCGGCGGTGCGGGCCATCGAGGTGAGGGCGGTGCGGCCTGCGTATTCGCAATAGCCCATCCAGTAGGCGCTGATGTTTCCGGCGTTGCCCACCGGAAGCACGTGGATGTCGGGGCGTCGCCCAGCTCGTCGACGATCTCGAATGCGGCCGTCTTCTGCCCCTTGAAGCCGGTATGGATTGACGGAATTGACGAGGGCGACGGGATGGCTTTCGGTCAGTTCGCGGACGATCCTCAAACAATCGTCGAAGTTCCCGTCGACGGCGACGAGCGTGGCGCCGTGGACGATCGCCTGAGCAAGCTTCCCGGCGGCGATCTTTCCCGCGGGCAAGATGACGGCGGCGCTCAAACCCGCGGCTGCCGCATAGGCGGCGGCCGAAGCCGACGTGTTGCCCGTCGAGGCGCACGCCACGACTTTTGCGTCGGTTGTCAACACCTGGGAAATGGCGGTCGTCATTCCGCGGTCTTTGAAGGAGCCCGTGGGGTTGGCGCCTTCGACCTTGACGTAGACGCAAGCCCTGTTCGCGCGTCAAGGGCGCGGGCGCGGACGAGCGGAGTTCCGCCTTCCTTCAGGGTGACGATCGGATCGCCGTCGTCGAAGGGAAGCCAATCGGCATACTCGCGAATGAGCCCCTGCCACTGATGCGCCATCAGGATTCCTCCACTCGGTTGACGTTGTAAACCTCGGAAATGAACTCGGCGTCGGCCAGCTCGGCCAAAGTCGCCTCGAGATCCGCTTGGAGGGCTTCGTGCGTGTTGACAGTCAGACGCGCCAGCCCGTCTTCTCCGGCCGTCTGGACGACGGCCCTGATCGAGACGCCGTGTGCGCGCGAACACGCCTGTGACCTTCGTCAACACGCGCCGATTTTCGTCGCGCACGGCGAACTCCGCCTGGAAGCTCGAACGTCCGCGCGAGGCTTCGAGCACCGGAATGTCCCCGTATATGAGTTCACGAGGGGCGCGCCCGCCGTCGACCTTGTGCGAGGCGGCGGCGACGACGTCGGAAAGAACGGCCGAGGCCGTCGAGCTCCCCGGCCCCGGGCCGTAGAACATGAGCCGATCGGCCGCCTCGGCCTCGATGACGACCGCATTGAACGCCCCGCGAACGGAGGCCAGCGGATGATCGAGCGGAACGAGTGTCGGGCCGACGTGCAATTCAATGCCTTCGGGGCGGCGCTTGGCCGACGCCACAAGCTTCACCACACACCCCGAACGTCCGGCGGATTCGATGTCCGCCTTCGTTATCGAGCGAATGCCGTGGACGTGCACGTCGTCGATGCCACGCGGGTGTGGAAGGCGAGCGAGGCGAGAATCGCGCACTTGGCCGCGGCGTCGAGGCCGTCGACGTCGGCGGTGGGTCGGCCTCCGCGTAGCCCAGCTCCTGCGCTTTGGCGAGCGCCTCGTCAAAATCGAGGCCCTTCACGGTCATCTCGTCGAGAATGTAGTTCGTCGTGCCGTTGACGATGCCCAAAACGGCCGTGATTCTGTCGCCCGCAAGCGATTCGCGCAGTCCGTGAGACGACGGAACCGCGCCTGCCACCGCAGCCTCGTAGTAAAGGTCGACGTCGGCCCGCGCCGCGTACCTCGTAAGTTCAGGGGCCGTGGGCCGCGAGAAGCGCCGTTGCCCGTGACGACCGATGCGCCCGCGGCGAACGCTCGAAGAATGTAGGGAGCGCGCGGGTTCGATTCCGCCCATGAGCTCAATGACGACGTCCGCATCGTCGATGATCGACTCGGGGTCGTCCGTCAGAAGGGACCTGTCGACGGCGGGATCGCGAGGGGCTGAGACATCCCTCACAGCAATTCCCACGAGCTCGAGGCTGGGCGCCCGATCTGGCGGCGGGTCCTCCTTTGCTCCGAAAGCAGGCGGGCGACCTGGGTTTCCCACGGTTCCCGCCTCGAGAAGGGCGATTTTAACGACGGTCACTGTTCTCCTTTCGCTGGAAGTAGCTTACCGCCATCGGGCCGATGAGGCTCACCTGTCCACAGTCTCTCGCCTGTCCGAAGCCTTTTGCCACGTGCCACGAGCGCTCTGCGACCCGCAAGGCGCCGCAGTCCTAAGGGCGTCACGGTCCGCAAGGAGGCCGCGGTCCGCAGAGCGCTGCGACCCACAAGGCGCTGCAGTCCTGAGGGCGCCGCAGTCCGCGGCCCTCGTCTGCGCACTGCTCGCGCCCTCGCGCGCCCTGCCGCCCCCATAAACCCTTTTGACGAGAACCTGCCGCCCCATAAGCCCTTTGACGAAAATCTGGGAGAATCGAAGCCCGGGCCGATTCGAATCCCGGCGAATTCGAGTTCGGAGAATCCACGCCCGAAAAATAGGAGAATCCAGGCTCGAGAAACAGTCGAGAAAGGCAACGGCATGAGCAAACGACGGCACGAGCAGCGTGAAAAGGACGGCAGCCCTCGGCGGCGTCGTCCTCGGCGAAGGCCGGACGAAGGTCATCGTCCCCGTCACGGCGGAGACCTTCGACGAAATCAAGGGGCAAACTGCGAGCATCGCGAAGCTCGGCGGGCAAACCGCGAGCGGTGCGGGGAACGGCGTGGACGTCGTCGAATGGCGGATGGATTTCCTTTCCCCTTCGATTGACGTCCTCAGCCCTCGAAACGCTTGCGGGCTTCACCGATCTGCCCGTCTTGGCGACTTTCCGCACCGCGGACGAAGGAGGAAAGGCGATCAGGGGCCTCCGCTGTCGGGACCTGCTCCTGGCTGTCGCCCGATCGGAAAGGTCAGCGCGATCGACGTCGAAGCATTCCGCGATGAATCGGCGACGGTGAGGGAGGTCATCGACGGCGCGCACGAGGCAAACGTGGCCGTCGTGGCCTCCTACCACGATTTTCACGCCACGCCGACGTCAGAGGAGATCATCTCGCGGCTCGGGGCCATGGACGCCGCCGGGGCGGACGTTCTCAAGCTCGCCTGCATGCCTACCTCCGTAGACGATCTGCTCGTTCTCCTGAACGCGACGCATCGGGCCTCGCGCACTGCGACCGTCCTCATTACGCGTCGCGATGGGGCCAATCGGGGTGCTCTCGCGCATCGCGGGCGGCGTTTTCGCGCTCATGCGCCACGTTCGCCGCCGTCGGCAGAGGTTCGGCCCCGGGCCAGATCCCGGTCTCGGATCTTCGCCCGGCGCTTGACCTGCTGGATTCCGCGCAGTCGGCGACTTTTTCAGCCTGCTGCATCGCGGCCTCAGTCTTCGCCTCGGCCTCGGCCCTCCCCTCAGCCTCAGTCCGCGTCGCGGCGGGGTGAGTCGGCATCGAGGGCGAGGAGGTCTCCACGGTCTCGCGGCGCACAATCCAGCGCGACGCACCGCTCGATTGGCCACCACGCCCGGACGCGGCAGGTGATTGTAATTCGAAGCCATCGACCGCCCGTACGCACCGGTGGCGGGGACGGCGAGAATATCGCCCGCCGCGGGTCCTCGAGCGAAGCACGTCGCGCACGCGATGTCCCGCTCTCGCAATGCTTGCCGACGACCCTGCTTCTCCGCCGCCTTCCCCATTGCGAGACGCGGGGGCGGCCGTGTGCCGCGGCGTCGTACAGAGCTGCAGAGCCGAATATTGTCGCTCATCCCGCCGTCGACTGAAACATAGCGGCGCGGCGCATCCTCAATTCGACCGTTTTTGACTGTCCCCACGGTGTAGAGAGTCACGCCCGCGGGGCCCGCGATGCTGCGCCCCGGCTCGATCGAAACCCTCGGCGGCTCAATCCCCGACTCCGCGGAGTGCGAAGCGACGACGGACGCGAGGGCCTTTGCCAATTGCGCGGGACTCCGGGGACGGAGTCGCCGCCCGTGTAGCGGATGCCATCAACCTCCGCCGAAGTCGACCTCGTGAGCTCAATCCGATCTCGCGATGGACCCGAGGGCCCCGCAAAGTCGAGCACCGCGCGTGCGGCTTCCTCGAAGGCCTCGACGACCAGGATCTGCGAGCCGATGTGCGAATGCAGGCCGACGAGCCGCAAATTCGGCGCGTTCACGGTTATCTCGACGGCCTGCCAAGCGGCGCCCGCGATCGACAGACCGAATTTTTGATCCTCCACAGCGGTGGACGCGTATTCGTGTCCGCCGGCGTGCGGTCGTCACCCTGGGCATGACGGAGGCGACGGCGCCCTCGTCCCGCGCGATCGAATCGACGAACTCCAACTCGGCCAGAGAATCGACGACGAAATGCCCGACTTCCGCCCGCAGAGCGAGCTCGACCTCTTCGCGCGACTTGTTGTTGCCGTGCATCCCGATGCGGCTGCCCGGAACGCCCGCGGCCAGCGCCGTGCGAAGCTCCCCCTCGGAACAGGCGTCCACGGCGAGCCCTTCGTGTGCGACGGCCTTGGCTACGGCTACGCACAAAAAAGCCTTGCCCGCGTAGTAGACGTCAGCCCCCCGGAGGCGGGCGAAGGCCTCGTCCATGGCCTCTTTCCAGGCGCGCGCCCGGGCGCGCAGCACGTCCTCGTCAAGAATGTAAAGCGGCGTGCCGTACTCCGCCGCCAACTCGCTCACGCCGATGCCGCCGATTGCGATCTCGCCGCCGACGCGGCAGGCCGACGACGACCACGGTCCGTCGACGAGCCGTCGGGCTCGGGCGCGGGAAGGTTTCAAGATTCGCATGGGCACTACGATCCTCTCCGGAGCGCTGACGCCGAGCAGTCCCAGCCCGTTGGCAAGAACCACGCCTGCGGCGTCGTTCACCCACAAACGCGTTCTATGAAGATCGGTGACCTCCTCTTCCGCGCGAGGCGTGACCCGAGTCTTACCATACCATGCATGGTATGCAGCCGCAACCTCCTCGAGGTAGCGCGCAACGCGGTGGGGCTCGCGAAGAGTCGCCGACTGGGCCGCGACGTCGGGGAAGCGCGCAAGCGTGCCGAGAAGCTCGGAATCGACGGCGTCCAGCAGACCGGGTGCGAATCCGTCCTCGCGCCTGACGCCGTGGGAGGCGGCGTTCGACGCCACCGAGCACGTGCGCGCGTGGGCGTATTGGACGTAGTAGACGGGATTGTCGTTCGTGCGGGAGGCGACGAGGTCGAGGTCGAGGTCGAGCGTCGTGTCCACGGAGGCCCGGACGAGTGAATAACGGGCCGCGTCCACGCCGACGGCGTCGACGAGGTCCTCAAGCGTCACGACGGTTCCCGCCCTCTTGGACATGCGCACGGGAACACCGCTGCGGACGAGGTTGACCAGCTGGCCGATGAGGATCTCCATGTTCTCGCCCGGCCCGGCCGTATCGCCGTAGGCCCCTCGCCATGGCGTACATGCGGCCGATGTCCCGTGATGGTCGGCGCCGAGCGTATGCAGACGCAGTTGTCGCGCCGCAGCGCCTTTGCGTCGAGATAATAGGCGGGTCGCCCGCAAAATGAGCCGCTTCGCCGTCGGACGACGATCACCCTGTCCTTGTCGTCGCCGAAGTCGGTCGTGCGAAGCCACAGGGCGCCTTCTTTTTCATAGACGACGCCGCGCTCGTCAGACGTTCGATCGCCTTGGAGACCGCGCCCGATTCGTGGGCGAATCTTCGTGGAAGAAGACGTCGAAATCGGAGCGAAATCGTGGAGCGAAGACTTGATTTCGGCGAACATCAACTCGACGCCTCGCGAACAGGAAAGCCTCGAGGGCCTGCTCGTCGGGCAGCTCGCGCGGATCCGGCTCGCCGTCGGCGATTGAATCGGCGACGACCCTCTCGGCGATCTCCGTGACGTACTGCCCGCCGTATCCGTCCTCGAGGCCTCCTGCGCCGCGTGCTCGCGCCAGAAGGACGCGGCGAAACGGTCGCAATCCTGATTGCCGTGGTCGTTGAAGTAATATTCGCTTGACGACCTTCGCTCCCAGCTCAAGGATCCGAGCGAGGCAGATCGCCGACGGCGGCCCAGCAGGGTTCCGCCGATGTGGAGGGGCCGGTGGGATTGGCCGAGACGTATTCGAGGTTGACCGTCTTGCCGGCGGCGCCTTCCGTGCGCCCGTAGGAGCCGCCCGCCTCGACGACGGCCCGGGCGAGCTCGCCGACAGATGCGGCGGAGAGCCGTATGTTGACAAAGCGGGCCCGCGACTTCGGCTTCCTCCACCCCGTCGTGCCCTGCGATCCGCGCCGCGAGGAGCTCGCCCAGTTCGCGCGGATTCCTCCCGGCGCGCTTGGCCAGCTGCATTGCGACGTTCGTGGCCCAGTCGCCGTGCTCGCGAGACCGAGGGCGCTCCACCTTCACGACGGGCAGCTCGCCCTCGATCGTCAGAGTGCCGTCGGCGACGGCGGAGGCAAGTTCGTCGGCGACGAGCCGACTGAGTTCTTCGGGTGTCATGCGCGCAGTTCTGCGCGGCGGCTCCGACACATTCTCGCGAACGGGCCGTCCCGAGAAGCGCGAACTCGGTCATAGCTGCTAAAGTTACTTCTCAGGCCCCAATAGCTCAGTGGATAGAGCGTTTGCCTCCGGAGCAAAAGGTCGCAGGTTCGAATCCTGTTTGGGGTACAGCCTATGAACTGGGGCGCCGCTATGAACCGGGGCGCCGCCTACGAGCGGCTGACCGGGAGCCCTCGTTCCCGCAGCCCCTCGTACATCGCAGTCGGAACGTCCGTGATAATGCCGTCCACACCCATGTCGAAGCCGGGCGGCGACGTCGACGTCGTCGATCGTCCACGCGTGGACCGCAATCCCCGCCTCGTGCGCCGACGCGACGAATCTCTCCGTCAGCACCGGAACCCCGCGGAAGGAAAGCGGGACTTGGGCGACTTGGGCCTCGGGAAGGCCTTTGAGCAGACGCCGACGCGCCGCCCCTTTCCTTGCTCGCGAGGCCGCGACGATCCTGGCGATGGCGCCTATGCCCAGCGAGCTCGCGGTCCCCGGCAGCTCGCCTCGCAAGCGCCGCAGCCGGCGCTCCGAAAAACTTGCGACGCACACCCTGCTCTGGGCGCCTGCCTCGCGTATCGCTCGGGCGAGCGGGGCTGCGACGTCGTCGGACTTCGCGTCGATGTTGAAAACGGCGTCGGGGTGTTTTTCGAACGCCTCGTCCACGCGCATGACCGCCGGCCTGCCCTCGCGGCCGCGAACCCTCGCGAGCTCCCTCCACGTGTAGCCGCGGACTTTCCCGCCGACGCCGACGGTGCGGTCCAAGGTCGCATCGTGGCTGAGGACGGCGACGCCGTCGAGTGTGGACTGACGTCGGTCTCCAGGTGGCGGAAACCTCGCTCGCCCATGGTCAGGAAGGCCTCTGCGGTGTTCTCCGGGCATTTCCCCCGCGCCGCCGCGGTGGGCGACGACGATGGGAGCGCCGATGGGATGAAGAGCATCGCATCAGCCGCAAACCTGCGAGGCGTCGACCGCCTTCTGATCCTTCAGGAACTGGACGGGGTTCATGAGCTTGTCGTTTTGGTCGTGCACCTCCAGGTGCAGGTGCGGGCCGGTGGAATTGCCGTTGGAGCCCACTTTTCCAATGACCTGGCCGGCCTTGACCGTGTCGCCCTTCTTGGCGAGAACCCCGTTGTCGTACATGTGGATGTACCACGTGTAGTACGTCTTTCCGCCAATCTCGTGCTTGACGATGATGAGGTTGCTCGAACGCCCCTGAATCCCGGCGCCGGCGTGGGTGACGACGCCGTCGGCGACTGCGTGGATCGGCGTGCCCATCGGTGCCGCGAAATCCTGGCCGGCGTGCATCGAGACGTCGCCGTAGATCGGGTCGACGCGATATCCGAAGGCCGACGTCAAACGATAGACGCCCTGCTGGAGGGGCATGACGATTTGGCCGCCTTGGTGCGAGCTGGCAAACGCCGCCCGCGCTCCGGCCGCCCCGGAGGCGGAACAGGTGATCGTCTCGTTGTTTTCGTTCTCTTTGGCCTGGTGAGAGAATTCGTTGGCCATCGAGCGGGCCTGCGCGTTGGCGTCGCCGGTGAGGGCGGCCGGAACGTCGGCCTTCTCTTTCGTTTCGCCGCCGATGTAGGAACGAGAGAGGTTGTTCTGCGCAGCGGTCGCCGGCGTGTTGTTTGTGGCGAGAATCGGCACGCCTACGGCCACCAGCGTCGCGACGCCGGCCGCCACGCCCTGGATGGCCCACTTCTTCGAGCCGAAGGAAGCCGGCTGCTCGCTCGCGGCGGACTCGGACTTGGCGACTTTTCCCCTGGAGCCCTTGCCGTCCTTTGCGGCTTTCGCGTCTGCTGCCGCCTTCGCGTCTGCCGCGGCTTTCGCCGCTTTGCCGCTTCTGCGCCGACGCTCCAAACGGGATATCTGCGCGCCTTCGGAAATGGCGTCGCTGATCTCGTTGCGGGTGAGAACGGCGGTCTCTTCGTCGGACTCGTTTGCCCCGTCCTCGTTGTCAAAGGCCGCCGCAGCAGCCTCCGCCGCACGCTCGGCCTCGAGGATCTTCCGCGCCAACTCGGCCTGCTGCCGCCTGCGCTCCCGACGAGCCTCTTCACGGCTCGCGGTTTCCTGCTCTGCGCAGAGCTCCTCGGCGGCCCGGCGCTCGTCTTCTGCGCGTTGCTCAGCGGCGGCGCGGGCCTCCGCCGCTTTTCGCGACGCCTCGGCCTCCTGCTCCACGCAGCTGCTGTGCCCTGCGGGATTTCTCCAGGCGAGCGGCCTTCTTGGCTTCGCGCTCTTTGCGCGCCTCCTCGGCTTTGCGGTCCGCCTCCGCCTGGCGAACGATCTCCAGACGCCTCGTGATTACGGCGAACGGGGCTGCTTCCGGGGGCCAGCGGCCGCGGCCTTTGCCTTCTGAGCTTCCTGGAGCCTTGCAGGGCCTCCTCGGTTTTCCGCCGCACCTCTTCGGCCTGGCGAATCGCCTCGGCTTCTTGCTCTCTTCCTCCGCGCGACGAGCCTCCTCGGCTCTGCGCGCTTCCTCCGCCCGCCTGGCCTCTTCAGCCTTGCGCGCTCCTCGGCCTTCGCGAGCCTCTTCGGCGCGACGAGGCCTCCTCGCGTGCGGCCCTCCGCGCCGCGCGCGCGCTCAGCAAAGCTCTTCCAGCTGCGGGCCTCTTCGGCCTTGCGAGCCTCCTCAGCGCGACGGACTTCCTCGAGTTTGCGTGCGGCCCTCCGCGCCGCGCGCTCCTCTTGCAGCTCTTCCAGCTGCGGGCCTCTTCGGCCTTGCGAGGCCTCTTCGGCTCGCCTGGCCTCTTCAGCCTGACGCGCTTCCTCCGCGCGACGGGCCTCCTCAACCTGCGGGCCTCTTCGGCCTTGCGCGCGGCCTCGACCCTCCGCGAAATCTCTTCTAACCGAGCCTCCTCCTCGGCGATTCTCGCACGCTCTGCCTCCTGGCGTGCGCGATTCTCAGCCTCACGGCTCTCTGCCCGCCTCGCCTTGCGTGCTTCGGCAGCTTCCTCCATCTCGCGAGCCAACCGCGTCTGGCGGCGGTTGAGGCTCGGGGTCTCCTGCCTAACACCCGAACGGCGCGTCCGGGCAGCCTGAACCTGAGCCTGCGGCTCGGTGTTAAGTGCGTGCCTGCCCATCATCCTCCGGTTCTACGTGATTTTTCCGGTGACTCCATTACAAAATGATAACGGACCCGCCGAAAGGCCACCACCCGCTTCACGCGACGACGGCCGAGACGACCTTCTCCATGCCGGAACGCCCTTCCCAACGCCCCCTCAATCCCTTTGAATTCCTCCTACAAATATCGCATGTATCCGGAGCAGACGTCGGTTTTAGAAATACACATCACTTTTGACGCATGAAACTCGCCGCCAAGTCCCGTAGCCTTAATGTGTCGAATTCCAAAGGAGTGGGGAAACAGTGTCAACGCAGCCACACGACGACTTCGGGCCCAACCGCGGCTTCATCGAGGATCTCTACGCGGACTTCCTCAAGAATCCGTCTGCCGTCCCTCCGCAGTGGGGCGACCTTTTCAGAAGATGGCGCGTCGAGGGGCGCCCCGTGCACAAACGGGCCGATCCCGACACCGCCAAGGCACAGATCGAGATTCACTCCCGGAGCGACTCCCGGCAGGCTGCCCCGAACTCGGTCTCCACCCGTTCGGACCTCCCTCCCGCCCCGCCGGCCGCGGCGCAACCGGCCCTCACGCCCTATGCCAAACGGCACAAGCTGGTGGCGAGCGACACCCCGATCTCTTCCGGCGAAACCGTCCGCATGAAGGGCACGGCGAAGTCCGTCGCGGCCAACATGGACGCTTCGCTCGCCATTCCGACGGCGACGTCGTTCCGCGAAATCCCAGCCAAAACGATGTTCGACAACCGCGCCATCGTCAACGAGCGGCTGCGGGCCACCAGGGCGGCAAGGTCAGCTTCACCCACCTGGTGGCCTTCGCCGCGATTGAGGCGCTCGTCCAGATGCCCGAGATGAACGACTCGTACGTGCTGGCCGACGGCAAGCCCGCGGTCCGCCATCCCGAGCACGTCAATTTCGGCATCGCGATCGACGCCCGCCGCCCCGACGGCTCCCGCACCCTCGTCGTGCCTTCCGTCAAAGCCCGCCGAGCTCATGACTTTCCGCGATTTCCTCTCCGCTTACGAGGACCTCGTGCGCCGCGGGCGCGAAGGCTCCTTGGGAATCGACGACTTCACGGGAACCACCGTCTCGCTCACGAACCCCGGGGGCATCGGCACAACCCAGTCGGTTCCGCGGCTCATGGCCGGGCAGGGAGCGATCATCGGCGTCGGCTCCATGGTCTACCCCGCCCAGTTCTCCGGCACATCGGACGCCGTGCTGGCCCGCCTCGGCGTCTCCAAGGTGGTCACCGTCTCCTCCACCTACGACCACCGCGTGATCCAGGGCGCCACGTCGGGCAGAGTTCTACGGCTCATCGAACGCAAGCTCACCGGCCTCGACGGCTTTTACGACAGAGTCTTCCATTCGCTCCACGTTCCGACGGAGCCTTTCGTCTTCGAGCGCGACGTCGAATACAACCCGCTCAAAGACCCGGACAAAGCCTCTCGCGTGACGAGCCTCATCCACGCGTATCGCTCGCGGGGGCATCTCATTGCGGACACGGACCCGATCTCCTTCCGCACCCTCCGCCACCCGGACCTTTCCCTCGGGTCCTACGGCCTGACGTCGTGGGACCTCGACCGCTCCTTCCCCACCGGGGATTTCACGGACAACGGCTCGATGACCCTGCGCGATGCGCTTTCGCTGCTGCGAGAGACGTACTGCGCGTCGATCGGCTTCGAGTACATGCACATCACGGATCCGGAGCAGCGCCGCTGGTTCCAGGAGCGAATCGAACGCCCGCGCGCCAAGCTCACCGACGACGAGCGCTTTCAGATTCTCGAGAAGCTCAATCAGGCGGAGGCGTTCGAGACCTTCCTGCACACTAAGTACCTCGGGCAGAAGCGCTTCTCGCTCGAAGGCGGCGAATCGCTCATTCCCGCGCTTGACGCCATACTTTCCCGCGCCGCCCACGACGGCCTCGATTCGGTTGCGATCTCGATGGCCCACCGGGGAAGGCTCAACGTCCTGACGAACATCGCGGGAAAGCAGTACAAGCAGATTTTCACCGAGTTCGACGGATTCGTGCGACGGCGCACCGTCCAGGCTCGGGCGACGTCAAGTACCACCTGGGAACCGAGGGGACGTACACCTCTCCGAGCGGCGAGACGACCGGCGTCTATCTCGCGGCAAACCCTTCGCACCTCGAAGCGGCAAACGGCGTTTTGGAGGGCATCGTCCGCGCGCGCCAGGACCTTCAGGACCGAGGAGACCGAGGCTTCGCAGTTTTGCCGATCCTCATCCACGGCGACGCCGCATTCGCCGGCCAAGGGGTCGTCCCTGAGGGTGCTCAACCTTTCGCAGCTTCGCGGCTACCGCACCGGCGGGACCGTCCACATCATCGTCAACAATCAGATCGGATTCACAACCGCCCCCATTCCGGGCGTTCCTCGAACTACGCGACCGACGTGGCGAAGGGCCTGCAGATACCGATCTTCCACGTCAACGGCGACGACCCGGAGGCCGTCGTGCGCGGCGAGCTCTGGCGTACGAGTACCGTCAGGCCTTCTCGAAAGACGCAATCGTCGACGTCGTCTGCTATCGACGCCGCGGACACAACGAGGGCGACGATCCAGTCGATGACCCAGCCGGTCATGTACGCCTTGGTCGATTCGAGAGGACGACCCGCCAGCTGTACAAGGAGGCGCTCATCGGCCGAGGCGAGATGACCGCCGAGCAGGCCCGAAAGCTTCGAGGAGAACCACCGGGCGACCCTCGACAACGCCTTCCGGCAGGTCAAGGCCGCCGAGGCCGAAGCGGCCGCCGGCAGGTCCGGCGTCTACGAAGGCCTGGAGATTCCGGCAGCCCAACAGGAAGACGCGGGAACGATGATCGGCTGGACCAGCTGGACCACCCGTGAGATTCTGGCCAGGATCGCGACGCCCACCTTCAAATTCCCGACGGATTCACGCCCACCGAAGATCACCCAGCTCTACGAGCGCAGGGCGAAGATGATGCGCACCGGAGACGTCGATTGGGGCATGGGAGAGATCGCCGCGTTTGGCTCGCTCCTCATCGAAGGGGTTCCCGTGCGCATGTCCGGTCAGGACGTGCGCCGCGGAACCTTCGTCCAAAAAGCACGCGGTTTCCGACCACAACACCGGCGCCGAGTGGACGCCCCTCGATCATTTGACGGAAGACCAGGCAAAGCTGTGGATCTACGACTCCCCTTTCCGAGTATTCGGTCATGGCCTTTGGTACGGCTATTCCCTCAGGCGCCCGGACGCGCTCGCGGTGTGGGAGGCGCAGTTCAGCGACTTCGCGAACGGCGCCCAAACGGTTGTCGACGAATTCGTCTCATCGGCCGAGCAGAAATGGAACCAGCATTCGTCTCTCGTCCTCCTCCTTCCCCACGTACGAAGGCCAGGGGCCCGACCATTCCTCCGCGCGAATCGAGCGGTATCTCCAGCTGTGTCGCAAAACAACATGTGGGTCTGCCAACCGTCCACCCCGGCCAACCATTTCCACATGCTGCGCACTCAGGGCTTTATGAGCGCCCGCGTCGGCCGCTCATCGCTTTCTCGCCGAAGCAGCTTCTGCGACGCCGGGGCGTGGTCTCGCCGGTCGAAGATTTCATTCGGGGCTCCCTTCCTCCCGGTCATCGGCGACGACGCCGAGCGTGAAACCGCCGAAGCGATGCCCACGGAAGCGATGCTTCGGGAGGCGCGCCCGTCGGAGATTCGCCCGCGGGAACTGCGCCGACGCGAGAGGCGCTCTCCGAGCGCATTCGCGCGGGAAGCCCCGCCGGAGGCTCATCGCGACGCACATCGACCGAGTCCTTCTCGCTCCGGCCGCATTTATTACGAGTTTGGCCGATTTCCGCAGGAAGATCGAGGGACCGGCGGACGGCGATCGTCCGGCTCGAACAGTACTATCCGCTGGCCACCGAGGCTCTGCGGGCGGAGCTGGCGAAGTACCCCGGCGCCGAGATCGTCTGGGTCCAGGACGAGCCCGAGAACATGGGCGCGTGGCGTTTCCTCCTCGTCACGGTGTTTCCGCGAGCTCGGGCTCACGCCGAGGCTCGTCTCGCCCGCCAGCCTCGGCGTCGCCGTCGGTCGGCATCGCCCGAGCCCACACGACTCAGAACGAGATCCTCATGCGCGCTGCGTTCGAGCGCTGAAGCCCGGCTCCTCCGATGCAGACGGGGGCTCCCCGATCCGAATGGGCGCGCTTATCCAACGCGGATTGGCGCCGCTTCCACAACAGCGGAGGCGCTACAGTCTAGAGTTGAGGGTAACTTCAAGATGTAGCACAACTGAGGAGCAAACGTGGCGATCTTCTTCATCGGCGACGAGCTCGTCGCGGGCTTCGGCGACGCGCGGGCTCTCGGCTGGACTGGGCGAGTCATGGCACGAACCCGCAGCGAACCGCCTCTCATGCCAATAACCCTTGCCGTTCCGGGCGAAGACACAGCAGCACTGGCCAAACGCTGGGGCGACGAAGTGGCCCGACGCCTTCGCCACGACGAAGACAACCGTCTCATTATCGGTCTAGGATCCCATGACCTCGACTCGGGCCAGACGCTTGCCCGCGCTCGGCTCCATCTCGCGAACATCCTCGATGCGGCTGCTCGAATGAAGCTCCGGTCCTTCATCGTCGGTCCTCCCCCGCGTCGAAGTGCCTTTCAAAATCAGCTGGATCTGTCGAAAGCCCTTCGGCGACGTCTGCGCTTCGCACGCGATCTCCCCTACCGTCACTTTCCTCCTCTCGTCGAGCATGAACAGTGGAACACCGACTTGTCGATGTCCAGCGGCTACGAACCACGCCAGGCCGGCTACGGCCTCATCGCATGGCTGGTTCTCCACAATGGGTGGAACGATTGGCTGGGAGTCCCGGCCGTCGGCGCGTCTTAGGCCCGCTTAGAGTCTTTAGATCAGTTTAGACTCTTTAGTCCCACTTAGGGCCTAAACCACCCTTCAAGGCGTTCTCCCCGCGGCCTTGGCGACCGCGCCGACTCTTTGCCCAACCGCCTTACGTCTCTTGCTCAGTCATGTTCCGTGCTTCCTGGTGCCCATTGTTTTGCCGTCAGGCGATGTGAAGACAAAGCCTCCGCTGTGGTGCGCGATCGCGATTTTTCGCGGTGAACTAGGGCATGGTGGTGCCAGCACAACAGGACGGCGTTCGCAAGGTCGGTTTTCCCGCCCGCTTCCCAGGGCAAGGCGTGATGAACCTGTCCATGGGAAATCGTGTCTCCGCATCCCGGATATCGGCATGTCCGATCTCTCGCGATGACCGCACGGGTTTGCGCGGGAGTGAACAGGCGTTTCTCCCTGCCCACGTCGAGCACTTCGCCGTTTGCCGAGAAAATGAGGCGTGAAACGGACGAATCGCAAACCAGCCTCGCCAGCTGGGTGGCAGACAGGGGCGAGCCGTCGTCTAAAACAGCAGGATCGTTCCCTCGTAAGGCATCAACGTCGGTCAGAGCAGGAATCGCCCCTAAAATCGTTCCAAATTCTTCTTGTTGGCTCACAGACGATTCCAGGCACGCGCCGAAACGCCCTTGCCCTCGACCAGCTTCACGGCATGCTTCCCTAGGGCAGCCTACACTGTCGCGGCGTTCCGGTTGGTCGGAGCTGCCACGGCTCCGATCCGTCCTCGCCTTCGACGCCGCATCCCCCTCCTTTGAAGGCGAACCGTCGCGTTCCTCGCCGACGCCGTCGTCGCCCGCAACCTCCGGCCTTGCACGTTTTCAGTTCCCGGACGAGGCGTCCCGTTTTCCAAGCCGCGAAGAGTCTCGAAGGGACGTGCACTAAAAATATGCGGTCGGATTCTTGCTCCTTTGCCGAGGCCGCCTTCGTCAAGCTTCGCGCCGGCCAGTTCGACGAGCGCACCGGCTCGCCGTTGCGGCAAACTTCTGGCGTCCTCAACGCGTTTGCGGCCCATGAACGCCGACAAGGCGGTGTCACGATGCCGAACTCTCGTCCGACAGCCACCGGAAATGCGCATCCCCGACCCTTCTTTCGCGAAGACCACGTTCTCTTTCTTCGCCTCGGCTTTCTCGGTCTCGACTCCGACGACGGGCTGTGCCGATAAGCGCGCGCCTTGAGCGCCGCTCGAACTCCCATGGGGCGCTGCTCCCGCGCCCAAGCGACAAACTCCTCCTCAACGGCGTCGGTGAACGCGTCTTCCAACTCGGGCGCCGACAAGAAGCGACGAACGACATCGACGTGCCCCGCGAAAACCTCGCCGTTCTTCAAGGCCTCCGACATCCTGCGCAGCCCCCGAGATCAAAGACCTCGGCCCGTTTGATTTCCTTGACAGCCGCGCTCGAGATTGCCCTAGAAGTCTTCTCGCTCCACAGCACAAAGGTGCGAGCCCCCGAAGCGCGCCAACTTTCATTCTTCTCAATGGCGACGAGCATCCGCCCGCGCACCGCTCCCAGCCGAGAAACGGCCTTCGCGAGATCATCGGCTCAGCCGTCAGCCTTTCCTCGGACAAGGCGGAAAGGTCGACCTCCCCAACTCCGTCACAACTTCATTCAAACGCGAAAGGCAATCGGCAAATCTGTTGTCGCCCCCTAGACTCCGCCGCTGGACAGACGGATCCACATCGGACGGACCACATCCGGACACCGCGGCATCCGGCTGCATATCGGCGACACTCATCGAACTCGCCTCCTTTCGCTCTCTACCCTTCGCCCACTATCCTACAGAAGCAGCAGCCCAATGTCAATTTTTGTTCGATAAAAATCTTTCCAAATTATTCTTTCAAATACTTTTTAATTACCGACTAAACAAACGGCATGCGAAACCTAAGTTTGCAAAACCGCGATGGAGCGTTCGGCCCTCAACCGACGCCCACCAGCCTATTCGGGAACGGTCACCAGGCAACCGACCTATTCAAAGATCATCACGCAACCAGCCTATTCAAAAGTCACCACGCAACCAGCCTACTCAGGAACAGTCACCAAGCAAAAGCGGGTGCCCTGCGGGAATCGGCGTAGATCCGCCATTCTTTAGGGTCCGGGGTCGAGAATCGGCGTGAGAGCGCCCACCGGCCTTTTCGACGACGCCGCAGGCCTCTGCCAAATCCTCAACCAGCAGATCAGAATACGCGATGCTCGCCGCGCCCTCCGGGCCCACCTCAGGCACATGCCCCTCGCAGCGATGGAATGAAAATCTCCCGACGGGTTCCCGCTCAAGGTCACCCACTCGGCCGCTCTTCGCCGGGAACAGCCAGCTCGGGCTCTTCTTGGCTGGCAGCACTCCGTTCGCACGCATCACCGACAACATTCCATTCGCACGCGTCGCCGAGCGGCGGAAGCCCGACCGTCTGCCTCCCGATCGCGACCGTCCCCGTCAGCAAAAGCCCCGCTTTCACCCCGGCGCTTGAGCAAGCCCCGGCCCTCCCGACGGCTCCTGCAGATCGAGAACCCGCTGCCAGAACCTCGCCAGCGCGGCGGCGTCGTCGCACTCAAAGACAAGTTGCGTCAATCGTCCAACGGCCATGGACCGAATTTATCACGACGCACACAGCAGACTCCTGCCAGACGGCAGGAAAGCACGGCACAGACTCGGCGAACGGCAGGAAACACCGTGCAGACTCCAGCAAAACAACAAAAGAAAACACCGTGCAGTCTCCGTGGGCGAGCGAAACAAAACGCAGCTGATTCCGCGAACGACGGCCGAAAACACCGCACCCGATCGGGCGCGGCAAGCACCGACCGGTTCCGCGCGACGGATACCGCGCACCGCAAGATACCGTGCACCGCACCCCGCGATCGTCCGCGCGAAATACGCTGCCAAGCGCAGCCACGCCCGCGGGCCGCGCGCAAACAACGCCACATCGCGGCCGGGCCCGGCACAGCCCGCGAAACAGGGGAAAAATTCAGGCGTCGAAAGGGCCGGATCTTAGATCGGGCCCGGCGCTCATGCGTTGAGGACGCTTGCCGTGATTGGCAGGCTTTCCCGCGCGCGAGCGACGCTACGACCGCGACGGCTCATTGTTGCTCCTCAAATTGATTGTGCACCCGAAAGGCACACGACAGGGTCGAAGTGTATCAGCCGACGACGTCGGCCGCTATGCCGCCGCCACAACGAGTCAGCCGCCCAATGCGGCCTGCCTATCTCCGCCCGTCGCACGGAAGGCCTGTCAAACCGCATCCCATTCAGCTTTGTTAGTCCTGCTTTAGTCGTCCTGCGCCTCTTGTTCTCCGTTTGTTCCCGTCGCCCCCAAAAGGCCCGCCGCTTGCCTGCCCTCGGGAAGATTTACCTGCTCCCGCCGGGAAGAAGTCGTGGTGCGCCGAAGAGCGCCAAAGGCGCGACACATTCGTGTACCTTTCACGGAAGAAGGGGATCGGCGGGCCGCTCACGAACAAGAATGCGGGCCGCTCACGAACGAAAATTTGGAGGGCAAAGGCTCCGACGGCGATTTGCCGCTTGGAGTCATCATCTGGAATCCGAGAGCGAAACGCATCGGCACGGAGACTCCCTCCTCGACAACATCAAAAGGACAACGCCACGCTGCTTGGCCTCCAAGCAGTCTTCGTCGCTCAGGCCGTTTCCACTGGGAACCGCTTCGCCGCCAGGCCTCCCCACAGGACTCAGCTTCGCCCCAGGTTCTCGTCCACGGTGTCGGGACAACACCACGAGGCGGGCGCAGGTCTGGCGGCGACTTCTGTCCCTATGGCCGCGCCCCGGCCCGAGGTTCTACGCCGCCCCTCCTGTGCAGCGCAGCGCTACGCCTTCGCCAACCCGCAGACGCTCCGCTCCTGCCCCGGCCTGAAAACCACCGCGGCTTTCAGGCCTTCGCCACCCGCAAACGCTCTACGCCTTCGCCGGCCTGTGGCCGTTTTACGCCGTCGCCAATCTGCAGCGCAGCTTTACGCCGTCGTCGATCTGTATACAGCTATCTGGTTCGTCACCCGCATGCGAAGGCTGACGGGCGCCGATTCGGCGCAGCACGACCTCTTGACGATTTCGCGGACGTGGATTTCCGCCTCGGTCAGCTCCGAACAGTGGGGGCACGTCTCGCAGTGGCGCCCGCAGACGCGCGGCCGCTTCGAGAGGCATTTGAGCGTCGAGCAACTCAAAAAGGTGATCGGCCACCTCCTCGCACGACCCTTCGAGTAAAGCTCCCCGGCGCGCCGCACGGGCCGCCGACGCCGCGCCTCGCACGCCTCGACTGCCGTCGCCGCCTGACCCGCGGTCAAGGCCGTCACGCCGATCGCCGACGCCGTCGCCCCGTTGCCGGGGCCGTCGCCCCTGTCGCGAAAGCCGTCTGGCCCGTCGCCGACGCCAGCCCGATCCTCAACGCCGCCGTCCCCAGCGCCCTGCAAGCTCCGAGCCGACTTCGCCCTCAAGATCTCCTCGACGGCCTTCGCTATCTCCTCGTCGCTTCTCATTTCTTCTCCTTCTTGCCATACCCCAGATCCCGCGCATAGTCGGTCAACAGATCGCGCAGCTGCCTCCTGCCTCGGTGAAGCCGCGACATGACCGTCCCTATCGGGGTGTCCATGACCTCCGAGATCTCCTGATAGGAAAAACCTTCGACGTCGGCCAGATAGACCGCGAGGCGGCGATCCTCCGGGAAAAGCTGAGCCAGGGCGTCCCGATCTCGGAATCCGGCAGATTCTCGATTGCCTCAGCCTCCGCGGACTGGAGTCCGCTCGACGCATGGGTCGAAGCGTCGTACTCCTGCCAGTCCTCGACTTCCGCCACATCCGCCTGCTTCGGCTGGCGCTGGGCCTTCCGATAGTTCGAGATGAACGTGTTGTTGAGGATGCGGTAGAGCCACGCCTTGAGGTTCGTGCCGGGCCTGTACTGATGAAACGCGGCGAAGGCCTTCGCGTACGTCTCCTGGACCAGGTCCTCGGCGTCCTGCGGATTGCGGGTGAGCCTCATGGCTGCGCCGTAAAGCTGGTCAAGGAACGGAAGCGCCTCGCGTTCGAAGCGACGCGACCTTTCGGCCTGCGTTTCGCCTGCGACGTCGAACTCCGCCGCCCGGTCGGCGTCGGAGCCCTCGGCTTCTGGAGTGGTCGTCTCGGTAGTCATCGTCTCCTAGGTAGCGGGATTGGCCCCGCTATCGAAGGCAACGCTTCGCGGCGGTTTTCATTCCAGTCGCTGCGCCCGGTTCGCCCCTGGCGCATCTGCTTGTCGGGCACCCGCCTGCCGGCCTCGGCGGCCGTTCCGTTCGTTTGCCGTCCTTTCGCGGCGGCCGTCGCGATTCGCCTCGAATGGCGACATCCCCAGGAATCCCGCTTGTCCGCGGCCGCCAACCCGCATCATGTCCAACGGCCATCCCGCGCCCCGTCTAGCATCCGGCCCTCGTCTCGCCCTGGCGCCCGACCCGCAATCGCGCTTTCGAACCAGCGCGTTACTGCGAACGAGGGCCTTTATGCTGTAGGAATGACACATGGTATTCTACGTGCGGTTGCCCGGCCCCTTCTCGCAGCGCCTTTCATCGCGGCAGGCGCCGATGCGCTCGCCCGCCCAAGGCTCACCGCGAGCGCGCGCAGCAGCTCGCCCCCGTCGCTTCGAAGTTCGGCGTGGAACTGGATGAGACGACGTCGGATTCGGCGACCCGCAGCCTCGGCGCTGTCTTCGCCGTCGCGGGAGTCGCTCTGGCCGCCGGCAAGTTCCCGCGCGCGCGGGCGCCGTCCTCGCGGACCGCGCAGGTCCAGTGGCGCTGGCGAACAATCCAGTATGGGCGGGCAGGGCAAAGACCGCCAGAAGCGCCTCGCCGAGCTGACGGGGCTTCTCGGGGCCGCCGGGCTCGTCGGCGGCGCCCTTCTCGCCGCGGCCGACAGGGACGGCAAGCCCTCCTTCTCTTGGCGCCGCCAGGCCAATCGCCGCCACAAGGAGGCGCTCAAGGCCGCGCGGGCGAATCGGGCGCAATGAGCTCGACGGCAATGGGCTCCGCCTCATTGAGCGACGGAGGCAGCGACGGCGCCGTCCCCTTCGAGGGCAGGGAAAGCCGCGCGCCGTGACGCGTGAACGTTTCGCGTCGTCGCAGCGACGGGCGCCGCACCCGATCCCGGCGCAGCAAGCATCCGCGGCAGCGCAGCAGTCAGAGCCGTGGCAACCGTCCGCGCAGTACTCGTCGTCGCCCGGGCCGCTGGCCGTGTGGACCGCGCCGCAGCCTTCCGGGCCCGTCCGCGCACACGTGAGCCTTCCGGTTTCGAAGTCGCTGACGAACGGGTACCTGCTTGCGGCGGCGCTCGGCGAGGCCCGCAGTCATACGTCGCCCCCTCATTTCCCGCGACACCGCATTGATGGCGCAGGCTCTGGCTGCGATGGGGGCGGGAGTCGAAGGCGACGGCGCCGCGATCGTCGTCACGCCCGGCCCGCTGCGGGGCGCGCGCATAAACGTCGGCTTGGCCCGGAACCGTCATGCGCTTCGTCCCCCATCGCCCTCTTTGCGCGGGGGACGTGGTTTTCGACGGCGACGAGGCCGCGCGGACACGCCCGATCGCCCCGCTCGTGCGGGCGCTGGAGCAACTGGGCGGCCAGATCGCGCATTCAACGTCCGCCTCAGGCCAGGCCGCCCTGCCGATGACCGTCAAGGGAAAGGGAGCGGTCGCCGGAGGGACGGTCGAGATCGACGCGTCGGGGTCTTCGCAATTCGTCTCGGCGCTATTGCTTGCGGCGCCGCGAATGGAAAAGGGTCTGGACGCACGCCACACGGGCCCGCGGATCCCTTCGGCGCCGCACATCGCCATGACCGTCGACGTACTGCGCGAGGCCGGTATCGCAGTGCGCGCCATCGACGGTTCCGGCCGGTCCGGCGGACTTTCGCCTTCCGTCGAATCGTCTCCGTGCAACGGCTCCGACGCCTGCGGCGGACTCGGCGCCGAACCCGCCGATCCCCCGGTTCGCCCACGCGATGGGACGGTCGAGCCCGGAATCCCGAGGATCGGTGACGTCACGGTGGAACCGGACCTGTCGAATGCGGGGCCGTTCCTCGCCGCCGCGATGGCGACGGGAGGCGAGACAATCCTCGACTGGCCCGATTCGAGACAGCCCGGGTCGGCCTATCGCGAGCTCTTTGAAGCCATGGGGGCGCGCACCCGCGCAGCAGACGGCAGGCTCGCCTTGCGCGGACCGGCCACGATCGGCCCCATTGACGCGGACATGCACGACGTCGGCGAGCTTGTGCCCACGGTCGCCGCGGTCGCAGCCTTCGCCGACGGCCCGTCTGCTCTGCGCAACATCCGGCCAGCTCAGGGGGCCACGAAACCGACCGTCTGGCGGCCCTCGTCGCAGAATTGACGAAGGTCGGCGCGACGGCGCAAATTGAAGGCGACGACCTTCTCATCGAGCCGGGCCCGCCGAGGGCCCGCGACAATCGAAAACCTACGCCGACCATCGCATGGCCCACCTTCAGGGGCGATCCTCGGGCTGCGCATTCCCGGCCTGAGAGTTGCGAACATCAGGACGACCGCCAAAAACATTCCCCCAATTCGTCGACATGTGGGAAGACCTCGCGGCGGGCGCCGAGGACGTCGCACCCGCCCCGCTCGGCGACATCTTCGGACACGCCGGGCTCAAGGCATGAGGCGGGACATCGGCACCGACGACCCTCGCGTGAGGGTCCGCCCCGGCAAGGGGTCGCGGCCCCACGCAAGATCCGCCCCGACTATTCTTCAGCCAGCACAGCGGAGGTTGTAGCGGGCGTCGATCGCGGCCGCTATCGCCTCGCGCTCGCCGAGGGGCCTCGCCGTCACCGCGGTCAAGGCGCGCAGAGCTGGGCCGCAGCTCCCGTCGTCGTCGGCGATCGAGTGCGGGTGACGGGCGACGTTTCGGGGAAAAAGGACACCCTGGCCCGCATCGTCTCGGTCGAGGACCGCACCTCCCGGCTTCTGCGCAGCACCGAGGAGGGAAACGGCCGCGAGCGCTGCATCGTCGCCAACGCCCAGCAGCTCGCGATCGTCACGGCCCTGGCCGACCCGCCGCCGAAAACCGGAATGATCGACCGCTGCCTCGTCGCCGCCTACGACGCGCCGGGATGGAGCCGCTGCTCGTGCTGACCAGGCCGACCTCGCCTCCCCGGACCGGCTCCTCGATTCTTACGGGGCGCTGGACTGCGCGCCGTCGTCGTCGACCTGGGGTCCCACGAGGACTTGGGCTCGCAGGCTCCGGAGGGAGACGCCGAGGCCAGCGGGCTCGAGGAGGAACGCCGAGGCCAGCGGGCTGGAGGCCCTTCGAAAGGCGCTCGCAGGCGTCGAAACGGTGCTGGTCGGCCATTCGGGAGTCGGAAAATCGACCCTCATCAACGCTTTGGTGCCGGACGCCGATCGGGCGACGGGAGAGGTGAACGCGGTCACCGGAAAAGGGCGGCACACGTCGACGTCGGCGGTCTCGCTCGCCCTGCCCGGCGGAGGGAGGATCATCGACACGCCGGGGGTGCGCAGCTTCGGTTTGGCCCACGTCTCGCCGCAGGATGTTCTCAGGGGATTCACCGACCTCGCCGCGATCGCCGAGAACTGCCCACGCGGTTGCGAGCACGGATGGGATTCCCCGGAATGCGCGCTGTCCGAGCAGACGGATCTGAGGCTCATTGCACGAACGGCCTCTTTCCGCCGGCTCTTGGCCGCCTGCACCGAGGATTGGAGCTGAGAATGTCCCTCACCCGCGTCAACGACGACCTCGCCTTCGCGAGCTCGATCATCGACCGCGTGAGACTCCGTGACGCTTCGCCGCTTTCAGGCCGAAGACTTTTCCGCCCGGACGGAGGGCCTTTCCCCCGCGATCGACGTCGACAGGAGGCGGGCGAGATCATCCGGGCCATGCTCGGCCGCTCGCGCTCGCGAGACGCCATCTACGGCGAGGAGCACGGCGGAATTCTCCTGCGTTCGGCCAGGCGTTGGATCATCGACCCCATCGACGGAACGAAGAACTTCGCCCGCGGGGTCCCCGTGTGAGAACGCTTTTGGCGCTGGAAGAAGAAGGCGAGATCGTCGTGGGCATCGTTTCGGCGCCCTCGCTCGGCAGAAGGTGGTGGGCGGCCAAGGGCGTCGGCGCGTTCACGGGCAAGAGCTGGGTGGGCGCACGTCGGCTCCGCGTCTCGGAAGTCTCCGATTTGGCGGAGGCCTCGATGTCTTACTCCTCGCTCAAAGGCTGGGCGGACCGCGGCCAGCTTCGCGCGTTTCTCCGCCTCGCCCAGCGCGTGTGGCGCTCGCGAGCCTACGGGGACTTCTGGAGCTTCATGCTTGTCGCCGAGGCGCCGTCGACCTGGCGTGCGAGCCGGAGCTGGAGCTGTTCGACATGGCGGCCCTCGTTCCCATCGTGACCGAGGCCGGCGGCTCCTTCACGTCGCTGCACGGCGAACCCGGCCCGTGGGGAGGCTGCGCCCTCGCCACCAACGGCGCGCTCCACCCCGAAGTTCTTGAGATACTGGGGTCCATTCGCGACGAGGACGCCGTCGGCGAAGGCGCGCCGAACCTCAGCGCGTCGGCCGCGCGAAGCCAAAGCGGGCATAATTGACGCATGACCGACGAGCGCGAAATACTCACCTGGGATGAATTCGGGGCAGCCTGCCGCGACTTGGCCGGCTCCGTGTGGGATTCGGGTTTTCGCCCGGACATCATCGTGTGCGTCGCCAGGGGCGGCCTCCTTCCTGCGGGCTCCATCGGATACGCCCTGGACATCAAGAGCCTGCTCGTGCTCAACGTCGAGTTCTACACGGGAATAGGAACGACGCTCCTCGATCCCCGACTGGTCGATCCCGTTCCCGACAACCACGCAATGACGGGGAAAGGGGTGCTCATCGTCGACGACGTCGCCGATTCGGGGCGAACGCTCAAGTTCGTCCACGAGGATCTGCGAGCGATATGCCTCCGAGATCAGGACGGCCGTCCTCTATGAGAAGCCCCGAACCGTCCTCAAATGCGAATACGTCTGGAAGCGGACGGACCGCTGGATAGCCTTCCCTTGGAGCGCGCTCCCGCCGGTCAACGTCAGGGCAGCTCCGAGGCTTGAAAGTCCGTTCAGCCTTGAAACGCCCTCCTGCCGCCCCTTGACGCGCCGAAGCGGGACGTCCGCGCTCCGGCGGTCCGGGCAGCTCGAAGAGCCCGCCCGAAAAGCGTCGGAGGCCCCCGATGGGTTGACTCCATGCTCGTTCTGCACACGTCTGATTGGCATTTGGGCCGCAGCTTCCACCGGGCGGACCTCTCGCCTGCCTTCGAGATGTGGAGCCGCCACGTCGTCGACCTGGTCAAAGAGCGCCGGATCGACGCCGTCCTCATTTCGGGCGACGTTTACGATCGAGCCGTGCCGCCGACGTCGGCGGTCGAGGCTCTTCGACCGCACGCTGGCCGAGCTCGCCGAGGCTGCGACGGTCGTCCTCACGTCCGGAAACCACGATTCGCCTCAGCGTTTTGGGGGTTCGGATCCTCGCTCATGCGCCCGAACGTCCACATCCGCACAGACGCCCGCCGATGCGAGAGACCCGTCGAAAATCGCCGGAAGGGACGGCAACCGGGTTTTTCGTCTACCCCATTCCCTATCTCGACCCCGACGTCGAACGACGGCGATTGGCGCCTTCCGGTCCGACGTCGGGCGACGGCGGCGCCGAGCCTCTCGGGCGGTCTCACGAAGCCGTCCTCGCCGCGGCTCTCAAGCTCGTCTCAGCCGACGTCCGCTCGCGCCCGCAGGACGCCGGGGCGTTCATCGTCATGGCCCACGCGTTCATCTCGGGCGGAAAACCGCCGACTCCGAGCGGACATTTCCGTCGGGCGGAGTCGACAGCGCCCCGTCAGGGGCTTTTCAGGCTCGAGCGAGGACGGTCCGGGCCCGCTTTCCTACCGTGGCGCTCGGCCATCTGCACTCGCCGCAGCGGGTGGGAAGGCCGGGTGACCCTCCTATGCGCTACTCCGGATCGCCCGTGGCGTTCTCTTTTTCCGAAACCGCGCCGAAGAGCTCGGTCCTTCTCCACATCGACGGCAATCGGGTCGAAACCGAGACCGTTCCCGCCCCTGTGTGGCGCGGGGTCCGCACTTGGCCGGCCGCTTCCGAGGGATCTTTTGGCCCAAGCCCGCCGCGAGCCGGCCGACGCCTTCTTCCGAATCGTCGTCACGGATCCGGGCAGGCCGGCGAATATGGCCGCCCGGATCTACGGAGCCTTTGACAACGTCCTCGAGCTCCGCGCACACGCCCGAGGGCGGCCTTCGCTCGCGGGGCAGGCCGATTCCATCGCCGCGATGCTCGCCCTCGACATCCTTTCTTCCTTTATGGCCGCCTCGGGCAGCCGAGACCTGACCGACGAGGAACGCGCTATCCTCGCGCAGACGTGGGAAGCCGCGCGTCTGGAAGGAAACGGCGATGAAATGCGAACCATGAACGGCGTGAAAAGGCTAAGCTCCCATGAAAGGAGAGCGGCGATGAGGCTTAGGCGACTGGCCGTCTCGGGCATCGGCCCCTTTGCGGGCGCCTTTTCCATCGACTTCGACGCCCTCACAGCGGGAGGGCTGTTCTTGCTGGAGGGGCCCACGGGCTCGGGAAAGTCGACGATCATCGACGCCGTCGTCTGGGCGCTCTGCAGCGGCGTCGCCGGAGGGAAGGATTCGACGGACGCCGGGATGCGCTCGACGCACGCCAGCCCTTCTCGCGAGTCTTTTTGTCGATCTCGTCTTTTCCGTCGAGGCGGAACCTTCCGCGTCCGCCGCACCCCAGTGGACCAAAGGCCGGAAACAAAAATCCGACGAACGCGTCGGCCAAGCTGTGGCGGCTCTCCGAAAGCGCGGTGGAGGCTCAGCAGTTCGACGCGGGCGAGATTCTGGAGGCCAAGCCCGCGGGAACCGGCGCTGAAATTGCGCGCCTCGTGGGACTCAGCCGCGAACAGTTCCTTCGACGATCGTGCTCCCCAAGGGAAGTTCGCCGACTTCCTCACGTGGATTCGACCAAGCGCACCGCTTGCTGGAGCAGGTCTTCGACACGTCCGCCTATAGGCGGGTCGCCGAACTGCTCAAGGAAAGGGCCTCGGCGGCGCAGTCAAAAGTCGATTCGGCCCGCGGGGAATGGGCGTCATCCGTCGAAGGCTTGGCAACAGCTCTCAGTCTCGAAGGCGAGGCAAAGGCCGAGCTGACGGAAGCCGTGAGACGCCGCCGGGGATCCGGCAGACGCGGTCGGACGGCGCTCGCTCGCAGCCGCCGTGCTCGAGCCAAAAGAAAGCGAGTCAGCGGAAGAAGCATCCGCGCTCGCGTCGAAGCGAGCCGCAGAGCGAGCCGTTGCGGCAGGGCGGCGAGCTCGCCTCCCGCCTTCAGAAACGCTCGCGGCTTCTGGCCTGCCGTGACCGCTTGCGCGCGGAAGAATCCGAGATCGACGGGCTCGACGAATCTCTCTCAGCCCACGCCCTCGCCGCCGGCGTCGCCCCTTTCCTGGCGGCCCTCGACGGGGCGAAGGCCGAGCTCGGCCAGGCCGAACGGCGCTTTGCGCTCCTCGACGCCTCGGATCGTTCGCCGCGCGAGCTGCTCGACGCGGCGGCCCTGGAATCGCAGACCGAGCTCGCGAGGCCATGCAGCCTCCCTCACCGGCCGTCTCACAGAGCTGGCCGCCGTGGAAAAAGGCCTCGCATCCTCGCGCACGAACGGACCGCTGCGCACGAGGGCCCTCCGGCGCGCACAGGAAAGTCGGGGCCGCACGGGCGCAGTCCGCCGACGCTGCCGCAGACGATCCTTGAGGCCGAGAAGGCTGACCGCCGAAGAGGCGGAGGCTTCGCGCATCGAGGCCTGGAATTGGAAGCCGAGTCGCTCACAAAGGCTGCGGCGCGCTTCGCCGATCTGGACCGTGCGCGCTCCGCGTCGGAGAAGGCGAATGCGGCCGTCGCGCGAGACCGCCGCGCGTTCGAGGGAGGCCCGTCTGCTGCGCGACGAACAGACGCTCGCGTGGACGGCTTCGATGTCGGCGATCATCGCGGGCGGGCTTTCAAGGGCGAGGCCTGCCCGGTCTGCCGGTTCGACCGAGCATCCGCTCCCGCGCCGCCTTCGAGCGATCAAAGCGACTCGGGAAGACGTCGAGGACGCGGAAAAGGCGGCAGCAGCAGCCCGGGGGCTGCTCGCCGAGGCGGAAAAGCGCGCCGTGCGGGCCCAGGCCGAGATCGCGGCCGCCGAAGCGGATCTGAAGGGCCTCACGCGAGAGTCCGTCGCCTCGACGCTCAAACGGACCGGCTCCGAGCTCGCGTCGGCCCATCGCGCGCAACGCAAAGCCGGGGCAAGCAGGGGCGAGCTGAAAGGCCTGCGAGAGCGCTTCGAGGCCTGCAGGATCGTCCTGCCGCCGCCCAGACGCGAACAGGGCGGCCGCCGAAAGCCAAAATCGCCGGCCTCGACGCTGCCGTCGAACGGGCGCAGGCCAGAATCGGCCCCGAACTGGCGGGCTACGAGGCGATATCCGAGAGGCTGAAAGCACATGTCGAGCGGGGAACTCGCAGCGTCGCCTGGTCGAGGCCGTGCGGGAACTGCTCGGCGCACGAGGGCAGCTCGACGCACGGGAGGCGATTGTCCGCAGCCTTGTCGGAGGCGGGATTCGCGGATGCTGCAGCTGCGCGCAGGCGTTCATGCCGCGTGGAGGCCGTCGACGCCGCGAAAGCCCGAGTGGCCGAGCATCGGCGGGCCTCCACGATGTCGCCCGTGACCTCGCCGCGCCTGGAAATCGCCGAGCTGACGGGAGAAGGGCGCCCGACGTCGAAGGAACCGCCCGGCCTCGCCGAGGAGGCCGCCGAAATCTCCAGAGCCGCCAAAGGAGGGCCGCGGTGGCGAACGCGCGCAACCTCGGGGCGCAGGCCCAGCTCGACGTCGTCTCCGAAAAGGGGAAAGGCGTGGGCCAGGCTGCAGAGCTCGGCGGGGCCCGTCGTGCGCTGGCCAGTCTCGCCAACGCCGGAAGCGATTCGATCACGAAGATTCCGCTCGCGACCTTCGTCGTGCGCCACAGGTTCGAGCAGGATCCTCGACCGCGCCAGCGAGCGGCTCGCCGACATTCCCTCGGCGGGTACCAACTCGCCCGCAGCGACGAAAAGGAACGCGGCTCGCGCGAGGTCAAAACCGGTCTCTCCGTGACGGTCATCGACCGCGACGGGGAGACCGACGGCGCCGCCAGACGGTCTCCCCGCAGCCTTTCAGGAGGCGAGACTTTCTACGTCTCGCTTGCCCTCGCGCCGCCCTCGCCGACGTCGTCCGCGCCGAAAATGGCGGAATAGCAATCGAAACCCCTGCTCATCGACGAGGATTCGGCTCGCTGCGAGGACACCCTCGGGCTCGTGATGTCGACGCTCACGGGCCTTGCAGGGACGGACGGGCAGTCGGCCTAGTCAGCCACGTCGCCGAGATGAAAAAGATGATCGCCGAACGCGTGACGGTCGGGCCCGTGGGCAACGCTCGTCACGCGTGAGGTCCCTGCTGAAGTGTCATTGTCACTGCGGGCGCGGGCGCGCTTGTCCACGGGCCTGCGCGCGGCGGGCGAAATCGGCGGCTCACGCGGAGAGCCCGCTTCTTTCGCCTCGCGGGATGCGTCAAACTCGCGCTCTCCCGGGAAACCGCGTCGTCCGTGGCGCCCCGGCGTCGTCGGGTTCGTCGTCCGGCGGCGGCGCGCGTACCGCGTCCTGTCCTCACGGACGCTTCCCGGAGAGTTTGGCTTTTCGCTCAGTCGGCCCCTTTCCCAATTCGCCCGCAGTACTAATGTAGAAATGTCCATAACAACTACCTGGGAAGAACAAGTTGTGAGATCTTTTAAGAAAAGAGCCGCGCGCCCTGTCGCTCGCGGCCGCCTTCTTTGCTTCCGTTCACGAGCGCAGGATGTTTTTCAAGCGAGGGCTCCTCCCGTCCCGCTTCCGCGACATCGTCTTCCCGGGTACAGACCGGCCAAACCGAGGGGTCTTCGAACCGGTCGGGCTCGACGCCGTCGGCGGGGGCTTCCGCCTGCGCTCAACCCGGAGGCCGCAAGCGCCCAGACCCCGCAAACTCACCGTCGTCTCCTCCCGTGGACGCAAACGACCCGTGGCGCCTCGCCTACGCACGCCCAAGGGCAGCCTGGATGAACGATCCCAACGGCTCGTCCACCACAAGGGCGAGTACCACCTCTGCCAGTACAACCGAAGGACGGACTGGGGAACATGTCGTGGGGGCACGCCGTATCCAGCGACCTCGTGCATTGAAAGAACAGGGAGTCGCCATACCCGGAACCGACCAGTACGGCAGTCTTCTCCGGATCCGCCGTCAGTCGACGCCACGCAACACGTCAGGATTCGGGACTTCGGACAATCCCCATGGTCGCGATTTGACGCGGCAACGACAATGCGAGCGGCATCCAATCGCAATCGCTGGCCTGTTCCACCGACAACGGCCAGAACGTGGAACCTTCATAACGGAGGAGCCCCGTCTTGGACGTCGTCAAGTCGAAGAGCTTCTGAGACCCCAAGGTTTTCTGGGACGAGAAGGCGAAACGCTGGACGATGGTCTTGGTCAAGGCCGACGAGGCACAAAGGTCTCTTTCTATTCCTCGCCCAACCTGAAGGACTGGAAGTTTGAGTCCGATTTCGGGCCGGTCGGAGACGTCTCTTCCGTATGGGAGTGCCCCGATCTCTTCCCCATGAAGGTCGAGGGAGAAAACGGCAAGACCCGATGGGTCCTCATCGAGTCAACACGTCCCTTCCGCCCAGTGACTTCGTCGGCGTACTGGGACGGCTAAGACGTTCAGGCCGCCTCCTCCGGCGTCTACACCGGCAAGGAGGCAAGACTCTTGCGGATTTCGAAGGCGAAGGGTACGGCTCGTGGACGACGTCGGGCTCGGCCTTCGGAAACGGGCCTTCGCATGCGACAGGCGGCGACATTTCCGGGTACGTCGGCTCGGGATACGTCAACAGCTACGGATCGGGCGATTCCGACACGGGAACTCTGACGTCCCCCGAGTTCACGATCAACGCCAATCGCCTCAATATGCTCATCGGCGGCGGGAGCCACCCCTACAGTTCGGTGGAAGGATCCCAGCACACGTCGGTCAACGTCGTCGTCGAGGGCAAGGTGGTCGCCACCGCGACGGGCAACGACAGCGCAAAGATGTTCTGGCAGAGCCTCGATCTGAAGAAGTGGCGGGGAAAGAAAGCCCGCGTCGTCGCAGAGACAAGAACACCTCGAGTCACTGGGGCCACTCACGGTCGACCAGATCGTGCTCTCCGACACGCCGCATTCAACGAGTCCGTGCCGAAAGTCGACTACGGACACGATTACTATGCTTCTGTCACGTGGGAAGGTGCCCCGACGGCAAACGCTACGCCATCGGCTGGATGTCGAATGGACGTATGCGAAGGAAGTTCCCACGAAAACATGGCGCTCGGCCATGCAGGCACCGTGCGCGAGCTCAAGCTCCGCAAGGCAAACGGCAAGGAACGCCTCGTGTTTCGCCCTCGTTTCGTCCCTCAATTCGCTGCGGGCCGAGTGAATTCAGAAGTCCGACGTGACGATCGAGCAGGGCACGACGCCGCTCGACGCGGCAGCCTCAGGGAAATCCTTGACATCTCTCTGACCCTGGATCCCCTCAAGGCGAAGGAGAGCGGAATTTCCGTCTTGGAGACGCCACGCAGACGCCCGCGGCAAAAACGCCGGGAACGAGAATCGGCTATGACGCGGCGAAGGAGCAGATTTTCGTCGATCGATCGAACTCCGGCAGTCGGATTCTCTCCCGCCTTCCCGGGGCGGAGCGTCGCGGATTTCAAACCCGGAAAAGACGGCCTCGTCCATTTGCGGGTGATCGTCGACTCCTCGTCCGTCGAGGTATTCGCCATCGATGGCAAGCTTGTCCTCACCGAAACGGTCTACCCCGCTGCTGGCGCGGACAAGGTGTCGCTTTTCGCCGCGGGAGGCGAGGCCAAAGCCCGCAGTCTCAGCGTCTGGCATTTGGGTTCTTACCGCTAGGGGCAGGATCTCAACTTGGGCGCGGCCGACTCGGCGCCTCGTCCGGAGCAGTTTGCGCGCGTCCGGGCCCAATCGGCCCTGCGCCGCGCCCATTGGGCACAGGTCTGCCAAACGACTTTTTCCGGGGCAGCGCATCTTCGGCGGCTCAGTTGCCGGGCTTAGACCCAGCCGATCCGATTCAGCCGAAGTACTCGATGAGTCGGCCTCGTTCTCCGACGTCGAACCACATGAGGTCTTCGTCGTCCGTCACGCGCTCGAGCGCGGCTGCGTCGCCGCCGATGGCGAGGACGACGTCGTTGGCGGCCTCTGCATCGTCGACGTGAAAAGAAACGACGTCCTCCCATCCGACCGGTTCAACAAGCTGCAAGGCGGTCGGGAGGATGTCGTCCCCCTCGATGTGAGCCGTCTTTTTCTCTTCGATTTCGGCGGCTATCACCACTCGAAGGGGATAGACGGTTTCCCCGCTGGCCGCCAACGCCGCCAACACGCGCAACGACTCGTCGGTCGCGGCATTCATGGCGACGGCTTCAAGCACTTCCTCGACGTCGCCCGGAAGAAGGTCCCGCAACTCGTCGGTGACGGCGTGCACGGTTCGGGGAAGGAGAGCGTCTCGCCCGATGTCCACGCCCGTCGCAGGAATATAGATTCTCACGGCGCCATACTAACGACACATGGCGAATAATATCTCGAAGCGCCCTCGTACGGCGTTTCTTTTTCAACGATTGTTTCTGAGACCTCGATGGATGTCTATCTGCCATCTCGGAACGTGCTCGCCCTGAAACGCCCAGGTGCGGCCACTCGCATTGAAGCATTCTGCTCTCCCGTTTTCGAAGCGGAAAGAGCCGCTTCATTCGCCGCAAACGACTTTCTTCCGCAACCTCGTCGGCCTCCATCAAACGTCTGACGCCAACGGGTTGGCTTGGCCGACGCACAAAGCGAAACGTCTGCGCACTCCAGAATGCAACTCGTCACGGCATTTCCATCGTCGTCTCCCCTGCCGCCGATTCCACACATCGGATCGTTCGGCTCACATATCGAATCGTTCGGCTTCCACATATCGAATCGTTCGGCGCAGCACGATCGACGACGACCGCCCCATCAAATGCGGGCCCGCCTCCACGCCGGTGCGCAACGCACCAGGGTTTGACGTGCAGTGCGGGCGCCGCGGAGGCCGGAATCAGACGCGTCAGGGGGAGTACACCTCATTCCGCCCTCTTCGCTTCGCCTCTTAGCTCCGATCGATGCGGGCCTTCGCCAGAAGCCCTCCCTCCTCGACCGATTTTCCGACACCCTATTTTGTGGAAGGCCCCACATACGACGCGTTCAATGCTTCATCAATCTCCACAACGTCAAGATCAGCCTTTAGAAATCCGCAGTCCGGAGACGATCGTGAAAACTGAGCTCCCGGCGGGCTGGGACTTTCTCCGGGTCAGAAAAGCGAAATGCGCCGCCCATCCCCGAAAACGCAACAAGGAAGAAATCCGACCCCCAATCATGGATCGCGCCATCGTGTCGTCATTTTCGATTTCCTTTCTCATGTGAATGCGTCTATCATCGCAAAAACGGCGATTGCCTTGAAATAGTTATCCACACCATTGTGGATAACTCCCATTCGGAGCAAAACTATGTCATGCAATGTATCTATGGCTAAGTTTCTAACTATTGCAGATGTTGCTGAATATCTAAACGTTTCCGTCGGCCAAGTCCGCACGTTGATCAAGACGGGCGAACTCACGCAATCCAAGTGGGCGGCCGCGGCCAATGGCGCATCGAAGACGACAGGCTAAACGAATACATCTCGCGTGGATACGCAAACACGCGTGAAAAGATCGAGCCGTCGCGTCACTGATCCCCCACCAACCAACAACTCAATCTCGTAGGTCAACCCTAGTACCGCCTGCAGATTGATGCATGTACGTCCACCAGGGTATCGACGTCTGTGAAGTCACGCCCAACCGAGCCAGAACTCCCAGGCGGGCCCTTCAGCGCGTTCTACATGCAATAAACCGTCCGTCGGCATAACGGCGCAGACCCGAGGTCAAGCCGAGCTTTATCGAGCGACCCCGGGTCTCGCCTCGACGGCGACGGGCAGATTACAACCGCCCTCATCGCGCAAAGCCGCGCGATGGCGGCCCCTGTCATCGCCGTCGCTCCCGCCGCCCTTCCGCGCACCTCTCCAGCCACCCTCAGAGCCCCTTACAATCAGCAGCGACATCCCGCCCCTACGTGTGCGTATAATCTATTCTGCAAGGGTAGTCGTCGCCTCCTCACCGTGTCGCAACTCAGACCTTTCCTCACGGAATACCGGCGACATACGCCCCCAATGCGGCTTCAACGTCGCGGCAACCACTCTCCGAGAGTCGTCCGCAGAGCTAAACTAGCTTGCGGAACTACAAGTTTCATACCGTGCATACTTTGCAGACTTCAAACAAAAGTCAATGCAAACTATTCACATATAAGAATACAAAACAAACTGCTTGAGGCTAGAAAAGGTTCAAAAATGCGTCACTCATTGACCGCTTACACCTTATGCGGATTTGCCAGCGCGTGGACGGCAGCCGTTTCGACAGGCGACGCCGATCCCGCGAATCGCACGGGCACGCCGTTGAGCAGCCCGAATTTTCGCTTGGCCTCCATCGCCTTCTGCGCGAGCGCGGCCACGTTGGCCTGCGCCTGGCTCGCGATCTCCTATGTGGAGCTTGCCCATGCCCGCCGAGGAAGAAGAACCGCCTTCGTCGCCTTTGCTCGAAGATTCAGCTTTCCCCGGTCAAACGCACCGTCGGCCTGCTCGGCGTGGGCGCGGGCTTTTCCCGGTCGCGGCTCAGCGAGGCATCGCGTCCCACACCCGGCGTCCGTGGGGCGAATTGCAGCAGACCGCCTCTCCTCACCCCACCTCCTTCGCCCGGCCAAGTCCTGAAAGCACCCAAGGATCCGCAATGAGCACCCTCGCCACAAAGTCCCCGGACCGGCAAACGTTCCGGACCGGAGAAAGCCTGTCATCTCGACGGAGTCTCCTGAGTCGGCTGAGCTTTTCAGCTCAACGAGAGCCCCCGTCTCCCGCAAAGTCTCCCCGGACGGGCAAAGGCCGCCGACTCGGAAGAGCTTGCCGGGCCAATCGTCGTCGGGCGTCCGCCCGCCCAGCTGCTCGCGCCTTCGCCGACTCCCGAAGAACGCATTCCAGGGCTCCTTTCGACGACTCGGAGCGTCCGTGGATCGTCTGTGCGTCGCGGGCACGGAAGCCGTCCAAGACCACGCTGGGACGAAGAAAGGGCCTCCAGCTCGACGCCGAGCTTCCGCCCGACGCGCCGAAAGGGACCTCCGCCAATCGGGCCGTGTCATTCTTGTGGTGGAAGTGCTCCTAGGGCATCGCCCGGCCACCGCTCTCAGGCACTGGGCTCACACCGGAGGTTTACGGGCCCGTGGCGCGCAGGGGCGGGCCTCGCGATCCGAGATCAAGGGGCAGGGCGCCGTGGACGTGCCGTCCCCGCATCCTGAAAGTGCTGGCGAACAAACCCCTCGCCCGCGCTCATCGAAGCGGCGGCGGCCGTCTGCGACGGGCAGAGGGTGCGCGGCGGCTGCCTGCGCATGGAGTTCCTGCGGGGCAGATGGAAGGTCGTCGCCTCGAAATAGCCTAATCTCTCGGGAGCCGAAGGCATCCACAAGGGCGCCAACCGGTTGATCCGCTCAGAGAAGCTCCCCGTGATCCACAAACGCGCCGAAAGGTCGGCCCTCAATGCCGGACGGCGTCAAGGGCGACGGCCTCAGTGCTTGCGTCGACGGGCGGCGGCCCGGCGCTGGGCGCGGTTCATGCCGTCGCTTGACCTTCCGAGCCCTCTCGGGGCCGCACGGCGCACGGACTTGCCCGACTCGTCGGTCGTCTTGACCGTGCCGTCTTCCGAAGCCGACGAGTAGGAAACCGCCCGCGAGCGCTTCGGCGTTTTGATGCCCAGCACCTTCTCGGCGTCGACCCGTGTGCGGGCGCTTTGGCCGCAGTCTGCGCGGCCATCTCGGCGGCCAGCTCGCGCTTGAGCGGCCTCCGCCTCGGCGGCGGCCTCGCGCCGCAGACTCGGCGCTGACGATGGCGGCCTCGCGTTCCTCCCTCTCGCTCGGAAGCTCGAAGTTGAACAGGTAGCGCACCGACTCTTCCTTGATCCCGTCGTTCATGGCCTGGAACATGTCGTAGCCCTCGGACTTGTACTCGACGAGCGGGTCGCGCTGCGCCATAGCGCGCAGGCCGATGCCCTCCTTGAGGTAGTCCATCTCATACAGGTGCTCGCGCCACTTTCGGTCGAGGACGTTGAGGATCACCTGGCGTTCCAGCTCGCGCATGGCGTCCTCGCCCACCTCCTCCTCGCGGTCGCGATAGTTCGTGTGAATGTCGGTTTTGAGCTCGTCGAGCACGTGTTCGCGTTCCAGCTTCGACACGCCGCCGACCTCTTCGAGCAGCTCCTCGACCGTGAAACCGGGCTGTAGAAGCCTTTGAGCTCAATCCACGCTTTGTCGAGGTCCCATTCGTCGGGGGCGTCAGACTGGGTGTGGACGCCCACTATGTCGTCGACGACGTAATCGAGGAACCCTTCGACCATCGCTTCGAGGTCCTCCCCTTCGAGAATGCGGCGGCGTTCTGCGTAGACGACGTTGCGCTGCTCATTCATGACGTCGTCATACTTCAGAACGTTCTTGCGGATCTCGGCGTTGCGCGACTCGATGGACGTCTGTGCGCGTTCGATCGACTTGGAGATGATCTTGAACTCCAGCGGCTCGTCCTCCGGATATATCGAAGGATTGAGGGCCCGCTGCGCGATCCCCGTTGCGAAAAGGCGCATGAGGTCGTCCTCGAGGGAAAGGTAAAAGCGGGACTCGCCGGGGTCTCCCTGGCGCCCGGATCGTCCGCGCAGCTGGTTGTCGATTCGCCGAGACTCGTGCCGTTCGCTTCCCAACACATAGAGCCCGCCGAGCTCGACGACCTCGTCGTGCTCCTCCGCCACGGCCTCTTCAGCTTCCTTCAGGGCCTGCGGCCAAGAGGCCTCATACTCGTCGGGGGTCTCTTCCGGGTCAAGGCCCCGGATTTGAGGGCCGCGACGGCCCGGTGCTCAGGATTTCCGCCGAGCATGATGTCGGTTCCACGCCCGGCCATGTTGGTCGCGACCGTGACCGAGCCTTGCGTCCCGCTTCGGCGACGACGGCGGCTTCCTGCTCGTGCTGCTGGCGTTGGGCACCTGGTGGGGGAACGCGCCTCACGCGAAGCTTCGACAGCTCTCGACTTTCCACGCTCGTCGTGCCGACGAGGACGGGCTGGCCGACTTCGTAGCGCTCCTTGATGTCCTCGACGATCGCCTTGAGCTTGCTCTTGCGGGACGGGAACACATAATCGACCTTGTCCTCGCGAATCATCGGCTTGTTCGTGGGGATCGGAACGACGTCGAGCTTGTAGGTCGAGGCGAACTCCTCGGCCTCTGTCTCAGCTGTTCGGTCATCCCCGAAAGCTTGTCGTACAGACGGAAATAGTTCTGGAGCGTGATCGTGGCGAGAGTCTGATTCTCGGCCTTGATCTCCACGCCTTCCTTCGCCTCAATCGCCTGATGCATGCCCTCGTTGTACCTGCGCCCGGGCAGGACTCGCCCGGTGTGCTCATCGACGATGAGGGACTTCGCCGTCTCGGACAATGTAATCCTTGTCCCTGACGAAAAGCTCCTTGGCCTTGATCGCGTTGTTGAGGTAGCCGATGAGCGGCGTGTTGAGAGATTCGTATAGGTTGTCGATGCCCAAAAGGTCCTCGACTTTGTCGATGCCGGGCTCGAGGATTCCTACTGTCCGCTTCTTCTCATCGACCTCGTAATCGGTGTCCTTGCGCATCCGCAGAGCAAGACGGGCGAACTCCGAGTACCACTTGTCGGCGTCGCCCTCCGCCGGGCCCCGAAATGATGAGCGGGTGCGCGCCTCGTCGATGAGGATCGAGTCGATCCTCGTCGACGATGAGCGAAATTCATGCCCGCGCTGGACCAGGTCGGAGGTCTGCCACGCCATGTTGTCGCGCAGGTAGTCGAATCCGAACTCGTTATTCGTGCCGTAGGTGATGTCCGCCGCGTATTCCTTGCGCCGCTCGTCGGAATCTTGGCCCGTGAGGATGCACCCCGTGGTAAGCCCGAGGAAACGGTGGATGCGTCCCATGAGCTCGGACTGATAGGAGGCGAGGTAGTCGTTGACCGTGACGACGTGCACGCCTTTGCCCGTCAGCGCGTTGAGGTAAGAGGGGAGCGTCGCCACGAGCGTCTTTGCCCTCGCCGGTCTTCATTTCCGGCGATGTTGCCCAGGTGGGAGCGCCGCGCCGCCCATGATCTGGACGTCGTAGGGCCTTTGCCCGATGGTTCGCCGGGCGGCTTCGCGCACAGTGGCGAAAGCCTCCGGGAAGGAGCTCGTCAAGGGTTTCGCCGTCCGCGATACGCTCTTGAACTGCTCGGTCTGCCCCGGAGTTCCTCGTCCGTCATGTCCTCGAAAGTGGGCTCGAGGCGCATTGACCTGCTTTTTGATCGCCTCGAGCTTCTTCAGGGTGCGACCCTCGCCTGCGCGGAGGATTCTGTTGATGAACTTTCCCACTGGGGCTGTCTCCTAAGTCGTTGCGAGGCGCGAGGCGCCTGTTTGCCTCATCCCATTCTAAGCGAGTTGTCTCAGGCGGCTGCGAGTGGGAGACAACGCCCTCGGATGAATCCGCTCACGGACGACGGCGGAGGGAGGCTTGCCTGCGCCGAATCGCGACCCATCCCGCGGCGGCTGCGAGCAGGCCCGCGAACGCCAATGCGCGTGCATCCAGACCGGTTGCGGCCAACTTCTGGTTGAAGGTCCGCCGACGGTCGGCGACGGGATCCGGCGATCGGCGCGGGTTCGGCGCTTCGCCGCCCGTCGAATCGCCGGCGCCCCGGGCGCCGTGTGCGCTTGGCGAAGCACCCGAGCCGGACGGCGCCTCGGAGCCGGACGACGCTCCGTTCGAAGCGGAGGGCGCCGCGCCCGAAGCGGACGGGACCGGAGAGCCGAAAGGAGCGGCGTCGGAGGGATCCGCTGAGCCTGGAGGAGCCGGCCGCGAAGGCGCCGCGCTGGCAGACGGGGCGCCGCCAGAAGGCCGAGCGCTCGCCGACGGAGCGGAAGCGGCGGACGAACTCGTGACAACCTCCCAATTTCGCTCGAAGAATACAGCCGGGTCGATGGTCTTTGCGTTTTGCGCGTAGTCGATGAGGAGCTGGCGAATCTCCTGCTGCTCGTCGTAGACGACGCGGGCAGTACCGCCCATGTGAGGGAATCCTCCGCCGCCGTTCTGCCGGTAGTTGTTGACCGCAAGGATCAGCTTGTCGCCGTCGCCCAGCGGCCGGCCGTCCGGATAGCTCAGGCCGACGATGCGGCTGCCGACCGGCTTCGACACGTCGATTCGGTACCGGAGTCCGGTGAGTGCGTCGTAGTTGTAGTCCGGGATCCCGCGGGTCGCGCCGTCGTACTTGGCGTTGACTTTGCTCGGATCGAAAGTCGACCCCTTCCGGGACCTGCACGAAGTACCGGGCCGAGTGCTCCAAATAGTCCTTGAGCTCGCGCCCCGTGACGAGCACTCCGCCCAAAGTGTTGTCGAAGACGTACAGCCCCGCGATGTCCTTGATCGTCACGTTTCCCTTTGGGAACACGGCGGTTCGCGAGAACGGCGAGGTCTAGGCGACGACGGGCAGGCCCTCGTACTTCGTCCCTTTGAGCTCCGCGCCTGACGTTGTCGGCCATGACGCGGCCGACAAAGTCGAGGATGGGCGTGTCCTCGTAGTGCGACGTCGCCGATGTGAGCCTTTCCTTCGACTGGGCGACGACGGTGTTGACGTAGGCGACGGTCGCCTCGTGGTCGGCCTTCAGCTTCTTGTTCGCCGCGAACGTCGGCGAATCGGCGACCTGGTCGGCGTACTTCGCCTGCGCGAGCGCCCCGATCTGCGAATCGGTCCGAGGCCAGGAAACCTTGTAACCGCGGCCGTTTTCGTTCGCCTTCGGGGAAGCGTCACCTGCGAAACCGATTGGAGCCCAATAGGTCGGCTGGGTGGCACCGGGTCCCCGTCGGGGCGCGGAAGACTTTCGAAGGAATGTCCACGTGGGAGTGCCCGCCGACCACCACGTCGACGTCGTTGACCTTCGACGCCACCGATCCGGCCACATTTTCCTGGAGAAGTGCGGGATTCCAGGCCACGCCCTCGGCGTCGAGCCCCGAGTGCACGAGCGCCACCACGACGTCGGCGCCCCGCGCCTTCATCTGGGGCACGTACTTTTGCGCCGTCACGACCGGGTCGCGAAACTCGAGCTTGCCGTCGACGACGGCCCTGTCCCACACGCGCACGCCCGGGGTGACGAGCCCGACCACTCCAATCTTGACCCTCTTCCCGCCGATGGTGCGGTCGATGAGGGTGTAGGGCGTGAAAGCCAGGCTCTCCGTACCGGCTTTGACGACGTTAGCTCAAAAGGCTGCCTTCAGCTGGGCGCCGTAGTTTCTGGAGGACGTCGAGCCCGTAGTTGAATTCATGGTTTCCCAACGCCTGAGCGTCGTATCCGACGTCGTTGAAGGCTTCCGCCATGAGGCGCGTTCTCCTGCAACAGCTGCGGACGCTTCGCGGCCACGTAAAGTCGGCGGCGTCCCTGGGTTGCGTCGCCGTTGTCGATCTGACCAGCACGGACCCTTTCGGCTTGGACTTCCGGGCATTCTCGATAATCGTGGCCGCCCGCGCTGCATGTACCGAGGCTGAACCCGTCTGCGGATGGGGCTGATCGCGGAAATAGTCCCAGTTGTATGCGTGTCCGTGGGCGTCGGTGAGTGGCCATGGCGGTCAGATCGAAGGAGTCGCCCGACGGCGTCGCAGGCGAGCTCCCGCGTCAGAGGGGACTCGGGCCGCCAGCGCCGGGCTCGACTGTCCGCCCGTCGCCGGCGGGCGACGGGGAATCGTCCTCCGCCGCGGCCGGTTCCGTCCGCGACGATTCCGCCGCGAGGCCGCGCGAGTTTTGGACTCAGCTCTGCGCGCGGCGTTCGCCGCGGGCGGTCTAGGCCAGCAACGTAAGCCATGCCGCAGCTGCGGTGGCGGCGCTCGTCGTCAATCGTTTTTCGCCGCTCCTGGCCTTCCCTCGCGGGTCGTGGATCGGAGGTCGTCGTGAGCTTTGAGTCTGGTCCGAAAACTCCGCGGTCAAGCCGAAGGGCGGGCGTGTTGCGAAATGCATCGCGTCATATGCCGGCTTGACGTTTCCGGTGTCGGTAAGACGTGTCGCCGCCCGCAGCCTGCTCTCTCGCCGCCTCACGCACGGAACGCCTCGCGCCGGACAGCGCATCGCAGCCTGGCGCTTTGGGCCACGTTGCCGTTGCTGGCAGAGGCCGCAGTGCCTCCTCCTTCTCAAGCGCAGCTTATGGTCGGGTCCACCCCGCTCCCCCTGCGCGATGTTGCTCGCACGGCGCGTCCAAAAGCCTTCCGCGAACTCGCGTCGCTCTCCTGAAAATCTCTCACCCGCCGCCAGCCCGGAGGTTGTCGTTTACGCTCGTCGACTTTCCGCGCGAAGATGCCCAGAAGCAGCTCGCAGAGCGCTTGGCGAAGCTCGGCAAACGCTCCGCGAGGCCCCGTCGGCCCATTCCAGTATTATGTTTAGCGCCTAACGAGATCTACCATTGGAAATGCCGGTCAACGCTGGCCGCTTTTTCCGGAAAAGCTCCGCGGCTGTTGGGACATGTAACCACCCGTTGCTCCGTCGCCCACAGGTCATCTGTGACCGCGTTCTCATCCATTCAGGGTCGCGGCGCGCGTCTTGGATGGGCGCCGGCGTCAAATGGAAGAAAGTGTCTGTGTATCCGCGGCGCGCTGTCTTCCAACACCAGCTTCATGTTAGCGGCGTAAGTTCTCATCAACAGCCTCTTCGGCGGTTTGAAGTCGTCGCCGTTCCTCAGCCCTCACCAAACTCTTTCGTCATTTTCTTCGATCGTCCCGCTTCAGAGGTTGCTGTCTCACCAGTTTGTCGTGTTTCAATGCACTAACGTCCTTAAGAACAGTCAGGAACTGGGCGCTGGCGACCTCGCTTACGCCATGCCCGCTTCCGGGACCGTCGCCGCCATGCAGCCCCATATCAGAATGTTCAAAAGTATGTCTTTCGAAACCAGCGCCTGCGTCCTCGCCTTCGGCAATCTCCTCAGCGATCACCGCCGCTTTTCGACCGCCTCCACGACTTTCTTACGCAGCTGCTTCAGGAAAAGCTGCTCTGCGCAGAAGCGTTTCGCCGTGAGACGCGCGCCAACAACGCAAGATTCCCCAATCACAGAGGGCATCGACGTCGCAAAAGAGGTCGCACGGAACGTGTTGAACGCACTGCCTTCGAGTGCGGAAGCGTGATCGTTCATGCCTTTCAGCAAAGGTTCTCATGCCGACCGGGGCGATTTTGTCGAAGCTTTGGTTTGACCGTTGATCATCGTTGTTGTTTTCGTCGCGTGGATTCAGACGCTTCAATGGATGTCTCCGACTTAAGACGGCGCAACCTTTTTCCCTGTAATTCCATTTATTTTTCCCCAAAACCATCCAGACATAAGGGATTGGGCGAGGTCAAGCCACGGTCTCACAGTGCTCATCCTATGTCATCGCGAATTTCTGCTTCAAATTTACCGTTTTGAGGGAAGGTTCCATCATCAGAGCGGACCTGGATCCACGCCGCCGCCTTCGCCATTTTGGCCAGGCCGTGTAATCGTCAACTCCATCGTCTGGGATCCGAAGTTTCCCGACTCACTGGTACACGTTGCGCCCTTTGTCTATCTTATAACGTACTCTTGCTGACCGTCTGCAGGCGTCTATCGCACGCCAGCGTGAGTTTGCCCACAAGCTTTGGAAAGATCGCGATATTCTGCGAGACGTGCCGACATCCCTCAAGGTTAAACGTCTATTAATTTTGGCTGAGACATCGAACCGATCCGATGCCACAGAAGCCAGCGCCAGGTCTGCGCTCAATAGGACATCTTCTCGCAGCGCAGACTACTGGACAGGCACATACGCTTCAAGGGCGTCTCGCGTTTTGCAAACGCCGTCACGCAGCAGCGAGTCGCTCCTACGTTCCTATGCGCTTCGTCTTTCCTACGTGCTTTTCCGCTGTTTAGAGTCGAAGTTCTTACTCTTCTGCTAACGGTCCCAGTGTCGTTTTTCATGCGGCTCGTCATTCGCCATTGCGCGTCCTCCGCCTGATAAAATCGGTTTCCGGTTTCCCGTAGACGCGACGTCGAAGGCGAATGCGCTTTTCGCCTCGCGGGGGCCGTTCAGATTTCGAGATTACGACAGACAAGGAGAGTTTGATTGGTAGCGCACGATCCGAGTACGATGTCATCTTCCAGATCCTGCGGCACCGCGGGATTGAACAGGAGAGTACAAGTTTCTGCAGACCTGTTGCCTTCGGAGAGCAACTTTTGGCGCTCGAGATTCTCATGCACGCGCAGCCACCGTCCGCAAAGCACTCGCCCTTCCTGGCCGGCCAAGGCCACATCCTGACTCGCATGCAGGGACGCGGCGTCCAGGTGATCTATCGGCGTCGGCCCATCCCGTCGCAGCCGCCGTCGACAACCTTCCTCTGGGAGGAATCCAGATCCCTCAAGAGGCGGCCGACCTGGCAACGGTTTCTCTTTGAGTGACACCCGCATGCTCTCCCTGGAGGAGGCTACGTGTGGACCGAGTTGGCGAAAGCGAAGCACGTGGCATGGCGGTGGGCGAGATTGTTCTTCGTCTGCGTCGCTTGAGGCTGCTCAGTGAGCGATGCCAGCTCATTCTCGATGAGAATGTCTTCCTCAAATCCATCGTCCCCAGCCTCAACAGAACATCGTCGAAGGCTCCATATCGCGCACCTCGAACACAGGCTCAGGTGACGGTCGGCAGCGCCACGCGGGCGTCACCGTGGAGGCCCGCGACCGAGGACGACGTCGAACTCCCTCCCACCTGGGAGGCTTGGAAAGCTGCATCGTCGCTGGCGACGTCATCGACCTTCGAGCAGCAACGGTTTGCTGTTCAAGTACACCGTTTCGCGACATTCGCCCGTAGGCTTCGGAGGTTCAGCGCGACGGCCCGGCGGCTGCCGCGCATCCATGCTGGGTAGCGACGCGGCAGCCCTGCGGCGGCGGTCCCACGCGAGGAAGCGGAGCGACGTATCGGACTCGCTGACGCCGAAATCAGCGCACGGCGGCACTGAAGAACGTGCAAGCTGGGCCGCGCGGCGTCCCAACGCGCGGCAGTCTTGACGATTCAGTTGTTTGAGGCGGAGCTTGCGAGTGGCGCACCGACCGACGTCGGTTCGCGACCGGCTCGCGCCTGCCGAAGCCGAACCTTCCTCCACCTTCCGCTCGGTTTCCCAGATCAGCAGGTCGCGCAGATCCGAAGAGGTAGGTGCGTGCGAGAGGCGACTATCACCGTGACGAAAGACGCGATCAGAATCCGGTGAAGCTGGAATCGATTTCTCGGTGTTTGTTGATGAACGACACGAAACCGATGAATGCGCCGACGAAATCCCCACATGTTGACGTGAGGAGGCCGGTCGCGGTCCGCCGACAGCTCTCCGCCGATCGGGCGGTGATGAAAACCCGTCCGCAATGGCCCGGGGTTGAGGCCGTACATCGCAGGTTCGGTGACGCCGCACGCTCGCGGATATCGTCGCCGGCCCGGCTTCTTATCTGCTTGATGCGCGTGCTTGGACTTCACCCAGATGGCAGGGCTCCAGCCCCTGGGCGATCATCGCGGCGGGAGACGATGGCGTTGATTCGCGAGCTTTCGGGCCGTTCGACAGCTGCGCTGCGATGACGGGAATGACGGCCCCAATGCGGCCGAATGTCACAAGCGTTGTGGTACACCAAAGCCGCCGATGACGGAGTCCCGCAACAATGTGGTTAGCGGTGGAAGTAATCCGAATTGATCCCGTTGGTGATTGAAGCCCGAAAGAATCGTCATGACAAGAGGGCCGAGCCACAAGCTTTACGAGGAAGAGACGACAAAGATCTCCGCAACGGGCGAAACATCGAGATGGATGACGGCGAGGGATCCAGCGCTTCAACCACGGCTCAAGTTTTGAAAGCCAGCCAGGCCGCGATGATGATGGGGAAAATCGATGGAGGTGTAGGCCAGCCTGCCTTTCTCTCCAGTGGGCAACGCCACCCGAGATATGCCAAAACTCCCGCATTGAACTCAATGCCGCCAGGGCGAGCGACCACGTGAGCAATACGTAACGT
>BNJS01001242.1_pt1 | contig 108470 bp, 144 predicted proteins | sample 8540461 | NCBI WGS metagenome assembly BNJS01 (sample SAMD00202454, study PRJDB9452) | human saliva metagenome | isolation source: human saliva | place: Japan
ATACATATCTTTTTCGACTTTTTCCTAAATCTCTTAAAATTTTTAAAAAAAGTTGGGCGAATAAAAAAATCGTTTTTCTCCATAGATATAGCATTCAGAAAAATAATTATCTAAAAGAAAAAGTGAATCAATAAAAAGTGTAAAAATTCATATCCTTATGTGAACCATTGCTAAGGCGACTTACAAGCCCGACTTTTTGGGCTTATACTCACCCTCATATAAAAGAGCTTTTTGTTGCTAATTTAACAACTTCTTTATTATTCATTTTCATATTTTTATTAAGAAATCTTTTTGCAACTTGTGGGAAAAAGAGCATAAGATAATACATCTTCTTCACTTCTTGCAAAAATCTCTAGTTTCTTCCACTAATTTATCATATTCAGGGAGCTATTTTATCGAGCAGGTCTTCCAGTAAATACTTCTTCATTTCCTATAATTGTTTTTCTAATTTCTTCTGATATAGGGTACTGGGCTCTTTCCATAAAGTCCTCTTACATAATTCTTTATTTCATTTGGAATTAATTTTATATCTTTGTCCAGTTAATATATTAAATATAGCTTGTGTTCCTACCATTTGACTAAGTGGAGTAACTAATGGTGGATAACCTAAGTCGACTCTAACTCTTGGAATTTCTCTTAAAACATCTTCATATTTATGTTCTGCTTTTTGCATTTTTCAATTGAAAGGAAGTTAGATAACATTCCACCAGGTAATTGATATTCAACTATACTTGGTTCAGTCATAAGAGCTTGAGGATTTAAGATACCTTCTTGTAAATATTTTGCTCTTATAGGTTTGAAAATATTCTGCTATTTCTTTTAATAATTCTAAGTCAAAACCAGTTTCTCTTTCAGTTCCTTGGAAAGCTCTAACAATGCTTTCTGTTGCAGGTTGAGAAGTTCCACCTGATAATGGAGATATAGCAGTATCAATTATATCGGCTCCTGCTTCAACAGACTTTGATATAAGTCATACTTGCAAGTCCAGCAGTTGCATGAGTATGTACTTCAACAGGAACTCTTAAAACAGATTTTAATTCTTTTTACTAATTCATAGCAACTTCTGGTAATAAAATTCCAGACATATCTTTTATAGCAATAGAATCGACCAATTTCTTGCATCTCTAAAGCTAAATTTCTATAGTATTCAATAGTGTGAACAGGACTGATAGTGTAACTCATTGCAAGTTGAGCATGTCCACCAGCTTTTTTTGTAGCTTCACAAGCAGTTTGTAAGTTACGTACATCATTTAAGGCATCAAATATACGAACTATGTCTATTCCATTTTCTATAGATTTTTACAAATCTTTCAACTATATCATCTGCATAATTACGGTAACCTAAAAAGGTTTTGTCCTCTAAGTAACATTTGAAGTTTTTGTATTTTTAACTCTCTTTTTAATTTCTCTAAGTCTTTCCCAAGGATCTTCATTTAGAAATCTTATAGCGAGCATCAAAAAGTTGCTCCTCCCCACATTTCTAATGAATGATAGCCAACACTATCTAATTTTTTTCAATTATTGGTATTTATAGTTTAAAGCAGTAGTTAAACGAGTAGCCATAAGTGATTGATGTCCATCTCTCAGACAAGTTTCCATAATTTTGATCTTATTCACCGTAATTCCTCCATTCTATTTTTAGTTTTTATTCTATTTAAATGAATTACAGCTAGAGAATATCCTAGCTGTAATATTAATTCTATTATTATATATTTTATTATGATGCAAAAGAAACTAAACATTACAGAACCAAGCACTAACATCATAGCTCCTCCTATACGAGAAGCTATTTGTGCAAATGACATAAGTTCCATTCTATCAGCGAGCACCTAGAACTGCAACGTCTCCAGACTCCACCTCTGTTTGCCATACAAAAGTCCCAGCAGTGATAGCGGCTTCAACAGGATAAAATTTCATAGTTCTAGCAACTAACATAATAAAGTCCAACAGCACCTAAAAACTATTGCAAGAGCAATTAATATATTTGATGGTGCAGCAGCTGCAATTTCTTTTACATCTGTTGTAAATCCAACAGCAGCCATTAATATCCAAAATTGTATGCTTTGAGAAGAAAAGTTTGCATTCTTTTTGCTCCACTTTTTATTCTATCAGGAACTAGATTAGCAATGTTTAAGAACATAGTTAGAAGAATTAAGAATACTAAACGATGTAAATCAAATCCTATCTCAAAACTTTCCCAAACTTCTCCTAAGATATGAGCAACATAAATAAAAACCCCTGTTAAAATAAATGCAGCAGTTGTATCAGTAAGTTCAGGTTTTACATCAACCTCTTTATCTCTTATAGCTTCTTTTGAGTTATCTATAATTAATTCACCATTTCCTGTTAAATTAGGTTTAGCTTCTCCTAATTTTTTAAGTAAAAGCTCCACATAATATTGCAAAAACGTTGGCAATACTTAAAATAGAAATAGCAAAAAGCAAAACCATTCAGATGCAGGTCTGCCAGTTTTTGAAGCCCATATTTCAGACATAGGTACAGCTCCAGCTCCAGTTCCTCCACCCATTATTGGAAGTACATAGTTCATCATTATATCAATTGGATTTTTACCAAATATAAGTCCAACAACTATTCCACCAACTGATGCTCCAGTAACTCCAATTATAATTAAAGGAATATATCCACTTATTGATTTTATAAGTGTTTTTCTATCAACAGTTAAAACAGAACCAACAATTAAGGCAGGAATAAACATTTCCAAGAAGTTTACTGGTTGTTTTCCATAGAAAACATTTACAGCTTTTCATAAAATTTTTCAGGAACAAGATTATAAGTTCCAAAGCAGTGCCATAAAAGAAAACTAAGATAGTTCCTCCACCAATATAATCGTTCCAGAAAGGTACTCTATCTCCATTTCACCAAAAAGTAAACCAAACAGCAAAGAGCTGAAAACATAATTAAGAAATTGGGTCTTAGAAAACTTCCAGGGTTACCCTCTTTATCTAATCCAAAAGGAACATAAACAACAATAGCTACAACAATCAATGCACATAAGAACATTGGTAAATTTATTTCCACCCACTTAGACTCTCTAGGGTCAAATAATTCTTTAAAAATTCTTTTTGCCATAAATCCTCCTAACAATAAATATTGAGTAATAAGATTTGTTTTATTATACTATTTATATATAGTTTTGTAAAGTGATATAAAATGTTTTAAATTTTGGGAATTTATGGTAAAATAAAGATAAGGAACATAAATGAAACATTATGTAAAATTTAAATAGAAAGAGGTAAAAATATGAGTGAAAATTGCTTTTAGTTTCTGGTGAGAGAATGTTTAAAAATTAAAAATATATAGATATAGAAAATATTATTGTAGTTGAGACGACAATTTCAAATGCTTTGGAAAAAGCAAAAGAGTTGATTGATGAAGGGTAAAGTAATACTTACAAAATTAGCTATAAAAATGAAAATAGAAGATGAGATAGATATTCCTGTTTTAAGTATGAAAATAATATTTCAGACTATATTGAACTTTTTAAAAGAAATTGACATAAAAAGCAATAAAAATTGCTTTTTGTTGACTATATTGAAAACATCTGAAAGTTTAGTTGATCTTGCTAAATTAGTAACTATTTCGACAGTAGTTAAACGAGTAGCCATAAGTGATTGATGTCCATCTCTCAGACAAGTTTCCATAATTTTTAATCTTATTCACCGTAATTCCTCCATTCTATTTTTAGTTTTTATTCTATTTAAATGAATTACAGCTAGAGAATATCCTAGCTGTAATATTAATCTATTATTATATATTTTTATGATGCAAAAGAAACTAAACATTACAGAACCAAGCACTAACATCATAGCTCCTCCTATACGAGAAGATATTTGTGCAAAATGACATAAGTTCCATTCTATCAGCAGCACCTAGAACTGCAACGTCTCGAGCTCCACCTCTGTTTGCCATACAAAGTCCGGCAGTGATAGCGACTTCAACAGGATGGAAATTTCATAGTTTCTAGCAACTAGCATAATAAATCCAACAGCACCTAAAACTATTGCAAGAGCAATTAATATATTTGATGTGCAGCAGCATTTACTAATTTCTTTTACATCTGTTGTAAATCCAACGCAGCCATTAATATCCAAATTGTATGCTTAGAGAAGAAAGTTTGCATTCTTTTTGCTCCAGCTTTTTATTCTATCAGGAACTAGGTTAGCAATGTTTAAGAACATAGTTAGAAAGAATTAAGAAATACTAAACGATGTAAATCAAATCCTATCTCAAAACTTTCCCAAACTTCTCCTAAGATATGAGACACCATAAATAAAACCCTGTTAAAATAAATGCGTGCAGTTGTATCCGTAAGTTCAGGTTTTACATCAACTCTTTATCTCTTATAGCTTCTTTTTGAATTGTCAATAATTAATTCACCATTTACCTAGTTAGATTAGGTTTAGCTTCTCCCTAATTTTTAAGTAAAGCTCCACATAAAGATTGCAAAAACATTGGCAATACTTAAGATAGAAATAGCAAAAAGCAAACCATTCAGATGCAGGTCTACCAGTTTTTGAAGCCCACATTTCAGACATAGTACTGCTCCAGCTCCAGTTCCTCCACCCATTATCGGAAGTACATAGTTCATCATAATATCAATAGGGATTTTTCCAAAGATAAGTCCAACAGCTATTCCACCAATAGATGTCCAATAACCCCAATGATAATTAAAGGAATATATCCACTTATTGATTTTTATAAGTGTTTTTCTATCAACTGTCAAAACTGAACCAACAATCAGTGCTGGGATAAACATTTTCAAGAAGTTTACTGGTTGTTTTTCCATAGAAAATATTCTGAGCTTTCATAAAATTTTTCAGGAACAAGATTATAAGTTCCAAAAACAGCAGCCATAAAAGAAAACTAGAATAGTTCCCCCACCAATATAATCGTTCCAGAAAGGTATTCTATCTCCAATTTCACCAAAAAAAGTAAAACCAAACAGCAAGAGCTGAGAAAACATAATTAAGAAATTAGGGTCTTAGAAAACTTCCAGGGTTACCCTCTTTGTCTAGTCCAAAAGGAACATAAACAACAATAGCTACAACAATCAATGCACATAAGAACATTGGTAAACTTATTCCACCCCACTTTAGACTCTCTAGGGTCAAATAATTCTTTAAAATGCCATAAAAATCCTCCTAACAATAAATATTGAGTAATAAAATTTGTTTTATTATACTATTTATATATAGTTTTGTAAAGTGATATAAAATGTTTAAATTTTTGAGAATTTATGGTAAAATAAAGATGAGGAACATAAATGAAACATTATGTAAAATTTAAATAGAAAGAGGTAAAAATATGAGTAAAATTGCTTTTTAGTTTCTGGTGAGAGAAATGTTTTAAAAAAATAAAAATATATAGATATAGAAAATATTATTGTAGTTGAGACAACTATTTCAAATGCTTTGGAAAAAGCAAAAAGAGTTGATTGATGAAGGAGTAAAAGTAATACTTACAAAATTAGCTATAAAATGAAAAATAGAAGATGAAATAGATATTCCTGTTTTAAGTATAGAAAAATAATATTTCAGACTATATTGAACTTTTTAAAAGAAATTGATATAAAAAGTAATAAAAATTGCTTTTTGTTGATTATATTGAAAAGCATCTGAAAGTTTAATTAATCTTACTAAAATTGTTTCTAATGATATAGTTTTTTAGAACTTTTACAAGCGAAAGAAGAATGTGAAACAATAGTAAAAAGAATTAAAAAAATAAATCATATACAGTTTTAATTGGAAGTGCATTAACTAAGAAAATATGCTATAAATATGGCTTTAAAATCTTATGAAAGTAGAAATTTCAAAAAGATTCAATTTCAATGTATATTGAAATAGCAGAACAGATGATTAAATTTACAGATTTCAAAGAAATCAAAAGATAGAGTATTAAAAAGTTTAGAAATTATGATAGATAATTATTTGAAAAATGAAGAAAAAAATGGAGAAAGAATATATTTGATAAAAGTTACTATGAATGATGTTGAAAAAGATAAAGTTGATTGAAGGTTTAAAAAGAAATGCTTTTTCATTATCAAATACTACAAAAGATTTAGGTATGAGTAGAACAACTCTTTGGAGAAAAATTGAAAAAGTTTAATATTATTGTAGAATAAAGGTATTAAAATGAAAGAAAAACAAATGCTATTAGAGAATTAGAAACACATAAGATTGAACATATAGTTAGAGAATATGAAGTAGATGAAGAACATTTAGATGCAGTGAGTGTAGCACTAAAAGACTAATGAAGATATCACAAGAGTTTTTAAAACTTTGGTTTTTATTAAATGAAAAAGAGAGATGATAGTTGCCTGTATTCCAGGAATGGAAAAAGTTAGATTTAAAAAGTTAGCAAAACTTTCAGGAAATAAAAAAACTTGAAATGTTGCCAATGAAAGATTTATTTTCAATGACAGGATACATCAGAGGAGGTTGTTCCCCTATTGGGATAAAGAAAAGACACTCTATATTCATCCATGAAATCGCACTTTTAGATAATAAAACAATTTTAGTAGTGGTAGGTTTAAGAGGTTTACAAATTGAGATAAATCCACAAAAAACTAATTGATTATTTAAAGATGGTAGTTGGGGATATTATTGAAGATGTAAATATAGAATTTTAAAAATATTTTTATGTTAAAAATGAAAAGAGAGATCTATGGAAAATATAAAGGAAAAGTTTAGACTTTGAAGTTAGTTCTGAATATGAGGAATGAGATTAGATAAATATTTAAGTGAACAAATAGAAGAAGCTACTCGTTCATATTTAGAGAAATTAATAGATAATAATTTTGTAAAAAGTTAAATTCAAAAAGTTATAACTAAAAAAATGGAAGAAAACTAAAAATTAGGAGAAAAAAATTGAAGTTTTAATTCCAGAAGAAGAAAATATTGATATTGAGCCAGAAAATATTCCACTAGATGTTATCTATGAGAAATGAGGACTTTATAGTTATAAATAAGAACTATGACATGGTTGTTCATCCCAGACTTATGGAAACTATTCAGAGTACTTTTGGTTAATGCTCTTTTTATATTATACAAATAATTTATCTTCTGTGAATGGGAATATAAGACCAGGTATAATACATAGACTTGATAAAGATACAAGTGGTTTGATTAAAAATATGATCGCACACTTGTGACTTCAGTCATGAGTTAGACCATTAAGTATAGTCGCATATATAGAAATATGTATGTAGAGGTAGCAACCAAAAAGCTATCAATACTACTCGAATTTCAGAAACCCCTAAAGCTAGTATAACTACAACATAGTAATCCTACTCCTTAACAAGTTAAGGAGATGGAGGCAGGTGTGAAAGTGGCGAAAGCAGAAAAATATACTAGATGACATGAGGTTTAAATCCTAAGTGTTAAGATAATGGGCAATCAGCAGCCTAAGACCGAAGGTAAGGTTCAACGACTATTCCTCTTGAGAGTACACCAAAAGTCTGGTGGAAGTGGGTAGACCCAAACAGATAAAGCTGTGGGATAAGATATAGTCTGTGCTTAATAGAAATATTAAGAGTTCAAGGCTTATCTCCTTAATTTATTAAGGAGTGTATATGCCAAGAGAACTGCATAAGTGGTAGCGTACTTATGTGAACGATAACCTCAAAAACGACTAAGTCAGTTTTTAGGTTTATATATTTAGAAAAATTTTTACTTTTTCATTTTACTGATAGTATAAAAATGATATACTATATAGGGTAAAATGGAGTGAAATCGCATGGAAAAAGCATATAAGTTTAGATTTTTATCAACTAAAACTCAAATAAAAATATTAAATAGTACTTTTTGGTTGTGTAAGATATGTCTATAATCATTTTTAGGTTTAAAACAAGAACTATATAACAAAAGAGAAAAATCTATGTCATATAGTGAGTGTAGTAAAGAATTAACAGTTTTAAAAGAAAGATAAAGAATGGCTAAAAAGATGTAGATAAATTTTCTTTACAAAATTCTTTAAAAGATTTAGATAAGGCATATAAGAACTTTTAGTGGAAAGGGTTATCCAAAGTTTAAATCTAAGAAAGATAATAGAAAAATCATACAGAACTAATTATACTAATAATAATATAGAGTTTTTAGATAAATGGATAAAAGTACCTAAGTTAGGAAAACTAAAAATAAGAGATAAAATGAAACCACAAGGAAGAATAATAAATGCAACAATTACACAAGTACCTAGTGGAAAATATTATATATCTTTATGTTGTACTGATGTAGAAGCAGAAAAAGTTAGAAAGTACAAATAAAAATATTGGAATAGATTTAGGTATAAAAAACTTTGTGATTACCAGTGATGAAGCCATAATAGAAAATCAAAATATTTACAAAAATCTTTTGAATAAACTAGCAGTATTACAAAAGAAAAACTATCACGAAAAACCAAAGGGTGGTTCAAAATAGAAATAAAGCTAGGATAAAAGTAGCAAGATTATTTGAAAAAGATATCAAATCAAAGAAGATTTTTCTGCAAAAGTTATCAACAATGCTAATAAAGAATATGATATTATCTGTTGAAGACTTACAAGTAAAAAATATGGTGAAATCATAAATTAACAGAAATATTGTAGATGTATCATGGGCGAATTTAATAGAATGCTAGAATACAAAAGCTAAATGGCATGGAAGAACAATAGTAAGAGTGGATAAATTTTTGCAAGTAGTCAAATATGTAATTGTTGTGGAAATAAGAATGAAGAAGTAAAAAGATTTAAGTATAAGAGAATGGACTTGTCAGTATGTAAAAGCTGTACATAATAGAGATATAAATCGCACAAAAAAACATATTAAAGAAGGACTAAGGATATTAGGTATAAGTGCTTAAATAAAATATATGAACCGTAGGAACTATAGGGGATAGCTAGGTAAAATTTAGTTGGCTAACAAAAGCAACTATTACCCAAGAACCCTGTGACTTTAGTCATGGGAGGTTCAGATTGGTAGCAAAGAATAGTATGCTCATGCAAAATTAGCTTCAATGTTTATTAATAAAAACTATACATAAGACATATTTGTGTATAGTAAAGGTAATTTTTCAAAAGAAAATTTAGTGGAAGAATTGAAAAATTTAATTGGTAGAGATAACAAAGATAGAAAGAAAATGGCAGTTGTTAAAAGAAAATGGTAAAATTGCTATTTCTAATTATAAAGTTGTAGAACAAGTTGAAGGTTATTCTTTGGTAGAGGTGGCTATTGAAACTGGAAGAACTCACCAAATTAGAGTCCATATGAAAAGTATAAACCATGTGATATTAGGAGATTCTGTCTATGGAACTGAAGATAAAAATGTAAAAAGACAAATGTTACATGCCTATAAATTGGAATTTTTAATCCTTTGGATAATAAACACTACACATTCAAAGGAAAAATTATTTGATGATTTTATAGAAGTTGCAAAGAAAGTGAAATTTAACATAGAAAAATATAGTTGATATAAAAATAGTTCATTGCTAGCTAAATTTCTTAACAATAAAAATTAAGAATTCGTTGCAAAACAGACAAACTCGTTTCACTCAAACAAGTCTGATTTTGCTTGGCTCATTCTATTTAATTTTTATCTAAAATTTAGAATGCAAATTCACTTATTTTTATATCTAACAAAAGCATATGTGGAGGAATTATGGATAATCCATTATATCTTTATGATTTAGAATATAAAAATGTTATAGGTGTAGATGAGGCAGGTGAGGTCCTCTTGCAGGTCCTGTTGTTCGACAGTGTATATTAAAAAGAATATAGTGAGGAATTAGATGAAATAAATGATTCTAAAAATTGACTGAGAAAAAAAGAGAAATTATATAATATAATAATGAAAAATTTTGATGTGCGCAGTTGAGATTTCCAACAGTTGAAGAAATAGATAAATTAAATATTTTAAATGCTGATTTTTAGCAATGAGAAGGGCATTAAAATGATTTAAAAATATAAAAATGAGAAGAATATCTGTTTTTAGTTGATGGAAATTTAAAGATAAAAAGAGTATGTAGGAAAAGCAGTTCCCAATAGTTAAAGGGGAGATGCTAAAAAGTCTTTGTATTAGCGAGCCTCAATAATAGCTAAAGGTTACAGAGATAGATTTGATGAAAGGCTAGCTTCAACTTATCCTGATTATTATTTTGAAAAACATAAAGGCTATGGAACAAAGCCCATATAGAAGTAATAAAAGATAAAAGGAGCTATTGAAGGGTACATAGAAAGGTCTTTTTGAAGAAGATATGGATAAACCAAAGAGGACAGTTAACAATACTTGGATAAAAAGGTTTTGTGATTATTTTGAATACAAGAGATAGGAAATAAATATGAAGATAATGTTTGAAACTTTAATAAAGGAAGCTATAAAATACTTGAAAGAAATTATCAAAATAGATTTGGTGAAATAGATATAATTGCGAAAAGAACAAAGAAATAGTGTTTATTGAAGTAAAATACAGAAAGACAAATAAATTTGAGTTATGGTTATGAGGCAGTAGATAGAAGATTATGAAAATTTTAAAACTAGCTAATTACTATATACAGTCTAAGTATCAAAACTATAAAATAAGGTTCGACTGTATGAGTTATTTGGGTGATGAACTAGATTGGATAAAGGATGTGTGTAGGGGGTGATGAAGTTGGCTTTTAGTTGTCTAAATGTAGATGTGAAACTATGAGGAAAAGAGCATTATCTTACCAGAGAAAAATTTCATTAAAATAGAACTTAATACTTATTATGCTAAAACTTGTTTAAATTGCGGATATACAGAATTTTATTCAAAGAAAATTGTAGATGATGAGACTGCAAAGGAGAGGTGCAAGGTTGATCTTGAGGTTGAAGGAAGTTATTAGGGAAAGTTTAAGATACTTTTTGATAATAGTTGTTCCTATTGCCATAAAAACTTGATAGAAGGGTATGTTCAAAATGTTTAGAAAAATTAAAAGAGAAGCTAAAGAATGAGGATAATTTTACTATGTTTTTTATCCATGAAAAAGAAATAAGACAGATTATTTCTGATTATAAGTTAAGAAATAGAAAAAGATTTAGTAAAAGATATAGCTTTTTAATAAGAAAACCTATCAATTGATAGAAAAGACTGATATTACTAATACCAGTTCCCATAAGTGAGAAAGGGGAATTAGAAAGAGGTTTCAATCAAATTGAATATTTGTTAGAATGTTTAGATATCAAGTATAAAAGATTGAGAGAATAAAAATACAAAGCACATGTATACTTTGAAAGATAATGAAAAAGAGAAAAATGTGGAGAAAAGCCTTTTAAAATATGGTTTAAATTTAGAAAATAAAAATATTTTTAATAGTAGATGATATTGTGACAAAGTGGAGCAAACCATTAATTCTATAAGTGAAGAGCTTAGAAAAGATAATGAGAATATTGATATAAAAGTCTTTTCAATAGCAATAGCAAGACATTTCATAAAAATAGTTCATTACTAGCTAAATTTCTTAACGATAAAAATTGACATTCGTCTGCAAATTCAACCAACTCGCTAACAAGTTAGCTCAAACATGTTGAGATTTTGCTCGGCTCATTTCCTTCAATTTTTTTATCTAAAATTTAGAATGTAATTCACTTATTTTTAATTTCATTATGTATGTAAAAGATGTAATTAAGGAGAGGATATGGAAGTATATATAGATAACCAGAAAACCAATTTTTGGTAGGCGTATAAGATTTGGAGAAAAATTTTTAAAAAGCTATAAGTAAGAAATTGGAAAAATGAAAAAGTGATACACAATATTTATATCAATGGAAGTAATATACAAGACAATATAATTTTAGATATAGATATGGATAGACCAAATATAATGGAAGTAGAAACAAAATCATATACAGATTTGATATTAGATTCTTTAACTGTTTCAAAAGAATATATAGATACATATTTTTGAAGTAAAGGAAGATTTTTCAACAACTAATAGAGAATAATGAGAAGATTTCTGCTTTTGATATAGAAGAAACTGACAGTTTTTAAATTGGTTTTCAGACTTATTGTATTTTTAGTTGAAAATTATGCTTTTGCCTTTCAAAAGTTTAAGAGAAACAATGGAAACTTTTAGAGAGGAATTAGTTACATTAGGCTGAACTAAAAAGAGAAAAAGATTATATAACCTATGTGACTACATTAGACTATTATGTATCAGATATATTAGAGAATTTTAAAAACTAGTATAGACTATTACTATAAAAGTATATTAAAAGAAGTAGAACAAAAACAAATAGTATTTTTAATTTTTAAGGAGGAGTTTAATTGAGAAAATTAGTTATTGCAGAGAAACTGGAAAATGTACAAAAAAATAATAAAGAAGTCTGTTGAAACATTAACACAACTAAAAGTTTAACAAAAGATGTAAGTAATGTTGATATAGTTATTAGAGCACCTTTACTTGTCTTTCAGATGCAGTTAAAGCAGTTGAAGGAAGTAATGTAAAAATAGCGATGAAAAATGTATATCCTAAAATAGAGGGCATATACAGGAGAAATTTCTCCTAAAATGCTTAAAGATATTGGAGTTACTTATGTTATCTTAGGTCATTCTGAAAGAGAGAGTATTTTAAAGAAAGTGATGAATTTATAAATCAAAAAGTTAAAAATTTGTTTTTAGAAATAGGTATGAAACCTATACTTTGTATTGGAGAAAAGTTAGAAGAAAGAGAAGAAGGGAAAACTCTTGAAGTTTTGAGTAAACAAATAAAAGGTGGACTTGCAGATTTATCTAAGGAAGAGGCAGAGAAAGTTATAGTTGCATATGAACCAGTTTGGGCAATAGGAACAGGTAAGACTGCAACTCCTGAAATGGCACAAGAAACTCATAAGGAAGTTAGAAATGTTTTAGCTGAAATGTTTGGAAAAGATGTAGCAGATAAAATGATAATTCAATATGGTGGCTCAATGAAACCAGAAAATGCAAAAGATTTATTAAGCCAAGAAGATATTGATGGAGGACTTGTTGGAGGAGCTTCATTAAAAGCAGATTCATTCTTTGAAATTATAAAAAGTGAAACTATAAATTGGAGGAAGTTTTAAATGATAGGTATAGGAATTGTGGGGCTACCAAATGTTGGAAAAGTCTACATTATTTAATGCAATAACGAAGGCAGGAGCTGAGAGGCGAAGCAAACTATCCTTTTTGTACAATAGAGGCCAAATGTTGGAATGGTGACCGTTCCAGATGAAAGATTAAAATGAACTTGCAAAAATTATAAATCCTGAAAGAATAGTTCCTGCAACTGTTGAGTTTGTGGATATAGCAGGACTAGTAAAAGGAGCTTCAAAAAGGTGAAGGTTTAGGAAATAAATTTTTATCAAATATTAGAGCAACATCTGCTATTTTGCCAAGTTGTAAGATGTTTTGAAGATGACAATGTAATTCATGTCAGTGGTGAGGTAAATCCTATCAGTGATATAGAAGTGATAAATACAGAATTAATTTTTGCAGATATAGAAACAGTAGATAAGGCAATAGAAAACATGAGAAATTGGCAAGAAATAAAATAAAAGAATCTGTTGAATTAATGGCAGTATTACCTAAAGTAAAAAGCATTTAGAAAGAAATTTAAACTTTTTAAAAACTTTGGATTTGACTGATGATGAAAACAAATTTTTAAAAATTATCAATTACTTACTTTAAAAACCCTATGATATTTGCGATCAATGTTGTGAAGATGATTTAGCATTTGGGAATAAATATGTTGATTTAGTTAAAGAATTTGCAGAGGGATAGGTTCAGAAGTTGTAATAGTTTTGACAAAAAGTTGAAGCAGAATTACAAGAGATGGACGAAGAAAGTAAGAAAAAGAATTTTTAGAAACTTTGAGGTGTAAAAAGAAAGCTGGACTTAATAGACTTATAAGGCAGGATTCAAGCTTTTAGGTCTACAAACATACTTTCTGACAGGTGTAAAAAGAGTGAGAGCTTGGACTATAAGAATAGGAGATACTGCACCTAAGGCGACAGGAGAAATTCACAGATTTTGAAAAAGGCTTCATAAGAGCAAAAAGTAGTTTCTTATGATGACTTTATTAAATATTCAGGTTGGAAGGGCTCTCAAGAAAATGGAGTTTTAAGACTTGAAGGAAAAGAATATATAGTTCAAGATGGAGATTTAATGGAATTTTTATTCAATGTGTGAACTACTCACGACTAAAGTCGAGAGCTTCATAAGATAACTGAAAAAAAGTAAGTTATCTTCTAAAGTTTGGTTTTAAAACCCTTATTCTTTTTGGCTAGTCCACAATAGCCACTACTGGATAAGACTTGCGTCTACACCGCTACTTTTATCTGTATATTATATTTAAAAAGAACAACTATACAGAACAGTGAATATTTTTACAAGGCTACTGTTTACTAGCCTTAACTCCATATATTCAGTTGCTAATGTTCTAAATATATTATACATTAAAATTAGTAAAATTGCAAATTTTAGTGCAACATTTTTTTAATGTTGGTGTTATTCATCTCACGGCTAAAGCCACGAGTCTTCTAACACATTTAATAAAAATATAAAAATGATACTTGACATAGAACAAAAATCTTGTATTATAATAAGGTATAATTAAGAGAAAAGAGGAGGCAATGTATTGGCAGTACCTAAGAAAAAGACTTCTAAAAGCTAAGAAAAATATGAGAAGATCACCATGCACTAACTGCAATAGGTTTTAGTAACTTGTGAAAAATGTGGAGCTCTAAAAGACAACACAGAGTTTGTCTAGAATGTGGAGATTACAAAGGAACTCAAGTTTTAGAAACAGTGAATAAGAGAATACTTAATAAATAAAAATCTAGCTTTTTGCTAGATTTTTGTTTTATAAAAATATAATTATTTAATTTCTCTTATAAGTACATCTTCTTTAAATTCACTTTTGACGGTCAATTTCATCATTTTCAGAATATGAAGTTATAATACCATCAAATTTGTTGTCTTTATAATTACCTTTAAATCTTAATTTACCATTTTCATAGTAAGCTGTGGTTTTCACCATTTAAAGCACCATTCTTTAGAGTACTAATGAGCACTTAATTTACCACTAGGGATAAAAACTTTCAACTGTTCCATTCATAGTTTTTGATATCAAGAGTAGTGGTTGTAAATAAAGCTGGATTTTGAGTATAATCTTTAACTTCAATCTTTACTTTATTAGTTTTATGATCAAAAGTTGTGTTTTTAATATATTTAGCATTATTAGGATGATATCCAACTATTTTCGATGCTATCGATGCTATCAATAAGCTTTTTGTAAATGCTCACTATAAGGAGCTTCATTATCTAAATAAAGCAAATAGTTCTCCTGTGTCAAAAAGTCTTATAGCTTTATTTAACTTATATTTTTGTTCTGTCAATAATTTTCCATTAGGAGCAAAAATTTTATAAGAAGGATTTAATTTTCCATTCTTTTTCAGAAATTGTAGATTTCACTACCATTCATAGCGACCTGTGATGGATTATCTTTTTAAGTCTATTACAGACAGTAAGTTTTCCTTGACACTATATCCTTCTAATGTATTATCGACATTGTTTAGTTTATAGACAAAAGTAATTTCCTTGTCCTTATCCAATTTTTCTCTGATATACTTATCTACTTCTTGATAATCAACAGTTTTTAGACGAATAAGCTAAAAGACTAAACAATGTAAATAAAAGCAATGTAATTCTTTCATTCTAATACCTCCATATAATTCAATTGTTGAATATTATAATAATTTTAAATAAAAATCTGTAACATTTGTTACAGAATTATTTATTTTTCGTATAAAAGTTTTATGATTTTGTACAGAGTTTCTTGCAAAATCATCTTCATAAGGAAACATATCTAAATACATATTTCCAAGATAATTTCTTGTAGATTGACTAATTTTTTGAGAAGATATATTTTTATTTCCTTCAAAAGTCTAAAAACTAAAAGCCAACTTTTATCTTTTTCAGTCATCATTTCTAAAAGCCAAGCTTTATTTATATTTCCTAATTCATTACAACAGTTTGTTATAGCTTCCATCATCATAGTTGGATAATCTTTAGGTTCAGATATCAATATTTTTTGAATTAGTCTCTATTCTAATTTCATTTTATTTTTAGTCTTTCTTTTTTTCATTCTTTCAATTCTTTTTAATCCTTCTTTTTGAAATTATATAATAATCTCCAAAAGGATTAATGACTAAACCATCTATATTATTATCTCAAAGATAATTTTCCACATAGTCATCAAAAATTTAATGTGATTGTATTCATCTTTTCAGGAATACCCCATTTAGATAGTTCTTCTAAATCAGTAAATGCAGGAAGATAAGTTTTGTCATCATCAGTTTTTAGTATATTGAGTTTATATTTCCAAAAGTTGATTCAAGTTCATTTGAATTTATATAACTTAAAAAGTTAGCTTTCATAATAATTTCTTCTAAGATTTCATTGTCTAATTCAGGACTGTTGTCTTCATCTATTAATAATTTTTAATCTTTTCATTTTCATTTGTTTTATTCATATCAGTCATTTAAAAACTTCCTTTCTCTAATTCTTATCAATTATACTTCAAAAAGTATTTTTATCATATTAAATGAGATGTGTGAAATTTTTATAACATAATAAAATTAAATATTACTTAATAAAATAAATACTAAATCAAAATATTTCTATTCAATCTACAAATAATTAACTTGAAAAATATTTAATTATTGAGTATGATAAAGGATAGAAAGTTTTTAGTAAAGAAAGGGAGGGAATATGTTAAAGTTTTTACATAGATGTAATAAATTATCTTGCAATCTTTGCATTTTCTTTTTAGGTATTATTACAGCACTACTGATAAAAATATAAGAATCTATATTTAAATATAATTATTGGGTTAATTTCATTAGTAGGGCTAGGTTGTTCAATTACAATGACTGTCTTTAAACAGTTATATCCACAGAAGATGGTAAAAATATCACTGCAATATAACAGGTGGGCATTGGCAATTGGAATGGGATTTATGCTAGTGGCTTTTATTGTTTCAACTTTTTAAAAAAACTTTAAAAGAGAAAGAAGGAAATAAGCTTTGTATTCTATCAATTACAAGTATTAGTTTTTCAACAATAGCTATATGGTTTTTAGGATTTTACAATAATCCCACAAGTATATGCAATGACAAAAGAGTTTGTTGCCTTTGGGGAAGATTCTTTTGGAACACAATCTTTAATTAGATTAGGTGGATTTTTTTATTAGGACTTTTAACAATATTTTTGATTGCTTTTATCAGTTCAAAAAGTATATTTTTCGTTTAAAGCCTAGTTTAGCAAAAAAATCTTTGCATTACTTATTTATTTGGTAGCAAGTTTAGACTTCTTTTTAAGAGGAGTTTCAGCACTTGCAAGATTAAGATTTTTAAAATCAAGTAATCCACTTGTATTTAATGTAATGGTTCTTGAAGATAAAAGTACAGCATATATAATAATTTTTATTTGCAATAGTAGCTTGTATTTTTTTCAATATTATTATTTAAAGATAGTAGAAAAGTTATTGGAACATTTAAAAAAATAATGCCTTATTAAGATTAGAAAAAGCTAGACTTAAAAATAATAAACATTGGCTTACAAGTTTAGCATTTTTTTCTCAATACTATCTGTATTTTTTTAATAACTGTTATCCATAGTCATATAACAAAAGCCTGTGGCATTGACTCCACCTCAACCTTATCAAGAGGAAGGAAATATGATAGTGATTCCTTTAACAGATGTTGAAGATGGACATTTACATAGATTTTTCTTATACGACAACAGGTGGAAATAATGTTAGATTTATAGTTGTTAAAAAGCCAAAAGGTGGAAGCTATGGAGTGGGATTAGATGCCTGTGATATTTGTGGACTTGCAGGATATTTTGAAAGAAATGATGAAATTGTCTGCAAAACGTTGTGATGTTGTAATGAATAAATCAACAATTGGTTTCAAAAGGCGGATGTAATCCAGTACCGTTTGAATATGAGATTAAAAGATAAAAAAATATATAGATAAAAGCGACTTTAGAAAAAGAAAAAGATCGTTTTTCCAGTGGGTGATTGATTATGTTTTTGGAGAATGGTAAGAGGAACATTATTTAGACAGAAAAAGTAAAATGTTAATGATAGCATTTACAGTGGCATTAGAGTATCTCTTGCAACAGCTATGATGAATGTTATGCTTGGGGTTGGAGATAAAGTTAATAAAGGAATTAAAGACTTATGGTGCTAATATTACCGTAATGCATAAAGATGCTTCTATACTTGATGACCTATATGGTTTAAGTGGAGAAGGAGTATCTAATAAATTTTTATCAGAATCAGAAGTACCAAAAGATAAAAACAAATATTTTGGGGTTTTGCAATAGTTGATTTTTGCTCCATATTTAGAAAGAAGTGGAGAAATAGAAGGAGTAACTAATAAGGTAAAAATTTATGGAACTTGGTTTGAAAAACATTTAGTTATGCCAACAGGTGAAGAAGTTGATGCAGGAATTAAAAACTTAAAAAAACTTGGTAGGGAAGTTAAAGGTGAATGGCTAAAAGATGATGATTTAGAAGGAGTTATGGTTGGTAGTCTTATAGCAGGAAAAATAATATCAAAATTGGAGATACAATAAGTGTTAAAGGTACAAATGAAACTAAAAACTTACTGTAAGAGGAATAGTAAATTCTGGTGGAGATGATGATGAAGCTATCTATACAGTTTTGAAAAACTACACAAGATTTATTTGGATTAGAAGATAAAATAACTATGATAGAAGTTTCTGCTTTGACAACTCCTGATAATGATTTAGCTAAGAAAGCAGACTCAAGACCCTAATAAGCTTAACTATATCTGAATATGAAACTTGGTACTGTACTGACATGTTAGTTCAATAAGTTATCAAATACAAGAAGTTTTTAACTGACAGTGTGGCTAAACCTAATAGACAGGTTGCAGAATCAGAAGGAACAATTTTAAATAAGACAGAACTTTTTAATGTTATTGATTTGTATTTTAAGTTCATTTGCATCAGCTCTTGGAATTTCAAACTTGATAACTGCTTCTGTTATTGAAAGAAGCCAAGAAATTGGATTAATAAAAAGCAATAGGTGGAACAAATAGAAGAATTATTTTACTTATACTAACCGAGATAGTTTTGACAGGAATATTTGGTGGAATATTTGGATATATTCTTTGGTATTGGATTTACAAATAATTGGAAAAACAGTATTTTTCATCATATATTGAACCGGCAGTTATAGTTGTACCAATAGATATTGCCCTTGTATTTGCAGTTACAATAATAGGAAGTATCCCTGCAATCAGATACTTACTAACTTTAAAAACCAACAAGTATTACACGGAAGATAGGAGGATAAAATGACTAAAAAGACAAATGTATATAAAACTGGTTGTGAGTTCTCTTATTAGAAGAAAAGCAAGAATGATAGTTGCTTTACTTGCTGTGGCAATAGGGGCTACAATAATGTCAGGACTTGTAACTATATATTATGATATTCCTAGACAACTAGGAAAAGAATTTAGATCTTATGGGGCAAACTTTGTTGTATTACCATCAGGAAATGAAAAATAACTGACACTGAGATTTAATGAAATAAAAATGAAATGTCATCTCAAAAATTGTGGAGTATGGCACCATATAGGTATGAAACAACTAAAATCAATCGACAACCATATATTTTAACTGGTACAGATATGATAGAAGTTAAAAAGAACAGTCCGTTCTGGTATATTGAAGGTGAATGGTCTACAAATGATGATGAAAATAATGTAATGATAGGTAAAGAAATTTCTAAAAATTAAATTTACAAATTGGAGAAACTTTTTATTATTGAAGGACCAAAAAGCGGGTACAAAAAGTTGTTGCTTCTAAAACAGTCTGATAGTGCAGAAGAAAGTAAGAAGAAAGATTTGAACTCTGATTTTATTCAAAAATTAAAAAGTAAAAGGGAATAATTACAACAGGTGGAGCAGAAGAGTCTTTTATCTTTTTACCTATAACACTTTTTAAAATGAAATTTTAGAAGATAATACAAAAATAGATAGTATTGAATGTTCGATAGAAGCTGATTCAAAAGCAATTAGACAGTTGCTAACTAAATTAAAAACTCTTTGATGAAAATATTACGAGCTAGACCTATAAAGAGAGTTACACAATCTCAGGACATAGTTTTAGGAAAATTACAAGCTCTTGTACTGTTAGTTAATATAGTTGTATTGATACTTACAATGATTTTCAGTTAGTACAACAATGATGGCAGTTGTTGCAGAAAGAAGAAAAGAAATAGGACTTAAAAAGCTCTTGGAGCTTATGATAGATGAAATTAAAAAGATTTTTAGGGAAGGTTGACTCTTGGTTTCATTGGTGGACTTTTAGGAGTTGGCTTAGGATTTGTGTTGCACAAGAAGTTGGTTTAATTGTATTTGGTAGGGCAATAGAATTTTCAATGGTTATTTGCTCCTATAACTATTATTGTGTCTATGATTATAACAACATTGGCTTGTTTGTATCCTGTTAAAAAGCAATGGAAATTGAGCCAGCATTATTATTAAAAGGAGGAGTAAAAATGGATAATCGTGAAGTTTTATTGGAAGTAAAAATGTGTCTAAAATATATGGGGAGTTTACATGCTTTAAAAGAAGTTAGTTTTTCAAGTAAGAAAAGGTAGATAGGTTGCTATAATGGGTTCATCGGGTTCTGGAAAATCAACTATGATGAATATTATAGGTTGTATGGATAAACCAAGCATAGGTGAAGTTATCTTAGATGGGCAAGATATTACAAAAGAAAGTCAAACTCTTTAGCTAAAAATAAGAAGAGAAAAAATTGGATTAATATTTCAACAATTCCATTTTGATTCCTTACTTTATGACTCTTGAAAATGTAATGAGTTTGCTCAATATTATCATAGCATTCCAGATGAACAAGAAGCATTACAAGCACTTGAAGAGTCGGACTTAAAAGATAGAGCAAAAGCATTTACCTAGTCAATTATCTGGTGAGAGACAACAAAAGTATGTATATGCAAGAGCTTTAATCAATAGCCCTGAGATAATACTTGCAGATGAACCAACAGGAAACCTTGATGAAGTAAATGAAAAAATTATTATAGATATATTGACACAACTTCATAAAGAAGGTTCAACAATTATTGTTGTAACACATGATTTAGAAGTTGGAGATGTGGCAGAGAAAAATAATATTAGAATATGGTAAAAATTGTAGATGTTATGAATCAAAAACAATATGGAAAGATAATATTAATTATGGTTTTTCTTGAAAAAGACTTAAAAATTTCTATTCTTATATACAGATTACTTGCTAGCTTCTATAATGTTTCCAGAGCTCCCAAAATGCTCTTTCAACATTATAGGACATCATGATAATCTTCTTTAAAAAACTATTTAGATTTTATTTCTGAAAAACTTAGTTTAATATATTTAATATTATTTTAAAGAAAGTAAATAGATAGGAGGGTAAAAATGAAAAATATTTATTAGTTGGAATGGTTGTAGCATTATCTCTATTGACTAGCTTGTGGTAAAAAGATTTCTCTAAAATGACATTTAATGATGGAGAATATCAAAGGGCACTTTGACAATGATGACAAGAGATCACCCAAGTACAGACAGATGTTGTTCTTACAATACAAGATGGAAAAATTATAGGTTGTACAGCAGAATTTAGAGATTCAAAAGGTAACATAAAAAGGTGATGACTATGGAAAGATCTGGAGATGATAAATATAAAAGGCTCAAATAGCTATTTCAAGGTTTCTCAACTATGCTGATAAACTAGTTTGAAGTACAAGACCAAATGAAGTTGATGCAGTATCTGGAGCAACTGTTTCTAATAAAGAATTTAAAGACAGTGTGGGATGCATTAGAAAAAGCTAGAAATAATAAAAACCATAGTAGAGGAAGCGATTAAAATAATTTAGATACAGAAAGGAAGATTTTTAAATGACATATTAGAAAAAAATTAGCTTTAATACTATCAGTAATATTATTTTAGTTCCTAAATATATAGCTCCTGTTTGTGAACCAAAGGAAGATGGATCCACATATGGCTTGTTATTTTAGTGGTAAATATGGTCAATGAAAAGTTAGAGAGCAATATTTATTATAACTCTATTGATGATTATACTCTCAAAAATGAAAATAGTAAAAAATATTGGGAGTGTGGTGTCATAGTTATATCTGCATATGTGTATATGATACCTAATGGAGTGTCAGGACTTCATAATGAAATGGGAAAACCATTTGGAGTTTGTAAAGTTGATACAATGCATTTGCCATGTACATCATACTTTTGAAATAGCCACTGGTATAGCAGTTGTAATTGGGGTTTTTAATGGTATTTAGTTTTAATCTCTACTTTTTAAAGAAGGAAGATTAGGAAATGAGTAAAAAGAATAGATGCAAATAGTTTAGCAATGGAGAATATAAGACAGAGAAAAACTAGAAGTACCTGTATGATATTATTGGTTGCATTATTTAGCCTTATAGTGTATATGGGCTCAATGTTTCTCACTTAGTTTAAGTAGAGGTTTAGAAAGTCTATCAGATAGATTGGGGCAGATGTAATAGTTGTTCGACGGGATATAAAGCAGAAATTGAGAGTGTTCTTCTAAAAGGAGAACCATCAACTTTTGTTACCTGCAGATACTATTGAGAAATTAAAAAGTTTGATGAAATTGATGACACCACAAATATATGTAACACTTTCTACAGACTTCTTGTTGTTCATATCCTGTTCAAAATAATAGGAATAGATATAGATACAGACTTTTAATCTATCCTTGGATAACTCATAATATAGATAAAGAGTTAAAAAGATGGAGAGGCTATTGTAGGTAGCCATGTTGTTGGAGAAAAAGGAGAAACAGTTCATTTTTCAATGAAGAATTAAAAATTGTTGGAAGATTAAAACAAACAGGAATAGGATTTGATGCAACAGTTTTTTTGTAAACCAAAATACTGCAAAACAATTAGCAAGAGCCCTCTAGAAAGAATAACTGCTAATAAAGTTGCAGAAGAAGATGTAATTTCATCTGTTATGATAAAGACAAAAATCAGGAGTAGATTCTGTAAAATTAGCCTCAAAAGATATCTAAGGAATTATCAAAAGAAGGTATTTTTGCAATGTTTAGTAAAAATTTGTAAACTCTATATCTTCTAATTTAAAAGGTATTATCTACAAGTATTCTAGTTTTAGTGGGAGCTATTTGGATATTATCAATAGTTGTCTTAAGTATAAGTTTCACTGCAATATTTTAATGAAAGAAAAAGAAATGGTAGTTTTAAGAGTATTAGGTGCTTCTAAAAAATGTTAAGAGAAATTATTTTAAAAGGAAGCAGTTATATTATCTTTATGGGGAGCAGGAATTGGAAGTTTTTAGGTGTAATTTTATCAGTTGCACAACTACCATTGCTAGCTTCAAAGTTTTTCTATGCCATTTTTATCTCCAAGTTTGTTGCAATATATAGGAATATTTATTTTTAAGTTTTTGTTTTGGGAGTGTAATTATAGGTCCTCTTTCAACAGTTAGAGTTGTGAAGAAACTAACTGATAAAAGATAGTTATTTGAGTTTAAGAGAAGAAATGTAGGAGGAACTATGTTAGAAATAAAAATATATCTAAGGCTTATAACAGACAAGGAAAAGATTTTTGCAGTTAAAGATGTAAATTTAAATATTTTTAGATGGAGATTTTTGTCCATATAATTGGAAGAAGTGGAAGTGGAAAATCAACTCTATTAAATATAGTTCTTTGGACTTTTATCTACTTGATAAAGGAACCCTTTTTATTAGATGGAACTAATTACTTGGAATTAAATGATGAAGAAAAAAATCTAAAATTTAGAAATAAGAATATTGGTTTTATTCCTCAATCACAGCACTTTTTAGGATATTTAAATATTTTTAGAAAATATTAGACTTCCTTATGATATGTATGAAAAAGATGGAGATTCAGAAGGTAAAAGCTAGATATTTTTTAAATGAATTAGGTTTGGAACATTTAGCAAAATCTTATCCAAAGGAGTTATCAGGAGGAGAACTAAGAAGAATTATAATAGCTAGAGCCTTTGATGACAGACCCTAAAAATTCTTATTGCAGATGAACCAACATCTGATTTAGATATAGAAGCAACTAAGGAAGTTATGGATTTATTAAAAATTAATGAAAAAGGGGACTAGTATTTTAATAGTGACCCATGAATTAGAAACTCTAAAAATATGGAAAAAAAGTTTATACTATGTCAGAAGGAGTATTGACAGAAGGAAGAAATTTGTAATATAATCAATGTGAAATTGATTATATTATAAATTGGAGGAATAAGATGTTTAAAAAATTATTATTAGCTTTGGGAATACTTATATCAGTTAGTATGTATGCAGTACCCAGCATTAAATGTTCAGAGTTTTGAAGTAAAAAGACAAAGAGACTTCATATAAGACTGTAACAGAAGACTATATAAATAAGACTATAGAGACAGAACAAGGAGTTTTAGGAGTTTTTCTTTTGCAACAGATGAAAGAGATAAAATAACTTCCTTTGTAATTGAGAATATATAATGATTATCTAGCTTTTTCTAATCATACTAAAAATCAAGCTAGTAGAGATTTTTAAAAGCTGTAATTCCACAAATTGCAGAAGGAATTTGAAATAATACAGAGGTAGATTTACAAATAGCAAAAGATAAAAAAATTGAGCAAAATGATAATACTTTTGCAGTATATACAGTAATTGATGTAAAAAGTGAAAATAATAAAGAATTTACTGAAATTATTAAAAATAGAGGCAGAAACAACTTTTAATGAAAATGGAGCTTTTACTTGTCTATGTAGGGGACTGATAGAAAGAATCCTAATAAATGGTGTCTTTTTGAGTGTACTCTGATATAGATTCTTATTTGAATCCACAGAGCTTCTAGTTATTTTAAAGAATTTATAACACAGACAAAAGATATGATAACTGAGCAAAGAGATATGAGCTTCAAGCTTTAAAAATTAGTAAAATAAAGGTGGCTTAGACTATAAAAATTATATTATGGAGTTAAGTGCTCCATCTTTAGGACTATAATTATTCAAAATAGTAGCTATTGACTTCATATAATATTTATTATCATTTCTCTCATGAGAATAAATTTTAATAAAAATCTTTTTCTTTTAATTCTTCAAAAATAATATCATTTAATTTTTCAACAAATATTTTAAATTCACGTTTTATATTTTATATGTATTAGCGGGTATAACTTCTTCTGTTTCATCAAAATTTTTCAGTAGAATTTTTAATACAATATTTTTCAAATATTCTTTCAAATATTTCTCACTAATTTTATAATCTTCTTTTGATAGAATTGCATTTAAAAAACCTTTCATTCCATTTATTTAAAAACTAAATCTTTTCTTTTTAAATTAATATTTGCCCCAAATTTAAAAATTGTAATACACCATCTTTATAATTAATAATAACATTTATCTTTAAATTTTGAAAATTCTAATAAATCTTGAACTACTTCAATACTTCTTTTGAGTTTAGATAATCATTTTCGACCTTGAAAAATATTTGAATAAATATCATCTAAAATTTTTTGCAGAAGATATAAAATAATTAGTTTTAAAAATTTTTTAAAGCGTCTAAATTTTTAACTTTTTTAGAGTTTCTACCACTGAAGTAAATATGTATAAATTTTATTAATATCAAAATAAGGATATATTTCATAGTCAAAAGTATCGTCATCTATAGTTTCTATGCCATTTTTACTCTTATTAGCTTTAATACTGTTGTAGAGAAATCAGACAAATAATTTTTAAAATCTACATCAGAATATCCAATATTTTTCATTTCAATTTCTATAATGACTTTTTAAAATATCAAAAATTTCCATCTGTATCATTTTCTATAGAGTCCTGAACCTCCCATGACTAAAGTCACGGGGTTCTTGGGTAATAGTTGCTTCTGTTAGCCAACTAAATTTACCAAGCTATCCCCATAGTTCCTACAGTTCATATATTTTTATTTAAGCACTTATACCTAATATCCTTAGTCCTTCTTTTTAATATGTTTTTTTTTGCATTTATATCTCTATTATGTACGACTTCACATACTGGACAAGTCCATTCTCTTATACTTAAATCTTTTTACTTCTTCATTCTTATTTCCACAACAATTACATATTTGACTACTTGCAAAAAAATTTATCCACTCTTACTATTGTTCTTCCATACCATTTTAGCTTTATAATCTAGTATTCTATTAAATTCACTCCATGATACATCTACAATATTTCTTGCTAATTTATGATTTCTTACCATATTTTTTTACTTGTAAATCTTCCATACAGATAATATCATATTCTTTTTATTAGCATCTGTTGATAACTTTTTGCAGAAAAATCTTCTCTTTGATTTGATATCTTTTTCAAATAATCTTGCTACTTTTTATTCTAGCTTTATTTCTATTTGAACTACCCTTTGGTTTTTCGTGATAGTTTTTCTTTTGTAATATCGCTAGTTTATTCAAAGATTTTTTTGTAAATATTTTTGGATTTTCTATTGAGATTTCATCACTGGTAATCGCAAAAGTTCTTTTATACCTAAATCTATTCCAACATTTTTTTATTTGTACTTTCTAACTTTTTCTGTTTCTACATCAGTACAACATAGAGATATATAATATTTTTCCACTAGGTGCTTGTGTTATTGTTGCATTTATTATTCTTCCTTGTGGTTTTCATTTTATCTCTTATTTTTTTAGTTTTTCCTAACTTAGGTACTTTTTATCCATTTATCTAAAAAAACTCTATATTATTATTAGTATAATTGGTTCTGTATGATTTTTCTATTATCTTTCTTAGATTTAAACTTTTGGATAACCCTTTCCACTAAAAAAAGTTTTTTTATATGCTTTATCTAAATCTTTTTAAAGAATTTTTGTAAAGAAAATTTATCTACATCTTTTTAACCATTCTTTATCTTTCTTTAAAACTGTTAATTCTTTACTACACTCACTATATGACATAGACTTTTTCTCTGCCTTATATAACTTCTTGTTTTAAATCTAAAAAAAATGATTATAGACATATCTTACACAACCAAAAAGTACTATTTAATATTTTTATTTGAGTTTTAGTTGGATAAAATCTAAACTTATATGCTTTTTTTCCATGCGATTTCACCTCCATTTACCTATATATAGTATACTATTTTTTATACTATAAGTAAATGAAAAAGTAAAATTTTTTTCTAAATATATAAACCTAAAAACTGACTTAGTCGTTTTTAGAGGTTGTCGTTCACATAAGTACGCTACCACTTATGCAGTTCTCTTGGCATATACACTCCTTAATAAATTAAGGAGATTAGCCTTGAACTTCTTAATATTTCTATTAAGCACAGACTATATCTTATCCCTGACTTTTATCTGTTTGGGTCTACCCACTTCCACCCGACTTTTGGTGTACTTCCCTCAAGAGGAATAGTCGTTGAACCTTACCTTTCGGTCTTGGGCTGCTGATTGCCCATTATCTTAACACTTAGGGATTTAACCTTATGTCATCTAGTATATTTTTTTCTGCTTTCGCCACTTTCACACCTGCCTCCATCTCCTTAACTTGTTAAGGAGTAGGATTGCTATGTTGTAGTTATACTAGCTTTAGGGGTTTCCGACAATTCGAGTAGTATTGGATAGCTTTTTTTAAGTTGCTACCTCTACATACATATTTCTATATATGCTGACTATACTTAATGGTCTAACTCATGACTGAAAGTCACAAGTGTGCGACCATATTTTTTTAATCAAAATTTAATTCACCATATTTTTTAGAGTATTTTTCTCTAAAACTTTCAAGAAATTCAGTGTTATAAGTTTCTTCTTCGGAATCAAGCTTTAAATCACTTAATAATTTTGAAAAAGAAGATTAATTTTTAGTAGATTGTTTATAATGATTCTCGTCTTTATTTGTTAGAAATTCTTTAACAAAATTTTTCTAAATTTTACAGAAATCATTAGTTTCAAAAGATAAAAAGTATTTCATTTTTTTAACAAATCTCCTAATCCTTTAAAAATCTTTTTATCTTTTCTTCCAATTTTTCATAATAACTAGCTACCGTTTCATATTCGACTCTATCAAAAAGAATTATTAATGTCTATTAAAAAGTTGTCTATTTTCAGTTAAAGGCTTCTTTAAAATTTCTAAATTTGTGAAAAAGTAACTCTATTATTTCCTGAAATTCTATATTTTCCATTTTCCTCTTTGTAAATAGGAAGATAAATTTCTTTCAGTTGACAACTTTAACCCCATTATCAACTGATAATCTATACATTGATATAGTCGATAATTTCATACCAAGAGTTATATCCATAATTATCTCATCTTTGCTATAAGTTTTTAGTTACCTCTTTTAAAAGAGTAATAAGATATTTATTCATTTTTACAATGCTTTCTTCAACTAAACTTCCTTCAATTAGAGATAGAGTTCTTATATTTATTTTCTATTCTCTTCTTTAAAGTTATCAAAATGATTTTTTGTACGTTCAGTATGAAAAATATAAATTTTTCTCTATTTTTCAAAAACTCTTAAATTCTTCTCGACTGTTGTTTCATCTAAGATATTAGTAAGATTTTCAGTTACAACTCCTATTGTAGAAATTAGAACTTTTATTTTATCTGTATCAATATTGAGTTTTTCTTTTCTCTTGCAATTCTATTTAGGTAAATATTTTCCACATCTTTTTGAGATAGCGTTTCTGGTAGCTCCTAAATTAAGTTCTTTTAAATATAGTTCTTTTTAAGATTTTTCCTCAGAATTTAAAGATTTTTTTCATCACAATATCCAATATTCTTTAATATTTTTCAATTTCCTTTTTCTAATTCTATCTAACATATATTAGCCCTCCATATCTTTTTAAAAAGTAGTATGAGAAAAATAGAATTTTTAATTACTTTATCCCCCTCCTTGTATTCAGTTACTTTTCTTGTAGTACCTGCATAGAGAGGAATAAAATTATTCTCTTTTGCAAAATTAATCATATTATATGTTAAACCCCATTCCCTTGGATAAGAACATAGTCATCTTTTTGTAAATTATCTAATAAAAATTTTTAAATTGATTAATATCTACATCATCATTACATTCATCCAGTTATTTTTAACTCATCTGGCATATATATTATTTTATCACAGTTCCAATTTTCTTTTAACTCTTTTTACCTGAGGTTCAGTTAAAGTATGTGAAAATAGCAAGATTATTTTTCATTTTTTCCTCCATTATAAGCTCTTTGATAATTTCTTTTTGAAAATTTCTAACTTTATCATCTATTCTAATAATAAAATCTCTATTTTTTTAATAAATCTACAATTTTGTCACAATATTTTTCTTAAACTATCTATATCATTACTGAGACTGTCTTTTTCCACCAATAGAATGGGCAATTTCATTTCTAACTCTTCTACTATGTTCAAAGATTTTAATATACTCATAAAGTTCCATATTATCTTTATCTGTTTTAAAATTAGGATAAGTTTTATTAGTTTTCATGTCTACTTATTACTATATTTAGCCAATCTTTAGCTAATTTATTTTCATCTCTTTTTCTTATCGAGCAGTTAAAATTGGAAGTTCTAAAGTATCCATTATAAATCCTATAATAGCTTCATTGATATTTATATATGCCATAGCATATCTTTTTGTTCAAAATGCCATTTTGCAAGTTTAGCTTGAAATAAATAATCCTTATCTTCAGAAGCAAATCTATCCATAAAATCTTTTATAACTTTTGGAATAATAAGTTTTGCAGGTCCTTCAAGATTACCTATATCATCTTCTAATTTTTAAGTGAATTTATACTTTGTCTTAAAGAACCTATATAGTTCATATTTAAAAGCATCAGAGAAATTTTTAATTTTTGATAATTTTTCATTTTCAATATTTTTCTTCAATTAAATAGCTATTTCCATAATTTTTAAAATTGTTAGCTCCTTTTTTATCCATTGTAAAAATCTTATAGAAAGCATTTAAGTCAACAACAGGAGCAACTCCATCTTTTTGAGCTTCAAGCATTCCATAAGTAATAGCTTTTAACAGTAATATTTTTGTCTTCAACATCTGTTAAATAATTCATAACTAAGAACATCCAAAAAAAGCATTAGATCTAAAAAGAATGTGTTATATCTAAATAAACTTCATCCCCATCTTCAAGCTCATCTTGTAATTTTATAATTAAATTAAAAATTTTCAAATATTTCAAGTTCATTCATTCCATATTTTTGTAACTATTGCTAATATTTGATTTTTAAAGGTTTCATTGAATTTTTGATAAGTTTTAAACTATTTATATCAGTATCCATTGTAGCATTATCAATAACTCCCATTAAATCAAGATGATAGTTTTTCGTCATAGTTTTTGATATTTTTTTAGAATAAAATTCATATAAATTATCCCACATTGAGCCTGTTGTTCCAATAAAAATAGTTTTTATCAATACCATAGTGTTCTTCAAGTGCAGATGTTATAAAAACTTCTTTGTTCATAAACCTTATTTTTCAATTTTGTAATTAGCAACTCTATAAGTACCAGTTTCTTTGTTTTTCCCCCACCAATTCCGACTATTAATACTTTTTGACATAGATAAACCTCCTAATTTTTATATTTCTAATTTAATTCATATAATAAATAATAATTTCTTTCTTTTAAATTATAATAAAATTATAGAAAACAATACAATATCTATTAAAGAACTTTTGATATCTTTCATATTAATTTTTCTCCTTCTTATTTTTTTGAATATACACACTATTTATAAAATTTATGGCAAAAATTTCATCAATACTATATACACTAATTTTTTATTAATCCTCCTCCCACCATTTTTAATTTCTTTAGCTACAACATTCCCAACAATAACTCACCTATTCTAACAATTAATGGTAATCATAATATCACTCCTTTTTATTTTAACTAATATTGGTTATTTAAAAAATTTTTATCTACTGCTATTGATATTACAACTGTTTTTAAAACTCCAGATAAGAAAATTGGTATTATAGGATACTCCTTTCAAAGATTAAAATAAGACTATAAATTAATTAAAATTGTTTCAAGTGTTACAGTTAAAAATTCTTTTAGTAAATCCATATAATCAACTCCTTTCATAAAAATATTTTGGGATAAAAACTATAAAAAGCCAGTATAAAAATAATAAATCTAACATAATATCAACTCCTTATAATTTTTATTTTTTTCTATATCTTGATTTTATAATAATATTTTTACTAAAAATTTACTAAATTTTTACTTCTATATAATTCTTCTTAAAAAATATTTTGTTCTTGAACTTTTTCCATTTGATACCCCCTAATTTTTATTTTTGTTATATTCTCAGTATAGCAATTAAATTTTTACTAACTTTTTAATATTTTTACTTTCTTATTTTTATATTTTTACTTTAGATAGTCACATAATACTTTATTAATTTTTACTAAAAATTAATTAAATTTTACTGAAAATTAAAAACAAGCCAATTTTTCTAAGATAAAATGAGCTTGTTCAATAATATATTATAAACTTTATTTTTAATATTTTTCAAAGAAAGTTTTTTATTTTCTGAGTAAGGATCAAGAAAAACATAGAGAAATAATTCCTTTTGTATTTGCATATCCTTTAATTTTAGTCATATTTTTAGATTACCATGTATTAAGATATAATTACCATTAATTAGATAATGATCTATAATATTTTTAAAAACTTGAAAATCTGCTTCAGAGGATGGATTTTTTTCCATAATTTTAATTCATCTTCTGATAAAGAAATATATTATCTATTTGCCAGTTTATTTTTAATTCTTTAAGCTCATCATCACTAAGTTCTTTTTGTAGATAAAAAGTAAAAATAGAATTTTCCTTTTTCTTTCCCAACAGTTTTAATTAAATTATTTTTATTACTATCTTTTTATTTGTAAATTTTTTAATATAAGCAATTTTCCTTTCAAATATAATATCTTCATTTTTTAACATATCTATAATATTATTAGAATAATCTTCTAATTTTTTTAATGTCACCTACTATATCAGGTTGTTTTCCAAGTGAATGAGCAACTTCTTTTCTAATTCTGTTAACTTCAACAAAAAGTTCACCATATTTATATATTTGCTTTTCTTCTTCACTTAAATCAGTTCTATCTTTATATATCTTATAAATTTCTTTTAAGCCATTTTTGACCATCATTATCAGGATCAAATTTACCTTTTTAATTTTTTTAGAATCTATATTTAAAGTTAAAAAGGACAAAAGTTACAATAGCTTCACTTATATTTATAGTGACATAGCATAACGTTTTTTGATTACAATGCCATTTTTTGCAAGAGTTGCTTGTAATAAATAGCTTCTTTATTATCATCATCTTCTTTTTTAAATCAAAATCTTTAATAAATTCTTTTAAAATATTAGGGATAATATGTTTTGCAGGACCATTTATTTTTATCTAATTCATTTTCAGTATCTAATTTTTAAGATTTTTAATACTTTCTAATAAAAAGAATTAATATAATTCATATTCATGGTATTTGAAAAAAATTTTTTAAGTTCATCTTTTTATATTTTTAGAAAGAGATTATTATCTGATTTTTCTAAAATATAATAGCTATTCCCATATTGTTTTTAATTCACTAGCACCTTTAATCCAATTAAGTATTTCTAGGAAAGGCTTTTAATATAACTATTGAGGGTATATTATCTTTTTGCTTCAAACATACCATAAGTAATTCCTGCTATTTTAATATTTTTATTAGAAACATCTGTAAGATAATTCATAATTAAAAACATCCAAAATGCCATAGAACGAAAAAGAATGAGTAATGTCTAAAAAAACTTCATATTCATCAACATCATTAAATTCCTCTTGTAACTTTATAATCAAATCAAAATTTCTTGAAATTTCTTTTGAATTAACTCCATATTTTATAACAATTCCTTTTTACCTTTCCTATAAACTCCTGATTAAATTTATCTATATTAATTTTTATCAATAGGTGTTTCTCTATTTGAATTAACTTGTACATCAATTAAAGATTGCTTTAAATTCTTCATCTTTGATTTTTATCCTTTTTTAAATTTTTTTCCAATATATATCATAAAGATTATCCCACATTGATCCTGTTGTACCAATTATAATAGTCTTATCTATATTATATGTATTTTTCTATTATCAAAAGGCATATATGAGGTCTTTCTCCATATAAAATTCACCATTTTCTTTTTCTTATACCATAAATAGTATCTTCATATTTTTTTCAAAAATTTTTAACTCCATCTTTATCTTCTGTCTTTTCCTCCACCTATTGAAGTAATTAAAACTCTTTTACTTCTTTCCTCTTTTCCATAGATTTTTAACCTCCCTATTTTATTTTATATATACAGAACTTCATCTTTATATAAGTTATAATCTTTGTTTTTCCAAAATTAAAGATATTTTTCATAGTCTTCTTTATTAATTGGGAACACAAAATATTGAATCTTCATCTTTATCCACAAATAAACATATATTTTCCAAGATATCATCTATTTTTAGTTACATGAATTTCACCTAAAAATACAGAGTTTTGTATTCTAAGAAAATCCCTTTTCTATTAAATAGTCTGAGACTCTTTTTCGACTTTTATCATTAGAAATGTCATATGAAAGTAAATAATTCATCTTCTGCCACTTCCTTTATTTCTTCCTCTTTAATTTCTGTATACTTCTTTCTTATATTGACCGTATCGTCATCTTCTATTGCTTCTTCAATTTCTTCATTTGTAATTTTCAATTTCTTCTTCCTCTGAGCCAATGAGTTCCTTTTTACTTTTTAATTCATTTTTATTATAGTTTCAATTGAATAAACTTTTTCCATCTATTTTTCTCCTCTTTTTAAAACTTCTTTTAAAAGTATGAGCTTATAGTTCTTCTATTGGAATAGTTAGTATAGGAATTTTATTTTCTTGATATTCAAAAATCTTTGCTTTATTAAGTTTTCATTAAATAACTCAAATGTAGTTTCTAAGGCTAAATATCTATATTTTTCAATAAAATCATAGACAAATGAATTTTTCTTTTTCTCCTTCTACATGAATAATTCCTAAACTGGGTCAAAACCTTCTTTTTTAAAGATATCATTTTCAATTAATCTGTATAATATACCTAAAAGTATAATTTAATACAATATTATAGGGCATTTTAGCATTTCTATGTTCTCTGATATCAAATTTCCATTTTTATCAAGAAGTTCTGAAATAGACTTATAATACACTTTACTAATACTTCCCTCAATCCCCATTATTTTTCACGATAGTTTTCTAAATCTAAATTTTAAAGATTTTAACTTTAGAAATAGCTATCATTAAATAAATTTAAATCTTTAAAACTCTTTCTTCGTCTTTTTAGCTAGAATTTTCTATGTGCTTTTTGATTTTTCAATCTTTTCTAATATCCATCTACTTGCCATTTCAATTCCTGCAATGGAAGCAAAAAGTTCATATTGTTTTTTCTTAATCTAGCACTTTTGAATAATTTAATTTTGAAAAAAATGTCCCAATAGATTTCCGAAAAGCGATCACTTATCATAATTGTGATATTATAATCTATTGCTAATTTTATAGCACCAGTAGAAATACTTGAATTAGATTCTAAAATAATTGAATCTAGTTTTTCAGGAGAAAGAGTAATATTTTTCTAGTGTACTAATTAAAAATGAATTTCTTTTTCTCCAATAAATTGCTCCTTGTGTTGAAATATATAGATCCATAGATATTCCCCCTGTAATAAAAATAAACTTATAAAATAATAAAATGTAATAAATATAGTTAAAATAGTTTAAAAATAATAAAAATGAAAATAATCATATAATATATATTAACATATATATTAAAAATAAAATAGAAAAAAACTTAAATTAAAATAAATAATTTTTTTAGATATATATTTACAAAAATATAAATATATAGTATAATGAATTTATATTAAAAAAATATCGATGTAGGAAAAAGAATATAAGGTCAATTTTTAACATTTTCATTTTTAATTTATATTAAAAATTAAAAACACTCAATATTTTAAAAAGAAATAAAAAGTATAATAAATTTTTAATATAAAAAGGATGAAAATCCTCAAAAATACGGTAAAGGTGTGTAAATTTTGCTACCATATAAAATCAACTCTTCCTATAGTAAATACTCATCTATCTCTTTGGTAAGGGAGTATTGAAGGTAATCCATTTATAATAAGGTTTAAAACAAAAAATAGATTTGAAGCAGGGTTTAAAACAAAAATTGATCTGCTTGTTTAGAAGGTAATCCATTTATAATAAGGTTTAAAACATAATTACTTAGAGTTGTTAAATGAAAAAGTTTTTAGTTTAGAAGGTAATCCATTTATAATAAGGTTTTAAAACTTTCTAAATCAGCTTTTTCAGTATTTTTGATTAACTTCTTTGTTTAGAAGGTAATCCATTTATAATAAGGTTTAAAACTATAGTATACATAACTTCTGCATTTTCTCTTAAGAACTTTTGGTTTAGAAGGTAATCCATTTATAATAAGGTTTTCAAAAACTCTTCACTCATTTTTCCTACTGCTTTAATAATTTGTTTAGAAGGTAATCCATTTATAATAAGGTTTTAAAACATGTATTTTGACATTGTTCTCCAAGCTTTTGTCTACAAGTTAGTTTAGAAGGTAATCCATTTATAATAAGGTTTTAAAACCTAGATTCTTTATTAATTCCTCTTCTTCAGTTATTAGAAGTTTAGAAGGTAATCCATTTATAATGAGGTTTAAAACGGAATCTTGTACTTCTAACATGTTAAATCAACCTCCTTTAGTTTAGAAGGTAATCCATTTATAATAAGGTTTAAAACAAACCTCCAAACCAAGTCAAACCTTCTTCCTGTATTTCGTTTGAAGGTAATCCATTTATAATAAGGTTTAAAACTATAGGTCTTACAGAAAGTGAAGTGGTTAAAGCTTACTGAAAGTTTAGAAGGTAATCCATTTATAATAAGGTTTAAAACCCTGCATTGATACCTGTATTTAGAAAGCACCTACTCCTTTAGTTTGAAGGTAATCCATTTATAATAAGGTTTAAAACAAAAGGATAGATGTCAACTTAGATACAATACTGATATATTCTTAGTTTAGAAGGTAATCCATTTATAATAAGGTTTAAAAACTTATTATAGAAAATACATGACAAAGTATTCGTACTATGTTTGAAGGTAATCCATTTTATAATAAGGTTTAAAACAGTAAGTGAGACCTACTCCATCTTAAACTAGAAACGATTTTTAGTTTTGAGAAGGTAATCCATTTATAATAAGGTTTAAAAACAGATTAGATGAGTTTATAAGTTCTTTTAAAACAAGTTGTAAGTTTGAAGGTAATCCATTTATAATAAGGTTTTAAAACTCATTTTCTTTATCATATTTTACAGAACATAAGTCGTCCGTTTTAGAAGGTAATCCATTTTATAATAAGGTTTAAAACTCACATGCAAGTGAACCTACATTTGAGAATAAAGCCTTGTTTAGAAGGTAATCCATTTATAATAAGGTTTAAAACTATAAAAAGGAGGTAAAGACTGATGGGACTATTTTCTAAGTTTAGAAGGTAATCCATTTATAATAAGGTTTAAAAACTCATTTTCTAAGTATTCACTCTTTATTTCAGATAGAGGTTGAGTTTAGAAGGTAATCCATTTATAATAAGGTTTAAAAACCTTAAAATTGCAATTCCATTATTATAATCAATATAATTATTTTTAGTTTAGAAGGTAATCCATTTATAATAAGGTTTTAAAACTCAATGTGAATATGACCCTCACAATTCCAGAATTTAGGATTAGTTTAGAAGGTAATCCATTTATAATAAGGTTTAAAACTTTTTAAATAATATGTCCCAAATGCGTCGTCCTTGCAGTTTAGAAGGTAATCCATTTATAATAAGGTTTAAAACTATAAATCTGTAGTAGTAACTAAATATAATCCAGAAGTTTAGAAGGTAATCCATTTATAATAAGGTTTAAAACTTTTTAAATAATATGTCCCAAATGCGTCGTCCTTGCAGTTTAGAAGGTAATCCATTTTATAATAAGGTTTAAAACGAAATAGTCGTCATCCCAATTTTTGAATATTCCCAAGTTTAGAAGGTAATCCATTTATAATAAGGTTTAAAAACTTAACATACAGTTACAAAGCTACTAAAAGACTTATTACGTTTAGAAGGTAATCCATTTATAATAAGGTTTAAAACTACCCATCCACCTAAAAATTCAGTATCTGATCAATTTCAGTTTAGAAGGTAATCCATTTATAATAAGGTTTAAAACTGTTTCTCATATAAATCGACCTCTCCAGTCATTTTAAGTTTAGAAGGTAATCCATTTATAATAAGGTTTTAAAAACATATATGAAGGAGATAGTGATATAACCGACTTCTATTCTAGTTTAGAAGGTAATCCATTTATAATAAGGTTTAAAACATCTATTCCTAAGTTAAACTATAGAAGGTAATAAATAACAGTTTAGAAGGTAATCCATTTATAATAAGGTTTAAAAACTTTCTTATAACATTTCAACTCCAAAGGAAATGTTTTCACGTTCGTTTAGAAGGTAATCCATTTATAATAAGGTTTAAAACCCTCCCTTATTTTTTTCTCAAACTTTCAAATAGTTGATTTAAGTTTGAAGGTAATCCATTTATAATAAGGTTTAAAACCCATTTTTGAATTCAACTACTAAAGTAAACATAATAAGTTTAGAAGGTAATCCATTTATAATAAGGTTTAAAACGTGTGATTTGATACATTTAATATTTTCTTCATATAAAGTTTAGAAGGTAATCCATTTATAATAAGGTTTTAAAAACTAATAACTTTATTCATTAACCAAAAATTTCTGCAATAAGTTTAGAAGGTAATCCATTTATAATAAGGTTTAAAAACAAAAATCAAAAATTTGAAATAATGGCAAGTCTTGTAAAATCTTTTAGGGTTTAGAAGGTAATCCATTTATAATAAGGTTTAAAAACTTAAAGAAAATATCAAGGAGGAATTTTTATGTTAAGTTTAGAAGGTAATCCATTTATAATAAGGTTTTAAAAACACCATTTTTCAGATATAAATTTTTTCAATTTCTTGTTTTAGAAGGTAATCCATTTTATAATAAGGTTTAAAACTTCATTTCTACGAAGAAAAATACTATTTCTCTGATAGTCCCGTTTAGAAGGTAATCCATTTATAATAAGGTTTTAAAACGTTGTTTGTTTAAAAATTTTTCATATTTTCTCCTTTAGTTTAGAAGGTAATCCATTTATAATAAGGTTTAAAACGAAGCTCACGTGTTGCTTTTATTTTTCTTGCATAAGGAAGTTTAGAAGGTAATCCATTTTATAATAAGGTTTAAAAACAATCTATAAGTGGTGTTTGGTATGTAGCTACAGATAGGTTTAGAAGGTAATCCATTTATAATAAGGTTTAAAAACATATATTCCTATTTCACTTGCTACACTCTTACCTTGCTTGTTTAGAAGGTAATCCATTTATAATAAGGTTTAAAAACCTCAACAACTTCATCTGGAGCAGATTCACTTACAAGTTTAGAAGGTAATCCATTTATAATAAGGTTTTAAATTAGGGAACTCTCATTATTGTATTAAAATTAATACAAAAATAAGAGTTTTTGTTGTTTTATTGCAAAAATTTCATAAAATGTTATATAATAATATATATAATTATTGGAGGTGGGAAAAAAATGATTTCATTTGGTAAGAATATTCAAAATAGAAGGATTGCACTTGGCTTAGATGATGAGTGAATGCTACAACTTCAAATTATGCAAATAAAAAGCTATATAGAAAAGGATAGAAGATGAGAAAATGTATCCATCTGCTAAAAACTTCCAGATTTAGCAAAAAGCTTTATCTTGGAAAATAGATGATTTATTTAAAAATGTTGAACTTGAAGAAATTGAAACAGAGTATACTTTTAATACAAAAATGCAATAAGGTTCATAAAATCACTTGATAAAAAGAGATATCTTTAAAAACAATCACTCTATCAATAGATACATATAAAAAAATATTATGCTTGTTTATTTGACAAATATATTAGAGAAATTTTTAAAATAAGGTTAAAGATATGATATTGAAGACTTATTATAACAATAATCCTAATTTAGAAAAAGCTTACAGAACTTTTTGAGGAAAAAGAATATGAAATATGTTTAGTAGGAGTAATAAGGATTTTAGAAGATATAGTTGAGAATAAAAAGTGAGAAAAGAGAAGAAAACTTATTAGAAAATAATGATTATTTAAAAGAAGTAGAAATAGAAAAACTGAGAAAAATATAGAAATAGATGAAGATGATTTTTAAGAATATAGTTATTGAGAGGAGAGAACATGGCTAATTTATTAAATAGTGCAAGAACACTCGTGACACAAGGCTAAGCTCCTTAACTTGTTAAGGAGAGATAATGCCCAGTCATGAGATGAATTGCACGAAAATTTTAGTAAGCATATAGGGAAACTTGTATGTAGACACGGAGCAAAACCGTGCAACAAAGAAACTGAATTGCTGGGAACTCTTAAAGCTAGTATGACCACAACATAATACCTAAGTGAGAATACGGTATAAGTGTGATGGTAGCGAAAGCAGAAAAAAATATACTAGATGGTGCAAGGTTAAATCCTAAACACTGAGCCATATAGAAAGGCATACAATAGACAATCAGCAGCTAAGCCTGAAAAGAAAAGTTCAACGACTATCCCTCGTGAGGGGAGTACAATACAAGCGATTGGTATTGGAAGTGGTTTCGCCTAAGGTGTTGAGATACACTATGGATAAGATATAGTCTGTGCTTGTTAGAGATAACAAGAAGTTCATAAGATATAAAATCTTTGAGAACTGCATAAGTAGTAGCGCACTTATGTGAACGACACTTCCCACTGTTGTGGGGTTTTTAAAAAAACTTTTAAAAAAATATTTAAAAATAAATAAAAAAATATTACTTTTTAATAGATAAAATGTAGAATATATGATATAATATCTCTGATGAAAAAGGAGGTGATTATATATGTATTTAACATTAAAACAACAAGTAAAAACATCTTAGTAAAAAAAGAGTTTTAGAAATTTAAAAATATTTATCTCATATAGCCAAGAACTTAACTAATGAAGCTATATATAATATTAGACAATACTATTTTAAAAAAATAAAAAAAGTATTTAAGTTATAATGAAAACTATAAAAATACTTAAAAAAATAGTGAAAATTACAAGAAAGTTAAATTCTAATATGGCTCAACAAAGTTCTAAAAAGAAGTAGATGGAAGTTTCAAATCATTTTTTTGGACTTTTTAAAACTTGTTAAGAATGGTCAATATGATAATAAAAAAATTAAAATTACCTAAATATCTTGCTAAAGATGGATTTACAACTCTTGTTATAGGTTTTGTTAGATTAAAAGATGGATATGCTGATTATTCCTTATTCAAATTCATTTAGAAAGACACATAAGGAAATCGCAATAAAACTACCACCAGTATTAAAAAGACAAGAAAATAAAAGAGATTAGAATAATACCCAAAACAATATTCTAGGTACTTTTGAAATTCAATATACTTATGAAGTAAAAAGAAGTTCAAAGGGAATTAAATAAAGAAAAATGGACTAGGAATAGATTTAGGTATAGACAATCTATGTACTTGTGTTACAAATAATGGAGCTTCATTCCTAATAGATGGTAGAAAATTAAAAATCAATAAATCAATACTATAACAAGATAAATGCAAAATTACAAAGTATAAAAAGATAAGCAAAAGATTGAGCGCACAACATTAAGGCAAAAAGAGAATAGCTAGAAAGAGAAATAATCGCATAGAAGATTATCTTTCAAAAAGCAGCAAGAATAATTATAAATTATTGTCTTAATAATGATATAGGAAAAACTAGTTCTAGGATATAATGAGGACTTTTCAAAGAAATTCAAATATAGGAAGTATAAATAATCAAAATTTTTGTAAATATACCATATGGAAAAATTAAGAGATAAATTAATATATCTATGTAAACTATATGGAATAGAATTTAAACTACAAGAAGAAAGTTATACATCAAAAAGCAAGTTTCTTTGATGGAGATGAAATCCCAATATATGATAAAGAAAAATCTACAAGAATATATATTCAGTGGAAAAAGAATAAAAAAAGAGGACTATATCAAACAAGTGCAGGTAAACTCATAAATGCAGATTGTAATGGTGCATTAAATATTCTAAGAAAAAAAGTAAAGTTGTGGATTTAAGTATCCTATACAATAGAGGTGAGTGAACACACCTAAAAAGAATAAGGGTAGTGTAAAGCTATCAAACTTCTTAGAAAAATTTTTTTAAATATTTTTAAAGATTTTTAGAACCCCGCGACACTTGGCTAAGCTCCTTAACTCGTTAAGGAGAGATAATGCCCAGTCGTGGGAGGTTCAGATGTCTATGAACAAGGAACGACCTTAGATTTTAAAGATAAAAATTTAGTAGCAATTACTCAATGAACGGATAATTCCTACTGAGAAATTAGAAAGAATTGTTGTCTTTGGAGATATAAAAATCACAACAATATGTATACAAGAGCTTTTTAAAGATGGAATTCCCATAACTTTTTATCAAAAAGGAGAATATTTTGGAAGCTTAGAAGCAACAAACCATGTAGATATTAAGAAACAAAGACTACAATTTCAAAAAGTCTTTGATAAAGATTTTTTTGTTTAGAACTATCAAAAATATTAATAAGAGGTAAAATTAATAATCAAAGAGCTTTTCTATTTAAAGAAAATAAGATAGCAAAAGAGCCCTTCTGCACAATTTCAGCTGTTAGAATTAAAGGATTTGTGAGTTAATATTGCTAAAAACATAGAAGAATTAAATGAAATAATCAAAGAGATGGATAAATTGTACTTTACAGGTTTGTCTTCATTTTTAGGCAAAGAATATAATTTTACTAAACGTGTAAAAATGCCTCCTACGAGATCCATTCAATTCTATTTTTAAGTTTTGGTTATACTTTATTACTCTATGAAATTCAAAAATTTACTTAACTCAAAAAGGACTTAATGCCTATGCAGGTTTTTTACTTCTGATAAACTTAATATGCCAGACACTTTGTGCTTTGATTTAATGGAAGAATGGAGATCTATTTTAGTTGACTCATTAGCTTTTAAATTATTGTATATAAAAATTGACACTTAATGATTTTGAAACTAACGAAGAAACGGGAGCAGTATTGTTGAAGAAGGAAGCAACATTTGCATTTATTGAAGAGTTTGAAAAGCTTTTTGAGAAGTGAAAGTGGTAAAATAATAGGAAATTCAAGAAAGATAAGTTATAGAAAAAGCAATTGAATATCAAATTACACTACTGATAAAAAGCTATAGAAAATGACTCTCCAAAAAGATTATGTTCCTTTTGAAATAGACAAGTAGAAAATTCTATCATATAAAAACTCCATATTTCTAACTAAAAATAGAAAATTATGGAGCTATTTGATTAAAAATTTAATCATTTTATTTAAGAATATATGCTAAAAACTGGTTCTTCTAATCCACTAAGTTTGAGCTTTTGAATGATTTTCTTCATCTTCAAATTTTTGACTAGTCATAAAGGTAATTTTTCTTTATTATTTAATTTTGATTTTTACAAAACCTAAACTTATATAATGTGAGCCCTTTTTATATAGGGTTGTATCCCATTCAAGTTCCAAAAATACTTCCAAATTAAAATCTTTTAAATAGTTAAGATAACTTTGTATTTTTCTTTTTGGAATTTTTATTCTCATAGCCAATTTTTATTTAAAAACTTAACTTTAAACTTTTTCTTCTTCTTCAATATATTCAATTTCTTGTAAACTTTCTATAAATCCACTTTCTTTTACTGTTCTCAAAAACTTTATATATTTTTGCCTCTTTTTAAGGTATTCTTCCTTATTTATAGAACTAGCTTTTTATATTTTTTTCTTTAAAAATTTCTTTTTATTTACTATTTCATAGGAAGAATCTTTTTAAAAATTTTTCTCAATTTCAGATTTTTAAATCCTTTTTAGGAATATAGTAATATTCTTCTTTTTCTTCAATCTGTTCTTTATTTCTTACAAGAATTGGAGAGCCATTTCCATATTCTTTTTCCTAATTTCTTTACATACTCTGTTCCTTCTTCTATTTTTAGTAATTAGTTCAGTTGAATTTACTTCTAAAAACTTTTTCAGGTTTTTAAGAAAACAAGGAAAAGTATTTTTGATTCAGAAGTTAAAAATACACTGGTATTAATTAAACATTTAGCTACAGACCTTCCATACAGATACATTGTTGTAGTTCAATCTTTGTTTTTACCTTTATATAGGTATTCATCTCTTCTAGTGGTTCTTTTTATAAAAACTAGCTCATTTTTCCACTCGTCAAGAAGACTATCTAATGTTAGATAAAACTTATACATTCCTTTTTTTCTATTAAATCTTCTGTAACTAAAAGTTCCAAAAATTTAATATAGTCTACTTTATTTTTCATAGGCAAAGTCTAAAAATTTCTTTAATATCATTTTTTTAGATGTATTAACATCTTTTTAGTAGAACAAAAATTTAATTTTTATTAAATGTGTTAGAACACTCGTGGCTTTTAGCCGTGAGATGAATAATACCAACATTGAAAATGTTGCACTAAAATTGCAATTTTACTAATTTTTAATGTATAATATATTTAGAACATTAGCAACTGAATATATGGAGTTAAGGCTAGTAAACAGTAGCCTTGTAAAAATATTCACTGTTCTGTATAGTTGTTCTTTTTTAAATATAATATACAGATAAAAGTAGCGGTGTAGACGCAAGTCTTATCCAGTAGTGGCTATTGTGGACTAGCCAAAAAAAGAATAAGGGTTTTTAAAACCAAACTTCTTAGAAGATAACTTACTTTTTCAGTTATCTTATGAAGCTCTCGACATGGCTAAGCTCCTTAACTTGTTAGGAGAGATAATGTCCTAGTCGTGAGTAGTTCACAGTTACATTCACCAGTTAGAGATACTCTTAAGCTTTTTGATATTCTGACATTTTTTTCAAATATATAGAAATTTTTCTTCCCTACTTTTTAAAGGTAAAAAGCATTCTCCATTAAGAAGAATATAGTTTTTATCACCAATTGAAACCTTAATATTGATAAATTCTATATTCTTCTCAACAGAAGCTCTTTCAATTTGAGTAATTTCCCAATAGTTTGTATCGTTTATTTCTGTTATATTAGATAATATTGCTATATTACCTTTATAGTCTATTTTCATATTTTTCATTAATTAATATTTCCTTTTATTTCTTATTGTAATCTAGTATATGCGAGTAATTTAAAAGTTTGGCTCTCTTTTTATTAACAAAACCAATTAAGAGAATTTTCTTCATTTCCTTTAATATTTCCAAGCCTATCTCTTTTAAAATCTATTGGAAAAACTGTTTCACTGAAATCTAAATTATTAGTTGATCTTAAAATAGCTTTTTAATTCTTTTATTTCTTTTTCTTTCATCAGTATCCAATTTATATTTTTTCTTTAGCTATTTTTAAATATTTTTTTCTTTATCTAGCTTTTTCATAAGCTTTTACAAAGGAAGTATATTTTTGAGAACTTTCTAATAAACAGTCTGTTATTTTTATTTCACAACTTCCTAAACCAAAAAGCTTTAGCCTTACCAAACTTATGAAGTAAATCTTGTTCAAGTTCTAAAGAATAAATTAAAATTCCTAATTCTTCATCAGTTAAATCTTTAAAAGCAACTTCAAACTCAAAATTTTTGAAGTGGTTTTTAAAAACGAATAGTTGAAACTACCTTTTCATTATCTCCTTGATTTCTAATACTATCTAAATAACCTCTATACTCCCTGTCCTAGCTTTTTATTTTTTCACTATGATGCCAATAAAATTTTTCTTCCTCTTATTTGAGAAGTCTCATTATCATAAGTTCCTTTTTTCTAAATAGAAACTTGCTAAAGATGGATGAGGTTCCCCTAATGGACTTAGAACTATTTTATCTTCCATATTTTTGATTTTTCATTTTATTGATAAAAAGCATCAGTGATAAATATTTTTAGTTGTCATAGCAACACTTTTTCTTCTTTTTCTCCATTCTTAATTTTCAGTATGATCTCCAATAGTTCCAAACATTCTACAAGCAAAACATAATTCTTCACTAGTACAAGGATGAAATTCTTCTGGTACTAAATCTAGTGGACTCATTTTTATATCTTAGTCTAGGTATTTCAGAAAAAGTTAAATTTTTTAGCCTCATTTTTATCATTTGCTTCAAATATAATAGTGTCTCTTAATTTTAATTTATCAATGTAAAAGTTTATATTATTTTTTTCTCTTGACTTCTTTTTCTTTGTTTAATTAAATAAAGTAAGTCCTCATATTCAGACATTGTAAAGAATAATTTTTACCATTAGGAACTAAAATTTTTGATACTTTTTATTATGAATATCTGAAGAAAACCCATAAAAATAGCTTCTATAGTTCCTCCTCTTGTAATATTTTCAAATTGGATATAATTATTTATAGCTTTTGGATCATCGGCTTTAGGATCTTCTGGCTTTTTCATCTTTTGAAATATGATTTTTATACTTTTCATTAACTTTTTATTTCATAAAAACCTTCTTTTTAAATTTTTGCAATTTCTAAGGGTTCTTTACGTTTAGGTATTGTATCATAAAACTTAATTTTAACTTTATCTACTCCCAAAAATAACTCCCTTATCATTAGCAGTAGGGAATTTTTTCTATAATACCAAAAACATTCTTTCTCTTCTCGACTTTCCCTCTATAATCAAGTCTTTCTTCTTCAACATTTTTATACAACTTGTTGTCAAAACTTCAATTATATTTCTAATTTCACCTTTTTAAAGTACTTGCAGGAATAACATATTTTTCATTACCTTCAACTTTTTAAAGTCAATGTTCTTTCTTCTTTTCATCAGTTTTGTTTCCTATAAATATAGGAGTTAAATTTTTAAACTACATTTTTATTTTTCCACTATGACACCTTTTAACTCTTTTTCTCTTTTAATTTCATTTATATCCCCAAGAGAAACAAAGTTATAAGGAGTAACTAAAAAGGAGTATTTTTAGAATTATTTTTATTATTGTTTTTCATCATTTTTTTACTTCCCCCTTATCAAAAGAAATATACTGAATGACTTCTCTTTCTCCAATTTTTTTCCTATTCTTACTTTTTAATCTTCCATATTCTCTCATATAGATATACTTTATAGTTTCTTTTATTTTTCCTTCTTCATTCTTATCAAAAATCTGATTTTTATAATTTTAGTATACTTATATTCATTATCTCCAAAATTAAATACAGTTAGCATAAAATCTTCATTAAAAATATATAATTTATAGAAATTTTTAACTTCTTTTAAAATTGTATCTAAGTTAGAAAGATTAATATTTTTCTAATTTAATTCCATCTTTATTATCATAATCAACACTAACTAAATATAAATCTTGAGTACTCGTAATTTTATTTTTTAATCTCTCCCTAATGATAGAGTTTTAAATTCTTCCATTAGTTCACCCCTCATTTCAAAAAGAGCAACTATAAATTTATTAGGATTTTCTACATCAACCTTTTTTTAAAAGTCATCTTTTTAAATGTAATGATTTATTGATGTACTTATCTCCTAGTTTTTTACTTTCTTTATCATTGATATTAAAATATTCTTCAAATATTTCTAATTCATCATTTTGACTTTTAAATTGCTCATATTTTTAAATCTTCAATTTCAAATTTAACAAGTCCAAAACCACGAGTTTTTGAATTACCTATTCTAACTTCATTATTTATACTATCTCTTATTAAGAAATAAAGAGCTTGTAAATCTTTTAAGTTAGCATTATTTATAGTCAATTCAGTTACAAAATTTTTCCATAGTATATTCATATTGTAAAGGAACTTTTTGCCTTTTGAACTAAAATGATCTACTGGAGTTATAGCTCTTAAAGAGGTTACTTGTTTTAGAGCTTCTTTAGGATTTGCATAGAATAATTCTCTAAGTTTTTCATCAGATAAAAAGCTTATCTTGCACAAATAATCTTGATTTTTTTAGCCTTATCTCCTTCAACAAAACCAAATAGATTATCAACATATTCGTTATTATCATTAAAAAGCAGTTAAAAATCTATCCCTAAATAAACCTTTTAAAGTAGAACCAGACAATATATATTTCTCCAACTCTTACTTCGTCTTTTTATACTTCCTTTTTCTATTATAAGTTTTTCCAAGGTTTGTTTTCATTTTTCTCATTTCTCATATTTTTCAGTTGTTATAACTGCTACATATGTATCATCTTTTTCCTCATCATTTCTGTCATTTTGAAGAATATTTTTATTGTAAGAGGAGAAAGAGAATTATTTTTAATTTAATAACTAATTTATTATCCAATTTTTAAAAATTCTTTCATAGCTCCTCCTAGTCAACTAATTCTAAGTTTGCAAATTTAAAGAAATTGTTTTTATCCATATCTGATTTTTTTCTTTTTCAAAAATATATTTTTTTAAGGTTATTCTTATCAACATATTGAATTTTTTTAAATCTTCTAATTTACATTTTCCAATACCCCTTGATAATTTACCACCAAATAAATCACCTTCATCATATATATCTTTTAAAGCTAATGCAATTAAATCAAGTTGATAAGGTTCAACATTTTCTAGTTCAATAGTAAATTTGAATTTAGCACCCATCTGGAATAATATCATAATCAAATTTAGCACTTGCCTCAGTAGCACCTGTGTTTCTATCTATTTTTTTATTCCATCTCTTCTAATAGAATTAACATCAGAAATTATTGGCATATCTGCAATATGTATTCTCCTGCTACACTTGAAAAAAATTATCTTTTTCTTTTATTGGTAAAATTCATCTTCTTTTTGAACTCTTTCTATCACATCAGTTGTATTATTATCTGTAAAAAGATTAGTATAACCAAATAGTAATAAAAACATCTGCCATATTTAATAAATCTTGTGTTTTCTTATCTTTAAATTTAAAAATTATTTTCATCTAATAAAAATCTTTCCAATTTTGTTCTTAGATATCCTCTAAAAAGAAGAACCTGGAATATAGAAATTACCATCCTCTTTCATAAAAGGTCATCATGCTCTGCTTCTTCCTTTCCACTACCAATATGTAAAAGTCTATTAAAACTACTAAATCTCCCTCAATAAAGTATTTATTTTTAAAAACTGAAAAAAATCCATATATTTACCCTCCTTAATCTATTTAAGTTTTTTTATCAAATCTTTCTACACCAAGAATATATCTAAAATAAGTTTTTAATAGTGTCAAATATATTTTTATTCTTTTTCAGAATCCTTTATATCCTCATCTTTTTTAAAAATTATCTTTATAGTAAGTATAGAATTTTTTTGCCTTTCCTACTGGAGATTCATCTCCTAAGATTTTTGCTCTTTCTAACTGTCCATCAATAAATTTTTCAATATCTTTCTCTGTCCTTATAGAAATTTCTATCTTCTAACAAAGAATAAAAATCTACTAAGTTGAGCAGAATTTATACCTTCCATTTGTTCTTTTAATTCTCCATTTTTTTATATTTATCAAAAAAACTTTTTCTTTATATTTTGAATTTCTTCTGTTGATAGTGAACTTTTTTTCTTTTTTTCAATTTTTCTTTTTCTTCTAAAACATTAAACTTTCTTTCTCTATTAGGATACCACATTAATTATCCCCCTTGAGCTACATATTTTAACTCTACCAAAACCTTCATTTTTTCTAAGTCCTAGCCCTTTTTCTTCTATTTTTCTTTTAAAAAGTTCTAATTCTTCTTTATAGTTCTCAACTTCAAATGTAAATACAGAACCTCTACTGAAAAATTAACTCATCAATCTTTCTGACATTATTTATTATGTTATATCCTTCTAGTTTGGCAGTATTTACAAAACTTCTACTATAGTTAAATTCAAATTTATCTGATAAATTAGCAAGAATTTTAAATTGTTCTTGAGCATTATAGATATCATTAAAAGGTAAAACCATATCTGATTGTAAATCAAAAGTTATTAAAAGTTTTATTATTTAATTCTTCTTTTTTTCATCTTTTTGGTATATCCTTATTAAATTTATCTATTCTTGAAACTATATCTTCCTTTGTTTCAACATAATCTTTAAAAATAATCTTAGCCTTACCAAAAGCCTTTTTGTTTTTAGCTTTCCAAGATATATTGTATAGACTTGATTTTTATTGATTAAATCTTTTTGGAAGCTCAACATCTCCCATTAATTCAATTTTTTGAAGTTTTTATCTCCATCTTTTTCCATAAGAACTTAGGTATTCACTGTTAAATAACATTCCACTCTCAGCAGACTTTGTCTTAGAGTCTATTTTAACACTAACTTCATTTTCCAACTATTGAAAAGTCTTGTTTTAGAATATCTTTCTAACTTCACTCCATCTACTTCAATTATAGTAGTTTTGAGCTTTTATCTATTTTTATCTTCACCATTTATTTTGATATTTAGTTTTTAAATAAGCTAGCCAAAAGAAACTTTACCTTTTATTGCATCAGAGATCTTTGTAATTTTTAATATTTTTTGTCTAATTCAATGCCATTCTTTACAAATAATTCAATTAATGCCCCTCTTATAGTTGAGCCTTGAAGGTATTTTTACTTCAACATAGTTTCCAAGCTCTCTAGCTTTTTAAAATTAAAGGTTCATCGAATGTCAATGTATAAGAATATTTAATTAAATCATTGTTAATTTTATCTTTATTAATTTTTTATCATCTTTTTCAAATTATTTATAATTTTTCTAAATCATTTATATCTTTTTCCATCAATTAGAACTTTCAACTTTTCCAAGTCCTCTTGATTTTAAAACCACCTATAAAATTTAAGTGAAATAATGAAGCTAGAATAAATTTTTAAGTCTTCCTTATTTATATCATCTTTAAATACTAATTCTCCTTCAAATTCGTATTTTCTCTTAAAAACTCATAGTTAAATAGAGATTGTGGAATAGTAGTTCTTGTTCTTCTATCTATTCTAATACCGTGTCTATTTCCAGTTTTTCTTCTTTATCTTTTTTAAGGTCAAGTTAGAAAAATAATTTTAGAAAAATCATTTTTTCTAAATAATTTCCTTCTTCTCCAAAAATATTTTTTATAAAAGAGCTAGCTTCTTCATTTAGAGCATTTTTAAACTGTAATACTCTTTCTCTTAAAATTCCTTTTTATATGTTTTCCACTAAAAATGGATTACCTTGTTTATCCCTTTTTATCTCACATCTATATCTTTTCCTATTGTACCTAGGGAAGTGTTATATGTGGTAGAAGAAGTTTTACTGTGTAATTAATCTTCAGTAATTTCCTACCTCCTTAGTTTTAGTCAATGAAATTGTAGATTTCCAAAATGTCAAAAATATTAACAAAATCATCTGTAAAATCATTTTCTAAATTTTCATTGATTCAGATTTATGTTCTATTCCTAATCTATTTTTAATAAAATTTACTTGCTCATTATTCATCTTTGAAAAGTATATTTATAAGTTCCATCTTCTTTTCAAAATTAGCTTTTTCTTACTCGACTTTTTAAATCATAAATATATCTTAGTTTGTTAGATGGAAAAGCAATTTTTCATATCTTTAATAAGAGTTAATAATTTTTCTATATTTTTAAAAATCATCTTCTTTTTCAAGAGCGATTGAATAAGGTCTTTCCATAACTTTGTTATCTTTAAATTTATCTCTAAATTCATCAATATCAACACAACCCTCTGAACCAATAACTTGAAAATCAATAAAGCCTGTTTTATTAAGATTTTTATCAACGACTTTTTCTAGCTTTTTCTTTGATTTTTGTAAATGTAATGCTTGTTCAAAAAGCTGAAACATAGGAGTTTTTGCCTTTGCAATTATAACTCCAGAAGATGAAGTTATTCTTGTATTTTTCATCTTCCCCTATGTCTTTTGTAATTTCTTTCATTGCACTAGCCATCTGTTCTTCAAATCTTTTTTTGGAATTTCATAGAGATTTCCATAACTAAATTTGGAGGAAAAAGCGCACTGAACATCATCTCCACCAACTATTAAAAATTCTCCCCATTTATCTCTCTTATCGACTTTTTCAAAAACTTCTTTCAAAACATCTCTAAGAGATTCCTTAGTAGTTTTATCTAGTTCTTTACTAAATTCTCCCATAAATTTTTAAATATAAATCTTGACATTATCTTTTTTCTTCTAAAAAGCTTAATAAATTTATCTTTTTGAGCCTTTTTAAAAAAATCACCTAAGCCATCGCCATCACTGTACATCAATCCAAAAAGCTATCAGTATCTTGATAATCTTGAATATTAGTTTTTATATCAACTTCTATATCAGTAGATGTATTTTTCTTTTTGTTGTATTTTTCATCATTTCTAATATATTCTTTAATTGTGTTATAGAAACCACATTATCAATTTTATCAACTTTCTTTAAAAGATTAGCAAAAAGTATTTTTTTCTAAAACTTGCATCAGATATTTTTCCAGTTGTTTTTAGCTTGGTTATTAATTTGCCATTTTTAAAGTACGAAAGGTCAATGGAGCGACTTTCTGTGTCACTAAGTTCTTTTAAAAATTAACTCTCCATCTTTTATGTGAAAACCTAAGTTTTCTAAATCCCTTTGAGAGATTTTTATACTAATTTCGGCAAGTTCAGTTCCACTTAATTCACGTTTTTTTCAACACGAGGTAAGTCAATATTTAAAGTAGAAAAAGCCTTTACTTTTTCAATAGCAGTAAGCTCTCCCAATTTATCTAAATCATTCCATACTTCTTTTCCATTCTCACTTTTTCGCCTTTTTATACTGAGTTTCAACATAGACTCCTACAACTTTTTGCACTGGAGCTTCTTTTTCATATTTCTTTTTAACTTCTGCTATAATTTCCTTAACCACTTTTTCGACTTCTTCTTTACTATCTCTTTCAACAAAAAGAATTTAGCATTTCGAGCACCTACATAAATAATATCTTCTTCTTTAACTCTATTTTTATCTTTCAAAATTTTTTGGTACTTCCACCTGATTTAGATAATCCAATAGATAACTTGCCCCTCTAATTACTTTCAACTTATTTGTTGAAAATAAAAATTCTTTAATCTTTACTGTCTCAATAGCTACAATAAATTTTGCCATTTTATCCCTCCTCATTTATAAAAATTTTTAAATTACTTCCTATCATTCCATAGTATTTCTTATGTTTGTAACCAATCCATTCAATTTCATAAAATATAAAAAGAGCTTCGTATTTTTCTTTTTCTTCATTAGATATCTTTGAAAAATCTAACTCAATTTCTCCAACAAATGAATTTAACTCTCCTTTTTCTATATGTTCTCTTATTAATTCTATTTTTTTCTAATTCTTCTTTATTTAATAGAATTTTTTTATCATTAAAAATTTATTATATTTTTAACAACTCAATAAAAATAATAATTGAAATGAAAAAAATCTAAAAACTGTATCCAACTTTAAAAAAATAGCAGGACTTTTTAAAGATAATAGACACCCTGTTATTTATTATTTTAAACTTTTTCTATATAAATTATCTTTCAATTTTGTCCAGTAATTTTAATTTCTTTAATTATAATTTTTCTTGATTTATATAAAAATTATCATTTAACTTAAATTCTAAAATTTTATTAACTAGAAGTTTAAATCCTCATCATTAATTAGTAATTCAATATTTTCTAAATCAATATTTGTTAAAAGAATTTTTACTAGTTAATTCATTTTGAAAAAGTCTTTGTTGTATATCTCCTTGAAGATACTCTTTGCTAATATTATTTTTACGTTTTTGTCTTTATTAAAATAGTTTTCATACTTTTTATCCTTTTAATAATACCAAAACCTACACTTTTTTCTTTTTCCAAGTGCAATCAAATCAGGCAAGTTGACATTAGTTTTGAATGTTCCAGTAAAATCCCAAAATAACTGTATCTTTCTCTATTATTTTTATGTTCTTCAAAATTCTCCCCACTGCAATGATTCTTTTTTGTTGCCTGAACCCCAGATAATTTAAAAATTCTAGTATATTATTTCTAAGTTGATTATCTAAAGAAAATTCGCCCTTCTGATATTTTTTTATAGTTTTCTTCATTTAAGGCTATCCAAAAAGATTCAAACTTATAGTCATATCTTTCATCTTTAATTTCTAATTCAGGAAAAGGTTATTTTTAATTTCTTTCTCTTTAATTTTATTATCAATACCATCTAAAAATAATTTCATCTAATTTAATTTCTTCTATTGATTTTAATAAAATATCTCCTCCTTCATTAATTCCTAATATTGATAAGTTTCCATCTATTACTCTGTATTGAATATTTGGTGATTTGTAGTTAAATGTAATTTGATCTAAATGATTATGAAATTCTACAATCTTTCTAAAAATTTCCAAAATATCCCTCAATGCTTTAGCTGAACTCTTTTGAGAATTTATCTCTCCTTTAAATATAACCTCTACTAACTTCATTTAAACACACCCTATTTTTATTATTTTGTTTTAGAAATTGTTTATATATGTTTTTATAAAACAATATTTTTTTATTTGATTATATCATATATCATAATTTTTAATATCAAGTATTATAAAACTTTTATAAAAACAAAGTGTAAATATAGTAAAATAAATAAAAATCTGTTACAATATTAGTATAGGATTAATGCCTATAACGAACATTAGCAACTGAATATATAAGGTTAAGGCTAGTAATCAGTAGCCTTGTAAAATATTCACTGTATATCAGGCATAATAAAGCCATAAGCGTAATGCTAAATTAATAAATACAAGCAAGTTAGTATAGCCATAAGAACATACTAATATGGTGGTTGTGCAGTACAACCTATGAAATAGTAATTCTATTACTATTATCTATAAACTTAATCTAATGTCATATTTATACTTAGATTTTTGATACTATAAATATATATTATATAATTTTATTTTTTACCTATTTTTACTAAATTTTTACTTTTTAAAAATTAATTTTATTTTCTATGGAAAAATGTTATAATTAAAAGCATTAATAAATAAAATAAGGAGGATATTATGAAAGATGATTTGAACAAGATGAAACTATAAATGATGAAAATTCATCAGATAGTTTTTTTAAAAATTGAGCCTATTAAAAGAGATTGATATTAGTAATATCAAAATAGAAACTATCGACCTGAAATTAAAGATGTAGAAACAAAAAGAAAATGTATCTCCAAATAATAAAGACATAAAAGACAATTCAAAAATAATGAAAATAATAATAGCAGTTTTAGTTCTAATTTTTATCTTTAGGTGGTGGATATTTTGCCTATTCAAAATTCATAGCCAGTGATAAAAGTGAAGAATTAACAGATAACTCACTAATAGAGGAAGTTGTAGAAGAAACTCCACAAGAAGAACCAAATAGTTTAGTCGTACTAGGTGAACCTATTGTTGAAAATTCACAGGAAATCGAAGTCGAAGAAGGACAAGAAGGTGAAGTTATTGATGAAGAACCTATTGTTGAGGAGCAGGAAATAACTCAAGAAGAAAAATAATAATCAAGTAGATGATTATGACTTAATGGTATTAGAAAGGGTTTATGATGAAGTTATAAATAAAAGGAAATGAAGGATATTTATATAATTTCTCATCAGATGAATTAGCAATAATAAGAAATACTTTGTACGCTAGAAGAGGCTATAAGTTTAAGAAGAAAAATATCAAAATTATTTTTGGTGCTAAAAATCTTGGTATAATCCAACAACAAATAGTCAAAAATATTTTAACAAAAAAAGAAAGAAAAATTGGCTAATATAATAAAAAGATATGAATAGTTAATGATTAAGGATTAAGTTCTAAAAATGAAGTTAATCCTTTTCATATATGTGCTATAATAGTATGAAAATATATTGAAAGGAAGAGTAAAAATGAAAATAATAGATTCACATGTTCATTTGAATTTACAACAATTTGATAATGATAGAAGAAGTTTTTAAAAGAATAGAAGAAAAATTAGATTTTGTTGTAAATATAGGCTTTGATTTAGAAAGTAGTGAGAAAAAGTGTGGAGTATGCAAATAAATATCCATTTATATATGCAGTAATAGGATTTCACTAGATGAAATAGAAGGATATAGTGATGAGGCAGAAAAATTAGAAGAACTTGCAAAAGAATCCTAAAGTTTTAGCAATAGGAGAAATTGGTTTAGATTATCATTGGATGACAAGACCAAAAAGAAGAACAATGGGATATTTTTAGAAAACAATTGGAATTGGCAAGGGAGAGTAAATAAACCTGTTGTAATTCACACAAGAGAAGCTATGGAAGATACAGTTAATATATTAAATGGATTTCCAGATATAACAGGTATTTTACATTGTTACCCTGGTTCTGTTGAGAACTGCAAGAAGAATGATAGATAGATTTTATCTAGGTATAGGTGGAGTTTTAACTTTTAAAAATGCTAAAAATTAGTAGAAGTTGTAAAAGAAATTCCAATAGAAAAATTAGTGATAGAAACTGATTGTCCATACATGGCACCAACTCCATATAGAGGACAAAGAAATGAGCCTATTTATACAGAAGAAGTTGTCAAGAAAATGGCAGAGCTTAAAAATATGAGCTATGAAGATGTGAGTTAGAATTACAAATGAAAATACAAGAAAGGCATTTAAAATGTTATGATAGTTGGAATAGGTAATGATATTATAGAGATTGAAAAGAATAGAAAAAGCTATTTCAAAAGAAGGTTTAAAAAATAAAGTCTATACTCAAAGAGAGTTAGAAAATATTAGGAAAAGGGAAATAGAACAGAAACTTATGCAGGAATATTTTCTGCAAAGGAAGCTATTTCAAAAAGCTATTGGGACAGGAGTTAGAGAAATTTTCTTTAATAGATTTAGAAATATTAAATGATGATTTAGGAAAAGCCTTATGTTGTTGTATCAGAAAAATTAGATAAAATTTTAAAAAGTAGACTTATCAGATAGAAATTTCAATTTCACATTCTAAAAAATATACATGACAATGGCTATAATAATTTAAAGAATGCTAAGGAGGAAATATGGATATATTAGAAATTAAAGGAATTTTTAGAAATGAAAGAAAAACCGAAAACATTAGGAGGTCTCTTTGACTTAGAAAGAGAAAGTCAACTATAAAGGATTTAGAGAAATTAACTTTTTGAAGATAATTTTTGGTCTGATAAAGAAAAAGTTCAGAAATTATAAAATATGAATTTTTGAAAAATATTGTTTCAAGATATGAAAAAGTTAGCAACAGAAATAGATGATGAAGAAGTTTTAATTGATTTCGTTGAGAGTGGAGAAACTTCATTTGAAAAGTGAACTTTCAGAAAAACATAAAATTTTAAAAGGCGATATAGAAGAATTTGAAATTAATTTACTGTTAGATGGAGAATATGATGATGAATAATGCCATTGTGACAATTCATTCTGGTGCAGGTGGGACAGAAGCTTGTGATTGGTGATATGCTTTACAGAATGTATTTTAAGATGGTGTAATTTAAAAAGGCTATAAAGGTATCAGAACTTGATTTTATGGAAGGGGACAGTGTTGGAGTAAAATCTGTTACTTTTTCTAGTTGAGGAATAAATGCCTATGGTTGTTTAAAGTCTGAAAAAGGGAGTTCATAGACTTGTTAGAATTTCACCTTTTGATGCAAATAAAAAGACATACTTCATTGCCTCAGTTGAAGTTGTACCCGAAGTTGATGAAAATGTTGAAGTTGAAATAAATCCTCGCTGATATTAGAATAGATACATATAGAGCAGGTGGAGCAGGAGGTCAACATGTCAATATGACAGACTCTCTTGTGAAAGAATAACACATTTTTCCAAGTGGAATAGTGGTAACTTGTCAAAAGAAAGATCTCAACAGCAATGAGAAACTGCTATGAAGATGTTAAAATCAAAATTACTTAATTAGAATTAAAAAGAAAAAGAAGAGAAATGATTCAAGAGAACAATCTGAGATTGGTTTGGGAAACCAAATAAGGTCATATGTATTTCAACCCTATGCATTAGTAAAGGATCATAGAACTAATACTGAGATTGGAAATGTAAAAAGTGCTATGGACGGAAGTATTGATGACTTTATCAACTCATATTTAAGATGGTTAAAAATAATTAAGGTGATATATGAGAAAGAGTTTTAAATATTCTATTAATAGCATTAATACTAACAATACTTTGGATTTCTTGTTAATAGAAAAATAAAAGATGAATATTTATTTTTATGATAAAACTGTAAAGTTAATTAAGAAAAGAAATATATAAAATAGTAATTTATTAAATACAGAGAGGGAGGAGTAAATGAAAAGAAATAAGAGTGAAGCCATTAGATGAAGATAATAAAAACGGAAAAATGGTAGCATATATTTTTATTTTAGCCAATTTTATGTATAATTGTAGCAGTTTTTATAATTTTTATGGAGATAAAAACTTTTTGAAGGAAGTTTAATATTTTTAGTAATATGGAACATTTATTTTATTATCCGTTTTTCTTTTTTAAAAATATATCAGATATATAGCAAATGGTGTTTTAGCAGAGGAAGTTTGCTATATAGAAAATAAAAATTTTTCTATTATACTAAAACTAGAAATTTTTAGGTATAAAAACTGATAAAAAGTTTGAGATTCCTCTAAAAAGAAATTAGTGATATAAAAGAAAAATGAGAAAATTAGAATGAATATGTTTTCATTGTTCAAACCTAGAAATTCAGTAGAGATAGAAACAAGAGATGGTAAAAATATTCTATTATGAATGATTTTCATTTAGGTGGAAAAAGATTCACAAAATAACAATATAAAAGTTGAACCTAGAAGAAAGAGCTAAAAAGAATTTTTAATGATGTTAAAGAATTAATAATGAGTGCAATAAAAATACATTTAATTTTTAAAATTTAGGGAGAGATAAAAATGAAAGTGAAGGAATTAAAAATTAGTCCAGTGCCTGAAAGATAGAACATTTTTCAAAAATATATGCTCATGTTGTGTTATTAACACCAATTTTTACCAATAATAATTTTATCAATATTTTGCTTATCTAAATCAAGAGGTTCTAAAAGATTTACATAAAATATTTTTAGAGAATAAAATATTTTTGATACTTTTCTTTACTCTATGGCTTGGTGGAATGTTAAATATGTCTAGAGAACATTAAATTATTTACTAACTGAAGAAGTTTGCTATGTGAAAAATAAGACTTTTTTATTATCAGAAATTTAGAAAAAGCTTTTTGGAATGAGAAAATTAATGAAAAAGTTTTAGAGATAGCTATTTCAGAAATATCAGAAGTTAGAGAAAGTAAGAAACCATCTATGGTGTATTATTTTTTAAATCCTGTTTCTCATAGAAATTCAGTTGAAATAGAAACAAAAGGTGGTCAAAAATATAAGATTATGAATAGCATTATTTTTGGCAATGAAACACTACAGAATCCAACTTCTGAAAATAACTAGTCAGAGGCTAATAAAATATACAATGAAGTTAAAAAAATGATTTTTAAAATAATTCTAAAAATATTTTTGAAAAATATCTACATTTATATGTTAAAATAAAAGATGAAAAATTAAATTGAAAAGGATTGATAGAGATGTGTGTTGATTGTAGTCAGAACAAGAGTAGCACCTTCTCCAACAGGAGACCCCTCATGTTGGAACAGCATATATTGCATTATTTAATATTGCATTTGCTCACGTAAATAATGGAGATTTTTATACTAAGAATAGAGGATACAGATAGAAATAGATATACAGAGGTATCTGAACAAATGATATTTCGATGCTTTAAAAATGGCTAGATTTAGATTACTCTGAAGGACCCTGATGTAGGTGGAGACTATGGATCCTTACAGACAATCAGAAAGATTTGATTTATATGGAAAATATGCAAAAAGAATTAGTTGAAAAAGGTGGAGCATACTATTGCTTTCTGTGACCAAGAAAGATTAGAAAATTTAAGAGAAAGACAAAAGCTATGGGCTTACCACCTGGATATGATGGACATTGTCGTTCATTGACTAAGGAAGAAATTGAAGAAAAACTTAAAGCAGGAGTTCCTATGTAATAAGACTTAAAAATGCCTTATGAAGGAGAAACTGTAATTCATGATAGATTAAGAGGAGATGTTGTTTTTGAAAATAGCAAAATAGATGACCAAGTTCTATTAAAAAGCTGATGGCTATCCAACATATCACCTTGCAAATATAGTTGATGACCATTTAATGGGGTATAACTCATGTTATAAGAGCAGAAGAATGGATACCTTCAACTCCTAAACATATACATTATATAAAAGCATTTGGTTGGGAAGCTCCTGAGTTTTATCCATATGCCACTTTTAAGAAATGATGATAGATCTAAAAATCTCTAAAAAGATCCTGTTTCTTTAAATTTGGTATAAAGAAGAAGGATACTTAAAAGAAGGATTAGTAAACTTTCTAGGTTTAATGGGATATTCTTATGGAGATGGACAAAGAAATTTTTAGTTTTACAAGAGTTTAAAGATAACTTTAATATAGATAAAGTTACTTTTAGGTGGACCTAGTATTTGACCTTAGTTAAAGTTAGGTTGGGTAAAATAATCAACATATGAAAATGAAAAGATTTAGATGAACTTACAAGATTAACTATTCCATTTTTGTAAATGAAGGATATTTAGCTAATGAAAATGTAAGTGATAAAAGAATTTGAAACTTTAAAAGAAAATTGTAGAATTGAAAGAGAAGGAGCAAAAACTTTAAAGAGAATTGCTAAAAATTCAAAATTCTTCTTTGTTGATGAATTTTTCTTTACCTGAACTAAAAGAAGATATGGATAAAAAAGAAAGAAAAAGTGTAGAAAACTTTTAAATTCTTTAAAAAGATGAAAGTTGGTTTAAAATCAGTAAAAGTATTTATAGAAAAATTAGAAAATGGGAAGGAAATGAATTTACAGCTGAAGAAGCTAAAGATTTATTACACTCATTACTTGATGATTTACAAGAAGGACCAGGAAAAATATTTATGCCTATAAGAGTCTGTTTTAACTGGTGAGATCTAAAGGAGCAGACCTTTATAATATTCTTTATGTAATTGGAAAAGAAAGAGCATTAAGAGAATACAAGATACTGTTAAAAATATAATATAGCTTTATAGAAAAATTAGGCTATTGCAATTATTTATTTTGCAATAGCCTTTTTAGATTCTCACAATATATTTCCAACAAGTCCTACTATTTCTTTAGCTTTTTTATTTTTCAATAGCAATAGCTCTTGCTTTTTAGAACCTTCATTTAAAACATCTTTTACATAATCCATATCTTTTTCAAGTTCTTCTCTTTTTCTCTTGCTTTTTCCAAAAATAATCAAGATAGAATTTAAAAGCTCAGTTTTTGCATGTCCATAACCAAAGTTTCAGCTAAAAATTTTATCTTTTAATTCATTTTGTTTGTCTATATTATTGAAAAAGAGCATAAATTTTTAGCAATATTATTATCTGGATTTTTAGGTTCTTCAAGAGGAGTTGAATCAGTAACTATACTCATAACCTGTCTCTTTTAATTTTTTTCTTTGTAACAAACATATTGATAGTATTATTATATGATTTACTCATTTTTGTCCATCTGTTCCAGGAACAATAGCAGAATCATCTAAAGATTAAATGGTTCAGGTAGTTTAAAAGTCTACTCATATTGTTGATTAAATTTCATAGCAATATCTCTAGTCATTTCTAAAGTGTTGTTTTGATCTTTTACCAACAGGGACAACATCAGAATCATATATTAATATATCTGCTGCCATTAAAACAGGATAAGTTAAAAGTCCTGTATTTGCAGGAATACCTTTTAGCAATCTTTATCTTTATATGAATGCCCTCTTTCTAAAAGATCCAACAGGAGTTATATTTGAAAAAGCCATGTCATTTCAGTATGTTCAGGAACATTTGATTGTAAATATATTGTTGATTTATTTGGATCAAGTCCAACAGCTAAATAATCTAAAACTATATTATATGTATCTTGTCTTTAGAGTTTCAGCCTTTGTTAGTGATGTTAAAGAATGATAATCAGCAATAAAAGTAAAAACCATCATAACTATCTTGTAAATCAATAATTGTTCATTTGCCCCAAAATAATTTTCCTATATGTAAAAATTCCACTTGGTTTATACCTGATAAACTACTTTTCTCTTTTATCTCTTAACTTTAAAATTAGTTAGTGTCAACTTATTAGATTATATACTAGTAAAAGTTTTCAATATATTATTTAAATAAATCAACAATATATGTTTTAAAGTATATTGTTTTAAATTTTAATAAATAGTATAAAATTTTATATATAAATTATAAAAATGATTAACAAATAAAAATAAGTCAAAACTTGAAAAATAAGGAGATGTATTATAATCAATTACTGAACCTCTTATGACTGGGTATTATCTCTTCTTAACAAGTTAAGGAGTTGTAGCCTTATATCACGAGGTTCTTAAGTACTATTTATTTTTCTTTTTAGATCAAATACTAGCTAATTTTCTTAAGACTTTTAATGGACAAAGCTCTCCATTGAGAACATTTATGTCAGAAGAATTAAAAGAAGCAATAGAAGCTTACATATATTATTACAATAACAAAGAATAAAGGAAAAATTAAAAGGATTAACTCCATTTATATTGTTCTTGGTTGTATTTAATATATTCATTATATATAAATCTTTCAACTCAATGGTTTGATATACTTTTATCTTCTGTGTCACTGTTAGTTTTAATTCTATTTTTTTAAGCATTTTAGTTGTCAACTCTTTTTCCCTTTATAATTTTCAAAACCATCTAGTCCTTCATTATATATATATGGAACTTCTAATTTTTCACATTCAATACAGTATTCTTTTATAAATTTTCCAAAACTCATCTTGTGCTTTTTCTAAATCTGTCATCTTAAAATCTCCTATATTTTCTTTATATATTAACTAAAAATTAGAAATTGAAATATTATACAGATAGTATAAAAATATAGAGACCATTACAATTTTTGCAATAGTCTCATTTATTTTACTTCTTATTTCTCATCAACAAAAACCTAATTCTTTTTGCTCTATGACAAGCAAAAGAAATGTGCTTCTCCAACTTTTTCTAGTTTTGGTGATTCTTTTGAACAAATTTCTTCTGCATAAATACATCTTTTTGCAAATCTACAACCAATTCCTGGATTAATAGGGAAGTAATTTCCTCTTCAAGTCTAATTCTTTCCATTTTCTTCCTAATATTAATTGTAGGTATTGCATGATAACAATGCCTTTGTATATGGGTGAATTGGATTTTTAAATAAATCCTTTGAAGGTGCTTTTTCAACAAGTTCTCCCAAATACATAACTGACTATATCATTTGAAAAATATTTTACAACTGATAAGTCATGAGTTATAAACATATATAGTCAAACCTAATTTTTTTCTTGTAAATCTTTCATTAAGTTTTAAAACTTGTGCTTGTATAGATACATCAAGGCTTGATACAGGTTCATCACAAACTATAAATTTAGGATTCAAAGCTAAAGGCTCTTGCTATTCCTATTCTTTGTCTTCTTCCACCATCAAGTTCATGAGGATAAGTATTTACAAGTCTTTGGCTTAAACTAACTGTATCCATAAGTTCTTTTACTCTATCATTAAGTTCTTCCTTAGTTTTACATTTATTATGAATTATAAGAGGCTCTGCAATTATTTCACTTACTGTCATTCTTGGATTTAGAGATGCAAATGGATCTTGGAATATTATTTGCATTTCTTCTCTTAGCTTTTTCATTTCAGCTTTTAGGTATTCTCTTATATTTTTTTCCTTCAAATATAAATTTCTCCATCAGTAGCTTCAAAAAGTCTTAAAATTGTTCTTCCAGTTGTAGATTTTTCCACAACCAGATTCTCCAACAACTCCCAAAGTCTTACCTTCTTCAATAGAAAAATTAACATTATCTACTGCATGTAATTGCCCTTTTTGGAGTCTGAAAATATTTTTAAATTTTTTTAACTTCTAATAATACTTTTACTCATTTTCTTCCTCCCAGTTTTTCTTTGAATTTTTACTAATCCTTCTGCTATAAGACATTGTACCTTATGTCCTTTTGTAACTTCTGTAACCACAGGTGCTCTTTGAGAACATAATTCCACTGCATGAGGACATCTAGGGTTAAACTTTACATCCTGAAGGTAAATTTGTTGGGTCTAGCATAAGTCCCCTTTTATTGGAACTAATCTAGTCTTTTCTTCATCTAAACTTGGAGATAGAACCAAATAATCCTAAAGTATATGGATGTTTTGGATTTTTCAAAAACATCTTCCAATATTCCATACTCAACTATTTCCTGACATACATAATTGCTACCTTATCACAAACTTGTGCAACGACACCTAAGTCATGTGTTATAAGTAACATTGATGTTTTAAATTTATTTTTCATCTGTCATTAAAGTCTAAAACTTGTGCTTGTATAGTAACATCAAGAGCTGTTGTTGGTTCATCAGTTATTAAAAGTTTTTAGGTTACAAGCAAGAACTATTGCTATGACAACTCTTTGTTTCATTCCACCAGAAAACTGGTGAGAAAGTCATTTTTCTTGCTCCCGGAATACTAACTAATTCAAAGCATCTCAGTAGCTTTATCCATAGCTTGTTCTTTTTGTTATTTGTTCATGTATCTCAATAACTTCTGCTATTTGTTCTCCAACTGTCATAACAGGGTTTAATGATGTCATTGGATCTTGGAATATCATTGAAATATCATTACCTCTAATTTTTCTTATTTCTTCTTCAGGATTTCTAATATACTCTTTATCATTAAATTTTTATAACTCCACTTTTTATTTTTCCCTGTTGGACCTGTAATTACCTCATTATTCAGAGCTGTTGTAGTCTTTTCCTGCTCCTGTTTCTCCAACAAGTCCTAATGTTTCTACCTTCTGCTATATCTACATTTATCTTTATTAACTGCATATACTGTTTCATCATCTTTTTACATATTGTATTTCTAAATCTCTAATTTCTAAAAGATTTTCTATTTTCCATCGTTTCGCCTCCTAATAATTATTGTTTCAATCTAGGGTCAAGAGCATCTCTAATCCATCACCTAATAGAGTTAAGTGATAAAATTGTTATCATTATTGCTACACCTGGGAAAGTATGTTACCCACAAGCGTATCTTAAATATTGTCTTCCTCCTGATAACATTGAACCCCATTCTGGTGCTGGAGGTTGTATTCCTAATCAATGAAACTTAATCCTCAGCTGTTGATAAATTGCTCCTGCAACTCCTAAAGTCCCTTGAACAATAACTGGTGCTAATGAGTTTGGAATTATGTATATATATATTCTTGGATTACTTGCTCCTATAGCTTTTCTTTGCTTCAATAAATTCCTGGTCTCTAATTGAGAAGTACAGAGGCTCTAACTATACGAGCAAAGTTTGGAACATAAAAACACTTATTGAAATCATTAGATTTCAACATACTAGGTCCTAGTGCAGATACTATTGCTATTGCAAGTAATATACTTGGAGCAGCTAAGAAAATATCTACAACTCTCATTATAACATTATCTATTAAACCACCAAAATATCCTGATACTGCTCTAAAAATTCCACCTACTACTACTGAAAATAGATATTGCTAAAAATTCCAACTTTTCAATGAAACTCTTGCTCCATGGATAAGTCTTGCAAATATATCTTCTAAATTCATCAGTACCCTAACCAATGTTTACCATTTGGTGGCATAGAGTCTTTCTGCAAGATTTTTGTTTATAACAACAGTGTCATAATTTGCAATTACATCAGCAAATAGTAGCTAGTAAAATTAGAAATAACAAGAATAATTAATCCTAACATAGCCATTTTTATTCTTTTTTAACATTCTAAAAACTTCTCTCCACTGACTTTGTTTTTATTTTTAGTATTTTCCATTTTTGACCTCCTACTTATATTGTGATTTTAATTCTTGGATCTACAAAAGGCATATAATAAGTCAACCAATAAATTAACCACTATATACAACTGCTAAAAATACAACAGATGCTTTAAAACAGTAGGTGTGTCTTTTTGTCTTATAGCATCAACCATAAGTCTACCAACTATCCAGTGCTGAAAAACTGATTCAGTTAGAGAACTGCCTCAAGTAATCCTACCAATTGTAATCCTACAGCTGTGATTATTGGAATTAAAGCATTTTTAAAGCATGTTTATTTATAACAACCTTTTCTGCAACTCCTTTTGCTCTGGCTGTTCTAATATAGTCTTGTCTAATAACTTCAAAGCATAGAAAGATCTGTCATTCTTGTTACTATTGCTGCAGAACCAACTCCAAGAGCTATTGATGGTAGGATTACACTTTTTGAAATCCATCAAAACCTCCTGATGGGGAATATTCCTAATTTTACAGAAAATAATAAGATTAACATAAGTCCTAACAGAATACTGGCATAGAAACTCCTAAAAGAGCTAGAACCATACTAAAAGCTATCTGTAAGTGAATATTGTCTTGTTGTGAAATTATTCAACAGGTATTCCTATAAGGATGAAATAAAAATTCCTAAAACTGCTAATACTACTGTATTAGGAAATCTAACAAATATTTCTGCAAAACTTCTCTACCTGTTGTATAAGATTTTACCAAAATCTCCCTACTAAGGCATTTTTACAAATCTAAAATACTGTATGAAAAATGGATCATTTAATCATTTTCTCTCTCAGTGCTGCAACTTGCTTCCTTAGGAGCACTTTCTCCTAATATCAATTGAGCAGGGTCACAGGAGTTAAATACATAATTGCAAAAAAACTAACAGTGTAACTCCTAACATTACAGGAATTAAAAGAACTAATCTTTTTAATATATATTTATACATTGTTTCACCGTCCCAAAACTATAATTTTATGAAAAAGAGCTAGAAGTATCCTAGCTCTTTTATATTTTTAATCTAAATACTACTATCTATTTATTCTTTTATTACTCCATATTTTTATGAGCGCTTGTGCAGGATCTAATTTAAAGTTTCTAATATTCTTTTGAGTTACAACATTTTGTAAAGGATAAACTATCATATACATAGGAATATCTCTTCTTATTATTTCTTGAATTTGTTTGTAGATATCTTTTTCTCTTTTTCAGGATCAAGTTCAGTTTTTCCTGCTTCTAATAGTTTGTCAACTTCTGGATTTAGAATAGAAAGATCTATTTCCTGCTGCTCCCATAGTAGAAGAACTTACTAATTCAAACATACCATAGTCAGGGTCTCTTGTTACAGTTTCCCCATCCTAATAAGTACATTTCATGATCTCCTCTTGTCTGTACCATCTAAGAATGCTCCCCATTCAACTGTTTCTATTGTTAAATCTATTCCAATTTGTTTTTTAATTGGTCTTGTAATATAACAGCAGTATCTCTTCTTACAGGGTTATCATTTACCCTATTTTTGCTGAATCCATTTTGGATATCCTGCTTCGACTAATAATGCTTTTGCTTTTGCTACATCTTGAGTGAATTTTTCTACATCATAGTATCCCCAAACATTAGGTCCTATTATAGAATTTGCTGCTTCTCCTGCTCCTAAAAATACTGTATCTATTATAGGTTTTTGATCTATTGCATAAGATATAGCTTCTCTTACTTTTAGGATTATCATAAGGAGCTTTTTCAAGTTAAATCCAAGATAAGTTATTGAAACTTGTGGTCCTTCTATTAAAAGTTAAATCTTTCATCATCTTTTAATTTATTTTTATCCATACCTTGAAATATCATAAATTATATCTAATTCTCCAGTTTCTAGTCCAATAGTTCTATTAGTTTCTTCAACTATATTTCTGAATACTACATTTTTTTAATAGGTGCTTCACCTTGCCAATAATCAGGAAAGCTTCTAAAGTTACTCTATCTCCACTTTGCCAAAAAACAAATTTATATGGTCCACTTCCTATAGGATTTTGTCCAAATTTATCTCCGCTTCTTTTGTGGCTTTTTCATTTAAAAATAGCTATAGTTGTATGAGCTAGGTTATTTAAAAATAGCTGCCATAGGTTTTCAGTAGTTACTTTTACTGTATAGTCATCTAAAACTTCCACTCCATTTATTCCTGTTAAAATATGAGAAACTTCTGGTGATGCTAAAAGCTCTTTCTAATGAGAATTTAACATCTGATGCTTTTCATTTCTTCACCATTATGGAACTTAACTCCTTTTCTTAAATGGAATATTATAGTTTTATCATCAGGTCTTTCCCAAGATTCAGCTAACATAGGGTTGAGAACTCCATTATCATCAAGATCCATTAATCTATCATAGATTTGTACTCTAATTCTTGAAGATGGGTTATCATTAGATGCATGAGGGATCTAAACGATTTAGCTATCTGCTCCTTGTGCTATAACCATAGTATCCTTTCCTGTACCTGCAGCACCTTCTGCTTTATCAGGACCTCCTCCACATGCTACTAAAAACACACACTAAAAACCATTGCCAAAAAGTACCAACAATTTCTTCTTCATATTGCCTCCCTTAATTTAAAAATTTAATTTTTTTGTTCTTTTTCATACGATAATTATATTATTTATATTATTTATTGTCAAATTAATTTATCTCTCAATATGTATATAAAAAAATATATCTTAACTATTTTTCAATCAATTATAATATTTTTCTTTACATATTTATTATCTTTACAGTTTTATATAAAAAGGCTATTAAAATTTTACTTTTCAATAACCTTTTAAAATTTAAAGTTTTATTCTTCTTTTTCTTATTATGTAGATATAAATAAATTGCAGTAGTCATAATTATAAAACCACCAATAAAACTAAATAAATCTGGAATTGTACTAAATAAAATATAATCCATTAGCATACTCGTTATAATAATAACATAATTATAAATAGAAACTTCTGATGCAGGTGCAAAAAGTATAAGCATAAAGTAAGTCCAAATTGTCCCAGTGCTAGCTGAAACGCCTATCCCAACTATAAGCATAAAAATTTCAAATAAATTAGGTTTTACAAAAATTCATCATCATTAAGTGGAAAAGTACATACAACAGATAATAAAGAAAAATAAAAACATTAATTTTCACTTTTACTTTTACCATATAAATATCTTATTATAGTATATGAAAAATCCAGCAAGTACTGCAGAAAAAGTCCAACTAAACTTGGAATTAACTCTGGTGAAAAACTTGGTTTTATAACAAATACACAGACTATAAACATCAAAATTATTCCAATAACTCTGTTTTTTTATCTACCTTTTTCTTTTAGAAAAATACAAGCACAGATTGTTACAAAAGACAGGTGAAAGTTTATTAAGCATATTTGCTTCTGCCATAGTTAAATTTTCCAGTGCATAAAAAGTTCTGCTACCATTCCAACAAAACCAAAAATGATCTTCCAAAAAAACAAAAGGAATATGTTTCTTTAGCTACTTTTATAGATTCTTTTTGTCTATATAAGATATAAGCAGAAGTTATAAAACTTACTGAATTTCTAAAAAAATACTTTTTCATAAGTAGGAATTCTTGGTAAATATTTCACTGCTATGCCCCATAAAAGTGAAACCTAATACAGATATTAGCATCCAAAAATACACCTTTAGTTTTTATTACTTATCATCACTTTTAATCATCCTCATCTTCATACTCTTCATCACTAAAAAGTCCATCTATAAAATCTTTAAAAATTATCTGCTAAGTATGTAATCTCATAATCTCTTCTTGGTCTATATGAACTACACAAGGTTCTCCCTCTGGTCCACAGTCTGAATAATCAAGAAAAATCATATCATGTCCTCCTGTGACAGTATCACAGATTGCAATTCCAATATTAGGATATTTCCATTTTCTTCTATCCAAAAGTTTATGTCCAAATTCTCCACAAAAGTGAATATATCATCTAGAATCAACTCCATATATATAATGAACATCACAAAAACCTCTTGACCAACTTCTTCTAAAATGGTCCCTGAAAAGGTATTTTTTCTTAATTCACCACCATTTTGTATTCTCATAAGTAGCTTTTATATGATTCTGGTAAACGATAACCTAATTCCTTTTTCAACTTTTTAAAATCTTCATCTGTTGCAGTTTTTCCACATATTCTCTTTAAAGAAAATTCATCATTGTACCATAAACCTTTTTAGTACATCTTCTTCAAAACTTTAACATTTCAAAAATGGGCTCTTTTATTTCTTTTTCTCTTAACTCTTTTTCAAAAAGTATTTTTCATTTTTCTTGGTCTCCCATAGTCTTACTCTTTTAAGCCACTCATCAATACTTTTTAGGATAATGTTTGCTTGAAGTTTTATCAATTTCTTTTTATCCCTTTTTCCTTAGCCTTTTTCAAACCATTCAAGAGCTAGATCTTCTTTTATTAGGGAGTTATACAAAGCCATAGCATAACGAATACAAAATTCTCCATTTTCAGAATACTTATCTTTTTATACTATCTAAAATTTTTAAGAGCTTCTCTAAATTCATATAAAATTTATAAAAGGCTTGTGAAAGAAAAACAAATCATTTCATAATTACTTTTCTTCTCTAAATTTTTAATAATTTCATCAATTTTAGTCAAAGTTTTTCATTTCTGATAAAAGTACTTAATTTACTTATAAGTTCATATTTTCCCATAAAGGCACACTGCTACTCCTTTTTAGAATGTATATTTTAAACCTGCTCCAACATTTGTTATTATTCTATCTTCTGTTATTGGTGATTTTTCTAACTTCTGAAGAATATCTGCTCATATTTACATAAGCAAGTGCAGATATATGTTTTTGTAAAAATAATATTCTCCCATAAAGTCCTGCTCCAAATTCAAAAAGCTCCATCAGGATTATATTCATTTGTTATATTTCCACCAAGTTCATCTCTATCTACTCCCAAAATAATAATCAGTATATTTTTTAGAAAGATATCTTGTATTTATAGAAGGACTTATTATTATATTTTTCAGCTGGCATATATAGATAAGATAAACTAGCTCCTGCTTTGAGTTTCCCTCTATTTCCAATACTAAAATAAGGTGATAAAAGTAAGATTTTTCAGAAATTTCATCAAGTCTAATATCAGCTTTTTAAACCCAATTGTTTGTTGAAATTTTCTTTTTCTTATACTGTTCTATAACCATCATCCATCTTTAGAACCTTTTATATGAAATATCCATCTTGTAAACTCACAAAAAGACAGTAGTATCAAATCTATCAGTATCAATAAATTTTAGCTCCTATTTCAGTTCCTTTCTAAATAAGATTTTTTATAACTCATATTTATAAATGCAGGTATACTATTTATTTCTCTACCTCTATAAATAGAGTCATTTGTTCCCATAACCAGCTGTTACTGATACTTTAAAATCATCATTTGCCACTGCAACTACACTAAATAAAGCTAAAACTGTTAATAAATATTTTTTCATTCTTATTTACTCCTATTCTTTTCTTCTCTTTTATTTTTAATAAAATTATAATTTCCTGCTACTTTTCTTTTAAAACTAAATAAATTAGTATTTGGAAAAATTGCAATTCTTCTTATTTGATATAAAGTCATCAGATAGACATACTGAACCTGAGTCAGTAGCTAAGGCAAAGGTGTATCCTGCCTTTTTAGTCATTTCCTTAGCATAGTCATTTAAAATTCCATAAGGATAGGCAAAAGTAATTATCTCTTTTTCCTATTTTTCTTCCAAAGGTTTTTAACATCTACAATTTGATGTTCAATTTCTTCATTGGATAAGGTATTAAGTTTTGGATGATTAAAAGTATGTGCTCAAACTCAATTCCATAATCTTGCATTTCTTTTTATCATTTCAACTGACATAAGTGGAAATTCTTTTTCTCCACTAGCATTGACATCCCATTCATTATATGTAGAACTTCCCATCAAAAATATTGTAGCTTTTAAAAACCAAACTCTTTTTAATATTGGAAAGCTAAATCATAATTATCCTTATATCCATCATCAAAAAGTTATAAAGATATATTTTTTATCTTTTTCAAATCTATTTCTCCAACCAATTTTATCTAAATCTTTAAAAGTAATAACAGTATAATTTTTATCTTTTAAATACTGCATATGTTCTCTAAAAATATTTTCATAGATATATGTTCCCATGTACTCCTTCATTTTCTGGATTATTTATCACTCTAGTGATACATAATTACAGGAATATCATATTTTTTCTTATCAACATATAATTCAAAAATATTTTTTCTATTTTATCCACTATACTTTGTAAATTTGTTTCTTTAAATATATATCTTTTTAATTCTTCTTTTTCATTTTTAGAAAGCTCTAATGCTTTTTCAATATCATTTAATAAAATATCTTTTCTCAATTTTTAGGATATTTCATAGAACCAATATCACCCAAAATTTGAAGCTAAGGACTTATCTAAATTTTCTTTATTAATAAAGCCCATATATTCTGTTTCTCCAACAGCAATTACTGAAGTTTTTATTAGCTAAAGGATTCAAAAGCTACTCTACCTGCTCCAATTACAATATCTGATTCAAATATTTTTTCTTGTATATTAGGTACATAACCAATAAATTCTATATCTTTTTCTTTAAATTTTACAAAATCTTTCTGGTAGTTCTTTTCCACCTATAAGACGAACTTTATATTTTTGATAGTAATTCATCTTGTGATAAAATTTCAAGTAAATCATAAGCAACATCTCCTTTGGGACCTGAAAGTCTACCAACTATTGAAATAATTTTTTATCATTTACTTTTTTTCTAAATCTAATTTTTTATAATTTACAGGATTTAAAATAACTGAAATTTTATTTTCAGAAAAATCCTATATCATTTACCATATGTTTTTATATTTTTCTAGAACAGCAATAGAATAATCTCCAAAAGCTTTTATAAGTTTTCTACTAAAATGAATAGGGTTGTCTACCATGAGTAGTTGTAATAAGAGGTATTCCTGCTAATTTACAAGCTACTTGACAACTCCAGAAGAAGCTCTTGAATGTGCATGAACTATTTGTATATCCTTTTTCTTTAATAAGATTATACAAAAATTTTATATGTTCAATTCTTTTCAATAAACTTCTCTTATTAAATTCTAATTTTTATATTCAGCCTTTTGTTGGAGTAGTTAAAGTATCAGAAACTATATAGACTTTATTTCCCCTCTTTCTATCAAGTTCATCTGCAATAGTTGTTTGCATAAACTTCTGCTCCTGTAATTTCAAGTTGAGATAATGCCATAAGTATATTCATATTTTACCTCTTATAGAAAATCTGTAATTATTTACATTGATAGCTTCATTTTCAATAGCATAATCAATTTCTTTTATCATTCTAGGAATATCTTCTGGAAGATTTCCTTTTAAATTTAAATAGTTAGAAGCATGATTTGCTCTAAATATTATAGGATCTATGTTATTTTTGAAGTATCCATACTAGAAAGTATTAACTTTCATTTCTTTTAAAACTTCAATACCCTTCCATATAGTCATATTTTCCTTCTTGCATTAGATTATAAAGTTCTGTTCCTTCATAAAGTCTTAAATTTAGAATACTTGCATATTTTGGAGATATATCAGTTATAATCTTTAGCTGTATTAATTGCATGCATTTTATTATCTTGATATTTTCCCTAAAAAGTCCCTGCAATTAAAGTTATAGATAAATCAATACCCTGTACTCATAATTTTTAGAAAGTTCCACAACTTTTTCTGCTTTTTATACCCTTTCTTTATAAATTTTAAAAGCATCATCATCTCCACTTTCTACACCTAAATAGACAAGTGTTAAGCCCTTTTTCATAAAGTTTCTTTAAATCTTCAACAGATTTTTGATGTATAGCAATAGCTGTTCCATAAATAGAAACTCTTTTACATTCAGGAAAAACTTCTTTTATATAGTCTAAAACTTGAATCAATATATCAGTTGGGCACAACAAGTGCATCTCCATCTGCTAAAAATATTTTTTCAACAGCTCTATTTTTTTATAATGCTCTAAAAAGCATCTATATCAGATTTTATATCCTCTATTGGTTTTTATAACAAATTTTTTTATCCTTATACATACTACAAAAAGTACATCTATTATGCGAACAACCAAGTGTAATTTGAATAATTAAAGCTATATGCTTCACTAGGGTGGTCTGTATAAAGGAAAATCATATAAATCATACATTTTTTATATCGCTCCTTCTATCTTCTCTATTGAAATTTATTATAATATAAGTGAGTTATATTACTATACTATTTAGCTAGTAACAAACTATTTTTTTATAAAATTATATTAAAAATTTCAATTAATTTTTCTCCTATTCCATCTTCATTATTATTTCCAACAACTTCAACATTAGGTAAGGCATCTATAAGTCTTTTATTTGCATTACCCATAATAAAATGGTTTTCCAACTAAACTAAGCATTTCATAATCATTCATACTATCTCCAAATGCTATAACTTCTTCTGGTTTTATATTTAAAAATTTTAAAACTTTTCTTTCAATGTTTCTATCTTTATTAACTCCTTTTCTTTCATAAACTCTAAACAAAAAGGTGAAGATACAGTTATACTTAAATCATTTTGAAACTCTTTTTTTCCATATCTTTTTCTAAATTTTCTATATCTTCATTTTTTCCTAAAAAAATACTTTTTGCTACTTCTTCATTTTCATATTTATTTAAATCATCTATACTAAATCCATAACCAGACTCTTTATGAAATTCTACTAAGCCCATCTATTTTCATATTCAATTATCCAGTCATCATTAAGATAGATATTTCTATGTATATCTTTTCCCACATTATAAGCTAGTAATCTCTTTAACAAATTCTTTTGGAATATTTTCTATAACAATAGGATTATTATCTTCATCATGTGCTCTTGCACCATTTGAAGTTATAAGATAAGACTTTTAATTTTAAACTATCTCTATAATGTCTTGCATCAAGATATGGTCTTCCTAGTTGCAATCATAAATTTTAATACCCTTTATCTTCAATTTTTTTATAATATCTGCTGTATAGTCAGAAATTTTATGATTAGATGTTAGTAAAGTTCCATCCATATCACAAACTACTAATTTATAATTCATTTTCTCCTCATTAAAAACAATATACTATTGTTTATTATAACATAGTCAACATATTTTTCTATATTAATGAAATTATAAATATTTAAAGTAGGTTTCTATTTAGTAACTAAAATTCAAAAAGTGCCTTCTTAAAAATAAACTATTATTATGGTAAAATACATAAAATATAACATATAAGGAGGAATTAAAATGAGTTGATTTTTAATAATAAAGAAAACTTAAATGAGTATTTTTACAACAGTAGAAAAATGAAAGCCAAAAGAGTAGAGCATTTCAATTTTTTATTAAATGTGTTAGAACACTCGTGGCTTTAGCCGTGAGATGAATAACACCAACATTGAAAATGTTGCACTAAAAATTTGTAATTTTACTAATTTTAATGTCTAATATATTTAGAACATTAGCAACTGAATATATGGAGTTAAGGCTAGTAAACAGTAGCCTTGTAAAATATCACTGTTCTGTATAGTTGTTCTTTTTTAAATATAATATACAGATAAAAAGTAGCGGTGTAGACGCAAGTCTTATCCAGTAGTGGCTATTGTGGACTAGCCAAAAGAATAAGGGTTTTAAAACCAGACTTCTTAGAAGATAACTTACTTTTTCAGTTATCTTGTAGGGCTCTCGACTTTAGTCGTGAGTAGTTCACTTTCAGATGGAAAAAGTTTATTTTGCACAGAAAATAATAAAACTGTTTATAAACAAATTAAAGAAAATCCAAATGTTTCTTTTTGTGTACATAAACCTGATTTCTCTTATGTGCTATCTATAAGTGGGAAAGTAACCTTTACAAATGATATTAGTTTAAAAAGCAAGAGCTTTAAATGAATACTCTGCACTAAAAGAAATATTTAAAACTCCAGATAACCCTATATTTGAGCTATTTTATGTAGATGTTGAAGAAGTTGATACTTTTGATTTCGTAAATGGTTCTAAAAAGAAAATATAAGAATAAAAAACTGTTACAATTAATTTTTGAATATAACAGTTTTTTATTCTTAGTTTTTATTAAATTTATTTCTTATTTATAATCTTATCATATCTTTTTGCTAATTCAACAGCTCTTTCTTCATTTAATTCTTTTATAGAAGATGAAAAAAGTAATGGTTCCATTGTCCCACCTTCAGCTTCTTTTTGCGTCTTTTTTAGCTTTAATATCTCTATTTTTTAACCATGTTCATTTTTCTAATTTAATTTTTTCTGCTTTTTGGTAATTTTTCCATAAGTAAACTATAAATAGTATTTAATTCATTTTCCCATGCTTCTGATAATTCAGCTATACCTTCACGCATATCAGACGAGTTACACCACTATCTAATTTTTACTTGTGCCTTTTCTTCTAAAACTTTCATTCTTCCAACTAAATCTGTTTCATAACTATTTGATGAAAATGCAGAAACTCCATATAAAACCATTATAATAACTAAAAATTTTTCATATACTTAACCTCCATTAAAAATTTTGTTATTAGTTAATCTTAACATATTTCTATTTTAGAAAATCAAATGTTTATTAATATTTACAAAAATATTTTATTAACTAAAAATTTTTATATAGAAATATTTTTTTATCTGAGGAGTATAATTATACTATAGAATTAATATTATTATTTAACTATATTGGAGGCTTTTATGAAAAATTAAATTAAATGGAGTGGCAGAAACATTACTTATAACACTAAATGCAAGAGCTAAAGATTATGAAAAGTCCTAAATCTGTATTACACGATAAAAAAATCTTTTGAAATTGCTTCACAGTTAGATTATGATTTTAAAAAAATTTGATACTACTTGGGCTAGTTATTATGGAATATTAGCAAGAGCATATATAATGGATGAAGAAGTAAAAATTTATAGAAAAAAATATCCAGATTGTGTAATAGTTTCAATAGGTTGTGGACTTGATACTAGATTTGAAAAAGGATAGATAATGGCAAAAATAACTTGGTATAATCTTGATTTACCAGAAGTTATTGAAACAAGAAAAATTATTTTTTAAAGAGAATGATAGAGTAAAAATATTTCAAAATCAGTTTTTGAATCTGATTGGACTAAGGAAGTTATAACTGATGGAAAAAGAGTTACTTATAATTTCTGAGGGAGTTTTTTAATGTATTTTCAGTGAAGATGAAATAAAAAAATTTTAGAAATATTAGTTAATAATTTTTAGTAAAATTTGAATTACACCTAGATTTATTATATAAAGGTACTGTTAGAATTTAGTAAAGAACATGATACTTTAAAAAGAAAAATGGATAATGTTGATTTTTTTAAGTGGGGAGTAAAAGGATGGAAGTGAAGTTGTTAAAACTAGAACCCAAATTAAAACAAATAGGACTTATCAATTTTACAAAAAAATGGCAAAAATCTTGCCATTTTCAAAAAGATATTTATTCCTATTTTGTGGATAGTGAAATAATCGTTTAGGAATGTATACATATAAAAAGTAATAATTTCTTTTATCCATTATTTTTAAAGGGCTATTGTAAATTATAGATTAGTTTACAAAAAGCCCTTTTATTTTATTTTTATTTATCATGTTATCATACCTTTTTGCCAACTCTATGGTTCTTTTTCAGTTTCATCTAAATAAGTCCCAAGAATAGAAAATCTTTCTAAACTACCACCTCTATTTTTCTTCAGAAGATTTTAGAGCATTTTTCTTTTTCTTCTTCCCACTTGATTCTTTTCTTTTTCAAATTTTTAATCTTTCGTCTTCTGGTAATTTGTTAATAATTAGATTAGAAATTTTTGTTCATTTCTTTTTTCCCAAATAACCAATAGATTTTGACCTGCTTCTAGCATTTCAAGAGTTGATCCTCTACTCACTTCAGAGTCAAAATGAAATGGTTTCATTCTTTTTCCTTAAATTAAATTCATAACTACCTCTTTCTTTATCTGAATTTTTCATCATATAATTTTGCTAATTCAATAGCTCTTTTTCTTTGTTGAAATCAATTCACTTCTTCTATAGAACAATCTTTCCCAACTTCCACCTTTTAAATTCTTTAGAAAGCTGCATCTTTTTCTTTCTTTTTATCCAATCTCTTTCTTCTTTTCTCAAATCTGCTTTTTCTTTTTAGAAGATTTTTCCATAAGTAATTTATAAACAACATTTAACTCTTTATCCCAAGCTTCAAATAATGTAGTTGCATGACATTTAACATAGTAGTCTGTACTTCCATTATCTAAATCGTATTCAAATTCTTCTTCTAATGGTTTCATTCTCTCAATTAAAGCGACTTCATAACTAGTTTCTGTATAGTTAATATCAATATTTTCTGTAGATATACTTTCTTCTATATGAGCATAACTATTAAAACTTATTAAAAATAAGAAAAACATTAAAGCAAGTAAATTCTTTTTCATTATTACCTCCATATATAATTAATTTAGTAAAAATTTATAAAACTATGTAATTATTAAGTATTTAAAAATGTATTATTATTTCTCTTGTTGAAAAACACAATTTTATTTTTTTCTTTATTAGCTCTAATATATTTAATTTTTTTCTTCATTAGTTAAAAATGGATAATATAAATTATTATTCTTTTTTTAATTTATCTATATCACTATAACTGACATATTCAATATTTTTTAGGAATAACATAGGTATCTCTGATAACTTTAAAAATCTGATATAAAAATCTTTATTAGAAATAATTAAAATATTATTAGATTTAATTTTTATCTAAAGTTTCAAAAATCCCTTCTATATCCATCATATTTAAAGTTAAAATTAAAAATGTAAAAAAATCTGCTTTTTGTATTCATCATTTATAGAAACTATCTTATTTTTATAACTATAATAATTTTTTTAATTGTATCTATTATTGTTGATATTCCTCTACCTTTATCCATAATAGCTAAAGTAGGTTTTTTTATCTTTAAAAATTGAAGCTAAAACTTTTTGTATAGAATTATATTCAAAATTTCCAATTAAAAATTTTTTTAATTTCCTTAAATATTAAAAGCATCTTTTAAAGGAAAAGATTTTAAACCACTATCTTTTTATCACATCAATTTCTATATGTAAATTTATATTTTTCTGTTTTTTTAAATACTTCTTTTTATTTTTTTATAGAAAATTCATAATTAAATTCATTTTTTTAAAAAAAGTTAAAATTTTTGCTAAATTACCATCAAGATTTTTCAATAATTGTCCTATCCTTAGTTATAACTACACCATAATCATTAAAAAAACTAAATTTAAAGGTTCTTCTATGTCAAGTCTTTTTAGGAGTATACAACAGTTTCTATTGGAAAAAGAAAGATCTCTTCCATTTAATTCTAAATAATTATCATTAAAATCAATGTTTTTCATTCGAGTTTTTTTAATATCTTCAAGTTGTAATTTATATATATATCTATCTTTAAAAGTTTCCAGTTTCAATTTTAAAAAGCTATGTCAATATTTTTTTGAGCTTGAAATAATGTCATAGTAATCTCCACCACCAAAAATATACAGTTTTTAAAATAGTAGCCATCTTTTTATATCCGAGCATTAAATGTTCAGTGCTATTTTTGTAAATCTCAAATTTTCATACTGACAATTTCTAAAAAGCAAAAGATAGGTGTATGGTTTTTAGAGCCATAAGGCTCTAAGATTTCTAATTCTTTTAAAAATTCATAATTTACTTTATAAGTTGCTAGAATTTTTTTCTATTTTTTTAACTTCTTTTACAAATAAATCTTTATCAAAAATTTTCTTCAATATATTTATCTACTCTTTCATCAAAAACTCTTCAATATTTTTCTATTTTTATTGTGAATCCTGCTGCCCCTGAATGTCCTCCATACTTAACTAAAATATCAGAAACAGAATTTAAACATTCAACTATATTTAATCCTTCAATACTTCTACAAGAAGCAGTAGCAAGACCTTCATTTTTCCTTGATTTCCATAATTATACTTGGTTTATAGTATTTATCTAGAATCTTTGAAACAACTATTCCTATAACTCCATGATGAAAATGACTTTATTTGCAACCAAAATTAAATTTTTTTGTTATACAATTGCTTTTTTTCTATTTCAACAATAGACATCTCTAAAATCTTTTTTGAATATTCTTTCTTTCTGTGTTATTTTCTAAAAAGTTTTCTCTATAATTGAAAGACATTTAAAACCATCTTCTTCTATAAATAAACTAACTGCCTGCTTTTGCATCTTCTAAACGTCCCTGCGAGCATTAAAAATTGGTAGCAATAATATAGCCCTACATCATAGGCAAAATATTCCCTTGCGTCCCAATTATCAGGAAAAGATTTTTTTCTAAGTAATTGTTTAATACCTATCCATCTAGTATTTCTTAAAATTTCCAAACCTTTTTTTACAAATTTTTCTATTATCTGATACCAAAGGAACAATATCAGCTACTGTACCTATTGCTACAATATCTAAATATTTTTCTAAATCATTTCAATTTATTTAATTCAGATATATAGTGCATATGCTAACATAAAAGCAGTTCCTACTCCCTGCAAGATATTTAAAAAGAATATATTTTTCTTCTCTTTTAGGATTTATAATAGCAAGAGCTTTTAGGAATATCTCCTGTTATTTCATGGTGATCAGTTATTATAAAATCTAAGTTCAGTTCATTAGCAAAATTAATATCCTCTACTGAATTTATTCCACAGTCCACACTAATAACTAAATCTGCATTCTCATTCTTTAAACTTTTGTATTGCTTCTTTATTTAAACCATAACCTTCATCTCTTAAAGGAATATAATAGTCTACATTTGCACCTAATTCAGAAAGTGCCAAATATAAAAAGAGAAACAGATGTTATCCCATCTACATCATAATCTCCATAGATATAGATTTTTTTGATTATTTTTTTATAGCTTCAAAAATTCTTTTTAGTAGCTATATCCATATCTTTTTAAATCAAAAAGGATTAAAATCAAAATCTGTATTAAGAGATAAATTTCTATTTTTCAATTAAATCTTCAATGATGAAATCTAATTTCTTTTTCTTTTATCTTCAAAAATTTTTCATAGTTTGTTTTTATTTTCTAAAACCCATTTAGTATTTTTCATTTTTTCTCTTCCTTACTTTATATAAAATCAAATATTATTATAGCAATAAATTTCTAAAAATAAGAGAATAATTTTTCTCTCTTAAATAATTTACAATATAAATTTTTACTAATGGGTATATTTACTTATTATATTCTTTAGATTTTTGAGTCATTGTATCTAGAAAAATATTTTTCTTTAATCTTAATATTATTTATTTCTGTTATTTCATTTGGCTTCTCATCTCCTATTATTGTTATTGAAGTAGTTTGAGATTTTTAGTTGAAAATTTATAGAATATTTATTAATATATTGATAATTATCTTCTACACTTTTCATATATTCTTTCTAGACCAATTAGCTCAAATCTATTATTTTTGATATCTAAAAACATATTCACTACTACTAGACATTTTATGATGATACACATAAGTGAAGATACGTAATGTATTATTTTTATAGATATTGATTTAGAAAAATCTTTATTAAAGTCATTATCTGAAATATATTTAAGACTTTCAAGTTGCTCTTCAATTGCTTTTTCCTTCTGAAAAGAATAAAATCTTTCTCATTTTGCTGACTAAATTATATTGAGAGTTTTTATCCTTAAATAATACCAATATTATTATTGGATTAAAATTCAGTTATTCTCAAAAAAAGGAGGGTATTCAAGATTCATATCCATAATATTTTCAAAGATTATCTTTTTGTATTAATAGAACCATCATCAATTCTATCTTTGTTTAAATCTCCTACTATTAGTTCTTTTCCAACTCTTAGGAATAAAATCTTCTATTTTACTAGCTTTTTCTGGAACATTTCTGACTAATGAATTTAAGGAACAAATAATAAATAACATAAAAACTAAAAATAATACTTTCTTTTTCATAAACTACCTCCAATATATAGATATTTAGTCTAAGTTTTTGTAGCAAGTCTAGTTTCCATAAACTATTGCAATTTATTAATAAAAATAAATTTAAAATTAATAATACTCCTAGTTTTTATAGCTATTCTCCTTTTTATTTCTTCTAAACTTTTTACATTTGGGAAAGCTTTTTAATAACTTATTGATATATCCTTAAATTTTTATGAATAAGTGAATGTTTATTTTTATCTTTGCAATTTTTAATGAAATATTTTAAAAATTCTGTTACTTTACTATTGGGATATTTTCATAAATCTATCATATTCTTTTAACATTTCTTTAGTTATATTAAAAACACCATCATCATCATATATACTAACCTTAACTCATTGTCTTCTATGATATATTATTTTACTCTAAAAAATATATTCATCTATATAACGATTATATAGATAATATCCTAAATCTATTCTATAATCATAATCTTTATTATCAGAATATAAAAATCTTCACATTCTACTATTCTATCTCCTAATTTTTGTGGTGATATTAGTAGATCATTGGATCATCGGTATATTCTACTTTGAAGGTGCTTTTTGAATATTTAGCTTCTATTCTTAAATACTCTCTATGTACATGTCACATAATCTTTAAAACATATCATAGTAATAAGTTGGAGATAATTCTATATAAAATGGTAAGTCAAAAATAGGGTATTATTTTTAAATCATATCTACTTAAAAATTTTTGTTTACATTATTATATTTTGTTGAAGGAACATTATTTAATGACTTTTTAAATTTTCTTCTATTTTTGATGTGCAAATTCCTCAATTTCATAGCTATATTCTGAATAGAATTTATGACTTCTTTTTCATTTAAGGTTTTTAATTTTTCCATAGCATCTTTTTCTTTTTGAGAAAACTCTTTCTAATAATTTGTAAGTACTATCTGGCAATTTAAAAATTTTCATCAGATTTCTTTGCTAATCAAAATTAAAAGAACAAATAATAAATAACATCATAACTAAAAATAACATTTTCTTTTTCATATAACTACCTCCCTCTAACAAATATTTATCAATTATTTTTATATTTTTCTTGTTTTTGAATCATATTTTTGAATTACATCACTTATATTTTTATTCTTATAATTTTCAAGAAAATACTCAATAAGTTTAACAGTTGGACTATTAGGATATTTTTCCTTAAATCTATAATATTCCTAAGACGTTCTTCATATATACTTTTAGGTTTCCCATATCATCTTCTTCAATTGTTGGTGTATTAAGCATACCTAAAATATAATCTTCTCTGTAAGAGCAACAATTCTCATCTACAACAGGACTAAACTCACTATCAGGATATTTTTCTAAAAACTTTCCCAAGTTGCTATCCTTTCTCCTAATTCCTTAGGCGATATTACCATACATCCATCTAAAGAATATAATTCTTCACTTTCTTTTGCTCTAACTTCTTAAATATTCTCTATAATCCATCAGTTACATAATTTTTAAATAAATCATAGTAAAAACTAGCTATTACATCCATCTCATAATAACCTTCTCCTACATAGTTTATTCTTAATCCATAACCATTAAAAATTTATTTGGAATTTCCATTATATCCAGTCGCATTAATTTTGCCTTCTGGAACATCATTATCATCTGGATAATAATTAACTTCATTTTAAAATATTATTGTGTTCTGAGTTCAATTTTAATATTAAGCTAGGAATCGTTTCGATAGAATCAGATTCTCCATATAGGTTACTATATTCTTGGAATAATTTATTTGCTTCTTCTTCAGTGAGAACCTTTAAGTTTTCTTCAATTTTTCGTATTTTTCCAAAAATTTTTCTAAAGAAGCTTTGTTAAATAATTTAATAATCTTCTTTTCTTTTTCTGTAAGACCTTCATTTTCCTTCCATGACTATTTCTTCTTTTTGTAATCGAACTTCTGTTTGAACATCATTTTATTCTCTTCTTTTTCTCATCTTTATTGCAATTTGTTAATAAAAATAAATTTAAAATTAATAATACTAATACTCCTATTTTCTTCATAGTTGCTCTCCTTTTAATTTTATAATTAATTTAATTTATTTTAATAAAAATTATTCATTTATTAACAGATGTATACTAATATAACATTTATTTTATATATTTACAAATTAAAAAGTAACAATATACCAATCAGTAAAAAGCTTTTAAAATTTTTATCAATAAAATGTAATTTAAAGCAAAAAAGTATGGTATAATAAGTAGTGTTTTTTACTATAACATTAGAGGAATAACATTAATGAAAACAGTATTTTTATGGAATATTTTTATTTTTCTAACACTTTTTCTTTTATTTATATATTTGTAAAAGAAAAAGATTTAGCTAAGAAAGTTTGATGTTCGTAGAGATAAGTTTGTTAAAGAAAGATAACAGAAAAAAATATGATATAAAAAAATGAAAAAGAAAATTAAATATCTTAAGAAAACTCTTTATTATATTGAAACAATAGGAACAGCACTTATATTAGTTGTGATTATTCAAAGATTTTATATAGGAAACTCAAAAATTCCTACTGGTTCAATGATACCTACAATAGAAGTAGGAGATAGAGTTTTTGCTGATATGGTTTCATATAAAGTTTACAACACCTAAAAAGAAATAGTATCATAGTTTTTGAAAGAACCCTATTCAAAGATAAAGTTTTATACACAAAAAGAGCAATGGGATTACCAGGAGAAAGAATTAAAAATAGAAGATGATATTCTATATATAAATGGAGAAAAAACAGATTTTTAGAAGATATAGCAATTTAGGAATTGGGGATAATGAATGGAGGATTCCACAAAAAGGGAGATAAACTACAAAATTATTCCTGCTGGAAATTATAATGAAGCTTATAAATCTGCTTCTATTGATATAGCTAAAAGTTCAAGAAGAATTAAAAAAATAACTCAGTTTCTATCTATGAGTTTATGCCCTAACTTAAAAGTTTGTTGTAAATGGAGAAGAAACTGCTCCAATCTTTAGATTTTATTCATGATAAAAACATTTTTGGATAAACTGTTAGTTGGAGAAACAGTTGAAGTTATCTTAGAAGATAATTATTATTTAGCCCTTAGGAGATAATACAGATAATAGTTTTGATTCAAGATACTGGGGCTTTGTCAAAAGAAAGTAGAATAAGGGAAGAGCATTAGTAAGATTTTGGCCTTTAAATAGAATAGGGATGGTAAAATAAAAATAGTTCGTTACTAGCTAAATTTCTTAACAGATAAAAATTAACGTTTCGCTGTAAATTCGACTAACTCGCTATGCTCAAACATGTCGAGATTTACTCGGCTCACTTCTATTTAATTTTTATCTAAAATTTAGAATGTAACTCACCTATTTTATTATAGTATATAAGTGTAGAGGATATTAATGATTAGAAAGTTAACAATTGATGATGTAGATTATATAGAACAAATTTTTAATTTAGAAAAAGAAATTTTTAAAAATTCTGCTTTTAATAGAAAGTTATATAGAAACTTTAATAAAAAGGTGATAATTCATTTATCTATACTTATATTATAGATAATAAAGTTTGTGGATATTTAATGGTTCTTGATAGCATAGATGTATACGAAATTCTTGCAATAGCAACTGTCGAAAGAATATAGAAATAAAGGTATTGCACAAGAACTTTTTAGATAAAAATAAAAAAACAAAAGACATTTTTTTAGAAGTGAGAGAAAGTAATCAAATAGCTATAAATTTTTTTATAAAAATAAATTTTAAAGAAATATCAATTAGAAAAAAATTATTATTCAGAACCAAACTGAAAATGCTATTATAATGAAATTGGAGGTAAATAATGAATAACAAAAATCTATTCAAACCCACTATGTGAAAGATACAGTTCAAAAAGAAATGATGTATAACTTTTTCACCTGATAAAAAATTTTTCAACTTGGAGAAAAGCTTTGGATTGCTCTTGCAGAATCTGAAAAAGAACTAGGACTTGATATATCTCAAGAACAAATTGATGAAATGAAAAATATTCATAACATAGATTATGAGATTAGCAGCAAAAAAAGAAAAAGAGTTTAGACATGATGTTATGGCTCATGTACATACATTTGGAACACAAGCTCCCTTAGCTATGCCTATAATACATTTAGGAGCTACAAGTGCTTTTTGTTGGTGACAATACAGATTTAATTCAAATTAAAGATGGACTTGAAATTATAAAAGCTAAACTTATAAATGTTATGAATAATCTTTCTAAATTTGCAATTGAAAATAAAAAGTGTTGCAACTTTAGGATTTACATTTTCCAAGCTGCTCAACTTACAACAGTAGGAAAAAAAGAGCAACATTATGGCTACAATCTTTATTGTTAGATTTAGAAGAATTAGAATTTAGAGAAAAAAACTTTAAGGTTTAGAGGAGTTAAAGGAACTACTGGAACACAAGCAAGTTTTTAAAGATTTATTCAATGGAGATTTTTTTCAAAAGTTGAAGAATTAGATATTTTAGTTTCTAAAAATGGGCTTTTGATAAAAGATTTGCAGTAACAGGTCAAACTTATGATAGAAAAGTTGATTCAGAAATAATGAACTTTACTTGCAAATATAGCTCAATCTGCTCATAAAGTTTACTAATGATTTAAGATTATTACAACATTTTAAAAAGAAGTTGAAGAACCTTTTGAAAAGAGTCAAAATAGGTTCATCTGCAATGGCATATAAAAAGAAATCCTATGAGAAGTGAAAGAATCTCATCTCTTGCTAAAGTTTGTTATAGCCTTACAACAAAGTACGGCTATGGTAGCTTCAACTCAATGGTTTGAAAGAACTCTTGATGATTCAGCTAATAAGAGATTATCATTACCTCAAGCATTTTTAGCTAGTAGATGCCATATTAATTATTTGGAATAATATTATGGAAGGTTTAGTTGTATATGATAAAAATAATAGAAAAACATATAATGAGTGAACTTCCATTTATGGCAACTGAATACATAATAATGGAATGTGTAAAAGCTGGTGGAGATAGACAAGAACTGCATGAAAGAATAAGAGTTCATTCTATGGAAGCTGGTAAACAAGTTAAAAGTTGAAGGAAAAAGATAATGATTTAATAGATAGAATAGTTAATGATGACTACTTCAAATTAGATAAAGCTAAATTACTTTCTATTTTAGAACCTAAAAACTTTATTGGGTTTTGCAGCTGAACAAACAGAAAAATTTATTAATACAGAAATTAAAACCTATATTAGAAAAAGTATAAAATCTCTTATAGGTATGGACTCTGAACTGAAAAGTATAAATTTATTATTCAAATAACAAAAAAATAAAAATAAGAGAGTTACATTCCAAATTTTAGGGATAAAAATTAAATAGAATGAGCTGAGTAATTGTCGGAGTGTTTGAAGCCAACTTGTTGGCAATCTTAGAAAAGTCTTAATGAACTTGTTCATTTAGAGTTTCTTACAGATGCGAAATGACGAATTCTTAATTTTTCTCCGTTAAGAAATTTGGCTAGTAACGAACTATTTTTATGAATTATTTATGTGAGGGAAAGGGAAGTGGAGTGAGTTTATGATAAAAAGGAATATAGAGAAGAAATTTATCTGGTAGCCTTAGTGCTTTTTAGGTCTATATCTTTCTCTTATTGAAAATATAATACCTAAACCATTTCCTTGGATGAAAATTGGTTTATCAAATATATCTGTACTTATAGCACTTGAAAAATTTAATTCAAAAATGGCTTTTACAAACAATATTACTTAGAGTTTTTTTATACAAGCTCTTATGTTAGGAACATTATTTACTCCTAACTTTATCATAAGTTTTAGTGCAGGACTTATAAGTACATTATTTATGATTTTTATTATATAAATTCAGAAAAATACTTTATCATTACTATCTATAAGTTGTATTTTCAGCATTTACTCATAATCTTTTTACAACTTATAGTAGTATATTTCTTACTATTTAGAAATATATCTTTAAATAGTAAATCAATAATAATTTTTTTATAGTTATTTTCTTAGGGATTAGGTGTAATTATGGGCTTAATAACAGGAATTATAGCTACAAAGATAAATTTAAAAAGAAATAAAAATTTAAAATCTATAAAAAGGAGAGATTTTTATGGGAAGGTACTTTGGAACAGATGGAATTAGAGGAGAAGCAAACAAAGAATTAACCGTTGATAAAGCACTAAGACTCGGTTATGCTCTAGGTTATTATTTAAAAAAACAAAACATAAAAATGAAGAAAAAAATAAAAAGTCATTATGGGAAGTGATACTAGAATATCAGGTTATATGCTTAGATCTGCTCTAACAGCTGGACTTACTTCAATGGGAATCTATATAGATTTTTGTGGGAGTTATTCCTACACCAGGAGTTGCTTATATAACAAGAATAAAAAAAGCTAAAGGCTGGAATTATGATTTCTGCATCACACAATCCTGCAAAGGATAATGGAATAAAAATATTTAACTCTGAAGGATATAAACTTTCTGATGAAATTGAAAAATCAAATTGAAGATTATATGGATAATTTAGATAATATCTTAGCTAATCCACTAGATGGAGATAAAGGTTGGAAAAGTTTAAGTATGCAGAAGATGAATATTTTCCAATATAAAAAAACTACCTTACTCAATGTGTAAAAGGTAATTTTAAAGATATGAAAATAGTTCTTGATACTGCTAATGGTGCAGCATATAGAACAGCAAAAAGATGTATTTTTAGATTTAAGAGCTGAACTTGTTGTTATAAATGATGCTCCCTAATGGAAGAAATATCAATGTAAAATGTGGTTCAACTCACCCAGAAATTTTATCTAAAAGTTGTTGTAGGTTATGAAGCAGATTTAGGTTTAGCTTATGATGGAGATGCTGATAGACTTATAGCAGTTGATAAATTTGGTAAATGTAATAGATGGAGATAAAATTATAGGAATTTTTAGCTCTTGGTATGAAAAAAATAAAGGAAACTTTAAAAAAATAATAAAGGTTGTTACAACTGTTATGAGTAATATAGGTTTTGAAAAATACTTTAAAAGAAAATAATATAGAGCTTTTTAAGAGCAAATGTTGGAGATAGATATGTTCTTGAAAAAAATGCTAGCAGAAGATGTTGTTATTGGTGGAGAACAATCAGGACATATTATTTTAAAAAGATTATGCTACAACAGGAGATGGGTGTATTGTCTTCATTAAAGCTTGTTGAAGTTATTAGAGATACAGGAAAAGATTTACATGAATTAGTTTCTGCAATAAAAGATGCTCCTCAAACTTTAATAAATGTAAAAGTTGACAATACTAAGAAAGAAATACTTGGGATAAAAAAATCAGTAATAATGTCTTTTTATTGATGAAGCAAATCAAAAATATAAAGATGAAGTTAGAATTTTAGTAAGAAAATCTGGAACAGAACCTTTGATAAGAGTAATGACTGAAGGAGATAACAAACAACTTGTTCATAAACTTGCAGAAGATATTGCTCAATTAATAGAAAAAGAATTAAATTAAAAAATTTTTTTAAGTTTTATCTATTTATGATAATATATAGGAATATTCAGTTTTTATAGTTTATAGAAATTAAAAAGGATAGGTATTAAATGGAGGAAATTAAGAAGCTTTTTAAAAATAACTATAATAGTTACTGTTGTAACTTTCTTTGCTTTGGATTAATTTTTTTCAAAATAAATACCTTTTTATTTGGGAATTTCTGGAGGTTGTGCTAGTATCTGTTATAGCTCTATATATGCTTTCTCAAGATAGTAAAGCAATTGCCTATTCAAAAAGATGTAAAAAGTTGCTAAAAAGAATTGCTTATATAGGTTATGCAAAAAGATATTTTCTTACACTTATTATTTTTTTAGGTACATTATTATATTTTTACCAATGACTTTCAAACTTTTTTTAAGTGGATTTATAGGAACATTGAATGTAAAACTTTCAATTTATTTTTATGAGTATTCTTAAAAAATAAAAAGTCTTTTTAAAAATAATTAAACTATAATTAATTGTTGAAAGGAGGTATAAAGTGATACTAGGACCAATAGAATTTACATCAGGACCTTTAGTATCTGGACCAGATATTATATTTTTCAATATTTGGTATTTCCTATTAGTTCCACTGTAGTTACAACTTGGTTTGTTCTATTTGTTTTCTATTTATTCTTTAAATTAGGAACTAGAAATTTACAATTAATACCTGGAAAAATTTCAATCAGTTCTTGAAGGAATTTATGAATTTTTTAGATGGGAACTATTGGGCAAATATTAGGAGTTTGGAAAAAGAAATATTATACATTTTTGCAAAACTTTATTTCTTTATTTATATTTTTATCAAATATAATAACATTTTTCCCTATTCCATGGTTTAGTATAAAAATGGTGTATTTGTTATTTATCCTGCATTTAGAGCTCCAACAGCTGATTTGAAATACTACAATTGGTTTAGCTTTAATTGTAACAACATTATTTATATCAATAAATATAAAAAAATAATGGAGTATTTGGATATTTAAAAGGTTTTGCAGACCCCAACACCAGTTATGTTACCACTGAATGTTGTAGGAGAATTCGCTAAACCACTAAATATATCTATGAGATTGTTTGGAAATATGTTTGCTGGGTATGGTTATAATGGGACTTATTTATATGGCAGTACCTTATTTTGTTCCAGCAGCTCTGCATTTATACTTTGATTTATTTGCAGGATTAGTACAAAGTTTTGTTTTCGTAACTCTTTCTATGGTATATGTTCAAGGCTCAATAGGAGATGCAGAGTATACTGATTAGAGTTAAGGGTATAAAAATAATATAATAATTTAAAAATAAAAATATTAGGAGGATTTAGAATATGGATTTATTAACAGCAAAAACAATAGTTTTTAGGATGTTCAGCAGTAGGTGCAGGACTTGCTATGATAGCAGGATTAGGACCAGGAATTGGAGAAGGATATGCAGCAGGAAAAGCAGTTGAATCTGTTGCAAAGACAACCAGAAGCAAGAGGAAGTATTATATCTACAATGATATTTAGGGACAAGCAGTAGCAGAATCAACAGGTATCTACTCACTAGTTATAGCTTTTAATTTTACTTTATGCAAATCCTTTTCATAAATCAATTAGGATAATATATTTACAATTTAACCTGATGAAAGGAGGGAAGGTATTGTGCCAATAATATCTATTGATTCTACTTTTTTTCTGGCAAATTATTAACTTTTTTCTTCTTTTTATTTATTGTAAAAAAATATTTTAAAGAACCTATATCAAAGATAATAAATGAAAGAAAGCAAAAAAATAGAAGCTGAACTTGTTGAAGCAACTAAAAAAATAAAAAGAAGTCTGAACAACTTTTAAAAAGAGGCTGAGGCTCAAATTAATTCTTCAAGAAAAAGAAGCAACTGAAATAGTTAAAGCTGCTCAAAGAAAAAGCAGAAGAAGAAGCTCATAATCTTATTAAAGAAGCTAGAGAAAATAGAGAGAAATATTTTTAAAAACAACTGAATTAGAAATTACAAAAAAATTAAAAAAATGATGCTAAAGAAGAATTAGGTAGAGAAGTTAAAAATTTAGCTGCTGAACTTGCTGAAAAAAATCATAAAAGAAAAAGTTGATGATGCTCAAGAAATTTCGCTTATAGATAAATTTATAGCAGAGGTAGGCGAAGATAAATGATAAAATCACAAGTAGGAAGAAGATATTCCAAAGCAATTTTTGAAATTGCAGAAGAAAAAATCAAGTTAAAAGAAATTTATGAAATGTTAAATTCGGCTATGGTTCTTTATAGAACAGATAAAGAGTTTAAGAATTTTTATTTTAAATCCTTTTAATTGATAATGAACAAAAAAATCAGTTTTTAAATGAAATTTTTGGAAAAGATAATAGTGAAAATTTAAATATTTTATTATATATTTTAGATAAAGGAAGAATGAAATTGTATAAAATATATAGTTGCTGAATATTTAAAAATTTATTATAGAAAAGAATAGAATTTTAGATGTAAAAGCTACTTTTACAAAAGAATTAACTGATGAACAAAAAGAAAAAAACTTATTGATAAATTATCTCAAAAAAACTGGAAAAGAAATCAATCTTGAAATAAAAAAATTGATAAAGATATTCTAGGTGGAGGAATCATTAAAATAGGTGATAAAATTATTGATGGTTCTATCCGTAGAGAGTTAGATAATTGGAAAAAGTTAAGGTCTTAAATGGAGGTGTAACAATTTGAATATTAGACCAGAAGAAGTAAGTTCTATTATAAAAAGAAATAGATAATTACAAAAAAAGTTTAGAAATAAAAACTTCTGGAACAGTTCTTGAAGTAGGAGATGGTATTGCTAGAATTTTTGGATTTAAGCAATGTCATGTCTGGAGAACTTCTTGAATTTCCTCATGGAGTAATGGGAATGGCTCTGAATCTTGAAGAAGATAATGTTGGAGCTAGTTATCCTTGGTAATGCCTCTCTTATAAAAGAGGAGATGAAGTAAGAGCAACTGGTAAAGTTGTATCTGTTCCTGCTGGTGAAAAATTTACTTGGTAGAGTAATCAATGCCTTAGGAGAACCTATTGATGGTAAAGGTGAAATTCGTGCAGATAAATATATGCCTATTGAAAGAAAAAGCATCAGGTATCATAGCTAGACAACCAGTATCTGAACCTTTACAAACTGGTATTAAAATCAATAGATGGTATGGTTCCTATTGGTAGAGGACAAAGAGAACTTATTATAGAGATAGACAAACAGGTAAAGACTGCAATAGCTATTGATACTATAATCAATCAAAAAGGGACAAAGATGTTAAAATGTATCTATGTTGCAATAGGTCAAAAAGATCTACTGTTGCTCAAATATAAAAAAATTAAGTGATTTAGGTTGTATGGATTATACAATAATTGTAGCTGCAACTGCATCTGAAGCAGCTCCTTTACAATATATGGCTCCTTACTCAGGTGTAGCTATTGGAGAATATTTTATGGAAAAAGGAGAACATGTTTTAATAATCTATGATGATTTATCTAAACATGCTGTTGCTTACAGAGAAATGTCTTTATTACTTAGAAGACCACCTGGACGTGAGGCTTATCCAGGAGATGTATTCTATTTACATTCAAGATTACTAGAAAGAGCTGCTAAAACTTTCTGATGAACTAGGTGGAGGTTCTATAACTGCTCTACCAATTATTGAAACACAAGCAGGAGATGTATCTGCATATATCCCTACCAATGTTATATCAATAACTGATGGACAAATATTCTTGGAATCTCAATTATTTAACTCTGGTTTTAGACCAGCAATAAATGCTGGAATATCTGTTTCAAGAGTTGGAGGAGCTGCTCAAATCAAAAGCAATGAAACAAGTTGCATCTAAAGTTAAACTTGAACTTGCTCAATATACAGAACTTTTAACATTTGCTCAATTTGGTTCTGATCTTGATAAAGCAACAAAAGGCTCAACTTGAAAGAGGACATAGAATAATGGAAATATTGAAACAACCTCAATATCACCCATTTGCAGTTGAAAGACAAGTTGTATCTTTTTACACAGTTATAAATGGACATTTAGATGATATAGAAGTTTCAAAAGTTAGAAGATTTGAAAAAGAATTACTTGATTATTTAAAAAGCTAATACAAGTATTCTAACTGAAATAGCTGACAAAAAAAGCTTTTGGATAAAGATTTGGAAGAAAAAAATTAAAAGAAAGTATTTCAAACTTTAAAAAAAGTTTTAACTAAGGAGTAAACTATGCCTGGAATGAAAGAAATTAAGAGTAGAATAAAATCAGTTCAGTCTACTCGTCAAATTACAAATGCTATGGAAATAGTTTCTACAACTAAATTTAAAAAGATATTCAAAAATTAGTTACTGAATCAAGACCATATGAAGAAAGTATGAGAAAGATTTTTAGGAATATTGCATCAGGAGTTAAAAATGAAGGACATCCTCTTTTTGATGGAAGAAAAGAAGTGAAAAGTATAGCTATAATAGTTATAACATCTGATAGAGGACTTTGTGGAAGTTTTAACAGTTCTACTCTTAAAGAACTAGAAAAATTAGTTGAAAAATAAGAATAAAAACATTAGTATTATTCCATTTGGAAGAAAAGCTATTGATTTTTATTACAAAAAGAAACTATGATTTTTCTGAATCTTTTTCAAAAATTTCTCCTGATGAAATGAATAAGATTGCTGGGGAGATTTCAGAAGAAGTGGTTGAAAAATATAATAACCATATCTATGATGAAGTTTATGTAATCTATAATAAATTTATATCAGCTTTAAGATATGATTTAACTCGTGAAAAGAATAATTCCAATAGCAAGACCAGAAGTTGAATTAAATAGTGAATATATTTTGAACCAAATACTGAATATATATTTATCAGCACTTTTACCAAGATTTATAAACTTACAAATATATCAAGCTATTTTTAAATAATACTGCCAGTGAGCACTCAGCCAGAAAAGAACTCAATGAGTAGTGCTACTGACAATGCTGATGAAATGATAAAAACTTTGAAATATTAAATATAATAGAAATAGACAATCTGCTATCACTCAAGAAATAACTGAAATAGTAGGAGGAGCATCTGCTTTATAAAAATAGAAATTTATTCATTTTAACTTATAGTAAAAATGGTTTCATTACTAGCTACATTTCTTAACGATAAAAAAATCAAGAATTTCGCTGCAAATTCGCTCAAACTCACTTTCGTTCAAACATAGCGAAATTTGCTCAGCTCATTCTATTTGATTTTTTTCATCTAAAAATTTAGAATGTAATTCACTCATTTTTACTTGTATATCTTTTAAAGATAATATGCAAGATATTATTCTATTTTTATAAAGTCAGAAATAAAAAAAGGTAAGGAGGCAATAATAGGTGAACAAAGGAACTATAACACAAATTATAAGTGCCGTTGTAGACGTTGCTTTTTAAAGATGAGTTGCCTGCAATATATAATGCTTTAAAAAGTAAAATTAGAAGATAAAGAACTTGTTCTAGAAGTTGAACAACATCTTGGTAACAATGTTGTAAGAACTGTTGCTATGGATTCAACTGATGGATTAAAAAAAGAGGAATGGAAGTTATAGATACAGGTAAACCAATTACAGTACCAGTTGGTAAAGCTGTTCTTGGTAGAATATTAAATGTTTTTAGGAGAACCTGTTGATAATCAAGGTCCAATAAATGCTGAAACATTTTTTTACCTATTCATAGAGAAGCACCAGAATTTGATGACTTAGAAACTGAAACTGAAATATTTGAAACAGGAATAAAAGTTATAGACTTTATTAGCACCATATATTAAAAGGTGGAAAAATAGGATTATTTGGTGGAGCTGGAGTAGGAAAAAAACAGTTTTAATAATGGAACTTATTAACAACATTGCAAAAGGACATGGAGGAATTTCAGTTTTTGCAGGAGTTGGAGAAAGAACAAGAGAAGGTAGAGATTTATATGGTGAAATGACTGAATCAGGAGTTATCACAAAAACAGCTCTTGTTTATGGACAAAATGAATGAACCACCTGGAGCAAGACTTAGAGTTGCATTAACAGGGCTTACTGTTGCAGAAAAATTTTAGAGATAAAGATGGACAAGATGTTCTTCTATTTATAGATAATATATTTAGATTTACACAAGCAGGTTCAGAAGTTTCAGCTTTTACTTGGAAGAATTCCATCAGCTGTTGGATATCAACCAAACTTAGCAACTGAAATGGGTGCTTTACAAGAAAGAATAACATCTACAAAAATCTGGTTCAATTACATCAGTACAAGCTGTATATGTACCAGCAGATGACTTAACAGACCCAGCACCAGCTACAACTTTCTCTCACTTGGATGCAACAACAGTTCTTTCAAGAAATATTGCATCATTAGGAATATATCCTGCTGTTGACCCATTAGATTCAACATCTAAGGCTCTATCAGAAGATGTAGTTGGAAAAGAACATTATGAAGTAGCTAGAAAAGTGCAAGAAGTTTTACAAAGATATAAAGAACTTCAAGATATAATAGCTATCTTAGGTATGGATGAATTATCTGATGAAGATAAACTTACTGTATCAAGAGCTAGAAAAATTGAAAGATTTCTTTCTCAACCATTTTCTGTTGCTGAACAATTTACTGGAATGGAAGGTAAAATATGTTCCTGTAAAAAGAAACAATAAGAGGATTTAGAGAAATTTTAGAAGGAAAACATGATGATATTCCTGAACAAGCATTCCTATATGTTGGTACAATAGAAGAAGCAGTTGCTAAAGCAAAAAGATTTAGCAAAATAAGGAGGAATATGCCTAGTTTTTAATGTAAGTGTTGTGACTCAAGTTAAAAAAATATTAGAACAAGAAGCTGGATATTTAAGACTTAGAACCTCTGAGGAGATATAGGGAATCTTACCTAATCATGCTCCTTTTGTAGCTGAACTTTCAATGGGAAAAATGGAAATAGAAAGTCACCTAATAAAGATAAAAAGAGATATCTACTTTTTTATCAGGTGGATTTTTAGAAATTTCTAATAATCAAGCAACTATAATTGCTGATGAAATTTTTCCAATAGAAGAAATTGATATTGAAAGTGAACAAACTCTAGTTGAAAATTTAAAAAGAATTAGAAAAACTTGAAACTGATGAAGAAAAGAAAAAAACTTCAAAAAATTTAAAAAAATTTCTTTAGCAAAAATAGAGGCTAAAAAAATAATTAATAGTTAGGAGGTTTTATGAAATTTCATTTTTACATGAAAATTTTTAATGTTTTAGACTTAGAAAAAAGTATTAAAATTTTTATAATGAAGCTCTTGGGACTAAAAGTTGTAAGAGAAAAATTTGCAGAAGATGGAAGCTATAAAATAGTCTATTTAGGGTGATGGTATAACTCATTTCCAATTAGAATTAACTTGGCTTGCTGATAGAACAGAAAAAAATATGATTTAGGGTGATGAAGAATTCCATTTAGCTTTTGAAGTTGATAACTATGATGAAGCTTTTTAAAAAGCATACAGAAATGGGTTGTGTTGTTTTTTTGTAAATGAAAAATGGGAATATATTTTATAACAGACCCTGATGGATACTGGTTAGAAATCTTACCACCTAAAAAAATAAAATACATGGGGGCTATTATTTAAGATAGCCTCATTTTTTTAATATTGACAAAATTTATAAAAAAATGCTAAAATTATGTTGGATTAAACCATCAAGAGAGATTGAGGGACAGGCCCGTTGAGATCTCAGCAACCTACATAGAATGTGTGGTGCTAATTCCTGATAGATGGAAAAGATTATAATACATCTCTCTATCTGGAATTGGATAGAGTTTTTATTTTTAACATTTTTATTTATTTTTTAAGGAGGAAAAATGAAAAAGTTTACATACTTTACTTCTGAATTTGTTTCACCAGGACATCCAGATAAAGTTTCAGATCAAATATCAGATGCAGTATTAGATGCATGTTTAAAAGATGATCCTAATTCAAGAGTTGCTTGTGAGGGTTTTTGTACTACTGGATTAGTTGTTGTTGGAGGAGAAATAACAACATCAACATATATTGATGTGCAAGATATAGTTAGAAAAAAATTGATGAGATTGGTTATAGACCAGGAATGGGATTTGATTCTAACTGTGGTACTTTTAAGTTGTATCCATGCACAATCACCTGATATCGCTATGGGAGTAGATATTGGTGGAGCAGGGAGATCAAGGTATAATGTTTGGTGGAGCTCGTTAGAGAAACAGAAGAACTTATGCCATTAGCACTTGTATTATCAAGAGAAATATTAGTAAAACTTACTAATATGATGAAAAATAATGAAATTAAATGGGCAAGACCAGATCAAAAAGTCACAAGTTACTTTAGCTTATGATGAAAAATGGAAAAAGTTGACCATGTTGATTCTATTGTTGTATCAGTACAACATGATGAAGATGTTACACATGATGAAATTGAAAGAACAGTTATAGAAAAAGTTGTAAAACCTGTTTTAGAAAAAAATATAATTTAAGTTCTGATAATATAAAATACTATATTAATCCTACTGGAAGATTTGTAATTGGAGGACCTCATGGAGATACAGGACTTACTGGTAGAAAAATTATAGTTGATACTTATGGTGGATATTTTTAGACATGGTGGAGGAGCTTTCTCGGTAAAGACCCTTCAAAAGTTGATAGATCAGCTGCTTATGCTGCTAGATGGGTAGCTAAAAATATTGTTGCACAGAACTTGCAGATAAATGTGAAATTCAATTATCTTATGCAATAGGTGTTCCTAAACCTGTTTCAATTAAAGGTAGATACTTTTGGAACTTCAAAAGTTGATGAAGATAAAATTTCAGAAGTCTGTATCAAAAGTATTTGATTTATCACCAAGAGGAATTGAAAAAGCTCTTGAATTGAGAGAAGGAAAATTTCAAATATCAAGATTTAGCAGCATTTGGGCATATTGGAAGAACTGATATTGATACTCCTTGGGAAAGATTAAATAAAGTTGATGAACTAAAAAAAGCTATTAACTAATAAAAATAAAAAGGGGGCATTGCAAATTGTAACAAGCCCTTTTTATAAATTCCTATTGTTTTTCTTCATTAACATTTTTCTTCAGTTATAGCAACTTCAACTTTCTTATAATCTTCAATATTAAAATTTTCTACAATAATAGAATTTAAAAGTTCTCCATTGACATTACCATTTATTATGATTTTATGCCCTACAAATAATTTTTTATCATCAAAAGTTGCAATAAACTTTCCATCATGATTAATCTTTAGTGAAAGAAGTTCAATTTTTAGCAATAAAATACCATTTCCAAATCTTTTATAAATTTAAACATTCCTTTTTAAAATTTTTTTCTCAATTCATTAGCTAAATCAACTAAATTTTTCAAAGCAGCATAAAAGTTTTTAATTTTTTTATCCCATTCTTTTTTTGTTAATGACTAATTTTTTTCAAGAGTATTAAAAATATGCTCCTATTTTTTTCTAATACCTTAATACGAGTATTTTTCTCCAATATTTAAAGATACTTCTATTGGCTTTTTAGAATTTAACCATTCAATTTTAGAGAAGAATTCTTTTTAAATTTTTATCTAAAAGTAAATTTTTCCTAAAGTCTGGTTCTTCTATTACAATAGCGACCTTTTTGTTCACACTCGTTTAAAGTTTCCTTTAATACTTCATTTTCAATATCTCTTTCCAAAACATCTATAAGTAAAAAAGTATTAGTATCTATTTCTTTTAACTTTTAAATGATATATATGATATTTTTTTCTATATTATAAATAAAATTTTTCTTGCTTTCCTCTATTGTAACTGACCATTCAATTTTAGCCTTAGATTTAATTAATTCATTAGTGGTACAATCAATATATGCAATAAGCTCTGCATTTGCAACTAATAAATCTCTATTTTCAGAAGTTATTTTTGAAGCAAAAGTTCCCTTTAAATTTATAAGGGCTATTATTTCTTTTTTCCTTTTTATTTACTATATCATTTTTGATTTAATGGAAATTCTTGTTCTGACATTTTTTTATAACTCCTTTAACATTCTTTTTGATTATATATTATATCATAAAAAGGAGCATATTTTCATAAGTTTTTTAAATAAAAATCCCACAGAAATTTTCTGTGGGAAAATATTGTATATACTTTTGTAATTAACGTTTTTGAGAATTGTGGACTTCTTCTTGCTTTTTCTTTCTTACCATATTTCTTTCTTTCAACCATTCTTGAATCTCTTGTTAAGAATCCAGCTTCTCTTAAAGCTTCTTTTTAAACTTTCATCAGCAAGTAATAATGCTCTTGCAACACCATGTCTGATTGCACCAGCTTGTCCAGAGTTTCCTCCACCAACTACATTTACTTTAACTGCAAATTTATCTAAAGTTTCTGTTAAAGCTAAAGGTTGTTCAACTATTTCTAGAAAGGATAGCTCTTCCTCCAAAATATTCATTCATTGCTTTACCGTTTATTTCTACCCTTGTCCACCAGGAATTAATCTTACTCTAGCTACTGAAGTTTTTTTCTTCTACCAGTTCCTAAATATTGAGTTATTTTTTTCTGCCACTGTTATACCCCCTTATTATAATTCTACCTTATTTGGTTTTTGTGCAACATGAGAATGTTCTGCTCCTGCAAACACTCTAAGTCTTGTTAGTTGTTGTCTTCCTAACTTATTTTTTTGGAAGCATTCTTTTAACAGCCTAGCATTAATAATTCTTCTGGTTTTCTTTTGCTAAGATTTCTCCTAGTTTTTCTTGCTCTTATTCCTCCAGGAAATCCTGAGTGATTGTAGTAAACTTTATCAGTTAATCCAGTTACAACTATTTTTTTCAACATTTGTAACTACTACATAATCTCCACCATCAATATGTGGTGTGAATGTAAGTTTTTCTTTACCCATTAATTTTTTTAGCAATTTCTACTGCTAATCTTCCTAAAACTTGTCCTTCAAAGCATCATAGTGGTGCCATTCTCTGACAACATCTTCTTTTCTTTTGCATAAAAGTATATTTTTTTCACTTTTTAAATCCTCCTAATATGGTTATATTTTAAATATAACGCAACGGTCCTTTGTGGAAAGGTTAAATTATACCTTATAATTATATTCTTTTTTAGATAATGTCAATAAATAAAATTTATGTTATTAAATTTTTATTATTGACAAAAATATAAAAAGTGATAATATTTTTCATCATAAAAACTGAATAAAATAATCGGATGAAGATATGAGGAGAGATTTCATTTATCAATGAAACACCGAAGAAGTAAATCTTTCAGGTAAAAAGGACTCATATTGGACTGAACCTCTGGAGAGCTTATCTAAGAGATAACACCGAAGGAGCAAAGCTAATTTTTAGCCTAAACTCTCAGGTAAAAGGACGGAGGAATTGTGCAATTTATATTTTATAATATATTTTTAAAGTATATTTCTATTTGTATAATTCTTTTTAATTTCAGAGGTCTTTATTAAGACCTTTTTATTCAGTAAAATTTGAAATAGAAAAGGAGAGTGTTATCATGTTATCTTTTATTGCTAGTATTAACGAACTTTTTGGGGAGCTATTTTAATTTTACTTTTAGTTGGAACTGGAATTTTTTATACTGTAAAATTGAGATTTGTTCAAGTAAGAAAAATTTAAAAAAAGGTGTGTCTCAATTAACAGGAGATTTTTGATATAAATGGTAAAGAGGTCGATCACAATGGTATGTCATCTTTCCAAGCTCTTGCAACCGCTATCATGCACAAGTTGGAACTAGGAAATCTTGCTGGAGCTGCAACTGCTATTGTATCAGGAGGACCTGGAGCTATATTTTTGGATGTGGGTAAGTGCTTTTTGGAATGGCATACTATCTATGCAGAAGCTATTTTTAAGTCAATTATTTCAAAAGAAAAGTTGAAGGAGAAGTCACAGGTGGACCTGCTATACTATATAGAAGAGCTTTTTCAATAAAAAGCTTTTTATCTAAAAATTCTAGCTATTTTCTTTGCACTATCTTGTATATTAGCACTAGGTTTTTATGGGAAATGGTGTACAAGCTAACTCAATAGGAGAGGCTATGAAAGAAATGCTTTTTAATATTTCTCCCTATATAACTGGTGCAGTTGTTGCCTTTATTAGGGTGGATTTGTATTTTTTTGGTGGTGTAAAAAGAATAGCATCTTTTACAGAAAAAGTTGTTCCTTTAATGGCAGGACTATATATATTAATTTGTTTAATAATAATTGTAATAAACTACTCTAATGTTATTAAAAGCTTTTGAAGCAATATTTGTAAATGCTTTTTTCTATGAAATCAATTCTTGGAGGTTTCTTAGGAATGGGTGTAAAAAGCTATTAGATATGGAGTAGCAAGAGGATTATTTTCAAATGAAGCTGGTATGGGTTCTACACCTCATGCACATGCTATTGCAAAAGTTAAAAATCCAGTTGAACAAGGAAATGTTGCATTAATTACAGTTTTTATAGACACTTTTATAGTATTAACTTTAACAGCTCTTGTTATACTTACTTCTAATATAGGAGATGGAACTTTAACTGGTATCACATTGACACAAAAAGCTTTTTGAGGCTGCTTTAGGATATTCAGGAACAATTTTTTATTGCTGTTGCATTATTCTTCTTTGCATTTTTCAACAATTATTGGTTGGTATTTTTGGAGAAGCAAATATAAAATATTTATTTGGAAAAGCAATAAATATTTATAGAGTTTTTAGTTATGTTAGCAATTTTTCATAGGTGCTACACAAAAGGTTGAACTTGTATGGGAACTTGCAGATTTATTTAATGGACTTATGGTTATTCCAAATTTAATTGCTTTTAATTGTTCTATATAAATTAGTTATCAATACTTCAAATGAATATGATAAATTACATAACTTTATAAATCATATAGTAATATTTTTCTTGACAAGTTCTAAAAAAATACTATATACTAGTACAGTATTAAATTTTAAAAAAATAATGTAAAGTAGAAGCAAGCCTGTTTCTCACCTCATGGACTTATAAGTTTTCAGCAGGTTAATGATAGTATATAATTTAATAAATTAAGTTTTTAATTTATTTATAATATTAGTATTTTAGAACAGGCTTTTTGCCTGTTTTATTTTTCAATGGAGGTGTAGTGTTATTTCTGACAAAAACAAGAATAAACGAAAAGATTAGAGGGAAAGAATTCAGAATTATTTCTTTTTGATGGTGAACAATTAGGTATTATGACAGCAGAACAAGCTTTTAAATTTAGCTACTTCACAAGGCTATGATTTAGTGGAGATTGCTCCAAGTGCAACCCCACCTGTTTGCAAAAATAATGGATTATAGCAAATATAAATATGAACAAACTAGAAAAGCTAAAAGAAGCTAAGAAAAATCAAAAAGCAAGTTGTTATAAAAGAAATTAAAGTGACTGCAAGAATTGACAGCCATGATTTAGAAACTAAACTTAATCAAGTTACTAAATTTTTAGAAAAAGAAAATAAAGTAAAAAGTAACTTTTAGTGTTATTTGGTAGAGAAAAAGATGCATGCTAATCTAGGAGTTACAACACTAGATGAGATAGCTGATAAAATTTGCTGAAATTGCTGAGGTAGAGAAAAAAATATGCTGATAAACAAAAAAACATTTAATCTTATCACCTAAAAAATAAAGTAATAACTTTAAATTTACATATTTTTATTAAGAAATTAAGAATTAGTTATCTATTTAAAATAATAAGGAGGAATAGAATATGCCAAAGATGAAAACTCATAGAGGAGCTAAAAAGAATTAAAGTAACTGGAACTGGGAAATTTGTTATTAAACATTCTGGTAAAAAGCCATATCTTAACTAAAAAGACAGAAAAAGAAAGAACCACTTAAAGAAAGATGCTGTGGTTACTGAAACTTATAAGAGACATATGCAAGGATTACTACCATATGGAGAAGGAAGATAATTAATCTAATTTAGGAGGATAGAAATGAGAGTAAAAACTGGAATTATAAGAAGAAAAAGACATAAAAAGAGTATTAAAAAGCTGCTAAAAGGTTTTAGAGGTGCATCAGGAGACGCTTTTTAAACAAGCTAAACAAGCTACTAGAAGAGCAATGGCTTATGCAACAAGAGATAGAAAAAGTTAATAAAAGAAGAATGAGACAATTATGGATTACAAGAATAAACTCTGCTGCAAGAATGAATGGAGTTTCTTATTCTGTATTAATGAATGGTCTTAAAAAGCTGGAATCTTACTTGATAGAAAAGTTCTTGCTGATATAGCTTTAAACAATGCTGCTGAATTTTACAAAGTTTAGTAGAAAGCTGCTAAATCTGCTCTATAAAATTTTTCTTGACAAAAGTATTATAAATATGTTATCATAGTCAATGCGTGGAAGGCTATCCTAATTGGTAAGGAACCGGTCTTGAAAAACCGGCGTCGTAAGACTTTAGAGTTCGAGTCTCTAGCCTTCCGCCATTAACAAAATATATTTGGTAAGTTTGGTGAGATGGCAGAGTGGTCTAATGCACTGACCTGCTAAGTCAGAGTACCGTCTCGGTACCGAGGGTTCAAATCTCTCTCTCACCGCCATAATATATAAATTTAAGTTGTCTTATTATAAGGTAACTTTTTATTTATAAATATCTACATTATTTTTTTAGGAGGAATATTATGGGGTGGTTTTAGAAATCTTGTAACTTTTGGTGCTAGTGGGAGAATTGAGTTGATGAGTATGATGACTATATCTATGAGTATAACCATTTATACTCTAAAATGGAGAAGAAAAAGAAGAACTTAATTCTACTTTAGAACTTTTTAGTAAAGAAAAAGGTAGAGTCTATAAATGCTCTTAAAAATTAAGAAAATATCTGAAAATTTGAAAGGAAAAAGATAGAAATCCTATTCAAGAAGAAATAAGTGATAGTGAAACAAGACAAAAATTTTTATGATGTTGATGAAACTATTTCGATGACGAATATTAGCTATAAATACTGGAAAAGAAATTTCGGCAGGAATAGGAACTGCTTGTTGGAACATGAGCTAATTTCAACATATGGAGCTGCTTCAACTGGAACTGCTATTGCCTCTTTAAAGTGGGCAGCTGACTACAAAATGTCTACTTTAGCTTGGTTAGGTGGTGGTTCTTTTATGCTGTGGTGGTGGAGGTATATTGCTCGGAAGTCTTTAGTTCTTGGTGGAATAGTTGCTATTCCTACTTTAATCAGCAACAGGAATTTTTCTCATTTAAAAAGCCAATATAAAGAAATTGAAGATTTATGAAATTAGAGAGCTTCTTATAAAATTAAAGACAATATCCTGGAATGGAGTTTGCAAGTAAAGAGAGCTCTTGAAATAATGGATAGTTTAGAAAAAGCTAAAGAAGTTTTTGAAATAGAATTAAAAATCATATAGAATTATTTATCCAATACCTTTTTCTCTGCTTTATTTAAATCAATAGAAAAATATTTTTAGAAAATCTTATTTTTTCTGAAAAGATTTAAATGAAATTAAGCATATGGGAAATAGCTATAAGTTTTCTAAGATTATTGATGACCAAAAGTATTTTTAGGAGGAAAATGTTAAAAAGATTAATTTCTTTTGCCAAACAGAATAAAGCATTAAAATATAGTTGCAAATACAACAGATCCAACTAGTTTTTAAAACTTTGATGGAAGTATACAAAGAGGGAGACTGATTTAGAAATAGAAACAACTTCGTATGAAAAAGAAATCTTACTTGTCTGAAATGGAAAGCATGACTTATACAATAAAATTTTTACTGAAATTTTTGTAGAAAGAAGAATGGCTATTCAAAAATATTTTGAAATTATAGATAAAAGGACTTGCAGAAAATAATAGAGAACTAATCAGTATGGGTTTATCTGTTTTGAGTCAAGTGGTTATGACAAGTCCATTTTTCTGATATAAATTCTCTTTCTAAAAATTAGAGTAATGAAATAATTGAAAATATAATATAGTGAACTACTCCCACTTGTAGAAGTGGGAGCTTCTTAGGAAGTATGTACTTTTTATTAGCCACATATATTTACCAAGCTCTTTGGATAGTCCCTACCCTGATTATATTTTTCTAACTTACTTTTCTTCTTTTTAATATTTCTAAACCTTTTCTTAATATATTTATACTTGCATTATAATCTCTATCTATTTCTAGTCCACAACATTCACAATAATATATTCTTATTGATAAAAATTTTTGAACTATTTTTATTTTAATAAATTATCTTTTTATACTTGTAATATTATTAAGTCTGCATTTTTAAATTTTTAAATGTTCATCATATAAAAATTGAATTTTTCCATAATTTCTATAGCTTCTTTAGACCATATAATATTTTTATCTTTTAAAAAGAATTGTATTATCTGAAAATAAGAAAATATTTTTTATATTTTATGGAGTTATCATAGAGATATACTTTGTCAAATTTTGATATTATTTTCTTTAAAATTTTTAGAGATTCATAATGCCTTTTCTCAATCACATCATTTTTCTATATTATGTCCCCCTTTTTCTACTCTATTTTTACTCTTTCTTTTTGCTATATCGGAGCTATTAAGACCCACATAAAATAATTGTAATTCATAACCTTGCTCTTTTGCTTTATCTATATTTTTAAAATAGTTTTTCCAGTTAAAGTGGTCTCCTCATTAAATGATTTTCCATATTGAAAACAATCATTTCTTAGATTTATTGCAATTTTCAGTTTGCTTTTATCTGGTCTGAATCATTCTTCCAATTTCCTATTTTTCTAACAATTTCATCAGTATTAATTCTTACAGTATCTTTTTATATTAATATCTAAACTTTCAGTATTATATAAAGTTGACTTTACCCCCATTAACACCGGCAAAAGATAAAATATTTTGGAGGAAGAGCTATCCTTTCTAAAATAGTTGAACAACTAGCTTTAACAGAAACTTTAGATAAATTTGTAACGATAAATGTAGTTAGTGGAAACTCTGGACAAGCTGGTACAATCAGACATGGTGTTGCAAACATTGTACTTGCTGGTAGAAAGTTTAAAAGAAGCTTTAAGAAGCTGGATTCTTAACAAGATTCAGAATGGTTGAAAGAAAATATGGTAAGAAAAAAAGCAAGAAGTCTCAATTCTCAAAACATTAATTACAAAAGTATACAATATTTTCCCACAGAAAATTGTAGGATTTTTATTAAAACTTATAAAAATATGATACTTATGATATAATATATAATGCAGAGAATGTTAAAGGAGTTATAAATATGTCAAGAACAAAATTTCGATTGATTCAAGAAAATCAATGATAGCAGATAAAATTAAGAGGGAAAGAGATAATAGCCCTTACTGCATTTCAAAGGAACTTTTGCTTGAAAATAACTTCTGAAAATGAGAGTTTGTTAGTTGCAAATGCCGACTTATTGCATATATTGATTGTACCACTATTGAATTACATTATACTAAGGCTAAAAATAGAGTGAGTCGAGTTACAGTAGAGGATAGCAAGACTTTTATTTATAATATGAAAAATATCATATTTTATCATTTAAAAGTTAAAGAAATGAGCTAGTACTTGCTTATCGATGTTTTGGAAGAGAGATAATGATAAGTATTAAAAGGAAACTTTAAACGAGTGTGAACAAAGGCTGCTATTGTAATAGAGAAAGACCAGACTTAGGAAAATTTACTCGATATTTAAAAGAATTCTGCTCTAAATTGAATGGTTAAATTCTAAAAGAGCCAATAAGATGTTTTCTTTAAATATTGGAGAAAATACTCGTATTAAAGCATTAGAGTAGGGCGTATTTTAATACTCTTGAGAGGTGTGCATGTAACAAAAGAGTGGGATAAAGAAATTAAAAGTCTATGCTGACTGAAAATCTAGTTGATTTGGCTAATGAATTAAGAAAAATTTAAAGGAATATTTAAATTTATAAAATATAAATGGCATTTATTACTTAAAAATTGAACTTCTTTAACTAAAAATTAATCATAATGGAAAGTATTGCAACTTTTTGATGATAAAAAAATTATTTGTAGGACATAAAATCATAATAAATATTAATGCAGCCAGAACTTTTAAATTCTATTATTATGAAAATTTTAATATTGAAGATTATAAAAAAGTTGAAGTTGCTATAACTGAAGAAATATTATGAAGAAAAACAATAAGGAATTTATAAAAAGGGCTTATTACAATTTGCAACAGCCCTTTTATTTTATTAGTTAATAGCTTTTTAGTTCATCAACTGTTTAATCTTTTAAAGAATTATCCATCAGTTCTGTAATATGCCCAAATGCTGCTAAATCTGATATTTGAAAATTTCCTTCTCTCAGTTCAAGAGCTTTTCATTCCTCTTGTCCGATAATACTTTGATACAGCTTCTGAAATTTATCTTCATCAACTTTTGAAGTTCAAAAAGTATCTACCTTAATTGAAACAGTTTACGAGACACCTATTGCACAAGATAATTGGATTTCACATTTATCTGCAAGTTCTGCTGCAACAATATTTTTAGCTACCCATCTAGCAGCATGACTGATCCTCAACACCGAGGTCTTTACCAGAGAAAGCTCCTCCCATGTTAAAATATCCACCATAAGTGTCAACTATAATTTTCTACCAGTAAGTCCTGTATCTCCATGGGAGTCCTCAATTACAAATCTTCCAGTAGGATTAATATAGTATTTTATATTATCAGAACTTAAATTATATTTTTTTTCTAAAACAGGTTTACAACTTTTCTATAACTGTCTTTCAATTTCATCATGTAACATCTTCATCATGTTGTACTGATACAGCAATAGAATCAACATAGTCAACTGCATTTTCATCGCAAGCTAAAGTAACGCGACACAGTCTGCGTCTTGCCATTAATTTCATTATTTTTCATCATAATGAAAGTTTTACCTAATATTTCTCTTGATAATACAAGTGCTAATAACAGTTCTTCTGTTTCTCCTAACAGCTCCACCAAACATTATACCTTGATCCTGCTCCACCAATATCTATCCCATAAACGTGTCAGGTGATTGTGAATACAACTTAAATACCACAGTTAGAATGGAAATCCCATTCCAGGTCTATAACCAATCTCATCAATTTTTTCTTCTATCTTGCACATCAATATATGTGTTGATGTTGTTATTTCTCCTCAACAACAACTAATCCAGTAGTACAAAACCTCACAAACAACTCTTGAATTAGGATCATCTTTTAAACAGCCATCTAATACTGCATCTGATATTTGATCTGAGCTTTATCTAGATGTCCTGGTGAAATCGTTGAAGTAAAGTATGTAAACTTTTTCCATTTTCCTCCCTTAAAAATAAATAAATGTTAAAATAAAAAACTCTATCAATTCCAGATGAGAGATGTGTATAATCTTTTCCATCTATCAAGGAATTAACACCACACATTCTATATGGGTTGGGATCTCAACAGACTATCCCTCAATCTCTTGATGGTTTAATCCAGCATAATTTTAGCATTTTTATAAATTTGTCAATATTTAAAAATAGGGCTGTAAATAATAGCCCCATGTATTTTATTTTTTAGGTGGTAAGATTTCTAACCAGTATCCATCAGGGTCTGTTATAAATACATTACATTTTCATTTACAAAAACAACAACCCATTTCTGCTTTTAAAAAGCCTCGTCATAATTATCAACTTCAAAAGCTAAATGAATTCCTCATCACTAAATCATATTTTCTGTTCTATCAACCAAGCAAGATTAATTCTAATTGGAAATGAGTTATACCATCACCTAAATAGACTATTTTATAGCTTCCATCTTCATAAATTTTTCTTACAACTTTTTAGCCCAAGGCTTCATTATAAAATTTAATACTTTTCTAAGTCTAAAACATTAAAAATTTTCATGTAAAAAATGAAATTTATAAAACCTCCTAACAATTAGCAATGCGTAA
>BNJS01003749.1_pt1 | contig 108379 bp, 140 predicted proteins | sample 8540461 | NCBI WGS metagenome assembly BNJS01 (sample SAMD00202454, study PRJDB9452) | human saliva metagenome | isolation source: human saliva | place: Japan
AAATATGTATTTGTCCCAGATACGCGAAAGCGAGCTGGCAGCCGGAGCCCGTCCGGGCGGTAGGCGGTGCGAAAGTGGTCAGAAGGTAGCCGTCGGGCGTAGCGGGCAGCCCGTCCCGAGTTCATGCCGCGAGCGCGAACCGCCGGCGAAACGTTGCCCGAGTGCCGCGAGGTGACATGACGCCGGCGGGATCGCGCCTGGACGCGCAGCGGCGCCGGCCGGGTGAGGATCACCTCGCCGCGGCTCACCGCACGGTGACCTCCAGCCGAGACCGAGGCGGCGGCCCGGCTCGCAGTGACTCGCGAGCGACATGAGCCCCGCCAGCTGGCGCCCGGCGCCTGGAAACCATTGCGTGCCCGGGCTCAAGCCGCTTTATCAACGTCGCGGTGCCGGTTGGCGGTGTGCACCGAGCGGAATATTTGCTGCCACTGCCAGAGCCGAGGGCATGACGAGTGCCTGCCGGCGCACGGTGATCGGGCCCCGCCGCCACCGCGGGCTCCTCGTTCGACGCATCAGCGAGGGCCAACGATCTTCGATCACTACGCCCGACTCAGTGCCCCGGCCCGACGACGTCGCCCCGCCCATCTGGCCGACTGCGCGCCCTGGCGACGTCGGCCTCGGTTGCCTCGCGCCAACAGGAGGGCGCGCCGCGAGCAGCGGCCGTCAACACGCCGCCCGGGGCGTGAGTGTTTCAGCCGGTCGGCTGGGCACCTCTGCCCCAGGAGCACGCGTCGTAGCGCCGGTCGACGGACCGGGCCGTGAGCCGCGCAGCCATCGGGCGGGCGACCAGCCTGTTCCACCTGTACGCGCCCTGGCTCGGGGCGGGCTCGACCATATCGATGATTCCGGCAGCAGCCGAAGCCACGGCTCAGCCACTGTGCCGACCCGCCCAAGCCCGGCCGAGGCGGAGCCACAGCCGCCGTGGTGCCGCGGTTACCGTGTCACGGGCGTGACGGTAGTCCCCGCCTCGCGGTCGACCTCGGCGCCTCGGCGAGGCCGCGAGGGAGGAAGCCGCGATTGGTGGAGTGAATGTCGCCGCGAGGGTGACCGTGCTGCCGAGTTCAGAGCCGGGGCCGGCCGATCCGGACGGCAGGGCACCGAGGCGCTGGCGTGAAAGGATATCGTCCCCCGTGCTTCGAGGCGCTGGCTCGCGCGACGTTGTCGCGTCGGCCAGGTCGATGCCGCGCTTGCTTCGCAACGTCCAGCCAGCTCAGCTGGAAGCGTGCGTCCGCTTGGCGGTGCCGGTCACCGCACCAGACGCGATGCACCATGGCAGCTGGTATCTTCAGTATCCAGTGCAGATGCCCGCGTCAAGTTCATGATGCGCGGTTGACCGATGAACGTCGAGCCATCCGCGCTGGTACGCAGCAGTACATTACGTCGCCTTCGACGGTTTACCACCCGCCGGACTGGGTTCACGCCGTTAAGCGTTGTCGACTGACCGAGCGAAGGGGATGCCGCAAGTCTCGACGTCGTCGGTCGCCTGCGTGTTCAAATTACGCCGTCGTCGTCGCGGTGGGATGGCGGTGCTGTGTGCTTGCAGGCTGGGATCGCCCGAACACGGTCACGGAGTTTCGTCGCTCACGCATCCGCGCCGCCGCCGCGTCGTTCAGTCCCCGTTCATCGGCGCGTCACCGGTACTCTTCGTCCCGAAGACCGCGAAAAGTCAACGTCGCGCCTTCACCGGCGCGCTCAACATGGCGGGTTGCAGCCCACGAACACTTTCGCCAGCCACCACGGAGACCGGCGTCGAGTCGAAAGAAGAGGGTTCCTCAGAGCAAATGCCCTCAATGAGACAAAGTTCCCCGCGGCCGATGGTTCTTTCGTCTTTTCCGAGTGGTGGTGTTACGAATGGAACATAGGTACCAGCAAAGCGAGTCGTTTAGCTGGCAGTCATTCCGGGATGAGAATGATGCTCAGTGATGCCCGGCCGTCATCATCTCATGGTCGCCCATATTGCTGGTCGCTCGCAGAGCCGATCAGCCTCGGCGCGGCTGGCGTCGGCCCCGTTATCGTCCGACACGCGGTTCCCGCAAGCCATCAGCGACCATTACCGAGGTCTTTGTCACGAGGCCATCCTTTCTGGCTTCCGCCGATGATCAGCAGCTGGTGGCCTGCTCACCGGCATGCGCCGCAGCGGCCATCGAGATGATCCGGTAAGCAGCATAAGCGAACAGAGCGACGTCCCCCGTTCTTCAGACCGCTCGGCTTCAGCACTTCCGCCGCGTCTCACCAACACGCCCGCCGCCGTAGCGGGCTTGCCGAGCGCGATCGATTATACGGTGAGTTCTGGCTGGTGCGTGCCGAGTCACGACGAGTCACCGAGATCGCCGTCAGCTCGAGTGGCGTCATTTGTGCGATGACATCTGGTTGCCGGAGTCGAAACCTGAGAACACGCATGCCGTCATCGACCGCCTGCGCCTGACGTTACGCGCTGTCGCCGGCTTTCCGACCAACCAGCCAGCTCAGCCGGCTGGTCGCCGATGCGCGTGGCCGAGTGTCCGCCAGAGCCACGCCGTAGGCGCGCATCGCCGCCGAGTGGCGGTGTCGCCCGCCCAGGCGTCGTCAAACAGGGGAAGTGTCTTCGCCAGGCTGCTGAGGCCGAGGTGACCAAGTCAAACAGCTCCCCAGGGCGTGGTTTCGTCGTATTCGGTGCTGCAATTCAAACCAGGTGTTGCGCAGGCGCAGATGCGCCCCGTCAGTCGTGCTGCAGACGATGTTGGGCAGATGGGCGCCGGAGCCGGGCAGCCGGCCTGTGTGATTGATTAGTGGCGGACGTGCCGTTACGTGGAAGCGTGAGCGTCCGCCGTTGCTTGCGCCATCACCAGTTAGCCGCACCCCCGTGGTGCCGGAGGCTGCCCTGCAGGGGCCGCGCGCGCCGACCTGCCTGCGGGCGTGGCGCCGAGCAGCCCCGCCGCCCGCCGACTGCGGCATCGGCGGCGGGCTGGCCCAGGCCCTGGCTCCGGGGTGCGCGAACACCGGCACGCCAGCAGAAGACTCGACAGAAAGTCATCTGGCAGGAGGCGCGGCGCGAGAAGTCGACGGGAGTCTGGGAAGCGGGGTCTGACGGTGCCGGCGGATGCGGAAGACGGTCGCCAATGCGCGCGGATGACGTTTGTCATCGTCGGGAGCGCAGCTGGCAGGATGGCTCGTCGTCGGCAACGAACATGGTGGTGGTAGATGTCGAGTGCCCGACGACAAATGTCGCATCCCGGTCGGCGGTAATCGCGTCTTCTTTCACGACTGTTCGTCCTGTACCGCCGTCACCTGTGGAAACGATCGGCGGCGAATTACTGGAGACCGTTCGGCCGCAGGTCCTCGCCTTCACCTCACGATGATGGCGTTGGCGATCTGCCCAGGATGTCGTTGCCTGCAAGCCGCATCTGAACCATCCCGTGCCATTGCCTCGCCGTTCAGCCAGGTGGCGCGCGACCGTCGCGTCGAGCAGGCCCCCGCGCGAAGCCGGGTTACGGGCCGATCACTGCAGCATGCGGGCTGCCCCGCCGATGCCCGCTGAGACCAGTTGCCATCGCCCTTCCTCAGCTGCCCGCCCACAGCGGCATCATCTGCGAACCTGACGGTCGCCTGCCTTCCGCGAGTGCAGTCAGCGACGAGCTTCCGGCCGTCGAGCACGGTCGCCGCTCAGTCTGGGAGTCATTGCGCCCGTTACCGTGTTGGTCGGGGTCATCACGGTAAGCGTCTTCCATTATGCCGAGCCTGAGCTGACGATTTGTTATGACGTTGAGTTATCGGTTGCCGCTCGTTTCCAGCCGATCCTGGTACCGTCGCGCCTTCCAAAGCCGACGATGGGTGCTGGTCTCGCCTGGCGCAGTCGGTCGCCGAGTAGCGTTACCGTCGTTCGGTCAGCCGTCCTTCCGGTGCTCATGCAGGAGAGTTGTGAAGCCTATTTTATTGCCACCACGGCCTGGCGCTCATCATAACCCGTTCTTCCCACTGCGCTGTTCGATGGGTCTCGGGCCATAGTACATGCCGTCCGTCGCCGTATTTTCGGTGGCGTCGTCGCTGTCGCGCCATTGCCGTGTGAGATCGCCGCCGCCCGGCCCACGCCGGTCGCCCCCTGGTGAGAGTCGAGAATTCAGGAGTATGTCTCGATCGACGCCGAGCATCTTCGCCGTCACCAGCATGAGTGAATGCGCGACGTTCTCCGAGGCGCAGGTCGAACGTCTGGCCAACGAGGCCGAGGTGCGCGAGTTGAGCGGGTCGACACTGCCGCGGCGGCAACGTCCAGGAGCGTGAGGTCTCGGGAAGCCCCAGGGGCGGTTGCCGCCGAGCGCGTGAGTGCTCGACGAGGCGGTCGAGGTCAGCGAGACGGACAGCGGTGCCCGCATCGTCCGGTAGCCCACCCGACGCAGCGGCGGCGTGCGCCGACCGGGGTCGATGAAAGCTTGCCCAGACCAGTCACAACAGAGTGCGGTGATCTGCAAACGACAGCATCACGCCCGTCAGACGATCGAGGAATGAAGACAGATTGTACCAGAACCCAGAATTGAGAAAGAGGGCAGTGTACGTCGCCAGCGAGGAGTACGGCGACAGCGGCAGCAGTCAATCATACTCGCTCGCCTTCGATCACGGCCGCTACTCGCTTACAATCCTCGACGAACTGCCGTCCAGGGGAAACATGGCGCCGGGAAAATCGAAGCTGGGAGTTGCCCGAAAGCGATGCTCCGGCATGAGGAGACGGTGCTGGAACATCGGTTCAACGTCGGTGCGGAGTCTGCCGAGTAACGACGAGCGCCGTCACTTTACCGGCGCCGATCCGCTGTGCCCTGAATATCGACGGCGAAAGAACAGCACAGTGACTGGTGGCAGCCCGCGCCGACCATGAGTTGGATGCGGCGCCAGCGAGCCGTTCCAGCGGCCAGCAGCATCGTGCCGCCAGGCGGGCATGGAGTAGACCCGCGCGCCCAGCCGACAAGTCACGAGGCCACTTCGCTCGTGGAAGCGCGAATAATATCTGTCGGCGTCGTGAAGAGTCCGTTTGTCGCAAGGTCAAACAACGGCACCGATGTTCGGTGCTCGGGTTATTCGTCGTCGGGCTACGAATACTGAAAATGCTCAGGCGACGTCAAATGCCGGTATTCAACAAATGCTGCGATTCCGAAAGCGTCCCACTGCGCGCGTTACGCGCAAAGTTGAGCACCATTGGACACCCGCATCGAGCTCGTCAGCCGAGCAAGCTGTGCTTCCCGTAGCTGCGCTGCAGCGCGCTCGCGGTGCAGTAGCCTCCGCGTGTCACCAGCGCCGGGTCGATGAAGCCGTCAGACGCCGCCTGCTCGCCCGCTCAGCTGGGCGTTCCTCAGCGTCACGCATTGCCTGCGCGCCGAGCCTCCCCGGGCGGTTGCCGTCGCCGACGTCGAGCGCCGGAGGCGGGCGAGTTCATCTCGTAAAACGCGACCGACGACCAGCTGGCAGGAATCGGCGGGTGCCGGGCCCGCGGCGGCAGCACCGAAACACGTCGCCGCCGCGGCATGGGCGTCGACGACGACGTCGCCGCCATCGTGCGCGTGTCGGTCGAAATACCGCCGATCATCGCCATGTCGATTGGCAAGTCATGAAATATGAGTGTCCCCGTCACGACTCTCCGAAACACACCATCGGAGAGCCTGGACGATCAGTCGGCGACGAGTCGTCACGAGCGTGACCGGTCGGCGCCACCGGCGAAAACACGCCGACACGCCCAACACGCACATCATGGAGCAAAGCCCGCGTGGTCGTCGCATCGAGCGCGTCTCCCTGGCGAGCCAGCAAAGCCCGAACCAGAATCATTCGGTCGAGTTCGATGACGAGCGAAGGTCTTTGGTACCAGCGTCTGCATGGCGACGAGCCACCGGAGCACGATAACGGCGATGGTGCGTCTGGTCGACCGCCGCACGAGCCTTCCGGATCTGGACCAGCAGGTGCGGTGGATGAAGTGAAGCCGATCCCGCCGAGGGAGCCCGGAAAGCTGCAGTAAGAGTCATTTGAGTTCAACCTCGGAATTGCAGTGTCGTTGCCGATGCCGGCTCGATCGGCGCCGCAGGTTATCGCGGAAGCCGCCGTCGGTGTTCGGGGCGACCGGAGATCGAGATTGCCGAGGAATTGGTGAAAGCCGTGACGTTGCGATACCCGCCGAGACAGGCTGCGTCCGGCGACATGAACTCGATCGGTCGTGCTGCCTCAGAACAGGCCGCTCACGGGTTAGGAGGTGACTCTTCTTCGGCATCCACCCGAACACGACCCAGCGCCCCGACGACGCCGAGTCGCCGCGGGCGCCACATCGCTCCAGGGCATTCACCCGCCGCCCGAGTCCATCGACGGTCGATGGCGTGGCGGCATGGTGCGCCCGTGCCGAGTGGCGGCGAAGCCTCGGCAGCGTGTGTATTACGGTGCGCACCGAGTCCATCCTCTCCACAGGCGCGACTACGGGCCTGTTCCCAGCCGTCGCCCGGCCGAGTCGAATGCAGCACTGCCGGTCAGAGAGCAGCTTCGAGGAGCCGAGCGAGCAGGGCGATCGAGTTAACGATCGTCGATATGGGTGCTGGCTGGTCTGCCCGCACTGGCAAAACGTCGAGTATCGCAGCCCGAGGAAATGATTCGGCAAAATAATGATATTCGGCACTGAGTACATCGATGCGGCGGAACGGATCGCCGAGCGTGAATGACCGGATCTCGAGGCGACGATCCGGTGAGTAATCGATCTCGAGGTGCCGTGAGTCTCGCCAAGCCCGACGTCGCGTCATCGACATCTGCGTCATGAGCCGAGAGGTCGTGGTCGCCAGTGAAACACGCACACGTTGCCGCCGGCGGGCACCGACGTGCTCGAAGCCGGCAAGACCGCGCGAGTTTCGGCCTGCCGTCGACCTGTCAAGTCTTCGCGTCCAGTTTCATCGCGACCATGTTGTCGATCGTCACGATCGTTCATTTCCACGCATCAGTTCATCGGAAAGTTCTGTTCTGCTGTCCGGTTCGGACCCGTGCCGACTTAGTGAGATCAATCGCGTTACCTTCGCGCAGCCTGTCCGTGGAGTCATGGGGGTGGCCGAAAGTCAGCGTGAGTGGGCGCACCGCCCGATCGCCAGAACCGACAGGGCTGCCCGGAGGCCCGCCGATTCGTTCGTTCAGTTGCCCGACGCTGGCGGAGTCCTGCTGGCGCTCGTGCCTTCAGCCGGGTGATCCGTCGTGATCAGCAGGTGCCGAAACAGTTGCCGACGACGCAACAGCCCGCAGCCCGTGTCGGCGATCCCGCCGCCCGCCGTTTGCGGGCCCGTCACTGTTCCAGCCACGCGCACGACCTGGCCTGGCCAGCCTGGCGCGGAGTTCGCATTTTGCCAGTGGTTTGCCTCGCGGCGAGGGCCGTGCGCCTGCCCGATGACGCTGCCCGGCCCGAGAGCCCTGACGCCCGCGGGCTGACGCCTTTCCAGCGCGCCTCGGCTCGTCACATCGTTCACCGGTGCCCGAAAGCTGCGGACGTACCGGAGGGGCCAGCCCGAGCATGATGCGGAGAATTCCCTGTTGCCGCGGACGTTCTCGGCATCACACGGGGATGCCGGTCATCGCGGTGCTGATCGCGGGCGGCCGCTGCCCGCTCACACCGTGCGATGCCGGCGGTCAGAGTGGTGCTCGGCGGCGGTTCTCCTCGTACCCATCGCGACGCTCGTTCGCAGCCGCTCGTGGCCGGTTCGTCTCACGCAATCCGGGGTCGGTATATCTCCACGCGCCGCGCGAAGCGTGTCGTTGTCTTCGCCTGCCCACCTCCGCAGGAACCGGGGCAGATCCTTCAGCCGGCGCGAGCCCGCAGCCTCGCCGTCGCAGCGCGGCCTGCAGTCACCGGCAGCCTGCGCGGCCGTACCGCCGAGAGCGGAAGGGAGGCGTCAGCCTTCGCGATGGCGATTCGGTGGCGTATCTCGCGACGCGCCGACCGCGGTGACGATCCGGGAGGATCAGGCATTGGCGCGGGTGATCTTCGAAAATAACCAAAACAACATCGCTCGGCACGATGTCGGCCCGCCTGTGCATGGCGCACCGTCTCCGCCGACACCGTGCGGGTCAGCGACGGCCTGCGGCTCAACGTCAACAGCCCGTGAAATGGGCGGGCGCCGAGACAGTCGCCGGTGTGCCGGGGCGTGACATTGCGTGCAACATCTGTGCCTGAGATGCCGGGTCGAGGCAGGCAACGCCGGAGGCGACGAGGAACATACCGTACCGGCGTTGGTGCGCGATCGGCGAGTTCGAGGGCCGGATCCGGAGGAGCCGGACGTCGAGAGATCCGCCGATGAGTCGGAGCGTTGCACAGCCGGTTCGGTCATGCCGGGTACATCAAGATCTCGTTCTCGGGTCGGCCGTGACGGGTTATGCCGCCGGAGCTGGAACAAGCCTGGCGCCGAGCGTCAGACGCGTCGCCGTCGTTCCAGATGTAGCGCGCATTCCGGTGTTCACGGTCGACCTCGACCAGGACGGAAGACGAACAATGTCGGCATCCGATCCACCAGTTGGCAGCCGGTTATCGTCGTCCTTCGCACGGCCTGCTGCCGAGGCGCCCGGACCAGGTCGCAACCTCGATCTGGTGCCCGCGCCGGTGAGCGTACCATCAGCCCAGAGCGTGCCAGCAGCCGGAGCTCGTCGCGCCGGTGCTCCACCTCCATTTGATCGGACCGGAGTGCCCCGGTGGTACGGTCTCGCCCACGCAGTGCCCGGCGGTCGCCGGGCGTGTCGCGCGCCGAGGCTCACGTGGCGACGGCCGTAGTGCGCTTTATCGGTTCGCCGCCCGCTCGTGTTTCGATGAGCGCGAAGTCCGTGGGCTCGTATCGTCGGCTTCCATCCGGTCGTCGATTAGGTAAAAAACACGCCGTGGCGGCGGTGTGCCTGGTCTCGCTCGCGGGTTTCCGTCGCGTGCCTGCCGTACAGCAGTCGCCCCGCAGCCAGGCACAAGCCGGGTTGCCGGCGCCGCCCGTGTAGCTGCCACCGCAAACAAGTCTGCGGCGCGCTGTGGTTGCCCCGATCTTTCTCGATCGCTTGCCAGTGCCCGCCGCGCCGATACCCCTCGAGCTGGCTGCCCGGTGGCCCGTGCCGCCCGCCGATTTATCACCGGCTTCTCCGAGGCAACGAGTTCAAAGCTTCCCCGTCCGCGACCGGCGGATCGACCGGCTTCGGCGCATGACCGAGGGCAGCCCGGATCCGCCGACAACTGGACCCGACGCGGAGTCGCGGAAGGCGGCGTCGGCGTCGACGCCGATGCCCGATAGTGCTGATGTCGCCTTCGGTGTGGGTAACAGCCTGCGTTTCGCGCCAGTCGAGCCGCAGCCTGCCGCAGGTACCAGGTTCGCGGAGAGCGCCGGTGATGGGCGTCAGACGCAAACATGTCAAAAATGAGCAGCAGCGAGCCCGACGACTGGCACGGGTCGTCGCCTGCCGTTGGCCTGCCGATGCGACCAGCCGCCGCTGGCTCCGGTTTCTTCGCCGAGCGTCGTTTCTGGCGGTGCCGGAGCAGTTCAGACGCCGTTATCGAGTGCGATCGAGACGGTGCCGACGCTCGGGCTGCCGTACATGGTAACGGTTGTTCATAGCCCAGCCCGCTGACGTCGCGCCAAGCCGTCCGAGGCTTTACGGTGAGCAAACAGCGCTGGTGGCTGGCCGCATTCACTACGCCGCCGTTTTCATGTTCGGAAAGACACGTACGTCATCGGTGCTGGCGGGCGGTGATCGCGTCGCGCAGACCTTCGCCAGGCACGCCTGCCTGGACGATTGCCGGTGGCTGAGCCTGGGAAGGAAGGGCAGTGATGTGGTTCTCGTCTCTCGCCGGATCGTTCAAGCTCGACGGTGTCTCACCGGGAGTCGATACGGATGCCCTCGGCGCTGGCGTCAAATGTGGATGCCGGGAAAGCACCGGGAGTTCAAAATGAATCACCGAGAGTCCGGGTGCCGTGCCTGGCGCCGTTGCCTCGCCCGATCGCGGCGGCGCGTTCCCCGCCCGGCGCATCGCGAGCGAAATGTCAGCCCGCCGTCGGCTGAAAGTCGTCGGGCCGGCGTCGGGGGTCACCCGGGACCAGGGTCGCTGCTCAGCGGGGCGCCCAGTGCCGTCGACCAGGCAGACCGGGCCCCGGCACGCGGTCTCGGAGCGATCTGCCGAGGCGATCGCCCATTCGTGCGCCTCAACGTCGACAAGGGGAGGCGGAATGGTGTGGTGGCGTCATGCAGCCGGCGGTTCCGGCGTCAGGAGCCGTTCCGGATAGCGGCGGCGCGGCAGCACGGTCGTTCGCCGGAGTGGTTACCGCACAAATGAACGTTGTCAGCGCGGAACTCCGGGAGTTGCAGTGAGAAATTTGCTGGGCATGTGAACTGTTTCTTCCATCGAACGCAAAGTCTGAGCGATCTCGACCTGATCTGCAGCTCGTCACCCAAACCGCCTGTTCATACCGCGCCGAAGTTCCTGCGCCGACCGGTGGCGGTCGTGACAGCGGACGGGCGCCGTTTCGTGCCGTGACCGGTGGCATGAACCTGATCGTCATGGTGCCAGCCGAGGGTCAGAACCAGAGCTCGCGCCGAGCCTCAACGCCAGACGGTGCCAGTCAGCTCGCGGCGTCCCGCCCGGAGCGCGAGACCGACGTGCTCGTCGCTTGGACGTTTTCCATAGCATGAGTTGCCGATTGCGCCCGCATGACGTTGCCCAGCGTACCGGTGAGTGGTGGCGAGGAATGCCGTTATCTGGTGGGACGACTGGGGACGAGCTATGAGGCGGTTCCGGATCAACGCCGGTACTGCCGACGTTATCGCCCGCGCGCCGAGGCCCGCTGCAGCAAGCCTGGCAGACAATTGAGAGCCCGCACGACGGTGCCTGCCGGCTGGAGCCGGTGCAACAGCTCGGGAACTGGCAGCCGCGCGCTGAGCCGGATGAGCCTGCAACAGTTGTGGGACGGCTGCACGGTCAGACCCGGAGGCCGGGACGGTCAATGGTGAGGAGGGGGACGCTGGTTCGAGGCTTCGGTGCCGACGGTATCAAATGAAGGAGTTACGCGGCGCAGTGGAAGCGCGTCGAGATCGGGCATGCGGCCCGCGGCGCCGTGGGGTCGCGGGCCAAACGCCGTCGGTTCATGTCGTCTCCGCCGTCATATCGCCGGGCTCGCTGAAGAGGTTGCGACGCAGTGCCTGACCATCAAACCACGTGATGATGGAGTCGGAGTCGATTGTCGACCGCGGGCCTGGCCGGGCCGCGGGCCCGAGCGCAGCGCCGACGGTGCCTCCGGCGGGAGCAGCCGCGCGCCGCCTGATCAGCCCCGGCGACGCCGGCAAAAGCCGCGGCACTGGTCATGGCAGCTGGTCGCCGACGGCAGTCTGGCTTCAACCACAGATCGCGCCGGGCAGCACGTCGCGGGTGGCGCATCGGCGCGTAATGCTTCGCGCGAGTACCATCGACTTTATTCCCCAGGCCGATCCGCATCACTCGTTCTTCGCCACCGTAGAGTCGGTTGTAGCCGAGATCACTCGCCCTGCTCGAGAGGTCTGGATTCCGCACCGGATCCGCGACAAGGGTGGCGGGTCAAACCGGCGCGCATCTCAGGGTGCGGTTCGCTTCCTTCGTTAGGCGGTAGGCTGCTGGTGCCGATTGGGTACGATGTGTCCACCTGAATGCCACTCGCTTCCGGACATATTGGTCAAGATCGACAGTGTACGCCGGTCAAATAGTGCCGCATCAATTACCCGAGCCAGCAGGACGCAACAGCACCGCGGCTCTTCATACCACACGGTACGCCGTTATCGGTCACGCCCGTTTTTATTGCCCCGGGAGCAGTTCAGCCGACAGCCGCGCTCGGAGCGATCGTTGCGGCGCATGTTCAGCCCTCGAAGCTCACCCGCTGGCAGCCCAAAGCCTCGAGCGGGGGTCAGCGACGTCACCCCAGCAGTTTCGGTGCGATCGGCGCCGGCAGTCGTCGCGTTGTCGCACATAACACGCCACGAATCACTGCCGCATCTTGAGCGCCACCTCGTTTTGCCGCCCCCGACGACACGCCGCTGCACAGTGCCGCCGGAGACGTTCGGCGCCGTTGCCGTCGTCGCGGGTCGATCGTCGAGCGCAGGTCGCATGGGAAGCAGATCGTTCGATGCACAAAGCCCGCGACGGCCAAAACACGCGCACAGCCGGAGTTGCCGCCGTTACGGGCCAACCCTGGCCTGCAGCGGTTACCGGAGTTGTTGCTTTCCTTCCTCCAGTTGCGCTGGCCGGCGAGTTCTGCGCCGGCGCGCAGCCGCCCCGGCACGATTTCCGTAGCTTCCCGGCACCGACCACTCCCCGGTGGTCATGACACCGCCGCCGACGATTCGGTTCGGTCGTCAGCTGGGGCGAGCCTCGATTACCGAGCGCCGGTCATGTCAACTCGCGTCGCTGCTGTCGTGGACCGCGAAGGCCTGTTATCGCCTGGAGTCGAAACAAGGTTAGTTCAAAGTCAGCGTCGGTCGTCGCGGTGATTACGCCCGCGGCTGATTCGACGATTCCGAGGCCGTTGACCAGCCGCCGACGATGGGATCAAGGAGAAGCCCTGTGTTACCTCTCGATCCTCGCCTGAGCATCGCGCGTCGCAGCCCAGCGCTGCGCCTGTTAATCACGAGAGTCTGTCGCACTGGCGGGTGACGGGCATTGCCGGATAGCAACGCAGTGCGGATTCCCGCAGGCGCACGTTTGCCGCGCCGATTCGTCGCCCCGACGTCAATGCCCGACCAGGGTCATCGTCTTCTTCGTCGACGCCGGACTGGTGCCCGCCCTGCACGAGCTCATTACGCCGCCGCCCGCGATAGTGGATGAGTTCAGGAAACGCCGAGGAGGCCAACAGTCGACCGCCGCCCGATCCGCCAGTGCGGTACAGGCGGCGCACCGCCCCGTCTCGCCGCGCCGAACACCGCGATCACGCGGTCGCCCGAGGCGCCGCATCCGGGGCCAGCAGGTTGTCGGCAGCGTCTCGCGCCGAGATGAAGCCAAAACAGTGGACGATGACGAGCGCGGTGCTTGTGCTGCCGCCGCCGCCGCAGCGGCATCACACCATCGCATCTTCCGACAGCCGCGTTCCAGGCAGTGAAAGTCGGCCCGGACCAGCAGCGCCGCGGCGGATGGTTATCCGCCCGCGCAGTGACGCTCAGGCCGAAACGTCAGCCCGCCGGTTGCCCGGAATCCTCCGGGGACCTGACCGACGATCGCCTTCCGCGATCCGCGCCGTTGACCAGCCGGAGCCTGCCTGAGCGGTCGCCGCACGCCAGCGGAGCTCAGTCCGCGCAGCACCTCACAGTTTGCCGTGCTCGACGTCGACTCGGTTGCCGGTCGGCGTCACCGTGATCAAGCGTGGCGTGCCCGACACCCGACGCCGGGTTTCAGACGGCAGCTCAGGGTGGTGGCGCATGACGAGGCCGCCGAAGAAATTACCGCGCCAGCCGTGCTGGCGGTGCGCTCGGCTTCAGTCCAGTGGTGTGGGATACCGTTTCAGCCTGAAAGTCACCGAAGCGAGCCGGCGCGGTGGTTGTCGTCGCGAGGGCGGTCGGTGATACCAGGCTCGTCCGTCACCGCGATCGTCCAGGTGCCGCCGGGCGGCAGCGCCCAGGCGACCGTGATCGGTGCGCATCAGTGGAAGCGGCGGCTGAGCGTGGTCGGCTCGCACGAGCATCGCGCGACGGCGACGGCCTTCCTGGCTATCATCGTAGCCTTTCGCGTACCTCACGCTGGCGGCGGTGTTCGGCATGGGCGTGGCGACGACGCCCTGGCCGCGCTGCTCGCGGCAGCGGCGGGTTAGTCTTCCGTCTCGCAGCGGGGCGAAGGCCGCTGGCGGCGTCGTGAGCGCCCCGGCGACATGCTCGCGCACGGCGAGGTGGTCACGGCGGAGATTCTCAGCGGGTGACCAGTCCGCACGCGGGGTTTTCCAAGCCCCGGGACGCCGTGGATCTACCCGCCGGCCTATCTGACGGAGCAGCGGCCGGCCCCGCCGGTGGTCGTTGCGCTCACGGGGCAGCCCGGCCCCTCGGACCGGTACGAGCGGGCGCTCAGACACGCTCGACGCCCACGCGAGGCGCACGAGGCTCGGGCGCCGGTGGTCGTGGTCGCGACCTGCTCTCGGCAGTCCCTGCACCGCAACCCCTGTGTTCACCGTGCTGCGGAACGCGCTCAAGATAGGTCGCCACCCTCCCGCCGCGCACGGTGTCCGGAGCACAGCTGCGCAGGGACTGCCGGGCGCAGGTCGGCGACCAGCGACGTCGGCGGCGCCGGGCCGTCGTGCGCCTCCGCGTAGGCGTCCGAGCGTGTCCTTGAGGCGCCCAGCTCGTGACCACCAGTCCGAGGCTTCCGGGCCGCCCCGTGAGCCGCAACGACCACGTGGCAGGGCCGCCGGCCGCCGCTCCGTCAGATAGGCCGGCGGAAGGTAGATCACGGCGTCCCGACGAAACCCCGCGTACCGGACCGGTCGCCGCCCGCGGGAATCTCCGCCGTGACCACCTCGCCGTGCGCGGGCACAAAGTCGCCGGGGCGCATCGCGCCGCCGCCAGCGGGCCCTTCGCGCTGCGGGGCCCGCTGACCCGCCGCTGCGGGCTTGGCGCAGCCAAGGCGCACGTACGTCGCCACGCCCGTGCCGAACACCGCCGCCAGCGTGGGGAAGGCCCGCGAGAGGCTGCATTGATAGCCAGGAAGGCCGTCGCCACTGTCGCCGCGATGCTCGTGCTCGAGCCGACCACGCGCACCAGCCGCCGCTTCCACCGATGCACGCGATCGCGGTCTGCCTGGGCGCCAGCGCGCCAGCAGCACCTGGACGATCACGGTGACGAGCCAGGCCCACGCAGAGCCGCCACACCACCGTCTTCACGCCATCGGCCACCGGCCGCCACACCCGAATCCACCGCGCCCCAGCTGATCAGGGCGACCCCCAGCCCCGCCGCCGGCGCCCGCCGAGCTTCGGCGGCGCCAGGGCAGGTGACAGGTCCACGCCGCCCACAGGACGAGGGGCGAGGACGGCGATGAAGGCGGGCAGCACCGCCTGCCTGTTACGGCTGGCGCAGGTGAACAGCGCCGAGCACGCGGCGAGAGCTTCCTCAACTCATGCGCCACGAGCACCTGAGTGAAAGCAGCGCCGTCTGGGCCGGCGTCAGGTCGGCAGCATGCGCGCTCGATCGCGACGCCGACGGCGGCCAGGTCCACGACGTCCGGGCACGGCCAGATACATGTGGAACCTTTGCGCGGCTTTGAACTTCCGCTTGAAGGCTATGCGCAGCGATCCGAAGCCGTGGGCGAGGCTCGAGAGCAGCGAGGCCAGCAGAGTCCAGTAGCGGATCGAATCGAGGCGCCGACGTCGTCGGTCCCGTCCCGGTCAGGTCCCCGGAGGTTCCGGAAGCGGGCCAGCGCTCCTGACAAAGTGACAGCACCTCAAGCCCCTCGGTCTGTCGGGCGTCGCGGCGCGGGCGATGAGGAACTCCGATGGCGGGCGCCATCCGCCCTCGCGGCGCCGCAGCATGGCATCCAGTGGTCCAGGCGAGCACCTCGCCGTTGCGGGTGCACGCATCCAGGAGGTCACCGCGTGGACGGTGCCGCTCTCGTCGACGGCGAGCAGCAGGCGCATGTCGTCGTCGTCGATCTCGGTCAGGCGCCGAGCTGTGAAGCGTCGCGAGCGGGGTTAGCCATCCCGCGACCCAGCCCCGCGAGATCGCGCGGATCTGGTCGCGGCGCCCTCCGGGGCGGTGCGCCATGCGTGTCCACTCCGCGGTGATGCGCGCGCGGCGCGAGTGCGGTTGAGGAGCGGTGCGCACGTCCTGGAACGCCTCTGCCCTTGAGCGAGGATCGGGCGGGTCGATGACGGCCTCCTCAAAGCGACCTGCAGAACCGTCCACCACCTGCTCGCGGGCAGCGACGCATGGTGAGCTCGTGCACGGGAGTGGGCTGGTGGCGGGCGCAGCCCCGGCATCGGTGGCGAAGGCGGTGTGAAGCCCTCGACCGCGAGCGCCCAGCGCCCCTCGGGTCGAGGCGACAGGGTCGGCGTCAGGGCTGACCCCGGATCCGGGCGCGATAGGGCGAGCTCCGGTGCGCCTGTCGCTGGACGATCCACGCTTCATTTTCGTTGCCGGGCCAGCTGAGCATCCAGCCCAGCGTGCCGGCGCCATGCGCCCGCACCAGTGCGCGACGAGGTCCTCGTGGTTGACGCTGGGGTGATCGCGGGGCTTGGTCGGGGCCGCCCAGGTGCACACGACGGCGATATTCTCAGGCGCGGATGAGAGGAAGGAGAACCAGGCGACGAGGCTCTTCGCTGCCAGCGGTCCCGCCGGTGTCAGCGGTGGGATGAGCAGGGCCCTCCGGCGGCGGTCGGTCGGCGAGGTCGTGTGCGGGAAGTCGATGATCAGATCCGGAGGAGTCGCCGCGGGCATGAAGTCCGCCGCGCGACGGCCAATGCCCAGGCCGACGCTGGCCACGGCGGCGCGGATGAGCGCGCCGATTCGCAGAGTCCCGATCGCCTTGAGCGCGACTCCGGAACGGGTGTGCAGCCCCAGGTGCTCGCGTGTTCCACACGACCAGCAGCACGACGCCGAGGCTGAGCACGACCGGTACGACGATGCGGTAGGGCTCCGCAGGAGCCGGATGAGCGAAGATGACTGCCGGACCGGATGCGCTGTCGGGAACGACGCGCCCGCCATCGACGACCGCCAGGGCGTTGCCCGACAGGATCGAGGCACAGCGCCGGGAAGCTCTGGAGGAGGATCGTTGCCCAGGGCGGCTGCGCGGCGCCCTCGGCGCAGGCCGTCCGGCCAGGGCGAGCTGGAGGAGTGAGCGGCATCGAGGCTGAGGGATGACGGCTCCGGTGGCCGGCTGCGGGCCCTCAGGCCTCGGGACGACGCTGCAGCGGACGCCGGCCAGCGGACCGAGAGTCCGTGTGTGCGTGACGGTGGCCAGCGTCAGTGTGAGCGTCCGTGCGGGCGACGAGCAAAGCGACACAGGAGATCCGACGATCTGCGCGTGCGGCGCCAACCGCACCGCGGAGACCGGACCTGCGCCAGGCGATCTCGTTCCAGGGAGCGGACCCGCGACGGCGGTGGCCGAGGAGCGGGCGAGGCGCCCGAGTCGGTGCACGGCGGTCTCCACGGCGAGGAAGACGAGGACGCCCACGCGGGTGCTGGCGGCTCCAGGTGTGGTTCGCCAGCTCTCCGTCGAGGCGAGCAGGGGGCCCAGGGAGGAGGAGCGGCGCCCTGAGATCTGGTAGTGGTTCGTGGCGTGGCCCCATGTGGGTGCGACGGCGCTGATGAGGAGGGTGGGCGGACAAGAGGAAGACGATGCCGACGCCGATCGCATGCGAAGAAGGCTGCCAGGACGAGGCGCGTCGGCGACCGATGAACCGCTCGAGGGCGATGCCGGCGGTGAGTCGGTGAGGGCTATCAAGGGGCTGAGGCGGGTCGCGCCTCCGCCCAGGCGGTCAGCAGGCTCCACAGGCGCAGCGGATGGGAGAGGTCGGCCGCAAAAGGGTTGCTCAGGACATGCAGAGGCGAGGGCGTGGCCGATGGCGGCCAGTACCGCCGTGCTGAGCATGAGGAGCGCCGCGAGTGCGGAGGGAGACGCGTCCGCTGCGCAACCAGGTGAGGGAGTGGTGCGGGCACCCGGCGGCCATGCGCGGCGATAAACGCATTGTGTATCGCGGCGTGGGAGGCGTCCTGGGTCGATTTTCATGGACAGCACATCATTGCGGATCGGCTGGGACAGCCTCCTGCCCTAGCGGAGGAAGGAGCGGACCGCGCCCCCGGTTGTGAGGAAGGATGCGCCGCCGGACGACCGGCTCTCGCCTCGCCCCTCTTTGTCGCCGAGATCGGTACGGAATCGGACCGATCCGAGGCGGAACCGGACCGATCTCGACGCGGAGCTACGACTCGATCCTCGCGCGGAGGTCGGAGAGGCGGAGAGATCAGAGAGCGGAGGACCCGCGGATCAGCCCTGGTCGTCGATGAAGTCGCGCAGAGCCGGTCCCTGCGCGCCGATGCGCCACACGCGCCACCCATCGATGTCCTGCGTGTGCTGCGCGGCATTGGCGGCGGCCGAAGGATCGCGGAACCGCATGCCATTGGACGGAAGTGATGATGCCGCCGGCGCTGGAGAACCGCCTCATGATGGATGCCGCGGCGCACGCGCTGCCATACGAGCGTCGCCGGGGTGTTGATCCGAGAGGCGACGGAGGCGAGCGCGGCCGCCGACTTCCCGCCGGAGGGCACCGTCGGCTGCGCGCCGAGGACAGGACCCGCGGCCCGGTGATTGCGGTCGATTCCAGCGGTGTCCGTGCCCACGAGCTCCGGCGACTCCATCATCCGCACCGTGGGCGCGGCCGTGTCGTTGGGCACCGCTGCCCGTCGCAACAGGCGTCTCCAGCAGCGGCTCGACGACCGCGCGGCGGAACGACGGCGGCAGCGAAGCCGGCAGAACGCGGGGGCCCGCGACCGTCCGGCGCAGCCACTCTCCCGCAGCGCGCACGCGGGCCGCCTCGGACATGCCCGGTCGCCTCGGACGCGCGCGCCCGGCGGGCACACGGCCGCGTGCTCCCTTCTTCACCGCCCGAGAGGCCCGTCCCCCGCCTGACGTTCGGCACCGGAATCATGGTGGGAGCGGGCTTGTTCTCCTCCTCACCGTCCCGGCCGTTCCGGGCACGCGGGCGTCCGGGTCTTCCTGGCCCGTCCCGCCAAACGCGCCGTCCTGGCTGTTGCATGACCATCCCGGCTCGTCCGACCCGCCGAGAGCCGCGCGCGACGCTCCCTGGCCACGAGGACCGCACTGGAGCCTCCCGGGACGTCATGACGCCGCCGGCAACCCGACCGGGAGGGCGCCCGTCGCGAGCAGCGCGAACCTGCGCCTCCTGAACCTCAATGCCGGAGCACACAGCAGCATGGCGAGGGCGGCCCGAACCTCGTGCACGCCCAGGGCGATGAGCGACCAGCCGCGGGCCCCTGCCCGGCGTTGATCGGAACCGCCTCGCGGAAACTCGTCCCAGTCGTCCCGGAAGGCCGCGCTCGCCCGGATAAGCGCGCGAGGCGAGCTCCGACCACGCGCTCTGCGCCGCCACTACCGCGGTGCGCGCCATTGCCGCGGTGACGAGCGCATCGGCGTCGAGGCTGTCGGCGGCAGCTCGGATGCGCGGTGACCCGACTGGAGTGCGTCCAGGGCGGTGAGCACATCGGTCTCGCCCTCGCGCTCACGCGACGGGAAAGACGACGCCGCAGGACGTCGACCGAGCTGACTGCGCAGCACGGCCCCAGCACTCGTCTGGCGTTGAGCGGCCTCGGCGGGCTCACCCAAGACCGCGGCCTCAAGTCGATTTCACCGGAGAGCTCGAACAGCGCCATGACGCGCGCCTTTCTGGATCATCTCCGGTCCTCACGGCGACCTCACGCAGAGGCAGTGTGGCGCCAACCGCTCGTCATCCTCACGGCCGCCACCGGTGCGGCCTCACGGACTCGGCGGCGCGAGGGGTGCTGTAGAGGCGCCGACGAGCGAGAGACGCAGATGATGATGGCGCCAAATTCGAATCAGGTCGGAGGTCATGGAGGCGTTCGTTGAGAACTAGGATTCACATGCATGCGACACTCTCTCCCCCACCTGTCCCGGGAGTTCCGCGCCGAGCGAGAAGCGTCTGGCGACAACCTGTGCTGCGAGGGTTCCCCAGCGCCCCCGACCGCCTCCGGCGAACGATGCGACTGCCGCCCGCCGCCGCCGCCTCCTGCGTCTGGTGACGCGGCTCCACTCGGCCTCACCGGCCGCGCCGGCTCCATCAACCGCGCCGGCCTCACCGACCCACTCCGCTCCACTGTCGGCGGGTGAAGCCGGACAGAGTACTCGGCGATCGCCTCCGGCGTCCGCGCCCGCGGGGCCGCATGCCAGCGACGTCGGCCCGTCTGCCGCCTGTCGATCGGCGCGGTGGCGCCCCGCCTGGGCGCCCCAGCATGCCCAGATCCACGGCGGTTGCTCATGACCTCGTCCCAGGCGGCGCCCGGCCGGCATGCCCCCGACGGCTCACCAGCCGGCGGCGACGACGGCGGTGCCGCCATCGCAAGCGCAGGCAGGCCAGGGACGAGCGCGCGCCGCCGCGATCAGGGGCGAGGAGCGGCGGCACCGGGCGCAGCCCGGACTCCTCGGCGGAACCGGCTCTGCCCATTCGCGCGCGGTGCTCCCGGCGCTCCCGGGCACGACGTCAGCCGCCGAGCGGCATCCGTCCAGCTCCCGGTGGGAGCCGTCGGGGGAGCGGAAGACGAGGGTCCGACAGGGCGCCCGCGTCCGCGCCTCGCGCTCCGCCCCCGGGCGTCGGCCTCGAAGGCCACCCAGCCGACGCGCGTCGCGTCGATCGAGACCTCGCCAGGCGTGCAGATCCTGGCCAGACACGAAAGGTCCTCGCGGCCGCGTCCGCTGCATCGGCATCGGCGTCGCCCCGCCGCCTGCGAGGCGTAGCCGATGGCGATGCGCGTGGGATGCCGAGACTGCGGAGCCATGAGCGTGAAGGCGGCGGCGTGGTGGATGCAGTAGCCACTTGCGGGCGCTCGGTCAGGAAAGGCGCTCTGTCGCCGTCGGCCCCTCCGGACGCGGCGGCGCTCGACGCGCCGTTACCGCCATCGGCCCCGTCGAAGCTCGGAGCGGACTTCGTCGTGGTACGAGGAAGCCGTTGCCATGCGGAACCATGCGGCCAGGGCGGCGGCGAGTGGCGTCAGCGGCGCCGGCCGCGCCCGCCGCTGATCGCCTCGGTCGCGGCGTCCTGAACAGCCCGGTCCGCTCGGGCACCGCGACATAGCCGGAGAGCAGCTCGGCGGAGAGGGCCGGAGCCACCGAGCGGACTGCTGTCATTGGCGACCGGTCGCATCGGCGACGGCCGGACCAGCCGTAGTGCGGTGAAGGAGGTGCCAGGCCGAGTCCTCGGCGCCGGAGGAGATCGCCGTACTCGTCCCGACGACCCATTGCCAGTCCGTCCGGGCTCCAGCGGCTGCTCGACGGCGGTGGCAGACCCCTGACGCATCACGCGGCGCTCCGCCGCGGACTCATCTCCGAACGGTCGCCTGCAGCAGCAGCCGACGAGCGGGCAGGGCGCGAACATGCACACGCACCCGGGGAAAGCGACTCGTGGGAGGCAGCACCATCAGCACCATCAGGGGCATCGTTATCGACGCCGGCCGCCGCCTTCACGGCTCCGCGCCCGCGGTCGAGGCGAGCCCGGACCGGACGACGTCGGCGGATCCGGAGGAGCGCAGTGACGCCCTCGGTCGTCGCCAGGGGCTCCCCAGTCCGGATCCATCGAGGATCGCGGACGACTTTGGCGAGGGTGAAGCGCAGACTCGTATTCTCCGGAAAGCCGGTGTCGACGTCGTGAGTCGAGAGGCGCGGTGGCCGCCGAAACTCGCGCACGAGATCGATTCAGAGCGAGGCTGGTATCGGGGGTATCGGGCGGCGGGCCGTCCCGGAGGCTGGCGCAGGCGGTCGGGGAAGGGTCGCGAGCCACAGCGCGCGCTCGCCGCCAGGCACAACGCGGTGGCATACGCAGGCGCGAGCGCCGGCGCGCGCTGCGACGGGCCCGGCACGGGCGGGTCTCGCGCGGCAGGAACCCGCGTGCGCCCGCGGCGCGCGCGCGTGGAGCCCACGAGCAGGAGGACAGGGGCACCGCCGCCACGAGAACCGACTCGCGCGGGACTGTGTCCCGGACACGAGGGCCGGGGATCAGGAGAGCTGCCGGCCGGTACGAACCCGCTGGACGGTCACGTCCTCGCTTCCCGCGCTCGCGAGAACGCAGGCCGCCCAGGCGAGCAGGGAGGCCGGTCGGCGCCACTACGGCGGCCATCGCCGGCGTGACCTCCAGCGGCGCGACTGCGGCGGACGGCGGCGGCCGCTCTCCCCGAGGCACTGCGTGACGCCGCGTACCAGGGCGCCGGTCCTGCCGTGGAGCGGAGCACCGAGCACGGTGAGGGATGAAGCGAGGCAGGCTTCAGCACGACGACGGCGCTCACAAGGCGATGATGGGCCAGATGGTGCGCATCGCCCCGGCAGGCACCAGGGCTTCCAGCTGCGATCGGCGTGCTCTGGACGGTCCAGGCGCCGAGGGACCCGGGACCGCTCCCGAGCGCGCGGGCCGTTCGCCCAGAGGACGACGTTTATGTAGGACGGCGGCTGCGAGCGGCCGCCAGCGAGACGCGGGATCGGACGGCGGTGACATGCGCGCTTACCGTCCATCCGGGAGGGTCGAGGGGGTCGAGGGCCCGTGGGCGCAGGAGCTGGTCACGCCGCGCCACGGGAGGCGGCGGCGTCCCGCGAGGCGCTCGGCGCCCACGGGGACGGCGCGCGCACACGCCTCCGGGCGCAGCGCGCCGGCCCGCGCATCCGCAGCCGACCCGAGGACGAGCGGATCGCCCGTGCGCCGCGGCACGCGTGCCAGTCTCCGTCCGAGGTCCGGCCGGCGCAGCGGCTCCGGTGATCCACCACACCGGGCGGATCGCCGTCCGGCGATCCGGGCTCACGGATCGGCCCTCTCGAACTCCCGCCGTCAGGCCCACCAGCGCCAGAGCCTCCCAGCGAGGGGCATGATCCTCTCGTGCCCTCGGCACGTCCGCTCTCAAGCACCCGTCGGCCCATCACCAGGCGCAGATCCGGCACCGGTGGACTCCCACGCGCCAGCAGCACACCGGCGGGCGGCGACCGGACCGGCCGTCTCGAAGGCGCCGGCCTCCCGCCCGCTCGACCGCCGCAGCAGGCTGTGCCCCGCGTCCCAGGGCCGCCGGGGGCCGTGTCGCACGAGCCCGCACGGAGTATCGAGCAGGACGGTGCGCCGTCACGCAGGCGGGTCGCTCGGCATCGACGACGACGAGGCGGTCGAGGCGGGCGGACTGACACGCCAGTGCAATTCTAGGGCGAAGAGAGGTGGTCACCGCGCCGGTGGTCTCTCGCAATCCTGCGAGATCGTCACCGCGGTCGGCGCGCAGGCGGTCCGCGAGACCGCGCCGCCCATCGGCAGATCGCCCACCACCACGCGGGTCGCGTGAAGGGCGAGGCGCCTCCAGCTCCCGCTCTCCAGCGGTACGTGCGCCCGCCACGGGCCGAGCGTCGTGCGAACAGGAGACCGCCCGCCGCTCGACGACTACGCCGCGCGCGACGGCACCCGAACGGCAGATCGCTGCGCCTTCGACGAGGATCTGCGGTTCACGACTCTCCGGAGAGTGCGCTACGGGAGGCAGGATCAGTGATGGCGGGCCCGTACGGCCGGCGGCGAGGATCCAACGGGCGGTCTCTCGACCAACGGACCCAGTGTGTGACGACCGGCCCGCGGGCGGCTGCAGACGAACGATCGCGATGCGGATCGCCGCGGGGAGGGCCGCCGCCGCCGCCCGCCGATACGCAGGCCAGCAGGAGTCCGGCATCGCGCACGGGGTGAAGGCCCAGATAGCGGCCGCCCGCGATCAGCGCCGCGACGATGACGAGGAGCCATCCCCCGTGCGCGGTCGGGGCGATCCACGGCAAGCGGAACCTCCGCATCGCCCCGCTCCGGAACGGGACGCGACGAGCCTCCGGGAGTCCGCGAGGAGCCACCGTTGTCGTCGTGGTTCTCACGCCGGCTAACTTCCGGGCACCGGGATGGACTTGATGTGACGGGCCAGGGGCGCGCGCGCTGCGGCCGCGGAGGCGGAGGCGTCCGAGGGCGACGACCCGCGGGCACGAGTCGATGGGTCAGGGCTCTCGGGCGGCCCGGGCGACGTCGTCGGGAGAGACGTAGGTGCGGCCCGCCATGGCCGCACGGGCCCGGGCCATGGCGAGCAGATGCAGTCCGGCGCGCGGGCTCGCCCCCAGGGCCAGATTCGGGTCGGTGCGCGTGGCTGAGACGAGGGCGACGACATAGGCGGCGACGGCGGGATCGACATACAGGCCGGCCACGGTCTCGCGCGCGCGGATGACGTCGTCGGCAACGGCAACCGGCACAAGCGATCGACCGGATCAGCGCCCGAGCGAGCCAGGAGCGTGGCGGACTCCGCCTTCGAATCGGGGTAGCCGATGGACAGACAGGTCATGAAGCTGGTCGCGCTGGGCCTCGGGCAGGCGAAAGGTGCCCTCCATGTCGAGGGATTCTGGGTGGCGACCAGCGTGAAGGGGTCGGGCAGATCGGTGCGCCCCTCCACGCTGACTCGGCCTCCCCAGCCTCCAGGGTGCGGACTGGGTGCGCGGGGTGGCGCGAGTTGATCTCGTCGGCGATGACGATTCCGGCGAAGACCGGACCCGGATGGAACTGGAACTCCCGGGTGGACTGGTCGTAGATGGACAGTCCGGTGACGTCGGTGGGCTGGGGTCCGCGGTGAAGCTGGATGCGGGAGGCGGACTGGGTCCGGGCAGCGGGCCAGGCTCAGCGCGAGTCGTCTTGCCGACTCCGGGCACGTCTCTCGATGAGGTGCCCGCCGGCGAGGAAGGTGGCGATGGTGGCGTTAGCCGCTTTCGGCGCCGACGACCACGTCTCGATGCGCGAGCGCAAGGTGTCGACGAGCGCGCGCAGGGCGTCGGGCCCGAAGGAGGCGGGACTCATGAGCACATCCTGCCGCACGGCCGCCCTCCCCTTCTCGTCGAGATCGGTCACTTCCGCCGAGATCGGTCCGCTTCCGCCTCGAGATCGGTCAGTTCCGGCTCGAGATCGGTCCGTTTCCGCCGCGAGATCGGTCGTACTCCCGTGCGCGAGATCGGTCCAGTTCCGCACCGAGATCGGTTCCTCAGACCGATCTCGACGACGGGAGCCAGGCGGGAGCTTCAACAGCACCCGCCCAGGCCTCTGGTCGGTTGGTCAGTTGCTCAGTCGCTACCGACGCCTGCCGGCCACCGGCTCACTCAAGCTCACTCTCACTCAACCGGCGAGAGCACCGCCGCGACCGGCTTCCAGCCGGGCGACCGGAACGCGGAACGGCAGACAAGACACGTAGTCCAGCCCCGCCTTGTGGAAGAAGGATGGACTCCGGGTCGCCACTCGCTGCCTCCGCACACGCCCCATCTTCATGCCAGGCGGTCTCGCGCCCGCCCCTCAACGCAAGACGCACCATGCCGCCCACGCCATCGATGTCGATGGACTCGAACGGCGAGGTGCCGAAGATGCCCCTGGGTGATGTAGCGCCCCACGAAGGAGGACTCGACGTCGTCGGGAGAAGCCCCAGGTCGTCTGGGTCAGGTCGTTGGTGCCGAAGGAGAAGAAGTCCCGCGCCTCCTCGGCCACGTGGGCGGCCGTGACCGCGCGCGAGGCAGCTCGATCATGCAGCCGATCGGGAAGTTCGAGCTCGTAGCCGGACTCGGCCGACACCGTGGCGAGCACCTTCTCGGCGCGATCGCGGGCGATCTTGCAGCTCACGGACCGATCCGATCAGCGGAATCATGATCTCCGGGTGCGAGGTCGCCCCGGAGCGCAGCCGCTCGACGGCGGCCTCCGCGATGGCGCGCACCTGCAGCGTCGATCAGGCCCGGCATGGTCAGCAGCAGGGCGCACGCGCAGACCCAGCATCAGGTTGGACTCGTGGCTCTTGCGCACCACGGCCAGGAGCTCCTCGTCGGCGGGATCGAGCTCACCGCGCTGCTGTCCACCGCCACCTTGACGCTCAGCTCGGTCGAGATCCGGAAGGAACTCGTGCACGGCGGGGTCGATGAGGCGCACCGTCATGGGCTTGCCGTTCATCGTCTCGAACATCATCTGCACGAAGTCGCCCTTCTGCAAGGGCAGCAGGGCGCCAGAGACCTTCTCGCGCTCGTCATCGGACTCGGCCAGATGAGGTTCTGGACGAACTGCTTGCGCTCGCCAAGGAACATGTAAGCTCGGTGCGGCACAGGCCCACGCCCCTGAGCGCCGCGGTGGATGGCGTGGCGGGCGTCGTCGGTGTCGGCGTTGGCGCGCACCTGCGGGCGACCGACCGCGTCCAGTGGCCGCATGATGCGGTCCGCGCTCGTGACGAGCTCGCGGGTATCGACGTCGCCGGCGGTGTCAGAGCGGTCTCCAGACCACGACACGCAGGTAGGTCCTGACGGGAGTCGACGACGGGACCTCGCCGAGGAAGACTACCCCGACTGCCCGTCGATGGCGATGATCGAGGACGGTGAGCACTCTCGCGACCGGCCACGCGCACGGTCTTGGCGGCGGCGTCGATCTCGAGGGCGTCGGCGCCGCACACGCAGGTCTTGGCCCATGCCACGGGCGACGACGGCGGCGTGGCGTCTTGCTCGCCGCGGGCGTGAGCACGCCAGTTGCGGGCCACCATGCCGGGCAGGTCGTCCGGATTGGTCTCGCGACGCACGAGGATGACGGACTCTGCCCGCCTCCGAGCGCTCGACAGCCTCGCGTCGCTGTCGAAGGCGACAGCCGACAGCCGCTCCCGGGGAGGCCGGCATGGCGCGGGTCAACAGGTCGCGGCTGGTCGTGGGCGGCGAACTGGGGAACATGAGCTGGGTGAGCTGCTCACCGGTGAGCGAGGTGAGGGCCTCGCTCCATGGTGATGAGCTTCTCATCGACCAGCTGAGGTGACGCGGAGCTGCCGCCGCGGTGCGCTTGCCGACACTGGGTCTGCCAGGAGCCACAGCTTGCCGCGCTCGATGGTAGAACTCGATGTCGCTACAGGTCCGGTAGTGGGTCTCGAGCTGTGCATGGCAGGCGCGCAGTTCGTCGTGGACTCTTGTCCAACCGCTCCAGGTCCGCCAGCGACAGGGTGTTGCGGATACCGGCGACGACGTCCTCGCCTGGGCGTTGACCAGGTAGTCGCCGTAGACGCCGCTGCGGCCAGTGGAGGTCGCGGGTGAAAACACACCCCGGTGCCGGAGGTCTGGCCCATGTTGCCGAAGACCATGCGGTGCACACGTTGACGGCGGTGCCCAGGTCGTGCGGGATCTTCTCACGACGCCGGTAGATGTGTGTGCGCGCTCGGTGTTCCACGAGCGGAAGACGGCCTCGGTGGCCATGTCGAGCTGGGCGCGCGGGTCCTGGGGGAACTCCATGCCCGCCTGCTCCGAGCACGATCTGCCTTGTACTCGTCGACATTGCAGCTCCTTGAGCGGCCACGTCCAGCTCGTAGTCGAGGCGCGACGCCGCGGTCGCGCCTTCTCTGGCGTCCAGGGCCTCGGAGAAGTGCTCGCCGTCGATGTCCAGGACGGTCTTGCCGACAGCATCTGGATCAGACGCCGGTAGGGTCCCAGGCGAAGCGCTCATCGTCGGACGCCTCGGCCAGACCCTCGACCGACTACGTCATTTGGAGGCCGATGTTCAGCACCGTCTCCATCATGCCGGGCATGGAGAACTTCGCTCCGAGCGGACGGAGACCAGAGGGCGGATTCTTCGCGACTCAGCTCGCGGCCCGGCTCGCTCCTCGACCTGCCGCAGCGCGCGTGGTGACCTGGACGGCAGAGTTCGTCAGACGCGCGCCGTCGGCCAGGTAGGCGCGCATGGGCGTCGGTGGTGATGGTGAATCCGGGAGGAACAGCGCAGGCCGAGGCGGGTCATCTCGGCGAGGTTGGCCCTGCCGCCCAGGAAGGTCCTTCGTTCGTCCCTTGTCTCCTCACTGAAGCGATACACGTACTTTGGGCATCGATGCCTCTTTCTGTTCTGATTCTGATCTGAATCTGTCTCGGATCTGCCTCAGGTCGTCCTGATACAGGCGTGACGCGTCGACGCGTCGTTCCTCACCGCACTCTAGTGTGACTTCAGTCCCAGGCCAAACTCATCAGTGCTCATACCACTCAATCAGCACTCATCGGTGCCAGCGCGCCGCGCCCGTCGAGATAGACGTTTTTCGGACGGGGAGCGGAGGGTCGCGTAGGGCCGGCCGCTCGCCTTAAGCGTCCCCGTCAGCCCTCGCTCGGCCCGGTCGCCTCGTCCGCCTCGTCCGCCTCGTCAGACTCCGGGACTCGCCGTACCCTCACGCTCCCAGGCGGCGGCCGACCCCCGGGAGAGGGTACGTGACGTTCCCGGAGACGTCCCTCACGCTCCTGGGCGGCGGCCACGGCCTGCTGCGCCGCGGCGGTTGCCCGCTCGGCCCGCTCGAGGCGCTCGCGCGCCTCGGCCTCATTGGCCAGGGCGACCTCGACCTCGGCCTGCGCCTCGGCGACGGTCGGCTCGGTGTCCACCAGGTGCGCCGGAGCGACGGCGAAGATCTCCTCAACGTCCAGGTCGGGGTTGTCCTCCTGGGTCTCGACGCAGGCTCGACGACTCCTCCTGGGAGGCGACCGACGGCATGGAGCCGGGCAGCGGGCGCCGCGCGGTCTCACGCAGCATGAACAGCGCGATGAAGGCGGCGGTACCGCCGAAGAGCGCCACGGCGACGTTGTAGGAGATGCCCATGCCGCCGTAGCGCGAGGCCGTCGGGAACAGCGCGGGCAGGGAGGAGGCCAGGTTGCCGACGTAGGCGGCCGTCGGGTAGGCGAACAGGGTCAGGCCCAGCAGAGTCGACCACAGCTCTCCGTGCTCCATGAGCAGGAAGGACGGCACGGCCAGGACGACGGTGCTCAGCGCCGCCGAGAAGAGGACCGGCTTGCGCCCCAGGTGATCCGAGACCCAGCCCATCGTCGGCACGAGGAAGGCGACGAGTACCAGGATCGGCAGAGTGAGCGGCGGGCCGTGCTCAGCGTCGCAGACGGGGTCGTCGTCAGGTAGGTCGGCATGTAGGAGGTCAGGGCGTGACCCACCGTGTTGGGCCCCGGTAACCAGCACAATGGCGATGAGGAGCTCGCGCCAGTAGGTGCGCAGCATGTCCCAGACCCCCAGCGGGCCCTCCTCGGGCAGCATGATGTCGGTCTCGGCGGCGGCCAGGTCGGCGGGCTCCTCGTCATCGCTCTCGGCCTGCGCATCGCGGAAGGCGGGCGTGTCCTCGATACGGGTTCGCAGATAGAGGGCGATGCCGCCCATGGGCAGGGCGATGAGGAAGGGCAGTCGCCATCCCCAGGTCTCCATGACATCAGCGGGGAGCGTCAGCATGAGGGCCGTGACGAAGCCCGCGCCCAGGGCGTTGCCCACGTACGAGCCCCAGTCGAGCATGGCCGCGTAGAAGCCGCGCCGCTTTGTCGGGGGCGTACTCGGTGACGGTCGTAGCGCCCGCGTACTCGCCACCGGTGGAGAAGCCCTGAACGAGCTTGAGGCAGATAAGCGGGATGGGCGCCTCAGATGCCGAGCACGAGGCGGGCGGCAGTGCGCCGATTCCGAAGGTCGCCAGCGCCATCATCATGAGGGGTGAAGGCGAGGACCTTCTTTGCGGCCGAGGGCGGTCGCCGAGGCCGCCCTGAGGATCACCCGCCCAGCGGTCGGGCCACGAAGGTGACGGCGAAGACGCCCAGGACGGACAAGGTCTGGGCCGAGGGGACGCGGAGGGCAGGAAGGCCCTGCCGATCAGGACGACGACGTGGGCGTAGACGCCGACGTCGTACCACCCCCTCCATGATGTTGCCGACGACCGAGCCCGCGAGTCGCCTCTGCGGAGCGCCGACTCCTCGACGACGGTGACGTCATCCGCGCGCAACCGGCGACGTCGCCGCATCCACGCCAGCCGTCCGTTGCTCGGCGGATCCGCTCGACCTCGCGCTCCGCGCGCGCCAGCTAATGCCGTGCCCGGATGAGCGCCTGTCGAGGTCGTTCGTCCCGCGTGGTGGACGTGCAGTCCATTACGTTCCGGTCCTCGCGCACCCCCTGGAGCCAGGGCCCTCGATGCTTTGCAATGCCCGCCGATGCCGTGGAGCTCGGCGGGCGCATGAGCGACCGACGTCGAGGGAGGGATTCAGGGAACGCTGAGCGCCGCGCCTGGAGCGGGTCGGCGCGCGCGGCCCCGGCGGGCGCCGCGCCACGCGTCCAGCACGACTCAGGCACCACAGGGGTGCAGCAACTGTTGAAAACAGTAGCGGCGGACGCTCCCCACACTTCCGCATGGCGAGCGTCCGCCGCTGGTCGCGATCGCACAGATCCGACGCGCGGCCTCCGGCGAGCAGGCCCGGCGCCTATCCTGCCCCTATCCGGCGTCTACGGCACGACGACGAGGACGTCGCGACTGCGCCTTGCGCAGCACCTCGGACGGACACGGCACCGAAGATGCGACCGAGCAGGGAGTCCACGCCCTGGGAGCCGACGACGACGAGGTCCGCCTCGGCCTCCAGCGTGACAAGAGTTACAGCGGAGACCGCCGTCCCTCGACGACGACGCCCTGGGCGAGGCCGACGCCGCGCTCGACGGCGATGTCGCGCGCCCTCCGACGACGGCGTAGGCCTCGTCCTCGGTCAGCTGGACCTCGGCCACGCGCACATCGGCGACCTGCGCGGGGCCGGCGAGGCGGGCTTTATCCCGGGCTGAGACGGGGTCGAAACCGGCGACGAGAGCAGCGTGGCATCGCACAGGCGCGCCATCTCGCAGGCCCGGTCGATGACGTGCGTGTTCTCCTCAGTTTCCGACTCCGGCGACTATGGTGCTGTAGGGTCACGGATGTCATCCTTTCGTGTGGCGCCCGCGCTCAGGCGACGGCGGTCTCGGTCGTGGTGATGGCGGCACGCACCAGCGAGGTCCGCGTCCTTGTCGGTGTCGATCCACTCGATGAGTCAGGCCGGCGATGACGAGGGAAGACTGCGACGAAGAGCAGGGCGTTGACAGGGTGGTTGCCGAGCAGGTTCTTGTAGATGAAGCCGAAGGTGAGGGTCTGAAGGGAGCTGGGGGACGACGATCATCATGTTGGATGACGCCCATGTAGACGCCCCGGCGCTCCTTGCGGATCATCTCGGTGGCCATAACGCAGGGTATGCCCACGATTGAGGCCCAGGCCACACCAATGCCGATCATCGGCAGGGTAGAGGACCGTCGTGTTGTCGGGGCCGCCGATGTGGGTCAGCAGGTAGAGGCAGATGGCGGCCAGGAAGAGGGCCGCGGTGTGGACGTGCTTGGGGCCGACCTTGTTGGCCAGCCGCGCCAGGAAGAGGGCCACGATCGTGCAGGCGATGTAGTAGACGACCATGAGGCCGGTGGCGAAGCCCGAGGCGTCACTGAAAGCATCGGTCTCGGCGTAGCCGGCCTCCTCGGATGATTGACGCCGAAGTAGGCGACGGCGCACATGAGCCCGAGGTACTGCCAGAAGACGTTCATGGCGTACCACTGGAAGAGGTAGACGAGGGCCATCTTCTTCAGGCCGCGGGGCATCTCGACAAGGGCGACGCCGATGTCCCTGAGGAAGCCGAAGGGGCCCTCCTCCCTCTTCTTGCGCTCGAGCTCGGCGCGGTCCTCCGGCGTGGGCGGCAGCTCCTTGGTGGAGAGCACCGAGATGAGCACGGAGCCGATGGAGCACACCGAGCCCACCATGAGGCCCCGAACGCGGTAGGGGATGCCCGCGGCGGTGGCGCCCTTCAGGATCTCTCCAGGACGGCGAGGGTGCCGCCAGTCAGGGCCGAGCCGGCGCCGATGAACAGGGACTGGGCGAGGGAAGCCCTGGCGAGCTGCTTGTCGGGCACGCGGTCGCCGATGAAGGCCTGTGAGGGCTCCATGGCCGTGTTGTTCGAGGCGTCCAGCAGCCACAGGCACAGCACCGCCATCCACACGGCGGTGACGAAGGGCGCGAGGAACAGGAACACGGGCAGCCGACGGCCCCGATCAGGAAGAAGGGCTTACGGCGTCCCCACTTCTCGCTCCAGGTCCGGTCCGACAGCGCCCCGATGAGCGGCTGGATGAGCAGACCGGTGACGGGTCCGGCCAGGTTGAGGATGGGCAGCTCGTCGGGGAGGCCCGAGGAACTGGTAAATGGGCGACATGATGTTCTGCTGCATGCCGAAGGAGTACTGGATGCCGAAGAAACCGACGTTCATCAGCAGGATCTGGGCCGTACTCATCGTGGGCTTATGCGCGAGATCCACCGCGCCGTTCTGGGAGGTCTGTGCCATAGGTCGTCCTTGTCCTGAGCCCTGCGGGTGACCGGCGCCGCCCGACCGGACGCCGCGCTCGAGCCTGAGGGCGCTGTACGGGACGGCAGGATTCTCAGGGGCAGCAGCAGCATGATCTCCCCGACCTGGCCGACGTTTGACAGGACCTTAGTCCCTAAAGAGTCTCGCGCGAGCCGAATCCGAGCGCGCCTCAGGCACGCAGGGCGATTATCCCACTTCCCGCGGCCAGGGGCATCTCAGATCCCAGTGCCCTGCCGTCCGGATCGCCGGCCGGCCCCGGCGCTCTGAGACCGGCGGGAAGACGCACGGTGCCGCCCCGCCCCTCACCAGCGACGACGGCCCTCCGCCCTCGAAGTCGCGGCGCCATACGCCGTCCTCCTTCGCGGCCTCGCCGAGAGGGGCGCCGAGGTCGGCGTCCAGTGCGGGGAACCAGGGGGTTCGCGAATAGTCGTCCGCACCCGTGGCCGCATAGGTGCGCAGGGCGGCGCCGCGCGGAAGCCGCAGCGCGCCGGCGGCCCGTGAACGCGCCTCGGCCGGGCCGGCCGGGTCAGCTGGGCCGGCTGAGCCGGCCAAGCCGGCCGACTCGCTGTCACCCGCCGAATCATCGATATGGTCGGGCCCGCCCCCGAAGACCCAGAACGCGGCGAGCCCGTACAGGGCCGACGCAGAGCGGTCGAAGCGCGGACCGACCGCCGCGATGGCGTGCGCACAATGGACAGCCCCGGTCCGTCGAGCTGCGCGCCTGCGCGAGCGCGGTCTCCTCGTCGAACAGGGCCTTGTCGCCCCAGCCGAGCCAGCACTCGTCGAAGCCTCCGCCCCAGGCGGCGTGGCGCTCCCAGCGGCCCGCCTCGCGGCGCGCCTCAGCGATATTGGGCACGAGCAGCAGCCCCTCATCCGTCGAGGGCGCCCGACGTCATCGACGAATTCCCCAGGGCGGCGCGCAGTCCGGCGAGGTCGTGGGGCGCGGCGAGCGTCATCCGGAGCCAGGGCGCAGGTCGAGGCCGTAGTAGTCGTCGAAGACGTCGTTGTCCGCCATGATGCCGTCGAACAGAGTGCCCGCGGTGGCATCCAGGACCTGCTCGATCCACCGTCGCCGGTGAGGCCTCGTCCCATGCCCTCATCTGGTAGTGGCCCGGATAGGTGCTCCACTCGAGAGTCCGCCCGGATGCGCGCCGCGCCAACCAGCCGCGACGTTGAGCCTCGGCGAAGCGGGCCCGAGGCGCGCCGATGGGCGGGCTCGAAAGTCGCGCGCCGAGGACAGGCACCGGTAGGCGGGGATCACCATGTCATCGCGGAGGTCCTTGAGCCGGGCCGCCGCCTCGAGATGTCCCCACGGCTGGAGGATCGCCGTGCGGTGGTGGGCCGCGGCGAAGGCGATCTCGCCATCGGCCAGCCGCTCGCCGTGAGCGGATCCAGGCGCCCGATCCCCCGCCGGCGTCATGATCGCCTCACCGGCCGCGCCTCGAGCGGCGGAACTGCAGCGCCGGCGGGACAAGCGGCGCTCGCAGCATGAGGCTCCGGCGGGACGGGCCGCGCGTCGCAGCATGCCCCGGCGGGGGGCGGGCCGCACGCGGCATGCGCGCGCCGGCAGGGACGGGCCGCGCTCGCGGCATGCGCCCCGGCGGGACAGGGCCGCGGCAGCCCGGCTCGGCGTAGTCCATGGGACCCGGGCGCACCCGCTGCGTGGGGCTCCATCCGCAGCCGGCCGAGGACCCGTGGGAGGCAGCCCGCGCGGCGGGCTGGGGCGCCGTCGGCGGCGGTCTGACGGCTCGCGACGCGGCGAGCGCCTCCGTTCGGCGCGCACGCGACCAGCACCGCCGATGAGGGTCGTTGTAAGCGGCGTTGACACGGCGGGGTCATTGCGGCCTCCGCCCTGCCTAGCAGCCAGGCTCGGGTTCTCGTACAGGTCGATGTCCCCGATGATCCGATCCACGCCGTCCGCCATGATCGTGGGATCCCCGGCGCGATGACCAGGCGCACGGCGGGCCCTGGGTCGGCACGATCCGATCCTCCACCACGGTGCGCACGGCCCCGACGTCGGTGCTCACAGTGGGGAATGCCAGCATGGTCTCCAGGGACGACAGGCAATCCCTCGTTGTAGGACGGCAGGAGGGAAGAGGTCGAACTCCGGTGAGCCATTGGCGGACCTTGACCGTGCCGCGGATGGTGATGGTGTCCTCAGGCCGAGCTCGGCGATGCGCTTCCGGCAGCGCTCGTAGTACTCGGGCACGTGTCGGTCCGGACCGCAGCGTCCAGGTGGATCGAGCGGCCCGCTCGCGCAGGATCCGTATCGACTCGATGAGATCTCGCGGTCGCTTTGATGGGGACCACGCGGGCGATGTAAGCGAGCCTCACGGGTGGTTGCCCGCGCCCTCGGCGCGGATCCGCCCGGTCTTCTGGCGCCGGGTCGCGAAAGCGGCGTCGAACTCCTCGATGGAGATCCCGTTGGGGATGACGATGGCCTTGGAGGTCTCCGCCCAGCGCCCGGGCCTCCTCGATGGCGCCGGGTAGAGGTAGGTAGGTGGCGTAGGCGCCCGGATAGCATGCGCCCCATCTCCAGCCGACCAGGCCATCCACATGCGCTCACGCGGCGTGACGTCGAAGAACCGGTGGTCCGTCAGCGTGACGATCTGGTCCATCCGGCGGTCCAGGAGCGTGTTGACGGTGTCAGCGCACGTAGAGATTGTGCTCGGTGAGCGGGTGGGAGGTGCCATGCTCGCGGGCCGCGTTGGCGCGAAGCGCGGCGTAGCCGGTGGTGTGACGTGGTGAACGGCGGCTCGCGGCATGGTTTCGGACAGCACCGCATAGGCGAGGAGAAGAAGTCGCGCAGTAGCGAACAGGTCAGCCATGCTCATGCCCAGGCCCGGCATGGGTCGCGATAGACCTCCATGAACTCCCGGGTGCCGAGCAGGGCCCACAGCGGGTAGCGGCGGGTCGAGGCGGCCATGCCATCGGCGATGAGGTCCCACACCGGCTCGCTGTCCGCGTCCTCGGCCAGCGAGCGCAGGGCGGCGACGAGTCTCTCGGCCAGGGCCCGGCGTCCCCGCTTACCCATGCGAAGAACCTGCGGCCTGGTGCGCAGGAATTCCTCGTGCTCGTCCATCGACAGGTAGAGCACCCGCACCCACGCCACATTGTCGGGCATGTGATAGAGGTCGGTCAGCGGCGAGGTGGAGCACCAGGCGATGTGGATGATGCCGAATGTGAGGTCGGGGTTGCCGGTGACGATGTCGTGGATGACCGCGCTCACCCCGCCCTTCAGGTACGGATAGGTGGACTCCATGACAATGGCCACGTCGACGTCCTCGTAGTGGCCGTCCAGAGGAACCCCATCGGGGTGGATGGCGCCGCCGCCCTCACCGGTGGCGGGAGCCGGGTACCCGTAGCCGCGGGGCGCACCCCCCTGGTTGCCGCCCGCGCTGCCTACCACGATAGTGCCTTCCCCCAGAAGAACGCGTACTCCGGTGAGCTCCACCGGGACCGGTACACAGCCACCGCCACCGCTACCAGAGCCAGGTCAGCGATACCGACGGCGGCGTACGCTCGCACGGGGATCGTGCCGAGGCCGATGAACAGGGAGCGGCGCGGCCGAGGTGGGCCCCCGACGGCACAATGGCGGCGGTACGGTCCCCCGACGTGCTCGATCTCGTAGGCCAGAAGCGTGAGCAGGGTCAAGAGCGAGGCTGGCGCCGGCGATCACGGTCACCGTGGGCACTCCGGGGCGCTCAGCGTCCAGGTGGACTCCCCGCCCCGTCCAGCAGAGCGGCCACGGGAACGGCGATGCCACGCTCACGATGCCCGACGGTCGTGCGCCGCAGTGAGGCGCTCACGGTCCCGTGCAGGAAACGCCCCTGATCGCGCAGCCTGTTCATGCTCGAGTCGGCGAGCTGGATGCGGAAACGCGCGACGGCGCGGTTGATGCTGGGCGCGGTGATCGCGAAGTAGTAGGAGTAGGCGACCACTGCGGGCTGGAGGCAGAGGTAGACGGTGGCGATATCGAAGTTCGTCCCGTTGACCAGGAACAGGAGGAGCTTGTCCGACCACAGGACGCCGCCAGAACGAGTCCTCGAGCGGTGTCGGCGGTGAAGGACCCGCATGGGCACCCCACAGGATGGATGAGACCGCCCAGCGCCCGCCCTCGATGAAGCATCTGACTCACCAGGCCCGCCAACGGCGGCAGGAACCAGATCGTGGGCGCGGCCAGCAGTGCGACCGCGTAGGCGACCCAGCCGAGAGCCCAGCGCCCGCGACTGCCCGCGATGTCGGCGACGACGAGGACTGGACGAGCATGTTCACCAGTGTCGGCACGACTGCGGGCGCCCAGCGCCGTCGCCGACCAGCCGGTGGTGACCGCGACCAGGGCGGTCACCACCAGGACCGGGGCGCGATCAGCACGAGCAGAGCCGGCCACATGCGCGCGAAGCGGCGGGCGGCAGCCGTCGTCGCCGCGTACGGACGACGTCGCCGATGAGCCGGTCAAACGGGCGTGCCGGCGACCTGGCTGAGCCACGGCACGGCCACGGAGACGCTGACGACCAGGAGAACAGAGAATGCCCCGATAGCTGCAGCTGCCGAGGTTGGGGAGCCCACGATCGCAGGTAGCCGGCCCCAGGAGGATGGCGGGCGACATGGCCTGCAGCATGCTCCACGACGACGCGGCCCGGGCGCGGGCGGAGCGATCCGCAGCCCGCCGACCGCCGTGGTCGCGCGCGCGTGCGCAGGCGCACGGGGGCGACCGGTGAGGGCAATTCTGGCGGGGAGGATGCGAGCTCTCGGCGCTGCCGACCGCCGCGCTCGCAGGAGGCGCGGTGATCAGCATCAGCGCCGTGGCCGAGAGCGCGATGAGGGCAACGATGACGGCCGCGCGTTGCGCCAGGAACGCCAGAACGATCACCGCCTCGCGGCCGCAGCCGCCAGAAGACGGATATCCAGCGGGCGCGCGCACCGGCATGCCGGGAACTGATCTCTGTATCGGCGGGAGCGCCCGCGATTGCCTCATTCAGGGTCGTCGCATCATTCAGATCCATCGTCAACGAGCCAGGAACCGGCCGGCACCGGGGACGCATCCCCGCCACCCGGCAGCAGATCACACTACCGTAACGATGCTCTCTCGGCTCTCCCAGCTGCGGACGCAGAGGGTGCCGCGCCCGTCGGGGCGCGGCACCGGCGTCAGCCCTCGGCTCAGCCGGCACGCCCCGGCGCGGAGCTCACGTGCGAGATCAATCCCCGCGCCGGCGTCCGCACCCACGGCGTCGATGACCGCCTCGGCCTCCTTCTCGGCAGCGGCCTCGGCACTGAGCGGATCCGACCCGATCTTGGGGTCCCAGGGCTCACCGCGGAAGGTGAACTCGCCGAGGATGCCCTCCCCATCGGCATCGACGACGACCTTCTGGCCGCGCTCGATCTCCCCGAAGAGGATCTTCTCGCTCAGGGCGTCCTCGATGTCGCGCTGAATGGCGCGACGCAGCGGGCGAGCCCCGAGCACCGGGTCGAAGCCGCGCTCGGCCAGGAGCTCCTGGCGGCGTCGGTGAGCTCGATCGTCATCTCCTGCTGCTCGACCAGGCGCCCGCCAGAGCGGGTGATCGCTGAGGTCCACGATCTGACGCACCTCGTCCTTGGTCAGCTGCGGGAAGACGATGAGGGTCGTCCACGCGGTTGAGGAACTCCAGGGCGGAACTGCTGCTTGAGCTCCCGGTTGACGTGGGCCTTCATCTCCTCGTAGTCCATGGTGCCGCCCTCGGTGGACTGGAAGCCCGTGGCTACCGACGCCGATGTCCTTGCTCCCGAGGTTGGTGGTCATGATGATCACCGTGTTCTTAAAGTCCACCACGCGGCCCTGGGCGTCGGAGAGGTGCCCGTCCTCCAGGATCTGGAGCAGCAGAGTTGAAGATGTCCGGGTGGGCCTTCTCGACCTCGTCGAACAGGACCACGGAGAAGGGCCGACGGCGCACCTTCTCGGTGAGCTGACCGCCCTCGTCGTAGCCGACGTAGCCGGGAGGGGCGCCGAACAGCCGCGAGACGGTGTGCTTCTCGGCGAATTCGGACATGTCGAGCTGGATGAGGGCGTCCTCGTCGTCGAAGAGGAACTCCGCCAGGGCCTTGGCCAGCTCGGTCTTGCCGACTCCGGTGGGGCCGGCGAAGATGAACGAGCCGCCGGGGCGCTTGTCCTTCAGGCCGGCGCGAGTGCGCCGGATGGACTCGACAGCGCCTCGATGGCCTTGTCCTGGCCGATGATGCGCTTGTGGAGCTCGGTCTCCATGCCCAGCAGCTTGGCGGACTCGGCCTCGGTCAGCTTGACCACCGGGATGCCGGTGGACATGGCCAGGACCTCGGCGACCAGGCCCTCATCGACCTCGGCGACCTGGTCGAGATCGCCGGAGCGCCAGGCCTTCTCCCTTGTCCTCGCGCTCCTCAGCTCAGACGGCGCTCGTGTCGTCGCGCAGGGCGGCGGCGCTCGAAGTCCTGGTCGTCGATCGCCGATTCCTTCTGCGCTTGACCTTCGCAATGCGGTCATCGATCTCGCGCAGCTCCGGCGGGGCCGTCATGCGGCGGATGCGCAGGCGCGCGCCCGCCTCATCAATGAGGTCGATGGCCTTGTCGGGCAGGAAGCGGTCGTTGATGTAGCGGTCGGCGAGCTTGGCGGCGCTGCCGGATAGCGTCGTCGGTGATGACGACGCGGTGGAAGGCCTCGTAGCGGTCCCGCAGACCGGTGAGGATGCCGACGGTCTCCTCAATGGACGGCTGGTCCACCGTGACCGGCTGGAAGCGGCGCTCCAGGGCGGCGTCCTTCTCGATCTTGCGGTACTCCTCCAGGGTGGTGGCGCCGATGGTCTGGAGCTCGCCGCGCGCCAGCATGGGCTTGAGGATGGACGCGGCATCGACGGCGCCCTCGGCGGCGCCCGCCCCGACGAGGGTGTGGATCTCGTCGATGAACAGGATGATGTCGCCGCGGGTGCGCACCTCCTTGAGAACCTTCTTGAGGCGCTCCTCGAAGTCGCCGCGGTAGCGCGAGCCGGCCACCAGCGAGCCCATGTCCAGGGAGTAGAGCTGCTTATCGCGCAGGGTCTCGGGACGTCGCCGTGGACGATGGCCTGGCTCAGGCCCTCGACGACGGCGGTCTTGCCCACACGGGCTCGCCGATCAGGACCGGGTTGTTCTTGGTGCGCCGGGAGAGGATCTGCATGACGCGCTCCATCTCCTTGTGGCGGCCGATCACCGGATCGAGCTTGCCCTCGCGCGCCGCGGCGGTGAGGTTGCGGCCGAACTGGTCGAGGATCGCCGAGCCGGAGGGCACGCCCTCCTTGGACGAGCCGCCGGCGGTGACGGTCTCCTTGCCCTCGTAGCCGGAGAGCATCTGCATGACGGTCTGGCGCACAGTGGACAGATCCGCGCCCAGCTTGGTCAGGACCTGGGCGGCAACTCCCTCGCCCTCGCGCAGCAGGCCGAGCAGGATGTGCTCGGTGCCGATGTAGTTGTGGCCGAGCTGGAGGGCCTCAGCAGTGAGAGCTCGAGGACCTTCTTGGCCCCTGGGGTGAAGGGATGTGGCCACTCGGGGCGGACTGGCCCTCGCCGATGATGTCCACGACCTGGGCACGGCGTCGAGGAGACATCCATCGACTCAGGGCCTTGGCAGCCACCCCTCGCCCCTCATGGATGAGGCCGAGGAGGAGGTGCTCGGTGCCGATGTGGTTGGGTTGAGCGCCCGCGCTGTCCGTCCTGAGCCAGGACGACGACGCGGCGGGCGCGGTCGGTAAAGCGTTCGAACATCGCTGGTATCTCCTCGGCACGTGCGGTCGGTAGGGCGCCCGTCCGGGAATGGATGCAGATACACATTGGGCGCTGGCACGTGCTGATAAGGCTAACGGCACCGGCACGACACTCATGCCCCTGTTCGCAGTGGGCGTGAGCAAGAGTTGAGTCGAGGACGCTCAGGGCAAGGTCCGCAGGCCGCGAATCGGCGCCATGGCGGGCGGAGGGCCTCCCCGCCGAGATCGGTCGCACTCCGCACCGAGATCGGTCGAGTTCCGCGTCGAAATCGGTCGCACTCCGCCGCGAGATCGGTCCACTTCCGGCTCGAGATCGGTCGCACTCCGCCGCGAGATCGGTCCACTTCCGCGTCGAGATCGGTCGAGTTCCGCATCGAAATCGGTCGCACTCCACACCGAGTTCAGGACGCCTCGAGAAGGCGACTCGAAGTGCCGCCCTCAGGTCTGGAGAGCACGAAAGGCGCCCAGCACCACCACACATCGACAGTGCGTTCCGCCCTCGTCCCGATCTTTCCGAGGACAGGAATCCGAAGACGAGAACACGAGAGTCAGAGAGAACCGTTCTTACGGCCAGCCGCCGTCAACGTGAGGAGCGCATCTCGTCTCACCCGCTTCGATCGGTCGACCGACTCAGACGGCTCAGACGAGGCTGCACACGGGAGGAAGATCCCCTCAAAAAGCGACAGCCGTTTTTCGCTTAGATTCCAGGGATTCTCAAGACGCGTCAATACCAGTCATCACATTCCCATGTGCACTGAGGGGGTCTGTACACATGGGAGTAAGGACAACCGCACTCACCAGAATCTCTTTTTCGCGTGATTCCAAGGTTTCTATCGGCACAGATCGCGGACGAATGTGCAACATTGTCAGTATTGTCCGTTTCCAGCGCCTGAAGCTGCCGGCCTCCTGCAGTCCCATCGAAACGGGCACCTTCAAAGCCGCCCATGCACCCCGACGGATGGTCGCTCGGGCACGTCAACATTCAGATCTGCGGACCGCGCAAGCCGAGATACCTCGAAATCGAGAAGTTCCGAGAACCCGAGAAGAAAGAGGCGCGCCCCGCCCCGAACCGATCTCGATGCGGGCTTCGACCGATCTCGACGCGGAAGTGGACCGATCTCGAGGCGGAGTACGACCGATCTCGACGTCAGGGCCGTCAGGACCATCAAGTCCCGTCAAGGCCCGTCAAGGCCCGTCAGGACCAGGACGCTGCGCCAAAGGCCTGGCCACTGGCTACTCCAGCTCCAGCAGACCACGACGCAAGGCCTCAGTAACCGCCGCCGCGCGCGAGTCGACGCCGAGCTTGGCATAGGCGCGCAGCAAGTGCGTCTTGACGGTCGCCTCGGTGATATACAGCTCGACTCCGATCTGACTATTGGACAGCCCCCGCGACACCGCCGCCAGCACCTCCCGCTCACGCGGCGACAGGGCTCACCGGAACGCGGGCGCCTCTGGGAGCGCCGGCAGCGCTCTGGCCCGCGCCGCGCGCAGCCCCCAGCAGACGCGTCGTGACGGTCGGACTCAACGCACTGCGCCCGACGGCGGCGGCCCGCACGGCCGCGAGAATGTCCTCGCGCGCAGAGTCCTTCAACAGGTAGCCGATGGCGCCGGCCTCAACGGCACGCAGAATGTCACCGTCGGTGTCGTAGGTGGTGAGAACCACGATACGGGGAGCAGGAGCATGAGCGGCCGTGCCCGCCCCAGCACCATGCGCCGTGCCCGCCCCAACAGCACCATGCGCCGTGCCCGCCCCAGCAGCACCATGCGCCGTGCCCGCCCAGCAGCACCATGCGCCGTGCCCGCCCCAGCAGCACCATGCGCCGTGCCCGCCCCAGCCGAAATACGGCGGATGGCCTCCACGCCGTCGACGCCGGGCATGCGCAGATCCATGAGCACGACATCGGGGGCGAGTTCGGCGACGAGCTCGACGACCTGGTCGCCGTCGGCAGCCTCCCCGACGACGGCGAGATCCGCCTCGGAGGAGAACATGCCGACGATTCCCGGACCGCACCACCGGGTGATCATCGACCATCAGAAGGCGGACCCGGCGCGCGCCCGGGCCTGTCGAAGAACTAGACGAAAGAACGGCTGTGCTCACGGGGGCATTCTGGCTTCGATCACGGTTCCGACACGCCTGCGCTCGTCCGGCGAGTGGAGCGGATCGACCGTCAGCGTTCCGCCAAGGGCCTCCACCGCGAGGCGCATCCCGGTCAGCCCCTTTCCCTCTGGACGACCCCGGTGCCGACGCCGTCGTCGGCCACGGTGACGACGAGCTCCCGACCCAGGCCGTGCTCTCACTCCCACAATAACCTCCACACGTTCGGCATGAGCATGACGGGTCACATTGCTCAGTCCCTCCTGGGCAGTGCGCAGAATCGCGACCTGCACAGCCGAGGACAAGCCCACCGGCAGATCCAGCTCAAGACCAGTGTTCAGTCCGCGCTCGCGCTGGACGCTCACGAGGCGCCACGCAGCGCCTGGGCGAGATCTCCGTCCTTGAGAGCACTGGGACCCTCACCGGCAACGAGCGCACGGGACTCGGCGAGATTGTCACGGCCAACCGCCTCCAGCTGATCCAGACGGGCGAATGACCATTCCGATCTCACCGCTGTCCAGCTCGCCACGAGCAGCCTGCGCAAGGGTGATGACAGAGATGAACCCCTGCGCCAGAGTGTCGTGGACCTCGCGGGACCAGCGCTCGTGCTCGGCCGCGATTCCGGCGGCACGCTCAGCGGCGGCGAGCTCGCCCTGGGTGTGAGCCAGCGCCGTGAGCACCTTCTCCTTGTCCGCAAGCACCCTGACGACATCGACACGGGCCGCCTGGACCCAGGCCAGCCAGGTCCCGCCGAAAAGAGATACGAGAGTCTCCACCATGGCGCTCACCCACCAGACCTATCGCCCTTGGCAAAGGCGGCGGCACCGACGCCCAAGCCGAAGATGAGCTGCACCGTCGTCGCCACCCAGAACCTGGGATGAACCAGCCATAGCAGTGGGACGACGAGGAAGAGCAGGAGAGCGGTCCAGCCGTTATGAGCTATCAGCACCAGGGTGACGACAGCAAGCGCCCAGGCAATAAGACGCCAGGCCCATCCGGGCAGACCGCTCTTATCAAGAGGCGGATGCACGCCGCCGGGAGGCCGGGAGCCGCGGACCCACGGCCACGAAGGCGGCGAAGGTCTCCTCGCGCGGGTAAGAGCGGGAGGGGACCTCCGCGTCGTCAGTCACCGATCCACCGTATCGCGGCGGGAGACGATGAAGCCACCACAACCCCGCCCACGATCCAGGCGGCGATGACGGCCAGCGCCTTGCCGGTCTCCCACGTGCCGGTCGGCTCAGTGGAGGCGAAGAAGTCGAGGAGGAATGCCTGTCGCATGAGCCCCGCCGACCAGCGCACCGGGAAGACCGAGAAGCCGTGGACCATCCAGGACGGCAGCATGGACAGGGGCAGGAGGCCGGAGACGAACTGGAAGACCATAACCGCCGGCAGCAGCGCGCCAGAAGCGGCACCTGGAGAAGGCGACAGGCGCCCCTGCGGCCAGCCCCAACGGGGTGTAGACGGCGACCGTGAGAACGAGTCCGCCCACGAACAGCCCCCAGGCGACCATCGGCCGGCGGTGAGGCGCCCAGGGGCGAAGTGGCCGACGAGCAGGAGGAGAACGGCGCTGACCACGGCGAGGATGGTGTTGTAGACGCACTGCTCGCCACATACGCCCAGGTGGGGACCGGCAGGACGGCCAGGCGCTTGAGCTCACCGCTCTCCCGCTCACTGGCCACCCCGATGGCCAGGGTCAGCAGGCAGCTCATGATGGTTCCGGTGCTGATCATGGCCGGCGGCATGTAGTCGGCATAGCTGACGCCGGGAACGATGTCGTTGCTGAAGACGGAGGCGAAGATGATCAGCATGAGCAGCGGGTAGAAGATGGTCATGATGAAGGCGACCGGCTCGCGCACGAAGGAGATCCAGGCTCGACCGGGTCAGAGCGGCAACAGCGGCGAGACTGGAACCGGGCGCCTGGGAGCGATGCGTGGAGACGGGATGCTTGGCGCCGGCCGGCGCAGTCGGAGAGTGGATTGGCGGTCGTCATGAGGGGAGTCCTTCGGAGGTCCAGTGAGGGCGGGTCCGGTGGCCGCTCTCAGGCGGCGTGGTGGCGGGAGACCAGGTTGAGGTAGAAGTCCTCGAGCGAGGGGTTGGTCACCTCCAGGCCGGGGACCTCGCCGTCCGGGGCCGGCCAGGCGGTTGATGAGGTCGCGCACGACGGCGGTCGGAGCGGCAGCCTGCTCGGAGCGCCTGACGCCGCCCTCGATCCAGCTCACGGTGCGCTCGTTGCCGGCCTGCCGCGTGAGGTCCTCAGGGGGTGCCGCGGGTGACGATCTTGCCGCCCAGGACGATGGCGACGTCGTCGGCCAGGGTGAGCGGCCTCGTCGAGGTGGTGAGTGGTCAGCAGCACGGTCGTGCCGTCGGAGCGCAGATTCTTCACCAGGTCCCAGAACTCGCGACGCGCCTCCGGGTCGAATCCCGTGGTGGGCTCGTCCAGGAAGAGGAGGGCGGGACGGCCGACGATCGCCACCGACGTCGAGCCGCCGGCGCCGGCCCCGGACAGGCGCGAGAGCCGGGTGCAGGCATCGTCGCTCAGGCCGACCTGCTCGATGGTGGCCGCGACGATCGGCGGGTGAGGGAGTAAAGCGGGAGACATGGGTGATGGCCTCGGTGACGGTGAGCTTCTCCATGTCTTTCGACGACTGGGACACGACGCCTATGCGCGCCCGCCAGGGCGCGCGAGCCGCTCTGGGGGTCCTGCCCCAGGACGGAGACGGTGCCGGAGCCGGGCCGTCGCAGACCCTGAAGAATCTCGACGGTGGTGGTCTTGCCCGCACCATTGGGGCCCAGGAGAGCCAGAACAGTGCCGGTGGGAACATCGAGGTTCAAGCCGGTCAAGACGTGCTTGTCCCCGTAGGACTTAGTGGGGTTGTTGATCTGGATCGCAGGGAGAATGTGCCACAGGGTCTCAATTTTTATGAACGAGGTACGATACCTGCGACAACCGGCCGAGCGACGGCGGTGTCCACCGATCGGTGGACGCCTGTCGCTTCCCTACTTTTCTTCGGCCCGCCTAGCCTCCCCCTTCGCCGAGATCGGTCGTAACCCGCGTCGAGATCGGTCGTATTCCGAGTCGAGATCGGTCCACTTCCGCCCCGAAATCGGTCGTAACCCGTGCCGAGATCGGTCCGGTTCCTGGGTCTGCTGTGTGTTGATGGTTCCGAGGTGCGGCATGCGGCTTTCGCCCTCGAGCTCGCCGTGCGCGCGCCTCGACGTCGGGCCGGCCAGGCTGAGCCGGACCGATCTCAGTAGCAGAGCGTGGTGAGTGATACCTGGTGGGCGTCGGTTGTTTTTCGGTGTTGCACACGGGTGCCACGAGGACACCGGCGAAGAGCCACCCACGGCCATCCAACCCACTTCACGCGACTAACCCCGAAAACCACCCCACCGGACACCACCACACGCAAACACACACCGTCCAGATGCCCTGACACCACAACCTCACACACAGGAAGCGGACCGATCTCGGCGCGGAGTACGACCGATCTCGAGCGGAACCGGACCGATCTCGACGCGGAGAGCGACCGATCTCGGCGAGGCTTGGCGCGAGGGCTGGGTGTAGCAGGGCTCCTGCGTCAATCCGTCGGAGGCTGGTCGGGAACCGGTCAGGGCGCCGGCCCCGGCGATCCTCAGGGCGGGCCGGGAGATGTCCGTACGCCGCGCCGCCGTGCGGCAGGCCTCGACGATCACATCACTGACGGCGGGCGCAGCCCGCTCGCTCCGGGTGACGATCTCGACCCGACGGTGCTCCTGGGCCAGCGCACGCACCTCCACCGCCGGATGCCGATAGGGCGCACAGCGCCATTCAGGCAGGAGCGCCGCACCCGCCGGCAGCCACCAGGCCTGAACGGCCCACGCAGTCATCGCTGGCGTAGGCGGTCTCGGGGCTGAAGCCGTTGGCCCTCCCACAGCGATCAGCTCCTCATGGCAGCGCGCGCAACCGGTGACCCAGCGGCACTGCGCACCATCGGCGATGTTCTTGATGCCGCCGCGATGGGTCACGAGGTAGAGGACGTCGTCGAGGAGGCGGACCGTCCGGAGCTCGGGCCGGCGTCGTCGTCGATGTGGGGAGAAGGACAGGGCCGCATCGACTCGCCCGCGTCGCAGGGGCGTCCAGCGCCCCGGGCGGTTCGGCGTCGACGAGTTCGACCTCCAGGCCCGGATACTGCCGGGAGACGACATCAAGTACTCCCGGGACGAGGGGCGGCCACCGCCGACGGAAGGCGGCCAGACGAATGCGCCCGGTCTCGGCATGCGCCATGGCGATCGCCTCGCGCTCGGTCCGCTCCAGCAGGTCGAGAACCTCCTGACCGCGGTCGGCCAGCGCCCGCCCCTCCTCGGTGAGACGGACCCCGCGCCCCGCCCGGGTAGAGCAGGACGGCGCCAGTTGTCCGCGATAGCGCGGCCAGCTGATGGGGAGACGGTGGACTGACTGTAGCCCAGGGACTCGGCGACGGCCGAGACGGTTCCCAGGCGGGAGAGCTCCACAAGAGCGCGGAGCTGATGCACATCGATCACGCCGCATATTATGCTCCAGATCGATAGATATTCGACCAAAACATTCATTAGACCGATATGCCGATGGCGCCGATCATGAATGACACGGACTGTGCCGCTACGCCCACTGCGCGCTATGCCGCACTGCGCCTACCGCATCCGCTGAACCCGCCGGGACCACCCCGCGCTCGACTGCCGCCAGGCTCCCGACACCACCGCAGGACTCCCAACACCCACCAGGCTCCCAACACCGGCGACCCGAATCCCGCCCCGCCAAGCCTCGACTTCGACGCCGTGGTGCGCACTCATGACGCCCTGTCCGCGGTTCTGCGCGAAACCCCGCCTGGTCATACCCCCTCCTCACCATGGCGGCTGGGTCGACGTCGTCGTCAAGCATGAGAACGTCCAGCCGACCGGCGCCTTCAAAGGTGCGCGGCGGGGTGGCGCTCATGGCGACTCTCAGCGAGGAGGCGGAGCCGCGGCGTGGTCACCGCCTCCACTGGCAACCACGCCCGGTCCCTGGCCTGGGCGGGAGCCCGCCAGGGGCGCGCCGGTGACCGTCGTCGTACCGACGACGCCCCGGCCCGCAAGATCTCCGCGGTTCGCGCCCTGGGCGCCCGAGTGATCGTTGAGGCGAGACCATGTCGACTCCCTCGCCCATGCCGGGCCGCCTGGCCGCTGCGGAGAGGATGCGACTCGGTGTCGCCGGGCGACGAGCCGGCGATCATCCTCCGGCACGCCACCGTGTGCTGGAGCTCTTCCGCCGACATCGCGATCTGGGAACCGTCTACGTGCCGGTCGGCTCCGGATCCGGAGCGGCAGGGGGCTGCCCTGGTGCGCGACGCGCTGGCCCCGACTGCCGGATCGTCGGGGTGCAGTCCAGCGCCGCACCCGCCGCGCACCGCGCCTGGCGAACCGGAGAGCCGACGAGCGACCCCAGTCGCACGCGGGTTGCAGGTCTCGCGGTGGGGCGAGCTTCGCACTGACGCAGTCGATTCTGCGCCAGAGCCTGGACGACTTCATTCTGGTGGGCGACGACGAGATCCTGCGCGCTGTAGGACTCATGAGCACCCACGCCCACACCCTGGCCGAAGGGGCCGGCGCCGCGAGCCTGGCCGGCCTCATGGCCGATTCCGCACGCGGTTCCGCGCCCGGCGGCCCCTGCGCCGTCATCTGCACCGGTGGCAACGCCGACGACGGCGAGCTGGCCGGGCTGGCCGGGCTGGCCGGAGCAGCGCGAGCCTCACCGAGGCGGCCTGACCCGCCGCCACCTCAGCGCTTAGTACGCTTCTTCCCCCTTTGCTACGCCCCTTTTCCTCGTACAGTGAAAGGAGCGTACTAAGCCGTAGGAACCACGGCATGCCGCCCCGTGCGCAGGACGATCTTGCCCACGCCATGCCGAGTGGCAAGATCCTCGTAAACCGAGCGGACCTCGCCCAACGGATAGACGGCGCGGATGGGGAGGACGATCTCCCCGGAGGCGAGGAGCTCGGCGATCCGCGAGACCACAGGCGCAGGGTCCTTGATGACCGCCATGCCGGCCATCTGGACGCCGTGAAGCTGCACCGCCTCGAAGTCGATGATCGTGTTGATCCTCTTCGCGCTCGCACCGAGCTCGAGCGCCGCCTCGACGTATCCGCTGCCGTAGCAGTCGACGAAGCGTCGATACCACTGGGAGCCGCAGCGCGCAGGCGCTCGACCAGCCCGTCGCCGTACTCGATCGGACGGACCCCGATGTCGCGCAAAACCTGCGCACTCGAGGGGCCGGCAATGCCGATGACGTCGGCTCCAGCGCGCCGGGCCAACTGCGCAGCCAGGAGTCCGACGCCGCCCGCAGCGGCGGAGACCGCCACGGTCTCGCCCGATTGGGGAGCAACCGCACCGACGGCGGCCCACGCCGTGGTCCCGGCGACGTACAGGCAGGCGGCGACAGCAGGATCGAGCCCTTCGGGCATGGGCGAGGCGAGGCGCTCCTGGGCGATGGTGACATACTCCGCCTGAGCGCTGCGCTCGTCGCTCATGCCGATGACCGCATCCCCGCCTTGACGTCGTTCACCCTTCACCGACTTCGACCACGGTGCCGGAAAAATCACTCCCCTGCCCCTCATCGGGAAAAATTCCCCGGGAAGAAATCATGCATGACCCTCCCGAATAATGATCTCCCCCGGATTGATTCCCGCATAAGCGGTTTCGACGCACACCTGACCAGGGCCGGGCGGCACGACAGGAGCATCGCGGACCTGAAGCACCGAGGAGTCCCCGTATTCATCGAATCTAACAGCTTTCATCACGCTCATAGCATTCTTCTCCTTCAACAAGAACCAGAGGCATATCCGACACCTCTTCATTTATTGTCGTACGCTAGAATGATCTTCCATTCACCCACCGAGCGGAGTCATAGGAGCCATATACAGTCATGGACAGCCAGACGACGGGCCCCGGCGACCGCCATGCCTCACGACGCGCCCGAACAGACGCCAAACTCACCACAGCCGTCAACCACCTCCTGGCCCGGCAGGGCTACGCCGCCCTGACCATCGAGAGCGTCGCACGGGAATCGGGGGTCGCGAAGACCACCATCTACCGGCGCTGGAGCTCCAAGGCCGAGATGGTCTTCGAACTCATGATTCACCTCCCGAGCGGAAGAAAAAATAAGGACAACAATTCTGACAACATGCGGGACGGCCTCAGGGAGCTCGCGGAGAACGCCGTCGAGATGATCTCCTCACCATCCGGTCTCGCCGTTATTCCCGGCTTACTGGCGGACATGCAGGGAAATGAAGGACTGCGGTCCACCATGAACAGTCTTTTCGTCAAGAAGGCCCAGCAGGACATCACCTCCGCCCTCAGTCTAATTACACTCGAACACCGTTGACATCAATGGGTTCCATGCCACCCCTTCTGGGCGTCCCCTACTTCCAGATCCACGTACTCAACGAGGACCGACAAGAATCGCATTATCGAGCAGCTCACCGACCACCTTCTTCTTTTGGTCACACAGGGCGCCTAAGACCCGACGACGCCGTGACGCTCTCACGACGTAAGCAGCGGTTCCCATTCCCCAGAGCGCGAAGAGCGGATCCCAGATCAGCAGATGCCCCCACGAGGCCGCCACCGTCGCCGGTTCCGGCTCGTAAGCCCCAAGCGCCACGACAGGTCGACGACCGCTGACCGCCATCGTCACCAGCCCATAGGCGAGAGTCCGGCGCCCACCACGAATTCACCGCTGCAGAACCAGGTCGCGGACACGGCCCCTGCCGAGCAGACCGCGAGAATCGAGCACAAGACCAAAGCGTCACCCCGCCTTTGAGCAGGGCGATGCCGCCAAGCAGAAGCATCCGCCGCCACTCCCCATGGCGTCACCCGATCAGCAACATCTCCCACCGTCACGGTAGAAGATCACTGCCCGTCGCCCAGATCGCGGAGAAGACCGCGTGTGCAGTACCGCAGCCCACCGCAAGGAGCAGCCACCCACGGGAGCGCGGGCGCGCGCGAATCGCCCTCCTCCCAGCCGGCCGCACACGGCATCACCTCCGATCTCCTTAATACGCTGCGTAGCGTAGCGCTATGCAGTTATCGAGGTCAACGCGTCTTCCTCAACGCTTTACTGCGCTCCTTTCCCCTTACTGCACGGGGAGAAGGGCGTAGGGAAAAGGAGCGAGTAAGCGGTAGCGACCGTCGGCCTCCTCACCGCTGATCACGCCCACGCCTCACGCCTCCACCACGATCGTCACCGGACCGTCGGCCTCCGCTGGAGATCCTCATATGGGCTCCGGCTCCCAGTGGCCACCTCGAGGCCGCGACCGCTCAGCCTCGACGACGGCATCGACCAGCGGTTCGGCCACGGGGCCGCGCGCGGCGGCGTTCCAGGACAGCCGGCGCCTGCGCACGTCGGCGTAGAGCGTGAACTGGGAGACGACGAGCACCGGCGCCCCGAGATCGCTCACCGAGACCTCGCGGCCGGGGGCGCCGCCGCCATCGCCGGGGCCGTCGAACAGGCGCAACTCGGCGATCTTGCGGGCGATCGTGGCGACCTGGGCGGGACCGTCGTCGTGGGTGGCGCCCACGAGCGCAAAGCAGCCGGGACGGGCGATCTCCCCGACGGTCACCGGCCCGTCCTCGCCATCCACATGGACAGCAGCGCGGTTGACCCGCTGAAGAACAGCGCGCATCAGCGCCGCCAGCCGCTGCGTCCCTGAAAGCCCGAACCTCCCTGGCCGCGCCGGCGGATGCGCGTGCGCACATGCACGGGCTGGTAGTAGTTGAGGGTCGGGCGAACATCCGCCAGATAGACGGCGTTGGCAACCACGCCGAGCGGTCCGAACATCGAGCTCATCCCCATGAGCGCGACCACCACTACTCCGACGGCATTGACACCGGGCCAGAAGCCCTTGGTGCGCTTGTCCGCTGCGATGAAGTTCTGGCTCGAGCGCAGCCCAGTGTCGATGAGAGCCAAACGCCCAGAACGATGGCACCGATCGGTCAGATACAGATCCCGCCACTGCGAGGTCCAGGGTAATAATCGGTCAGGAGAAGAGTGGTCACATGCCCACCTTACCGGTCGTGCAGCGGACCGCCGTGAAGAAGGCCTTGGAGAACATGAAAAGAAACTCGAGAGCAGCGGGGATGCCGGGGAGTCGGTCATCAGCGGGCGGTCAGTGGCGCGGCTCAGTGGCAGCTGGCTCGCAGCTCGAGTGGCGACTCAGTGCAGCAGACTCTTGCGCAGCCCCGCCCCCGGGCGCTCAGCAGGACAGCCTGCGCCCTGCCCTCCAGTGAGACGAGTACTTCCTGGGCGGCGTCCACACGCGTGAGCACCGCGGGCCCGTCACTTTCCGTATTTTCAGCACCTTCAGTACTTTCAGCGACCTCCACGGCAAGCGCCGCATCCGCGGGCACACCCCCGACGCAGCAGGGCGAGAGCCATCGGCCCCAAGTCATGGTGCCGGACCACCGAGGTCGCAACCCCTGCGGCGCGCTCCCCAGTCTCACGACGGCGCCGGGCTCGGGCAGCGCGCCGGCAGGCCCATCGAGCTGAAGGATGGCCAGACGGCGCGGAGGCTTGCCCAGATTGGGAGAGTCCTCGCAACCGTCTCCCTGCCCCGGGTAGCAGCCCTTGGTCAGATGGACGGCGGTGCGCAGCCAGTCGAGCTCATGCGGGATGGCGCGCTCATCGGCCTCGCGGGCCCACCGGGGACGCCCGCCTCGACCCGCAGCGCCTCCCACGCCGACGATCCCGCCAGCCCGCGCTCCGGCGCGACCGCCAGGAAGGCATCGACGACGGCGCCGAGCGCATCCTCGACGACGAGCGCGAGCCCGGCCCGGTAATTCGAGGCGGGGTGGGCGCGGGTGAGCCGACGTCGTAACTGGTGCCGCCCTCGACGACACCGGGCCACGGGTCCCGCCACACGCCCAGGCAGACGGCCGGAGACGCCGAGATCGCCGTCTCCAGACGCTCCAGCCCCTCCCCCAGGGCCGCCACCACGGCGACGTCGTCGCGCACGCTCACCTCGACGCGCAGCATGAAGCGCATGCGCTCGAGGAACTCGACCAGTGCGGGGCCGCGCCCCGCCTCGGTGACGAGCCAGAGGGTCTCGGCGTCGTCCAGGGCGGCGAGCGCATGGACGATGCGCCCCTTGGCGTCCAGGACGAGCGTCTCCACACCGCCGTCGCCCGGCGTCAGATCCGTGAGCACCTGGCTGGACAGGGTCGTGAGCCAGGAGCCGGTCCGCACCGGTCACGGCGACGACATCGCGGGCCAGAACGGTCACCGCGGCCGCGGACTCCAGAAGACGCTGCTCCCGCAAGGGGTCGCCGTAGTGGGCGGGGACGAGCTCGTCGGGGTCGCCGACGGCATTGGGAACGGCACCGGCCCGGTCCAGCAGCGGGGAGCGTCGCATCAGGCGGTCCCTGTCGGTCTCGGCGTCGGCTGGGCCGTCAGGATTCTCAGGACTGCCGGCGGCCCTCGGCGTCCGATCCGGCCGCACTCTTGCCGGCCCTCGTCGGCGGCGATGGCGGCGCAGCGCAGCGCACCGGGGCGTTGGCGGGGTCATCGGGGTCATCGGGGTCATTGACCCGGCCGAGCCTGCCCGAGGCGTAAGTCCGCGGCTCCTCGACTCCGAAGGCCGCCATGTCCTGGGTCCATGAGATCGCCGCTGACGAGCCCGAACATGCGAGTCATCTCGGTGAGATCGGCAGCGGTGCGGGTGCGGCCCACGGCCTGGGTGCCGACCTGGGCGCGAGGGCCCTGAATCCAGCCCTCCCATACGGCGACGTGCCCGGCCGGATCGGCGGAGACGAGCTCGAGCCGAGTCACCGGAGTGCTGGGGCCGCGCCCTTACCGGCGTCCGCGCCGTCGGCAGCATCCGCACCGTCGGGCTCGGGGCCTCCCTGCCCGACCGGTCGCCAGTACGTGGTCTCGGTGGACCAGACCTGAGCCGGCGTCAGGCGCGATGCGCCCTCAAGGCCGGGCATCTCGAAGTCGAGGTCGGCGGAGCGGGTGGCGTCCACGGTCCAGATGGTGGTGGTCTGGCGCAGGTAGGGGCCGCCGTCGTGATCGAAGGTGATCTCCTGGGCACGGCCTGCTCGGGCACCGTCTCGCCGTAGGTGAGGATGCCGTAGCCGCGCCAGGTTCCCACCAGCCAGGCCAGCGGGTAGATCTCGGCGCGAGGTCATCGGGAAGCGTGAAAGCCATGCCCGCAGGGTACAACGCCGAGATCGGTCGAGTTCCGCGCCGAGATCGGTCCGCTTCCGCCGCGAGATCGGTCGTAATCCGCATCGAGATCGGTCCGTCCGCACAGTGCAGCACGACAGCAACCACACGGCGGAAGGACCCGCACCGGCGGGAGGGTGGCGGGGGAGGAGAAAAAGACGTCGGGCCGGAGGCGCCAGTCGGCGCGAATGCCGCTCGCGGCGGCTTGAGGTGGAGCCAGGGGCCCGTCACGGCCCGACGCCGCCCCACAGTACGGGCGCGTCGCAGTCCGCCGGAAGTCGGCCCTCGCGACCCGCCGAGCAGTCGAGCCGTCACTGCACCGTCACCCTGACTCGCCCAGACTCGTCCCGACTGCGCGGCTCCCGGGCATGCGGACCACGACGGCGCAGCCACGAACGGCCCGGCTACCCGGCCGTCCGCTGAGCGCGCAATCCGCCGGGGTCGTCCCCTCCTCGAAGCCGCCGACCGAACGGGCGCTCCGGATCCGCCCCGTTCGCCCCGGCGCCTACTCCTCGTCGGGAGCGTCGAGACGGTAGCCCACGTTGCGGACCGTGCCGATCAAATGGTCGTGCTCGGTGCCGAGCTTGGCGCGCAGACGGCGGATATGGACATCGACCGTGCGCGAGCCGCCGATGTAGTCCTCGCCCCACACCTCGTCCAGAAGCACCTCGCGGGTCAGCACCCGCCCCTGATTGAGCGCGAGATACGTCAACAGCTCGAACTCCTTGTACGTCAGGTCGATGATCGTGCCGCGTATGCGTGCGGTGTAGGCGGTCGCGTCGATGACCAGGTCGCCGACCTCGATCTGGTCATCGCCGAGGGGCTCCGGGGCGATCGCCCGAGTGCGCAGCAGCCGCAGGCGCGCGGAGAGCTCGGCCGGCGTCGCACCGGCCATGACGAAGTCGGAGGCGCCCCAGTCCGGCTGAACGACCGCGGCCCCGCCCTCCTCCATCACCAGGATGATCGGTGGGCAATCCATCGGACCGGACAGCAGCTGGCACAGTGCCCGCGCTCGCATGAGATCCCCGCGGCCATCGATCATGACGACGTCGGCGTCATCGATCGCGCTGTAGAAGGCGGGCGTGGGGGACGGCACTCCACGTGGGCGTCGAGGAAACAGGCAGATGGGAGAACGTTGGCAACCTCACCCTCATGGGTGAACATGATGACGCGCATGCTCCGGACTCCTTCCGCGCTCCGGTGAGGTTCCGGGTGTCAGTGAACCACATGCGCCCGTTTCAGGTGTGGGACGATGCCTCTGTGAACCACCAGGAGAACGCCCAGGGGCTCCATCGACTCCCCGATTTTCCCCGGTCGCCGCGCCGTCCTCCGGGGCGATGGCCGAGCCCGGCGCGTACGGCACTCGACGCGGCGGGCACCATCCGATCGAGCCCGGACTGGTCGATCCGGCCTGGACGCGTCTGGCCATGGCCGGCATCGTGCCCATACTGCTGGCCCGTGTCCGCGGCGCTGCCGGGGTGGGTGCGACTCATCGTCATCTGCCTGCTCGTGCCGCTGACTGCGCAGGGCTGGCCCGCCCTCGTCCGCTCCGAGCATGACCAGGGCGCCACCGGCGTCGTCGCCCTGACGGGTCTGGCCGCGGCCGTCGTCGTCGCCCTGCGCGAGATTACGGATCCGCGGGCGTGGTGATGGCCTTCAGCGTGCTGGCGGCGTTCGTCGCCCAGATGGCCCGTCACGACGGCCGTCAGGATCTCGTGGAGAATCTGTCCGCCACAGTCGCGGGAGGCCTCATCACGGTCTCGGGTGCGGCCTGGTGCGCCCTGGCCCCGGGACTGGCCGATCCGGCGGTCATCGTCCCCTGCGCGCTGGCGCTGTTCTCGGGGGCGCTGCTGACGGTGCTCGAGGTGCGAGCCACCGTTCTGGAGGCGCTGACCCCTGACGGTTCCCGCGCTCGTGGCCGGGGTGGCAGGAGGGCATCCTGGCGGCGGCGGGATTCTTCGGGCCGAGCCATGTCAGGGCTTCAGCAGGAGCTCCAGTCGGCGGCCGCGTGCGTGATCGTCGGCTTCGTCGCCGGTGTGCTCATGGCGTCCTCCAACCGAGTGCTGTGGACGCACCGCTGGGTGCCGGGCGGGCGCCGCGGTAGCCAGCGCGATCGTGCCGATCCTGGCGCTGGGCGCACCGGTGTACACGATCGCGCGCCTCATGGGCAGCTTCATCGCCGGCTGATCGCCGAGATCGGTCGCTCTCCGGCTCGAGATCGGTCCGGTTCCGCACCGAGATCGGTCGTACTCCGCACCGAGATCGGCACCTCCCGCAGCACAGACCTGTGGATAACCGATTGCGGCCCCTGCCGGGTACCGCCAGTTATCCACGAGCGCCTGCCGCCACCTGGCGAATTGCTGCGTCATCGGGCACTGTCGGTACGAGGCCCGAAGAGCGTCCCACCCCGCGAATTCCCCAGGATCAGCGCAATCCGCGCGAGATCGAGAGCCGCCTGGCCACCGGCGAGATCCGACGAGTGCGCCGCAGCACCTCCCATACCGGCCAGCCCCGACGCACCCGGCTTCACCACCCACCGCACCATCCGCGAAGTCCTCCTGCGCGTCGTCCGCACTGAAGGCTCGACGGCGTCGTCGCCCTCGAGACCGCCGCGCTCCTCCACGGTGGGCGCGCGCTCTACGAGCCGGCGGTTCACCTCATCGTGGGCTGGAACGCCGCCGGCCTCAGACGCGCTTCTCGAGGCGTCCGCCCAATCGGCCGGCCTCGCGCGCGCTCGGGCCGCGCGACCGCCGTCGGGCGCTCGGGGCCCGCCCATTCATCCCGGCATCGCTACGACCTTGCCGACTCCGACATCGTCGAGCTCGATGGGCTGCGCGTGACCTCGTTGGAGCGCACAGCCGAGGACTGCGCCCGGTTCCTGCCGCCCAACCGTGCGCTCGCCGTCGTCGACTCGCTGTTCGCGATCGCGGCCGGGGCCGGCGACCGCCCTGGGATCATCGCCCCGAAATCGACGCCGAGGCCGCGCGGTTCCGCCGAGCGCTCCTCAAGCGGCTTGACGCCCGGCCGCACGAGCGGGGCGTGCGGCGGGCCCGCGCCGTCGTCATGGCCGCGACGCCGTGGAGCCAATCGGTGTGGGAGACCGAGGCGCGCAGACTCATGCCTGATCGACGGGATCGCGGCGCCGCAGCCCCAGATGCCCGTGCGCACTGAGGCCGGCGTCTTCTACGCCGATCTCGGCTGGCGGGCGGCGATGCTCGCCTACGAGATCGACGGCGAGATCAAGTACTTGCAGGACGCCGACGCCGCGCTTTCGGCGCAGTACAGGCGCGAGACGGCGATAGAGGCTGCCGGGGTTCATGTGGAACGGGCGACGCCCGCGGATGTCGCCGATGGCGAGGGCTTCCTCACCGGACTGCGCGGAGTCCCTGCCGCAGAGCCTGTGCGAGGAGAATCGGTGACGGCGCTGCGCACGCCGTTCGAGATCCGGCGGCAGGGCGCGTCTTGGTGAGCCGACGGCGCATGGATCACTGAGCCCGATGGATCACTGAGCCCGGACCCAGCCAGCGCGGTCGGCGCCGTCGGCGCAACCGGCGCGGAGGCAGGGCGCGCTGCGTCCTGTTCCGCAGCAACCGCGCCCGACTCCCGGCACGACGCTTAACGGGGCTTAACGGGTAGCCGACACGAAGCGCTGGACCTTCGCACGGTGTCAAGCCTTAGATTGCCGAGCATGATTGATCACGCATCGCTTGCTGTCCATGATCCTGCGGCCTCTCGAGCCTTCTACGAACAGGCCCTGGAACCGCTGGGGTATACCGTCCTCATGGTGTTCCGGAGACGTGTGCGGCATGGGGGTGGCCAAGCCCCAGGGCGCCGGTCCAGATCTCTGGCTGGTCCCAAGTCAGAATCCCACCACCGTCCACCTCGCCCTGAGCGCGGACTCCACCGAGCAGGTGGACGCCTTCCATGAGGCCGCCCTGGCAGCGGGAGGCACCGACAACGGCGCACCCGGTGAACGCCCTCACTACCATCCCGGTTACTACGGCGCCTTCGTCCTGGACCCCGACGGGCACAACATCGAAGCGGTCTGCCACCAGGGCCCAGTCGGCCAGGCCCCGTCCTGAGCAGTGCCCGGTGCGCGCCTCGGACCGATCTCGGCGCGGAAGTGGACCGATTTCGAGGCGGAAGCGGACCGATCTCGATGCGGACCGCGACCGATCTCGACGAAGGAGGCGGCCTTGTTGATGCCGGGACGCGGACCTCGACGCCCTCAGCGGCCCTCTGACAGGACGGGCGCTGCTTCTCAATCTGCACAGCTCGAATCCGGCCGCGCGGTCGGCGCGCCAGGTGCACCACCATGATCTCCCCCGTCTTGAGCCACGGGTCCCGGTCCGGCACTGAGCGCAGCAACTTGCCCGGCGCGTACCGGGAGATCACCTCCATGACAGAGGGCAGCACCGGCCGGTGAGTGCACAGGGCCACCGGCACATCCCGATGACGCAGGACATCGGAGACGACCTGCGCGCCGCCTTGCGGGGAATCGGCGTGCGCCAGCTCCGTCAGGGCTGGCCCGCCACGATGTCGATCCCGGCTGCCTCGCATAGGGCGCCACCGTGTCCATGCAGCGCCGCCACGGGCTGGACACGACCCGCCCACGCCGTCAGGCGGCTGCTTCACCGCACGAGCGCCCGGGCACGCACCTCGCCCTGATCATCAGTGAGGCGGGCGAGTGGCCTCGATTGGTCTCCTTGTCGCGCGTCTTGGGCGATTCCACACCGACCGCTTGACGGCGCGGGCGTGCCGCACCAGCACGAAGGTCCAGGTATCGAGCTTGCCGTCCTCCCACAGGTCCACCAGGCTGCCCGGTAGGTCGCGGTCCCACCGCGTGCGGAGCATGCCCGGGCCTCTTGACGCGCACCCACGTCACGTCGTCTATCTCGCGGGCCGACGCCGGGGCCACCGCCGCACGGGCGCGGGCGCGGTTCGTCGTCGTCAAGCTCGCGCGCGGGCAGTGAGTGGACGCGCTTGCGCCGTCCGTCCGAGAGCTTGCAGCGGATGGTCTCCAACGGCTGGCCGAGCGCGATACGAGCACCGGTTTCCTCGGCGACCTCCCGCACCGCGCAGGGTGCGCACCGACTCCCAGCTCCACCTTCCCCTTGGGGAACGACCAGTCGTCGTACCGGGGGCGGTGCACCAGGAGCACTTCGAGGCGGCCGCGGCGCTCCCTCCACACGAGCGCGCCGGCGGCGCGCACCACGTGCTTGGCACGCGATGATGATGACATGGGCCTGCACTCCTCAGGGGCGTTTCAGTGGCGGCCTTGACGCGCGAGCGCGCCCGGGCCATGAGAGTGGTCTGGATGTCCTCCAGCTTCTCCCCATCGGGACCGTAGGCGTGCCGGACCCACGTGCCGTCGGGCTCGAGCCACCAGGAGGAGACGGCGTCGGAAGCGGCATGGGTCACCAGCCACTCCAGCTCATCGACCATCGCCGGGTCGGTGATGCGTACCAGCTCCTCCACGCGCCGATCCAGGTTGCGATGCATGAGGGTCAGCCGACCCGATGAACAGCTCGGTGCTCCCGTCATCTGCAGAAGGCGTAGACGCGCGAGTGCTCCAGGTAGCGCCCCAGGATGGAGCGCACCCGGATATTGTCACTGAGCCCGGGCACACCCGCGCGAATACCGCAGATGCCCCGCACGACGATGTCCACCTCCACCCCGGCACGGCTGGCGCGGTACAGGGCGTCGATGCAGGCCTCATCGATGATGGGTTGACCTTGATGTGCGGATCCAGGCGGGCCCGCCCGCGCGCTTGTTCTCGATCTCCCGCTCGATGCGCTCGAGGCAGGCCGTCGCGCACGGTGCGCGGAGCCACCAGCAGGCGCCGGAAGCGGGCGCGCGGAGCGTGCGGAGAGCATGTTGAACAGCGTGGTCATGTCCTGGGCGACGTCGCGATCGCATGCAGCAGCCCCAGGTCCTCGTATCCGCGCGCGGTCTTGGGGGTGGTAGTTGCCGGTGCCCACATGCGGTAGCGGCGCAGGCCGTCGCCCTCCCTGCCGCACGACGAGCAGCAGCTTGCAGTGAGTCTTGAGCCCGACCATGCCGTAGACGACGTGCACGCCGGCGCGCTCGAGCTACGAGCCCAGAGATGTTGTTCTCCTCGTCGAAGCGGGCCTTGATCTCCACGATCGCCACCATCCTGCTTGCCCGCCTCGGCGGCCTCAATGAGGGCGTCCACGATCGAGTCCCCGGATGTGCGGTAGAGGGTCTGCTTGATGGCCAGCACCTTGGGGTCGGCGGCCGCCTGAGAGATGAACTCCTGCACCGAGGTGGAGAAGGAGTCGTAGGGGTGATGCAGCAGAACATCGTGATCGCGCATGGCGGCGAAGACGTTCGGGGCGATGGAGGACTCGTGGGCGGCCAGGCCCGCGGCGGTGACCGGCACGAAGCGCGGATACTGAGACTGGGGATGTCCAGATCGTGGAGCTGGTTGAGGGCAGGTCAGGTCCAGGGCCGAGCTCGAAGACGTCGTCGGGCCTCAGCCCCAGGGCCCGCACCAGGTAGCGGCGGGCGAAGGAGGAGATCGTGTCTCCACCTCCAGGCGCACGCAGTCGCCGAAGCGACGGCGCTCCAGCTCCTTCTCCATCGCCTTGAGAAGGTTCTCGGCGTCGTCCTCCTCCACCTCGAGATCCTCATTGCGGGTGACCCGGAAGAGGTGGTGCTCCAGGATGTCCATGCCCGGGAAGAGGTGGTCTAGGTGCTAGCCGATGACCACCTCCAGGGGATGACGGCGGAGCCAGCGCCCTTGTCAGTGGCGCCCAGCTCACGGCCGGGAACGGTCACCAGGCGGGGCAGGGAGTCGGGGACCTTGACACGGGCGAAGTGCTCCTTGCCGCTGCGCGGATTGCGCAGGATGACGGCGAGGTTCAGGGACAGGCCCGAGATGTAGGGAAGGGGTGGGAGGGTCCACGGCCAGGGGCGTGAGCACCGGGTAGATGTGATGCCGGAAGTAGCGGGTCAGGCGCTCCTGCTGCTGAAGGTTGAGGTCGCCCCATCCCAGGATGTCCACGTTGTGCTCAGCCAGTCCGGGACGGATGTCCTCTTCGAAGAGGGCGGCCTGGCGAGCCGTGAGCTCCTTGGCGCGGCGGGTCACCTCGGCCAGGACCTGGTTGGCGTCAGGCCCGAGGCGCGCACCGGGGTGATGCCCGCCTTGATGCGCCCGCATGGCCCCGCCACGCGCACCATGAGAACTCATCGAGGTTGGGAGAAGATCGCGGGAACCAGGCCCGCTCCAGCAGCGGAGGTCCCGATCCTCGGCCTGCTCCAGGACCCGCTCGTTGAAGTCCCATCCAGGTCAGCTCGCGGTCAGTGTAACGGCTCGTGAAGGACTCCAACGGAGGCAGATCGTCCTCGGAAGCGGCCGGGGAGCGGGGAATCCGCCCGGCCGGCCTGGCCGGCCTGGCCGGCCCGTGCCTCGACTCCGTCCCCTCGGCACGCTCGACACGCTCGTCCGGGTCCGTCCGCTCGGCCGCCCCCTCATCGGCCGACGCCGCTGCACCGGTGGTCGGCTGCTCCTGCGCAGTGCCCGCGGCCGTCTGGTCGACGGCGGCCTCCGCCTCGCCCGGTGGAGGATCGATCGGGGTCGGCGACCGCGACCTCCCTGCCCAAAATCCTCATCGAAGTCCTCGTCCTCGTACAGAGGCCCGGCATCGTCGGCGAAATCGCGGGGTCGGCGACCTCGATGACGTGGTCATCCAGATCGGCGTCCTCGTCGTCCCAGATTCAGCCAGCTCGGCCAGCTCTGTCGACGGATCGTCGTGACCGTCCCTCGTCGGCACGAGGCGTCCGCAGCGGCGGCGGTGTCGGCGGCGTCGGCGGCAGCGCTACTAGCGTCATCGGGGCGGCCAGGGCCGTCTGGGGACCGCGCGCGCGTCCGCGGCGGAAGAATCGGCCTCGTCGCCGGCATCGGCCTCATCGCCGGTATCAATCTCGGCACCCCCATCCGAGGCGGCCTCATTGGCCGTGGCGGCCTCTGTGGCTGAGGTAGCTGAGGCGGCTGAGCCTTCGGCGTCGTCGGCGTCAGCAGCGGCCTGCACGTCCTCAACCCCTGCCCGGCCGTCGGGCTCCCCGCCGGACTCGGCATCCGGGCGGAGCTCTCGCGCGGACTCGGCCTCGGGGCCGAGTCGCCGTCCTTGTCGCCGTTCTTGGACTGGAATCGCGCCCAGCCCCCGAGGAAGGCTGACAGCAGCGCACGGCTGGGTTGGGGGGTCTCGTCGGGGTCAGGCGTCGTCATGAGGGCATGATCCCACGTCCCGGCCTCCGTGAGGAGTCTGTTGGCCGAGAAATCTGCCCCATTCCGCCCTTGCTCGGCTCTTCAGAGGGGAAATGCGCCGGACATGGGCGATAAGGCCGTCAATCGAGTCGACCGGAGGCGGCTCTGCGCGAGGCCCTCGGCGGCTGCTCGGCGGCGGTGGCCAGGAGCGCCGAATCCCGGCGGGTGACCCGATCGGCGAGCTCATCGGCGTCGTCGTCGATCCACACCGCATCCGAGCCGACCGCGAGCGCCCGCAGGAAGGCGGCGGTCGTGCGAAGAATCGGCGTCAGAGAGACGACGTCGGCCGTCGTCCGGCCAGCACCCGGTCCAGGGCGGCGCGCAGATCCTCGGGAGAGGGGACTCGGTCGCGCCTCGGCGCGGGCGGCTTCGAAGCGGACAGGGCTCCACTGTCGGTGCTGTCAGTGCTGTCGGTGCTGTCGGTGCCGTCAGCATCTGCACTGAGGGCGCTCAGGTCGATGACGGTGGCGTAGCGCCGGGCGACCAGCGCCGGATCGCGGCGAATCCACTCGCGCACGAGGAACAGGCGCCACAACGTGCCCGGCAGGGTGGTGGCCGGGGAGTCGGCCCACAACTCGGCCACGGTGTCGACGCCATGGGAGGCGATCAGCCGCCACGACGCCGGGACGAGTGATCCACTCCCCGGGTCGTCGGGTGCGCCGGCGTCACTGGAGACGTCGGGATCGCCGGAGTGCCCGCCAGCAGACGGTCGGCCGCCGATGAGCGCCTGAGCCGCCCCGATGGGCGAGCTCGGAGGAGAAGCAGTATCAGCGGCGCCCTCGATGCTCTCGGCAGATCTCGGGATCAGACGGGCAGGGGCGATGGAACTGGCGAGTCCTGCACGCCTCCTTACTCCACTCCTGACATGTGCCGAGCGCTGGGAGCGCTCACTGCATGGCATCCGCGCTCCTACCCCGACAAGGCAGGTATTTTTCGCACGACACTGAACGCTCGGAGAAAACCTCGTCCTCCCATGTGCAACATCCCTGCGCAGTCGCTCGAAACCGAGCCGCATCCTGTCCAGAGCCCAAGGGCTGCAGGGCGGCACGGTCTCAGGGCGGCACGGTCTCAGGGCGGCAGTGCGGCCGCATCGACTGTGTGGAGACGCAGGCATAGCGGTCCCGCAAACGATTCAAAGCCCATCGAGCGAGAATGAGTATCATTGCATTTTTATGCGCCGTTCAGAAAATCTATCGCCACGCCACTCCGGCGCGCTTCGGGACGCACTCATCTCAGGGACATACGATTCGTTGCCGAATCGTAATTTTTGCGCCATAGGATTGTATCGGTTCATTACACCGAGGCCTTTGGAGGTCGTTGGAGGCCTCTGGAGGCCTTTGGAGGCCTTGCCAACCGTGATGAACCCTGCTTCCAGCGCCACGCGGTCCTTCACAATCCAAATGACGTCCTTGAGGAACTCCGGCTCGCGACCACGGCACATGCCCGCGACCGATCACCCGAGCAGGGCACCATGGTGATGACCACGCCCGCTGAGTCCACCGAGTCCGCTGCATCCACAGAGGCGGCTGCGCGCCTCCTCGCCCAGCGGATCGGACCGTCGCCCGGCCGACGCACCTGCCTCCCACGGCGAGCGCGCATGACCGATGGCCTGGACGAACTCGACCGCTGGATGGCGGACCAGGTCGAGCAGGGCATCGCCGCATCCGGCGAGGGACTGCCGACAGCTCTGCGCCGACTGGCCGCTCGCATGGTCGAGGGCGCAGGCGCCCGCACTCGGCCACGCGCCTGACGGAGCTGGCCGACAGGCTGGCCGACGAGGTTAGCCGAGCCTGACCGAGGACGGCCGCGGCCGACGACGAGGACCCCGCCTGGGTGCAGACCGCCACCGATGAGCTCGGCACCATCCATCTGCTCGTGCGCGCCTGGAGGGCGCACGCACTGCTCGCCCGACCTGGTGACGGCCATGCGCCATCAACTGGCGCATGAGCGTCCGGACCGAGGTCGTCCTCACCGAACCGGAGGTCAGGACCACTGGGTGGTCGTGGGCTCGCAGGACCGCAGCGAGGGGCGGGCGTGGCCCGGCACTCCTGGCTGTACGGCAGGAAGACGCACCGCTGGGCACGGGTCATCGCCTATGCGCGCGAGCGCGACGAGCTTCCACGGACCTATACCGCCGGCACCCAGGTCGAGGCCCGCCTGCACTTCTCCGGGTGATTCCTGCGCACTGTCACGGCAGGAGTACCCCTCAACGGGGGCGGTCACCGGCTGGACGCGCCGATCACCGGCGCCCGCGCCGGCGCGACGCCCGTCCCGCCGATCCGTGAGCGGACGCCCGCCCGGCGATCGTGGCCGGACGGCTCTGCCATTGATGAGGCCGGGCATCTCGCGCTGACCGACCGCTCCTCCATGCTGCCGCTGACGGGCGGAACCGAGCAGCACAGGCGACTGGCGCTGAGCATCGCCTCGGACGACGCCGTCGTGGCGGGATTGCTATCGCCCAAGGGGCTGCAGCCCCTGAGCCTGGTGACCGGGGGAACGGTGGTCCCACTGTGAACAGCTCCGACAGGATCAACAACGACCGATCGCAGCACCGCCATCGCACACTCCACCACCCTGACCGCGCGGCCGCCCCTGACCCCTGCGGCTCTGCCAGCCGGTGGCAGGGGCGCTCAGCGGGAGCATCAGGCCCCGAGCTCGCCCCTTTTGAGGCGGCCGCGGCCTGCGCCGTCGCGCGGCGCAGCATCATCTCCCTCCGCGCCCGTGACTGCCCTGGAGCTGCCGCCCGCGCCCACCGGTCCGGTCATTTCCGACGATCTGGCCGACCTACTGGCGCGGATGCTGGACCTGCATGGGCAGACGGAGCTGGTCGTCCGGACGCTGCGCCTCATACGGAGTCGGGGACTGCGCCTGCCGCCCAGGCTCCCTGGATCGAGCCGCGCCCCGGAGTCACCGACAGGGATCACGAGTGATCATCGACCTCATGGATCCGCGGTCGCGCGCCATCTTCGCCATGGACGAGCGCTGGGGCCGAACAGCTTCGCAGAATCGACACGTGGACCGCTCCCCGATCCGGCGGTCTGGGAGGCCGGCGGAGGCCGGGACGCGCGGCCTACTCTGACGTCGGTACGAGCGACGGACCCGGCCGCCGGACGCGCACTCCTGGCCGATGGCGCATGGCTCACGCGGAGGCGCCCGAGCGCGCACAGATCCTCGCCGCCCTGGCGACCGGTCTGAGTCCGCAGGATGAGCCCTGATCACGCCTCGGTTGAAGGATCGGGCCCGGGACGTGCGCCGCGCCGCCGCCGATCTGCTGCTCCACTCCCCGCCTCCGACCTCGTCAAGCGGGCCGAGGAGCTCGCCAGAAGGCACGTCGTGGTCACCAGGCGCCTCGATCCGGGCGCCACAGGTGACTCTGATCCCCGTGGAGCTGACCGACGAGCTCGAGGCGCGACCAGTACCCGGCCGACCCTCGTCTGACATCGGCCTCACTCTGGCGGGCGCGGGAGATGGTCGCCAGGGTCCCTCCGCAGCACTGGCCCGATCTCATCGGGATGACGGCCGCGGACCTGCTGACGGCGGAGGTGCGCAGCGAGGGCGAGAAGTCGACCTCATCCGCGGAACTGGTCAGAGCCGCGGTCCGCTGGAGGGACACCGCGCTGGCCGCCGCCATAGCCGCGAAGGCCGACCCGAGAACCGCCGCGACGGTCTTCAATCTGCTGGATCCCCCGCAGCGCGACGCGCTCATTGAGCGGACCGTTGCCCTTAAACGCGCCATCCACTGGAGCGAGGCCCGCGATACGGGCCGCTCACCCTCTCGCCCAGGCACTCTGTCGCCCTGGCCCGCTACCTGGTCAGGGCGAGCGCCCCGAAAGGGCCGATGCCCTCGGCAGCGGCACTGGGCACCGCATCCGAACTGCTGCCGGGCCGCTGCGCGCCGGAGGCGGTCGACGAGGCACTGAGAATACGCGGGAAGCGCCACCTGAATCGTTCTGAGATCAAGGAGATGCGCACCACCATCACCGCGCCTCGAGCTGCGTCGCGAACTGCTCGACCTGACCGGCCGGGAGGCGCCGTGAGTGCTCGTCCAGTGCTGTCCGCGAGGTTTCAGAGCGCCGCCGGCGCTGACGCGAGCTGACGGCAGAGAGAGAATTTCCACGCATGACTCCGCCGCCGTCTGAGTCCGACCCTTCCATGACTCGAGGGTTTAAACCTCCGAACTGGACAGACTGCGGGGCAGCCGACCGAATCCGACCGACGGCCACCACGGCGACCGCACCCGCGAGCACGGCGCAGGCGGCGGGATACCCGAGGGCGGAGGTGAGCGCACCCGCCGTCGCGGGCCCGAGGGTCAGGCCCAGCGGCGCAGGCGAGGTTGGCAGAGGCTGTGAGGCGCCGCCGAGGGCGGGCGGCGTCGTGCGCGCACCCTGCACCCCTGTGAGCGTGCCCGGCGGGGCGACCAGGAAGGCGATGGCCCGCACCGAGGCAGCCGATGCCCGCAATGACCACGGGCAGGCGCGAGCCGGCGCCCAGAAGCAGCAGGCCCGCGATCGCGAGCGCCGCACCGATCAGTGCGAGCAGCCTCGGCGACGCACCCGATTGAGAGCCGCACCGACCATCGGACTGAGCACCGCCCCGATGATGACCAGCAGGGGCAGAACAGCAGTCCGATGCCCGCGGTATCCAGGCCGAGGCCGACGGCGAGGCGGACCGGCAGGATCGGCTCGATCGCGCTCGTGACCGCCGAGCCGACGCGCGATGAGGATGATAACGGGCCACGATCCTCCGACGCGGAGCACATCGAGAGGGGTCGCCGGGTCGTCGGCCGACGGCGGGTGGGCCTGACGAAGACGACGCGGAGGACGCCGTCGAGGATGAGGACCGCCGCAGCCAGGACGAGGGCGCCGCATGCCCGTGATCGCGGGCGAGCCACCCGGCCAGGGGCGGCCCGGCAAGCGTCCCGATCGACACCATGCTCATGGCCAGTCCGAGGTAGGTCCCGCGCCGTTCCAGGGGGATCGAAGCGGCGATCAGGGCGAGGCTCGCCACCCAGCCGAGGCCCGCAGCGGCGCCCTGCGGCAGTCGTGAGATCAGCAGCAGCCAGTAGGGGCCGCCGACGGCGAACAGCAGGCGAGCCGCAGCCAGACCCAGGAGGGCGGCGAGCAGCGGGCCGCGGGCACCTGCGGTCCACGAGCCGCCCGGCCAGGGGCGTGACTGCGATCATCATGGCGGCGTAGGCCGCGAACAGCAGGCCGGTGGCGGATGAGCCCGCACGCTCGACCGCCGGCATGAGCGGCAGGAGCGGGATGAGGATTCCGTAGATGAGCATGTCGGTGAACAGGGGCGATGCAGGAGCGACGACCGCCATGCGCAGATTCGTCAGGGCGGCGTCGGGGCGGGGTATTCATGCGTGGTCCTTGAGGGTGTGGTGGGGGCGCGGCTCTCGGGGCCCGTGGGAGACATCAGGGCCCGTGGGGGCCGGACGCGGTCCCCGGATCAGCGGGGGAGCGCATGAGCCCGTTGACGACGGACTCGGCGACCCGCCGCCCCTCCTCGATCAGGGAGGTCCGCGGGCGAGATGGCGGCGGTGAGGGCGGCGCCGTGGATGAAAGGTCGCGATGGTGAAACGACTGGCGTGACGCGGGGCGCGCAGAACGTCCTCGCACTCCGCCCAGGGCGCGGTCGATGCGCTCTGCTCCAGGGACGCAGTGCTGTCGCGCTTGGCGCTCAGGGCCGGTTACAGCGGCGGCGCCCGGGCGTCGACCAGGGTCGAGACGACGGCGAGGTCGCGGAACGGGCGCTCCTCCTGCAGGCGTCGCAGATAGTCTGCGAGGAAGGCTGCCAGGCGCTCGGCAGCCAGGGCGCTCGGCATCGAGCACGGCGAGGCAGATCGCGCGCCTGGAGCTCCCACTGCTCGGCGAGCACGGCGGTCAGTAGGTCGGGCTTGCCGAGAGAGTGGTGGTAGACGGCCCCCGCGTGACCCCGCATCGCGGGCGACGTCGACGAGCGAGCACCCCTCCCACCCGTCGCGCGCGAAGCGGTGCAGGGCGGCACGGGTGATGGCTTCTCGAGTCAGTGCGGCATCGGCGGCGGTTCGTCTCACGAGATACAAACAGATCACGTCATGTATAGTTCCGTCAGGCCGGAGACTCGTGGCGTCTCGGGGTGTCGAGTGTTCAGTTCGCGGGCGCCCGCCCACTTGCGAAAAACGCCGTGCCCGCGGCCGTCCGGCCCGTCAGCTCTGGCCGCCCCATCACCCGCAAGGCCGAAAACCGTCCGCCGCACCTGGGATTCCCAGCGGTGCGACCACCCTCACGATGCGGGGCCGAGCCGCCCAATCAGCAGGAGCCGCACACCCACAGCAAGTGGTGGCGGCGTCACGATGCCGACGACGACGGGAATGGCCGCTATGCTGAGGCCCATCGCCCGGCGCGGACCATCCCGCGCCCGCGACGCCCCCAGCTCAGTTGGTCAGAGCTGCGGACTTTTAACTCCGAAGGTCGTGTTCAGGCTCCAGTACCAACAAGTGGACTGCTGGGTGTTTTTCGGACGGTGCTTGTTTTGTGTTTCAGGCTGCCTTCGTTAAGTTCAGGAGCTCGCGTTCGAATTCGTTCGGGGTGCGGTATCCCAGGGCTGAGTGAAGGCGGACATGATTGTATCTCAGCTCGATCCACGAGGCAATATCCTTGACCGCCTTATCCTTCGTGGGGTACACCATTCGGTGGACTCTCTCATTCTTCAGCGTGGCATTGAATGACTCCGCCCACGCATTGTCCCAGCACACCCCGTGCGCCCCACCGAGGGACGAATCCCATAACCCTGAGGTGATCCAGGAATCTTTGAGACGTGTACTGACTTCCCCTGTCCGAGTGAAAGACCGTCACACCCTCCTCGACCGGGCATCTCCTGACCGCCATGTCAATGGCCTGGCACACCAGGGATGTGTGCATGTGGTCGGCCATCGCATAACCCACGACCTTCTTAGTACAGCAGTCCAGAACGGTCGCCAGATAGACGAATCCGGTCCACGTCCTGACGTAGGAGGGGGCACCTCCCGCTTGCGGGGGAATGTCCCCGCACAGCTTCTTGCCGGGCTTGTCAGCGGTGAAGTCCCGCCGGAGCAGGTCTGGGCGCTCGTCCAGGTCCTGGGCGGGCACCGTGGTTCGGACTTTTGCCCGTGGCCCGGCGGCCTGCAGCCCCAGGTCACGCATGATGGAACGGATCGTGGAACCGTCGGCCCGCACACCACGCCGCTCCAGGACCACCTGGATGCGCCGGTACCCGTAGGTGCCATCGGAGTGCTCAAAAACGTCCTTAATCAGGATGGCCAGCCCCTCCCTCCGGACGGCTGCCTGTGACTGGGGTCGGTCGCGCCAGGAGTAGTACCCTGATTTTGATACCCTGGACCACCGGCACATTGAGGAGATGGGATAGGAGCCTTCTTCGCGGTTGATCAGCTCGTAGCGGTCGGTCACGGTCGTTCCTTGGCGAAGAAGGCGGCTGCTTTTTTCAGGAACTCGTTCTCCTGACGCAGCTCCCCTGTTCTCCGCTCTCAGTTTCGCTATCTCAGCTGACTCGGAGGCCTTCTTGCGGTCCTGGTCGGTGGCGTGCTCTTTTCCTGTGCCTGGCGACCCAGTTACCTACCGTCTGGGGAACAAGGTCATACGACGAGGCGACCGAGGAGATGGTGCGTTCCTTCTCGATGACTTCACGCACGACCTGCTCCTTGAACTCCTCGGAGTATCTCGCTGCTGGCATGGGATCTATCCTATCGACTCACGGGAAGAAAAAAACTCCCCCAGTCCGAAAACACCACGCACCCCACTCCTCAACGGTCCTTCTTCCCATCCTGCTGCTCCTCGTCGGCCTGGCGATCGGGGCGGTCGTCGGCTACCTCGGCGCGCTCGCCCGGCGCACCACCGCACACCAGTCGGAGGGTGAGCAGGTGGCTAAGCTGCGGGCGCAGGCTGCCCAGTGGCAGGCCCGGGCCGAGGAGCTGTCCCTCACGCACCCAGGTGGCCGAGGAGCGCGCCGAGCGGGACGGCTCCGTGCTGCGGGCACTCGCCCCCGTGCGCAGCGCCAGCTGGAGCAGGTGGGCGCCAGGGTGGAGTCCTTGGAAGCAGCGGGCGGAACAGCACGCGGGCCCTGGCCGAGCAGCTACAGGGCCGCGCCCTGCGCGAGGCAGGGACCTGGCCCGCTCCACGGCCTCTGGAGGGCGCTGCGCTCACGCTCGGCGCGCGGCATGTGGGGCGAGGTCGAGCTTGCCCGGGTCCTGGAGGCCTCCGGGATGATGCGCGCACGTGGACTTCTCCGAGCAGCGCACCATTGGGGCGCTGGTCAAGCAGCGCAGCCGCCCGGCCAGCGCAGCAGGCTCGCATGGGCCAGCCGCCGGTGAGGGCAGCTGGCCGCTCCCGGCCCGACGTCGTTGTCCATCTGCCCGGGGACGGCTACCTCGCCGTGGACGCCAAGGCGCCCATGGACTCCTACCTGGCGGCCACCGCCGTCCAGGGCGCCGGTGACCAGGACGAGGAGCAGCGCGGGGAGCTTCTGGAAGCTCACGCCAGGGCACTGCGCGGACATGTTGACCAGCTCGCCGCGCGCCGCTACGACCGGACCCTGGGGGACTCCCCCGAGCTCGTGGTCCTCTTCGTCCCGGCCGAGGCTGTGCTCTCGGCCGCCCTGGAGGCGGACCCCGCGCTCCTGGAGCACGCGCTGGGACGCGGCGTCGCTCTGACCTCGCCCGTGTCGCTACTGACCCTGCTGCGCACCTGCGCCACGGCATGGGCCCGCACCGCCGTCAACGACGACGCCCGCGAGCTGCTGGAGCTCGGCCGTACCCTCTACGAGCGGCTGGGAACCGTCGCCGGCCACCTCGATACGCTGGGCGGGGCACTGCGGCGCAGCGTCACCGCCTACAACAAGGCGAGTCGGCTCCATGGAGAACCGGCTGCTGGTGACCGCCCGCTCCCTGGAGACCTCGGAGATCAGGTGAGCGCGCTCATCAGTGCCGACGCCGCCCAGGTGCGCACCTTCACCGCGCCCGAGCGCTCGCGGAGAGGGATTAACGAGCGAGGATCGCGCACCGCCACGCAGTAAGTAACACACCACACACGAAGTCCGTGACGATCAGTCGTTCCATGGCGCCTATCAGGAGTGTTGCGCTCGTCTCGATGACTGGCTGGCACGCTGTACAACCGTACTCAACGTCCAGTATGAGAGACATCTCTCGCCTCATCGGACACTCTGGAGAAGACACCATGCTGTCAATCATCGGAATGATCGTCGCCGGCGCCGTCATCGGCGCCCTGGCTCGACTCATCATGCCCGGGCGAGTCAGAACATCTCGGTGCTGTGGACCATCGTACTGCGGCGCCGTGGGCGCGCTCATCGGAGCTATCAGTCGCCGGCTTCTTCGGTGTCGCCCACACCGACGGGATCGACTGGATCAGGTGGGCCCTGTCCATCATCGCCGCCATCGTCGCGATCTCCATCTACCTGGGCATCACCGGTAGAAGTAGGCGCTCAGGGCCCCGAAGCGGGTTTCGTGGAGGCATTCATCGCCTCGAAACCCGCTTCCTCTCTGTGACGCAAAGCCATGGGTTGAGGCGTGAGGATTTCCCCAGCCGGCGGCGTCCTCCTATCAGCGCGGCAGTCATGACGGACAGCAGCAAAAACAGTCAGTCCAACGGCCAGTCACACGGGCCGGCCACGGAAAACCACTGGGGCATCTTGACGGACCAGTTGCTGGCCCGCGCACTACCACATCTCCGTCATATCCATCTCACCGGATCAACGAAAAGAGGCTCAATGAGCAACAACGCCATTCCCCAGACCGGCCAGCAGCGTGAGCACCACGAACAGGTCGAGGAGGAGCAGACCCCCGCGGCCCCTCCAGACCTGCGCACGGCGTGACCACCATCGACGAGAACGTCGTCGCCAAGATCGCCGGCAGGCCGCTCATGAGGTGCCCGGCGTCTACGACATGGGCAACGCCGTGCGCCGGGCGCCTTCAGCGCGGTGACCGACCGCATCCCCAACGCCCAGACCAACGTCGCCGGCGGCATCAGCGTCCAGAAGGGCGAGACCCAGGCCGCTGTCGAGGTCACCGTGGTGAATGAGTACGGCGTCTCCATCGTCGAGGTCGCCGACGCCATCCGCTGCAACATTATCGAGCAGATCGGGGCACCACCGGCCTGGAGGTCGTCGAGGTCAACATCAACGTCACCGACGTCCACCTGCCGGACGAGGACCTGACGCAGCCGACGCCGCCGCTCAAGTAATCCCGTCCCGACGCCCTGATCTGAGGAGCTCTCATGAAGAGCAACGTACCTGGCCCTCCTGGTGGGCCTGTGTTCTGAAGCTATCTCGCCTTCGGCTCCTTTCGCCGACTTTCGTCCTGGTGGCCCTGTGCGGCCTGGCCGGATTGGCGGTGGGCCCTCACCTGAGGGCCGGGTCGATGTCCGAAGCATCCTGGATCGGCGAAAGGAAGTGACGATGGCGACCGCGACCCAGCCCGCCATCACGCAGCCGGGGCACGCCCGGGATGAGAACTCCTCCGAGCAGCGCGGCGTCACCACCATTCCGGCCCGAGTCGTCGCCCAGATCGCCGCCCAGGCCGCCATGAGACCGGCGCAACGTCGGCTCCAACGCCGGAGGTCCTCGAACGGGCACCCACCGCAACTTCGAGTCCCCGGCCCGAGGCCCAGTGCGACTCTACGGACAGGTCGCCGTCCTCCACCTCGACCTCGGCCTGGTCTTCCCCACGCCACTGACCTCCGCCATCGAGGACCTGCGCGCACGTGCGCAGCCGCGTCGAGCACCTCACCGGGCTGAGCGTCGGCAAGATCGACCTCGAGATCTCCTGGCTCAATCGAGCAGCCACGTCAGGAAGACCTGAAATGAGCACCCATCCAGAAACTCATTCGTCGCCCGTCCGCAGCATACCCAGCATCATCCTGGCGCTGCTGCTGCTCACCGCCGAGGCCTGGGGCCTGGCTGCTGGGGCACCGGATCGTGAGCGGCACCTGGCGGACCGGGCCGTCACCACGCTCGACGCCATCGGATCCGCCACCGGATCCGTCGCAGCGCTCATCATCGCCGGGATCGTCGCCGTATGCGGCCCGGTCATGATCCTCATGGCCCCTATGGCTGGGGGTCCCCGAGCGCGTCGAGATCCTCCCCGACGCCGTCCCCGGCCAGACCGCGGTGACGCGCGGACCTGGCCGGCCTGGTGAGGACCCAGGTCGAGCAGGTCGACGGCGTCCACCCGTCGCCGTCACCGCCCGTCGCTCACGCAGTCGACGTCGTCGTCCTCAGCGTCCTGGACGACCCGCCCCGGTGCGTGAAGCCGCCCGCAAGAAGGCCGATGAGGCCCTGACGCGCCCGCCCGTGGGCATCACGCAGCCGCGTGCGGATCCGGCACACGAGCTGAAAGGGAAAGCTATGCGTCAGTATCTGGCGTCCTCAACAGGACGGCCCTCACGCGACTGCGGACTCTCATCGCGGCGCGGCGTCCTGGCTGCTGGCCTCGGCCTCGACACCGGTCGGTCCTGGCCCGACGTCGCCCCGTTCCTGGCCACTGCGCAGGACCGGGTGGACAGCGTCATCACGGCCCAGGCGTCACTGGCTCTGCCGACCGCCGCGCTGGCGTCAGTCCTCGCCATCATCGCCGGGCTGGCCCTCTCGCCAGCGGGTCCCCCGCAAGGCGGCCGCCTCGCCTGAGGTTCAGCGACCCGAGGGCGTCTCTGCTGGCCACCGTCAGCCCCGACGTCCTGGCACAGGCCCCGTCCGAGCAGGCCCAGGACGTCCCCGGGTGGAGCGGTGCACTGTGTGGGTCACCGGCTCACCGAGCAGCCCAGTCCAAGCGACCACCACCGTGTCCCAGGAAGCGAGGTCGAGGGCCGTCGCCGATCCAGGCGCCGGCTCGAGGGATGACGCTGACCACGTCCCTGGGCACGCCCCAGGCAATCGACACCCTGGTGCACCTGGAGCGATCCTCGACCTCGCGCAACGTCTCACAGACTCGTCACAGGGCGACACGCACCCGAGAGCACCGGGATGGCGATGACGCATGAGAAGCAGGACGAGGCAGTGCCGGCGCCTCGCCCGCGTCACAGCTGCCCGACAACCGAGCGCCCGCCCGCTCCGTCCGCATGACAGGGACCGCCACTCGGTCCTGCGTGCCAGGATGGAGACATCAACGCTTTCGAACAGCTGCCGAGCGTTACAGGCGCCTGTTCGCACCGCCACATGACGTGCGTGAACCGTCATCGACAGTGAGGACATCGTCCAGGAAACCCTCATCCAGGCCTGGCGCAGTCTTCACCTGGTCAGAGCCTGACGCCTTTCGGGGCCGCTGGCCCATGCGGATCTGCACCACAAGGTCACCAGCATGACGCGCGGCGCCAGCGCCGAGCCACCGACCCCTACATGGGAGAGTCTCGAGACCGCGCAGCGCCATGGCGGAGACGACGTCGAACAGCACGCTGACCCGGCCGGGAGTCCATCGAGGTCAATGCCCAGATCGAGGCACTGGCCAGCCTGCCGGCCTCCGTGCGGCCCGAGCTGCGCATCGTCTGGGTGCTCCGAGAGGTCGACGACATGTCCTACGAGGAGATCGCCCAGACCCTGAACCTCACCGAGTCCACCGTCCGCGGGAGACGGCACGCGTCGCTCCTCGTCATGCGCCAGATGAAGGAGTGGGCATGAGCACTGCCAACCAGCGCTTCCTCGCAGCGCCCGACGCTCGACGAGCGTCGGCCAGGGTCATCGCCCGGTCTCGCTGAGGCGGGACGCGCGACACGCGGAGTACCTGTGACTGATCGCCTCCACGAGGAGTGGGACCAGCTGGAGTCTCAGGCGAGTACCGTCGCGTCCGCAGCGCCACCTGATGACGCCGTCATCGCCGAGACCCGTCACGGCGCCCAGTGCAGATGCCGGCAACCGACCTGCTAGCATGTCCGAGTTCTCGCTGCGGGCACTCATCCGACGAACCGTGGACCCGTGCCCGGGCGCGCGCCCTGCGGTCCTGTCCGAACACGGGCCCTCGGATGGGACCACCGTGGGCTGGGGTTCCGGAGCCCATCTCCGCCGGATCTCCGCCCACGTCACCACGGACAGCCTGCCGCAGCTCGCCCAGCGGGGTCCAGCGAGCGCTGTTCGAGGAGCCCGCTATGAGAACCTGGGGATGTCCCCGACCGTCACATCCACATCGAGGATCTCCACGATGACGATCTAGCCTCTCAGCAGCCAGAGCTGGGTCGCCGGGGTCACTGCTGTCCCCGGCGTACGAGGAATCGAGGCGGGATCCGGCACAGCTTGAGGGCGATCGGCAGCCACATGCAGCAGCAGGACCCTCAGTCAGGCCCGCTTCGGAGTGGTCGTCGAGGCGGGCTCGCGCCGGGCCGTCATCGAGATCGGCATCGACGGCTCACAGCCCGTCAAGGAGATCGTGCGCGACGTCCAGAGACCATCATCCGCGCCGTCGCAGGCGGATGACCGCGACGACGCCTCAGAGCACGTGCCAGGGCCTCGGCTCCCTCCGGCGTCGGGGGACCGAAGCGCGCCTCAGGTCACGGTGCGGGTCCAGTCCCGCTGCAGGTGCCCAGCCCGCAGCTCCACCTCGTGCGGGTTCAGCACGAGCGACGTCGGGGCACCGGTCAGATGATCGGTGCCCCGACGTCGTCATGGGGTCTGTGACATGGCCCAGCGACGGGCTGTTGCTCAGCTGCGCTCACGGCGAACGACGGCGCCGGAGACGTCGGCGTCTCGAGGCGCACCATGCGCGATCCGGTCACCAGGCGGTGCCCCCAGCCAGATGGCTCCTGAAGACCGGCAGGCTGATGTAGGAGGAGAGCACCTCCAGCAGCTGGGCCCCTTGAAGACCGCCTGCATGGTTCTGCCCAGGACCACCAGGGCGCACAGGGTGAAGGCCAGGACCGGCGCGGGAACCAGGGGCGCTCTGGTAGGGCAGGTCGGCCGTCGTTGCCCTGGGCACGTAGGCGCGTCGGAAGCGGAAGGCGGCACGCGGCGATCCCCAGCCACACCGATGAACCCGCACAGGGCTGAGACGTTGACCAACCACGCGTGGGGCGGTGTTCTGCCCACCACGGCGGTGAGGAAGCCGGCCGCCCCACCAGTGCCGTCGCCCCAGGGCCGCACCTGGGGACCCCGTGGCGGTTGGACGTAGGAGAACCAGGCCGGGGCCTGCCCCCTGCAGAGCCATCGAGTGCAGCATGCGGGTCAGGAGGCGTACAGGCCCGAGTTCCGGCACAGCATGCGGTGAGATGACGGCGTTCATGAGGGCGGCCGCGATCCCGGATCCCCGCCCGCTCGAAGACCAGGGTAAGGGCGAGTAGGGCAGTCCTCGGTCTCGGTGTCAGCAGCCGGCTATCGTTGAAGTCGATGAGGAAGCCGATGACCGTGATCGCCCCTGATGTAGAAGATCGCGATCCGCCAGAACACCGTGTGGATCGCCTTGGGCACATCCCGGCGCGGATTGCGGGCCTCACCGGCCGCCACGCCCACCAGCTCGGTGCCCTGAAGGAGAACCCGCCACCACGAATACCGACACGATTGCCAGCATCCCGCCGTGGAAGGCGCGTCCCTCGGTGGTCGGTTGCCGAAGCCCGCGGGCCTGCCGCCGATGCCGCTGAACAAGCAAGCGATATTGAATCAGCACTACTCTCAGAGGCTGGGCGAATGAGGGCGCAGAATGCAACAGGACCTCGCTGACATCACAACCCCTTCCAAGTTTCCTGCGGCCCACAGCTCAGGTTGGTGATGACGCTCAACCTTTCGGAATAAAGTCATTCTGCCTTCAAAAAGGCTTTGAGGCAGATCGGCTGGATGATACGAAAGTCCTGATGCCTTTATCGACCTCACATAAGGTTTCTTAGATGATGCCGCCGAAACTGCCATACGTAGATCGTCCGGGCAGATTGCTGATGCTATCGATGATGTAGCAGGTTTGCCTGACCTGCTGGGCACGTAGTTCGCGAGAAACCTTCTACGCACTCGAAGGTTCCTTAGGTGGTGGCACCGCGAAAGTTATCGCAGATTCCGTCGAGTGGGCCATGTGGGCGCTACCTAGACCCTACTAGAGCGAGAGGAGATCACAGCGAATGTCAGAGCCCAGCGCAGAGCTAGATGAGTTACGTCGTCGCATTGATGAACAGTCTCAACGCATCGAAGAGCTACAGGATGCCTTGCACAATCTTATCTATAGCGGTCCAGTATCGGAAGGAAGAGCCCCACCATCTTTCAGGCGGAGCACGGTATCACTGGGCGGCGAAGGATTGCTCTGAATGGGGCCATCAATGGGGTGCTGTCTCGAGCGCAGGGACATGTGCATCCACTCGGCTCCAGGGTTCATGAAGAACTCCTGGAAGACTACCCCGCCCTGGCCAAGGCTCATGCGCCGGAGTCGATCGATTGGGATGAGGCCGTCCGCATCGTCGGTGAGATTCTGGGCAGTGAGCATCTCGGTAGGCAGGCGCTGAGGCGCATCGCGCCCGCGGCCTGGGTCTGGAAGGTCACCGAGCCCTATCCAGCTAAGCAATCCATTAGGTCGTGGGTGGGCGCCGCATTCTGCGGTGCCCACCCACGGTCAGATGCCGTCGCTATAGCAAGTAGTGTGTAAGCCTGGAGGCTTATTCATGGGGTGAGGCTCATTCATGGGGTGTAAGTGAATATGATTCGAGGCGTACGTTTCGCGAGACATCGACGGCGAAGCACTGTTAGCCCTCGATCTTTCGTGGTCTGGTTGGAGTGGGTTTGGGTGGCGTCGTTGCTGGTGTCGGCTGGGATTATGCCGGTTGGGTGTGGCGGTTCGCCGCGTGTCGCCTCGCGGTGGTCGGGCCGTTCCAGGGCCAGGTGTTCCTTCAGGATCGTGGCGGGCAGGAGACGAGTTCCGCGTGTCTACGGGGCGGGAGTGCCTGAGGCGCCCGAGCCCGGCAAGCAGGAGGTCGGTCCAGGGTGGTCGGCCTTGTAGCGCAGGATGGTGCGGCGGGCATGGCGGGCGATGACGGCGTGGCCATCAGCCGCAACCCGGATCGTCTGGAGGCCCCAGGCGCGGGCGGGGCGTCGGCCAGGGCGAGCAGCTGGGAGAAGGCCAGCAGGCCTGCGGGCCAGGGCCACGATCAGGCACCAGATACGGTTCTGAGCGCAGAACCCCTTGCAAGAGAACGGTCGTCCGTAGTCTGCGCAGCGGATGCCGGTCCCGGCGGGCCCGTAGCGGTGGCGGACCTCGAGGTCGGCGAGCTGGCCCACTTTGTGTTGGTGGCGAAGGCGGTGAGCCGTAGCCGCCCACGTCCTCGAAGCGCAGCTGGGCGCCCTGGTGGGGTAGCTCGCGGCGCATGATCGCCCGCATCCCCTTGGGCCAGGCGGTCAGGTCCAGCAGGTCGGCGGGTCTCAGCGACGTCCGCACCCTCCCTGGGCTCACCGTCGGTGTTGTACGCGGGGGTCCAGGCGGCTTCGGGGATGGTGCCCGTGGATCTGCGGCGTGTGGTCCGGGCAGGGGAACCCACGCTGTAGGACACTCCCGCCGACGGGCCAGGAACTCAATGGTTCCTTCAGCCTCCGGCCCCGTCGATGCGGCACCAGGACCCGCCGCCCGGGCCGCCCCAGTCCGGCCTGGTCCAGGGCTCGGCGGATGATCTCGACGTGGTCGGCGGCGGTGTTCGACCCGGCGTTACCGGGCCGCAGCACGATCACGCGCACTCACCCCCCACCTGCCGGTTCCGTGGTCGATCCAGGCGGTCAGGGGTGGCCTGGACCCCTTCTGAAGGTCGGGGCCGCGCCCTCTTGTCAGAGTGGACATTAACCAGGGTGGCGTCGACGTCGATCTGGGCTGCTGGGTGTTTTCGGACACTGCTTGTTTGGTGTTCAGGCTGCCTTGGTTAGGTCCAGGAATTCTGCTCGATCTTGTTAGGGCGTGCGGTATCCCAGGGCTGAGTGAAGGCGCACATGATTGTATCTCAGCTCGATCCACGAGGCAATATCGTTGATCGCCTCTCGTCTCGTGGGTACACCATTCTATGCACTCTCTCATTCTTGAGCGTGGCGTTAAATGATTCCACCCACGCATTGTCCCAACATACCCCCGTACGACCCACGGACGGCCGGATACCATAGGCCTTCAGGTGGTCCAGAAACTTCTGAGACGTGTACTGACTGCCCCGGTCGGAGTGAAAGACTGTCACACCTTTCTCAACCGGACACCGCTTTGCTGCCATGTCGATGGCCTCACACACCAGCGAGGTGCGCATATGATCAGCCATCGCATACCCCAAGACTTTCTTCGTGCAGCAGTCCAGAACCGTAGCAAGGTAAAACGAACCCGGCCCACGTACTGATGTAGGTGATATCCCCGCACCACTTGACGTCCAGGCTCGTCGGCGGTGAAGTCCCGCCTCATCAGGTCGGGGCGCTGATCGAGATCCTCGGCCGGCACGGTAGTTCGGACCTTCGCCCGTGGCTGCGCGGCCTCAAGGCCCAGGTCGTGCATGATGGAACGGATCGTGGCGCCATCTGCCCTCAAGCCACGCCTCCAGGTAGGCCTGGATCCTTCGATGCGCCATAAGTGCCATCGGAGTCGGCAAAAAGCATCCTTAATCATGATACTGAGCTCTTTCTCCTCACCCTGGCGATGGACTCCAGGTCGGTCGCGCCAGAAGTAGTAGCCGGACCGTGAGACACCGGACCACCGCACATCGAGGCAATGGGGTAATGGCCTTCTTCGCGATTGATGAGCTCGTAGCGCTCGGTCACGGTCGTTCCTTCGCGAAGAAGGCGGCTGCTCGCCGAGCTCGTTCTCCTGACGCAGCTCCCTGTTTTCCGCCTCAGCTTCGCGATCTCGGCTGACTCGGAGGCCTTCTGGCGGTCCCGTCGGTGGCATGATCTTTTTCTGTATTTTGCGACCCAGTTACCCACCGTCTGGGCCACAAGATCGTACGAGGCCGCCACTGACGCTATCGTGCGGTCCTTCCTCAATGACTTCACGCACGACCTGGGCCTAGCAGCCCTCCGAGTATTTCGCTGCTGGCATGGCATCTATCCTATCAACTCACAGGAAGAAAACTCCCCAGTCCGAAAAACACCACGCACCCCACCTTGAGACGCAGTGGCCGAGGCGCTCCGCACGACAGCGCCGCACGCTAAGCTGCCGGGCGATCAATGATCGCGCCCCATAGATATCAGGCGGCCTCAGGGACAAAGAGCGGCCAGCCGATCAACCCTCTGCTGCACCTGGCGCGCCGTCGCCGTCGGGACTGAAGATCTCGTCAACACGCAGCTCGAACACTGCGGCGATCGCGAACGCCAGACGCAGCGACGGATCGTACTTCGTTCTCGATGGCGATGATCGTCTGCCGCGACACCCCCAGGGGCCTCGCCGAGCTCCGCCTGGGTCCAGCGCCTGTCCCGGCGCAGGCTCCGCACACGATTCCACATCAGAGGCCGCCCTAGAGATCAGAGATTCAGAAGTATCGGCGTCGGGCCAAGAACGCTCCGAGCAACCAACCGACCATGAGGATCCCGTAGGCCCACGCGAAGGACAGGTCGGCCAGGCCGAAGGCCTGGAAAAGCCCCGATCACCAGAATGATCGGGGTCCCGACGGCGAAACCGATGGCGAGGGATTCCACCATGAGGCTGCGGGCGAGCTCATCCGTCTCCGCCAGTGCAGCATGATCGCAGCACGATCAGCACAACCGCGGGGAGAACGACGAGGGCACTGAGCGCCCGCCACGGCGGCGCCATCGCACGTCCGATGAGGAGGGCGGCCACAAGCAGCACGCATGGGACGCCATCCCCACTGAGAAGCGGACGAGGTAGCGGCGAGTTGCCGGTTCCATGTGCGACACCCCCTTCATCCGTCTCACTGTAGCGACCAGAGCAGCACCGGCGGCGGTCCAAGCAGATCGAGGCAGCCAGTGCCCGATGGCCAGCGGTACGACCCGCTTGCGCCACATGAGCAGGCCGGCGAACACGAGCCCGCCAGGAAGGTCCGCACCACACTGGCGAGCATGGCCTGAGCTCCCGGCAGGGCGAAGCCGATGTGCTGGAGACCGAAGACGGCTGAGGCCGCGAGCACGGCCCGATCAGGCCGATGCGCCCGCAGTCTGTGCTGGAGGTAGCCGCGGTAGAGCGTCTCCTCGGCCAGGCCGATGGTCACCGGCATGATCGTGACGCTGAGCGAGTCCGAGCCACAGGGGCACCGAAGGGTACGACGACGCGGGCGGCGCACCCTGATATGCGATGAGATTGCCGGATGAAGGACGCGGGCATCCACGCGACCAGGACGATGAGACCGCACAGCAGGCCCCAGCCGACGTCGGCGCCCCGGAACCGCAACAGGTCCGCCAGTCCGCGCCCCTCGGCGACGCAGGAGGCGATGGACCAGCGCGAGCTGTGACGTCGACCATGATGATGACGACGTTCATCCACAGCAGCGCGAATGCCCCATCGCCACGAGCACGGCGCCGATGGCGATGATGAGCCCGGGCCGGACCCCCACGGCCAGGGCCAGACGGGACCACGGGGTGCCGATGACGGGAGCTGCTGCGTCGGCGGCATCAGCGGTGTCAGCGGCGTCAGCGGCGCTGCGCAAGGGCGATATCAGCGGAATCCGAAGAGTTGTCCATGCGCGAAAATGTATAGCTTTCCTTAACCTCGATGTCGAGGAAGCTTCACATTTCAAGACGAATCCGGGAAAGCTCACGGCAAGCTCAAGGGTGTCCGGATGCCGGCACTCAGCACTCTTCCCTACGCTGGTTAAGCGTGAGTACTACGACGCCGCGATCAACCGCTCGACAGCCCCGCTTCCTCGTCGTCGCCGGGCACCCCGACCCGCAGAGCTACTCCCACGCACTGGCCCACGCCTACGCCAACGCCGCGCAGCAGGCCGGCGCCGCCATCACCTTCGTGGACCTGGCAGCCACCGACTTCGACCCGGTGCTGCGCATGGGCTACCGGGACCGCATGCCGGAGAGCCCTTCATCGCCAGCTCGCAGAACGCACTCGTCACCTGCGACCACATGGCCTCCTCGCCTTCCCCGACATGGTGGTCGGCCGAGCCATCCCTCCTCAAGGGATGGTTCGACCGAGTCCTGACCCCCGGCATCGCCTACAGATACCGGGCCGGCAAGCTGATGCCCGAACGAGTTGCTCGACGGCCGCACGGGCACCATCATCACGACCTCCCACGCCCCGGGCCTGTGGACCCGCCTGATGCCATGGGGGTCGGTGTTCCGCGTGGGGCGCGCCGTCCTGGGCTACTGCGGCGTGCGGGTCACCCAGCGCCTCGTCCTGGGCTCAATGGAGGGCGAGAACGACACCCCGCAGCGGCGTCAGGACTTCTCAAGCAGACCGCCGACGCGGCGATGCGGCAGGTCGAGGACATCAAGCGCTCCCGCTGATCGAGGCGCCCGCCCCCATCTCGGGACACGGCGGGCCCGCCCTCGCGCCGCGGCGGCGGCCCGGGCAGTCCGGTGCCGGCCCGCGATCCCGAGCCGTCAACCGCGACCGCCCGACCAAGCCGCTCTACGCGGCCCGCCCCGGGCGGAGCGCCCGCGCCCGCCGCCACGAGGGCTCCCAGCGCGAGGCCGGGCCACGCCCGGCGCGGGCCGCACCCCGCCCCGCGGCCGGTTTGCTCGGCGCGCTCCCCGCATCGCGCCCGACCGGGCTACCGCCCCTTGACGGCCACGCCCTCGGGCATGTCCTCCGCGGCGACCGAGGGCGCAACCTGCCGACCAGCGCGGTCACGGCCTCGTCGGTGGCCGGATGCGCTCGATATCCGCACGAATCCGGGCCTTCCCCAGCAGCGCCCGGACATCGTCCCTCTGCTCGGGCAGGACGAGGCGGGACGACGGTCCCCGGCAGCCCCGGCGCGGGCGGTGCGGCCCGAACGGTGCAAGTGAGGCCTTGTGCTCGGCGGGCGGGTCGACGTGGACCACGAGCTCCACTCCGGAGATGTCAATACCTCGGGCGGCGATGTCGGTGGCGACCATGACATGCGCCTGCCCGGAGGAGAAGGCGCGCATGGCGCGTTCGCGGGCGTTCTGGCTCATATTGCCCTGAAGCTCGACGGCGGGGATGCCGTCCCGGGTGAGCCTGCGCGCCAGGCGCCGAGCCAGGTGCTTGGTGCGGGTGAACAGAATCCGCTGCCCCGTGCCGGAGGCGAGCCGGCGCACGACGTCGTCCTTGGCGGCCTTGTCCGCCACCATCCACACGCGGTGCTCCATGGCGGCCACCGGCGAGGTCGAGGGATCGATGGCGTGGTGGAGCGGGTCGTGGAGGAACTCCTTGACGAGCCTGTCGACGCCGTTGTCCAGGGTGGCGGAGAACAGCAGGCGCTGGCCGCGCTTCGGGGTGGCGCGCATGATTCGGCGCACTCCGGGCAGGAAGCCGAGATCCGCCATGTGATCGGCCTCGTCCAGGACCGTGATGGACACGTCGTCGAGACTCACGACGCCCTGCCCCATGAGGTCGAGGAGGCGCCCCGGGCAGGCGACGACGATATCGACGCCTCTGGCAAGCGCCTTCTCCTGCGGTTTCTGGGAGACACCGCCGAAGATCGTGGTCGCGCTCAGCTCGAGGGCGTCGGCCAGGGGCTTGATGGTCTCGGTGATCTGGAGGGCGAGTTCGCGGGTGGGCGCCAGGACCAGGCCGATGGGATGGCCGGGGCGGGCCATGTCTTCTTCAGCGAGGCGCTGGACGAGCGGCAGGGCGAAGGCGAGGGTCTTACCGGATCCGGTGACTGCGCCCGAGCACATCGCGTCCGGCGAGGGTGTGCGGGCAGCGTGGCGGTCTGAATGGGGGAATGGTTCGGTGAAGCCGCGGGCGCCGAGGTCGGCACGAGATCGGCGTCGACGCCGAGGAGGCGAAGGTCTCGGGAGCGGCAGCCGGCACAGTCGGGGCGGGAGCGGCGGTCGGTCGGCAGGCGCGTCAGGGGCGGCGGGGGCTTCAGGGGCGCGAGAAGCGGTAGAAGCGCTATGGCCAGCATCGGTGTGTCCGCGCCCGCCGGCGCGGCGATCCGACGCGAGTCGGAGTCGTCCTCCGGTGAGAGGCGGCACGGCTGCGACCGGCCCCACCCGCCTTGGAACGGGAGGTGGAGCCGAGTGAGCGGGAGGAGTGGAGTGAGCAGAGCGTGAGGCAGTGCGTGTGGTGGGCACAGTGGGCACAGAAGTCCTGTCGTTCGAGACCGGGCGCACGTCGGACGCGAATCCGCCAGAGCGCGCGTCGGTGCGTTGAGGTGCCGGCGTTCAGGGCTCGACGGCGCGATGACGTCATCGGACGCGCGCGCCGGAGCCGAGGCACCAGCCGGGCCGCGGCGGATCGCCGGGCCAGGCCCCCATCCTTCCACGCCTCACCGGGCAACGCCACGATACGAGCCTCACATCCCGCTCGCGCCCGCCGGCAACGCCCCGCAACCGGCCATACGGCCTGCGCACTCTCATGGATCTCAAAGTTCTCCTGCATCGCCGCGCCCGCGATCATCAATCCGGTCGGATCCGCACATGGGAGAAAGTGCCCTTTGCGGAGCGATTGCCGTTCTTCATTGATATTCCAATGATATTCCGCCGATCTTCAACGTCCGTCAGAAATGAGCCGACGCGCCCCTGCGCACAGCGGGTGGCGGAGCACATGGGAGCGCGTCATCCACTGCGGGAATTGCGGCGATTTCGCGTGATTCCGCGGTTCCGTACGGGCGGCCCACAGGCGAATGTGCAGCTCGTCCCGGAGCGATGCCTCCTAATCTGAATATCCGAATATCGAATATCCGATTCCGGCCTCAGTCGAGCCGATCGTGCATCCCGGGACCTCTGCGGGAGGATTCCCGGACCATCAGAGGTTTCAGAGATTGTTGACCCACGCCTCACGCTTCTGGCTCGAGGAGAAGAGCGGCTCGTAGAGGACCACGAACCGACCGCCGCCGGCGAGATCGGTATCGAAGCAGACATCACCGCTCGTACTACCGCCGTCAATGAGCGCGCCCGGCTGGATAATCGTTATGGGAGCCGGCAAATCCGGCATTGACGATAGTGCCCGACGGGGACAGCAACTGAACTCCATGATATTGAAGTCGAGTTCTTTCCAGAATTATTCTGAATGGTGACGCCAGTACAGGCAGTGGGACCAAGCATCATTTCGACGCCAGCGCGGAGGAGGCGATAGTGACCCGCCCTTCGCGGTGATGGACTCACTCGGCGTTGACGGCGACATCGCCTTTTTGAATTCCGTTGTACGTGGTGGTCGATGTCGGATCGCCCGAGCCGGCGAGAGTCAATCGTGGGGCGCAGGCGCAGCCTGCTGCGCTGGATCCTGATTCTCCTGAGTCGCAGCGCCTCCGCCACTACCCGGCGTCGCGGGAGGCCCTGGCGGCCGCCCTCTTGTTGCCACCGCCCGCCGCCGAACCAACGACGACAAAGGGCCAGGAATACCGCAAGAGCGATGAACCACCATCTTTGCCATAGAGGTTTTCTTCGGCGGAGAGGCGGACCATAAGCCATTTGCGGCCGCTGACCCCAGGCGGACCATAAACCATTTGCGGTCGCTGACATGGGGATACACGGGCTGGGACACGGCAAGCTCCTTTGCCACATAGAAGGAGAGATGTTTTTGCATTACCCCCGCCGCATTAGCACAAGTCCTATTTATTGCAAAATGCAGCTCACTATGGCCCTTATTTGTTGCACACCGCAGCCCCTGACCTCGGCCTCACCGACTCCGACCGGCACCCGGGAGGCGGGCCGTGAGGCGTCGAGATCGACATTTTTGGGATGAGACCGACGGTGGCACCGTCGGTCTCATCCCAAAATAGTCGATCTCGGCAGGGTGAGGAGCTAGAGGACCCGAGGACGAGGGCGATGACGCCGATGACCGCCATGGCCGTCACCGACAGCAGCGTCTCCATGAGCGACCAGGTCTTGAAGGTCTGCCCCACCGTCATCCCGAAGTACTCCTTGACCAGCCAGAAGCCGGCGTCGTTGACGTGGGAGAGGAACACCGAGCCCGCGCCGATGGCCAGCACCAGGAGGGCCACCTCGATCGGGGGCATGTCCGCGGCCATGCGCCCCATGATCCCCGCAGCGGTGATGGTGGCGACAGTCGCCGAGCCGGTGGCCAGCCGCACCGCGACGGCGACGAGCTCAGCCGACCAGAAGCGCGGGACCGCCGCCTGCTGGATCCAGGCGGCGATGATGTCGGCGATGCCGGAGTCGACCAGGTCTGCTTGAAGCCTCCCCGGCACCCACAATGAGCAGAATCCCGGCGATCGGCCCGAGGGAGGCGCCCACTCGGCCGGATACGTCGTCGGCGCCCAGCCCCAGACGCGTGCCGAACAGATACATCGCGACCAGGACCGTGATCAGCAGTGCGACCAACGGCTGGCCGATGAACAGCGCCGCCTGCATGACGAGGCCGATGGGCCCCCTCGGGCACGAGGGTCTCGACAAGGTGCGCAGCAGCATGAGCACCACGGGCAGCAGGACGACGGCGATCGAGGCGCGGTGAAGGAGGGGCGCGGCCCCTCATGGGCCCTCGTCCGAGCCGCCGAGGGGGTCGGGCGCCTCGATCGGCACCCACCTGGCCATGCGATGCGAGCGGCGATCGGACCGGAGATGACGACGGTGGGCACGGCCACCAGCAGGCCCAGGCCGAGCGTCATCCCGAGGTTCGCGTTCACGGCCTCGATGGCGATGAGCGGACCGGGGTGCGGGGGCACGAGCCCGTGGAGGGCGGACGAGGCCGGCGAGCGCCGGCACGCCGACGAGGATGAGGGCTGGCGGGCGCGGCGCGCGACGATCAGCGACCACGAGGGATGAGCAGGACGATGCCGACCTCGAAGAACAGGGGGATCCCCACGACGAAGGCGATGAGCGCCATGGCCCAGGGCAGGCGGGAGCCGGGCATGCGCGCCAGGATGGTATCGACGATCTGGTCGGCCCCCACCGGAGTCGATGAGCAGTCTCGCCGATGATCGCCCGAAGGCGATAAGGGTGCCCACGCTGCCGATCGTCGATCCCAATCCGGTGGTGAAGGCCGTGAAGGTGTCGGCCAGCGGGATGCCGGCGGCGACGGCGAGCACCGCCGAGCCGAGAGTGAGCGCGAGGAACGGATGCATCTTACACCACACGATGAGCGCGACGATGACGGCGATGCCGAGGATCGCGGCGATAACCAGTCGGGCGGGGCTGTCGGCATGGGTCACCGGTGCCGGGTCGGCGGCAGGAAAGACGAGTATCAGGGCGGACATCGTTGTCGTCTCCAGGTCTCCAGGTGCGGACGGGTTCAGCGGGTCTGAGGTTCAGAGATTCAGCAGGGTCAGGGCGGGTCGAAGTAGGGCAGCGGGACCGCAGCAGGACTACGGGCGGGCTAGTGGAAGGGTTCAGCGACTCAGGCTGCGGTCGAGGCGTGCTCGAGCGCGGCGAGGATGGCGTCGAAGGTCTCCCTCGGGGTGGCTCGCGAGGCGACGGTGACGCGTCGTCCTCGCCGTCGGCCAGGGGCTCGAGGTCGGCGAACTGGGAGGGCAGGAGCGCGGAGGCATGAAGTGCCCTCGCGCTGGGACATCGCGCTCACGCAGTTCGTCAGGCTGCGCGATCAGGTGGATGAAGAAGACTCGACCATCAGCGCGGGACAGGAGATCCCGGTAGGAGGCGCTTGAGCGCGGAGCAGGTGACGATCGTCTTGACGCCCTCGGCGCGCGCGCGCTCATCCAATCGCGCATGGATTCCAACCACGGCCACCGGTCCTCGTCGGTCAGGGGACGCCCCCGGCTCATCTTGCGCGATGTTGGCGGCGGGTGGAACTCGTCGGCCTCGGCGACGGGCCAGCCGAGGGCCCGGTGAAGGTTGTCGGCGGCGGTGGTCTTGCCGCAGCCGGGCCACGCCCATGCAGGACGAGGTGCTCAACAGGGCGGTTCATGCGCTCTCCTGATGACATCATTGTCGGTCACGAGTGCGATCATTTTAACCGATTTGTAGTATGTTTTGAACATGTCCTCAGCGACCGACGCCACGATGTTCTTCAATGCGATCGGGCGGGCCATCGTCGCCGGCGAGATCGCGCCGGATGAATCATTGACCCTGGAGGGCGTTCGGTCCCGCTACGGCATCTCGCGCCTCGCCCGCGACTGCGTGCGCGCTCTGGAATCCTCGGCATGGTCGAGCCGCGCCGTCGTGGGCATCGTGGTGCGGCCCCGTGAGAGCTGGTCGGCACTGGCCCCCAGGTCGTGCGCTGGCAGCTCGACGATCGACCCGCAGGGGCCCCAAGCTCGGCGCCCTGACCGACTGCTGCACCGCCATCGAACCGGTCGCCGCCGCGCAGCGTCTCGCCGCGCCACGGAGCGCCAGCGCTCCGCACTGCTGACGCTGGCGACCTCGATCCGGTCAAGAGCACCACTGGAATGGTGGCCTCCTACCTCGAGGAGGACATCGCCTTCCACAGCCTCGTGCTCAAAGCCAGTCACAACGACACGTTCAGAGGCGCTCACCGGCGTCATCGCGGGAAGTGCTCTCGGACGCGCCCGACTCACCGGGCAGGTTCAGGTTCCCGTGGCGGAGGCGCTGGAGCTCCACGTGCGCGTCGCGCGCGCGATCGCGACCGGGGACGCCGCAACTGCGGGAGACCTCCATGCGCGAGTTGGTCGCGGAGGTGCGCCAGGTGCTGCTGGACCGCGGGCTGCGGGGCTTCTCGACACCTGATCTCCCTGGGGCGGGGGCCTCATCGCCCTCCCCGTCGCGCACCGCCTCACACCTGCACCCCACCTCATCGAGATCGACTTTTTCGAACGAGGTTGGCGGTAGGCACCGTCGATCTCGTTCGAGTAATGTCGATCTCGGACGCGCAGCACAGGTCAGCCGCAGGCACGGTTCGGCGGAAACGGAACCCGGCCGCTTGTCCCCGCCGTCAGGCGACGCCACGGAGACGAGCACCAGTCCGGTCATCTCCCATGCATTGGGCAGCTGACGCAGCACGACCACCCCACGAGCAATGACGCGGCCGGCGCGAGGGATGACAGAAGCGCGGAGGCATCCGTGCCGAGTCGTCTGAGCACCACCTGCTCGAGCCTCGTAGGGCACCGCGGTCGACAGCACGCCGACTCCCAGCACCGTGACAGCAGCAGTCGGCGAGGCGAGGATGGTGTCCGCCGTTCCCACGGCGAGGGGCGCGTAGACGAGCGCACCGGCGACCATGCCCACCGCAAGGGAATCGGTGCCCGCTCCGTCCGAGGCCACGCGCCTGCCCAGGAGAATATAGGCGCCCAGGCGACACCGGCGCCCAATGCGAGCAGGACGCCGATCCTCTGGTCAGGATCGCCCAGGTTCACCCCGAGCCCGGAGATGGAGGCGACGCCGAGAAGGGCGAGGATCGCAGCCACGCGCGGCCGCCATCCGCGGCCGGTCACCGAGCGCGACCACGACCGGCCCCAGGAACTCCAGGGAGACGGTCGTCCCGAGCGGCAGCAGCGAGATCGCCGCGTAGAAGATGACGTTCATCGTGGCCGTGGCCACTCCGAAGGCGGTGGCCACGAGCAGTGTCCTCCTGGTCCATGCACGGCGCCAGGGACGTCTGAGGCCACCAGCACGGCGGCGCCCCGACCACCAGGCGCCCCCAGGCCACTGTCATGGAGGGCATGAGCGAGAACAGGGAGACTGCCAGCCCCGCCCCGAGATACTGGGACAGGGAGGAGGCCACGAAGATCAACGGGGCCGGAAGCCGGTCCGCCGTGGAGCGGCCTCCCGCACTCACCCGGGCCAGAATTCCCGGATCGCTGCGGGTCGAGGCGCTGGATTCATGGCTCATCACGCCGACATTGTCGGGGTCCGCCGTCATGCGCGCGAAACCGCAGCCGGCGAGTGCCCGGCCCCGTCTTCATCCCAGCGCCGCGGCGGCAATCAGGACGATGGGGACGAATCCGGCGGTCGTGATCAGCACCGCATCACGGGCCAGTGGCTTGGCCGCGCCGTAGCGCGAGGCGTACGATGAAGACGTTCTGGGCGGTCGGCAGTGCAGCGGTGGTGATGGGCACGAGAAGTTCCGGTCCACGCAGGTCCAGGCCGAGCCCCGCCAGCGCCGCCAACCCGGGTACGACCAGCAGCTTCCAGCCCACCGCCCAGCGCAGGGGCGACCCGGCTGGCGGCGTCGTGGTTCGGCTCGGGCGGCATCAGCGGCAGCGCCGTCGGGCGGCGGCGTCCGCATGCGCGAGGCCGCCAGGCTCATGCCCAGGAGAGCATCATGAGCGGCACGGCGATGCGTCCCGAGGATGTCAAGGGTCTCGCGCAGGTGCCCGCCGACGATGCCATCCAGGTCCGCCCCGCTGATATTGACCGCGACCCCGGCGACCACGGCGAGCAGCAGGGGATTGCGCAGCGGAATGGTAAGAGTCGCCAGGCGCGAGGGGTTGCCGCGACGGGTGACGGTGTCGAGGATCGCGAAGGTCGCAGGCGTGATGACCAGGAGCTGGAGGAGCAGAACCGGCGCGATCGGGGCCGCGTCGCCCAGAATCAGGACGAGGACGGGTATGCCGAGGTTGGCGGCATTGACATAGCCGGAGGCCAGGGCGCCGATGGTCGCCTCCGCCGTCGTGCGACGCAGGACGAGGCGGTGCAGGACCCAAGCGCTCAGGATCGCCAGCAGCTCGGCCGCGAGCGCGGCGAGCGTGCCCGCGCTGGCCACCGCTCCCAGGTCGGCGTCGGCCAGGGTGAGGACCAGCAGGGCCGGGGTGGCGGCGAAGAAGCAGACGCGCGTGAGCACGGCGTCCGCGTCACGGGGACGGCGCCGGTGCGCACCAGCAGCCATCCGACCGCGATCACGACGGCGAAGACGGCCAGCCCGCCGACGACCTCGCCCACGGGGCCTCAGCCGACCGGCTCGAGGTCCACCCACGTGCCGGCGTGGTCGGAGACGACGAAGGTGCGGGTCCCCAGGAGGCGGCTCGCGGGAGGGGGTGGCGAGCCCCGTTCCAGGCCGGTGCGCCCACCACCGGGAAGGCGGGCGCACCGTTGACGCCGGTGGGCCATGGGTCGGTCAGAACGTGGTCGATGCGCCGGTCGGGACCCCACGCGGGGAAGGTGGGGCCGTCCCCCACCTGACGGCCGATACCGAGGGGGCGACCTCCTCGGTCACGCAGGTTGTAGTCGCCCGCCAGCAAGTGGGGACCGGGCAGGATGGCGAGCGCGCCCCAGGCGGCGGCGAGCTGACCTGTGGCCGTGTCGGTGCGGGTGGCCAAATGGGTGGTGCCGACCGACAGGGTGCTCACGCCCGTCACGCGCGGCGTCGGTCAGGGTCAGGTTGCGGTCAGCAGGTTGCGCATGGTGGAGGTCGCCAACTCGTAGCCGCGAGGGGTCCCAGGCGGGCGGTCGGTGACGCGCCGGGTGAGGGTGGCCGGTCCGCGCCCGAGGCGCTGGACGCGCCAGGCGGTCACCGGATGCCTGCTGAGCAGGGCGTTGCCGAAGCCCGCCGGCGGGACGGCCCAGCAGGGCGCGGCCCAGGCCGCAGCACGTCGTCGGAGGAATTGGCCAGGGCGGATCGCCGAGGGCGGCGGCGCAGCCCGGCGACAGGGCCGGCGCAGGGTGGCGGCGAAACGGTAGTGCTTTCCCAGTCGAGCAGCTCGGCCAGGACGGCGGCCTGGTCGAGGTAACCGGAGCGGGCCTGCCCCTTGTCGACCTCCTGGAGGGCGACGACGTCGAGGGGCGAGCTCGGCGATCTGGTCGGCCAGGACGGCCAGAACGGTGCGGGCGGCCTTCGGGGTCGGTGATGTCCGCATTGGCGACGTCGGCGGTGTTAGGCCCTCCGTCGGCGCCGGAGCCGGAGCCGACAGGGTCGGCGCCCGCCCCGGGCAGGGCGTGCTGGAGGTTGAGGCTCAGCAGGCGCAGCATGTCAGGCCTCCTGAGCGCCAGCGCCGAGCAGTACCGCGCCGCCGGCACCGGCAGCGCCCGGGGTATCGGCGTCGAAGGTCAGACATACGGAGTTCATGCAGTAGCGCTGGCCGGTGGGAGTGCAGGGCGCATCGTCGAAGACGTGACCGAGGTGAGATCCGCAGGCGGCGCAGCGGACCTCGGTGCGCACCATGCCGTGGCTGGTGTCAGTCAGCAGGGTCACCGCCTCCGGAATCGGCGGGTCGTAGAAAGCGGGCCAGCCGCAGCCGGAGTCGAACTTGGTGGTGGAGCGGAACAACTGGCACCGCAGCCGCGGCAGCGGTAGACGCCCTCGCGCTTCTCGTCCAGCAGACGGCCGGTGAAGGGGCGCTCGGTGCCGGCCTCGCGCAGGACGTGGTACTCGAGCGGGTCGAGCAGGGCGCGCCACTGGGCATCGGTGCGGGCGATCGCCGCAGGGTCGAGCCGCGGCGCCGATCGGGACTCCGCCGCCTCGCCATCGCTCCGGCGCTCCCCGGCATTTTCAGCTCCCGGCGCTCCCGACTCTGTCGACGCTGTCGGCACGGCTCTCGGTGTTGTCATCGCTCACGGACCCATGGTGACCCGTTGCCGGGACGGACGCGAGCGGATTCACGCACCGGGAACGCGCGATCCGGTCGGTCCGGCGGACGAGCCTCCGCCGGACCGACCGGCGCCCGATCACTCAGGTGCTTCTTCTGCTCGTTGGTGGAGATGATGCTCGTGGACTGCCCGGTCGTGGTGTCCTCCTGACGCTGAGGCAGGGAGCCCTCGTCGCTGCGCCATTCGGCATCGCGCGCCAGGATCCGGCGCCGTCGCACCTCTCGCGTCGCGTGCGACGCAGGAGGAAGCGCCCTCGGCGGCGGCCCGCACCCGGGCGTCCTCACGGGGTCGCCCTCCATCGGCCGTCGCGGCGGTCGTCTCAGCACCGGGGCGGCACCGGCGCCGTCGTCGTGCTGGAGGGCGACGAGCTCCTCGGCCAGGCGCGCCACCTGCTCGGGCTGGGGTCGTGCGTGACCGCGACCTGCTCGACTCTCCACCGCGTGCGCGGCAGGGCGTAGGGCGCCTCCTGCTGGAGCCAGGCCACGATCTCCTCGCGCACATAGCACTGGAGGGCTAGAAGACGTCGGAGGGGTCTCGGCCGGACACCGCAATGCGCAGCGTGACCGTGCCGCCGGAGGTGTCGGTGACGTCGAGGTTGGCGGTGCGGCCATCCCAGACGGACGAGGCGGCGACGATGTGGGCGAGCTCGGCGCGCACCGAGGCGACCGGGCACCCGCCAGTCCAGGTCGAGGGGTGAGGCGTGCCGGTGTGTTGCAGTACCGCGCCGCGACCAGTTGGCGAAGGGTTCTGGGTGAAGTAGGGTCGAGGGGTAGATCAGTCGGCGGTCGTCCCAGACGCGGACGACCACGTAGGTGAGCGTGATCTCCTCGATGTAGCCCTGGTCCTCCTCACAACGACGACGTCGTCAACGCGGATCGCGTCGGTGACGGCCAGTTGGAGACCGGCGAAGATATTGCTCAGCATGGACTGCGCGGCCAGACCGGCGATCACCGAGACCAGACCGGCGGAGGCGAGCAACGACCCCATGGCGAAGCGGGCGCTGGGGAAGGTCATGATCACGCCGACCAGGCCGCAGATGACGACGATGGCTCGGCCACGCGCCGCAGGATCTGCGCCTGCGTGGTGACGCGGTTGGCGCGGCCGGGATCGCCCCGGCGCGCACGCCGCTGACGATGTGTGGCCTCCAGCGCCTTGATCAGGCCGACGATGACCCATGCGACGGACAGGATGATGCAGATGCTGAGCGCCTGCATGGCGTACTGGGTCCAGTCGGGCGTGACGACCGAGACGATGGCACCTGCACGCCGAGGTAGGCGCCGATAGAGTCCGCCCAGGGCGTACAGGGCGGTGCGCGTAGCGGCTGACCTCCGCGTACAGTGGTCTGGCGGCGTCCGAGCGCACGCAGCACGACCACGCCCACGAAGGCGAGGGCGATGCCCACGAGGGTCCTGAGACCCGCACGCCAGGCGATGGAGAGACATCGACCGTGGTGGCGGCGACCGCTTCAACGGTCTGGGGTGACGTCGGTGGTCGAAGGAGCGGGAGGATCGGTGGAGGGATCGGCGTAGCAGTGGCGCATGGGCTGCGGGTGCAAGAGCCGTGCTCGCCAGTCGGCGGGAGGGAGGAGGGTCATGGCGGCACCCCTGGGACCCGGTCCTGGGAGACGGCTGTGCGAGGACGGGAGGGCAGCTCGAGCAGCACCTCGAAGTCTCTCCCCCACCAGCCCGTGCCGACCGTGCTGCCCAGCCTGCCCGCCAGCAGCTCGACGATGCTCAGCCTGAGCCCCGTCCCGGCCGGATCGGAGGACCACCGGCGCTCCAGGACCCGAGGCGTCGAGCGCCTCGGGCCGCGCAGCCCGTTGCGCATGCGCAGCCGGACCCGGCCCGCCGTGCCGCATCGCGCGTCCCCGGCCGCACCGTCGTCCCCATCGCGACGCGGTCCAGCTCGACAGCGCAGCCTCCCCGCCCGTGCTGGACGGCATTGCGCGCGAGGTTGGAGATGATCCGGCGCAGGGCCTCGGGCTCGGTCTGAACGACGAGGGTGTCGGGCGCGCGGGCCTCTATCCTCGATTCCCGCCGTCCAGGGCGCTGGCCAGCCCCGCCAGGCACTGCCCGACCTCCTCGACCAGGTCCACCCGCGTCACCGCACGCGGTCGGGTCCTGGTCGGGGCCCGCCGTCGTCGCTCAGCCGGGCGTACTCGAAGATCTCATCGACGAGGGAGGCCAGGCGATCGGCGTGACGGGCCGCCGCGAGCCAGGTGGGCGCGCCGGGTCGGGTCGAGCCCGAGGCGGCGAGCAGTTGCTGCAGCCGCGCACCGCCGCTCAGGGGCGTGCGCAGGTCGTGGACAGATCGGCGACGAGCTCGCGGTAACGACGCTCGTGGCGCTCCAGGGAGGTGCCGGCCTGTTTCGATCTGCGCGATCACGGCGTTGATCTGCACCACCAGCGCCTCCCAGGGCGCCGTCCACGAGCTGAAGGTGCACGGGGCGTGGACGCCGGCCTCCCGACGCCGGCGCAGCTGGTCGGTGATGGCGCGCAACTGGCGGCGCACCAGGATCCACCGCGACCGTCGCGACCAGGGCCACCGCCACGGCCACCAGTGTGATCAGCACCATCGGCGCTCGCCTCCCTCGGGGTCCACGGGCCCGACGTCCGACCCGCGCGGGGTTTTTCGGCCCGAAGCCGACGACGGCCGGGCCCGCCGCGCCCCCAGCTTCATGGCGAGCGGCCGAGACCCACCGGTCAGGCGATGTCCGCGCGCTGCAGCACCAGCCAGCCCACCACGGCCCACAGGGCGAAGGCGGCCGAGACGACCGCGCTCAGCGCCACGTCCGCCCCGGAGCTGGTCAGGTCCAGAGGCAGGTCGGGGGACCAGGGCGTGAATCTGAGCACCGCTGCCCCGGCGTCGCCACGGGCGATCATCCCCGTCAGGGCGTCGAGCAGGAAGCCTCCCGCCAGGCCCGCCGCGGTCACGGCCAGCGGGCGCCGCGACACGAAGGCGATCGGCAGGCAGAAGCCCAGCCGGGCCACCGCCACGAGCGCCGACACCGCCCCCAGCCCGAGCCCGGCCAGACCTCGTCGCCGTGACCGGCCCCCGCCCGCGCTGGCGGCGACCCGCAGCGGTGTCGTCGCCAGGAAGGGGACCAGGTCCCAGCCGGCCGACAGGCACACAGAGCGAGCCGATGACGTACGGCAGCAGGACGACGGCGGTGAGCGCGAGCGCCATGACAGTCTTGACGGCCACGTGCACGGACCGGGGCGCCGCCAGCAGCCGGTCGACGGTGCGGTTCTCCAGGTCGGAGGCCGCGGCGACGCCGATGAGATGCTCCCCAGCAGCGGTAGCGCCATGGCGTCGGAGAAGCCGGCCACCGATCCCGAGATCGACATGTCGTAGGTGCCGTTGGCGATGAGACGGGCGGAGACGAAGTGAGGCGACGGCCATGGCGCTCGACACCGCCAGGGCGATCCACAGGGCGCGCGAGGCGCACCAGGACGTACAGGTCAGCGCGCAGCAGATTGGTCACGGCTCTCCTCCTCCGCACGGGGATCGGAACGGCGGCCGCCGGCGGGCGGCGGGATGTCCTCGGTCCCCTCCCCTGAACGGGGATCGGAACCGATGACGCTCAGGAAGTACTCCTCCAGGCTCTGCCCCTCCTCGGCGATGGTGGTGGGCACGAGGTCGCGGGCGACGAGGTCGCGCACGAGCGCCTCCCGGTCGGACGGCGGATCGAGAAGGCGGACGGTGCCGTCCTCCAGGACGCTCAGACGTCCCGCGCCCATCTCCTCCAGAGCGCGCACCAGCCCGGGCGCGTCCGAGCAGCGCAGCGTCAGGCGGCGGGAGCAGCGCTCGGCGAGCTCGGCGTGGCTGAGGGCCCGGCACAGGCGTCCGCGATCCACGATGAGGTGAGTCGGTGGCGGTTTGATAGAGCTCGGGCAGGTTGTGGCTGGAGACGAGGATGGTGGTGCCGCGCTCGCGGGACAACTCGCTCAGGAGTCGAGCGCACTCGACGACGCCGACCGGGTCGAGGCCGTTGACCGGCTCGTCGAGGACCAGCAGCTCGGGACCGGCGACGAGGGCGACGGCGATGCCCAGAGCGCTGACGCATGCCCAGGGAGAACTCTCCCACCCGCTTGCCGCCCGCGTCGGCCAGGCCGACGAGCCTGAGCAGCCTGTCCTCCAGCGTCGGCGACGGGATGCGCGGATGATGCGGTGCAGGTGGAGATTGTCACGGGCGCTCATGCGCAGCTGCAGGCCGGGGGCCTCGATGAGGCAGCCCAGGCGCCGCAGGTCTGTCCTGGGCCGGGCCGCTGCCGGGGCGCGCGGGGTGGCCGAAGAGCTCGATCTCGCCGTCGGTGGGCGTCACCAGCGGCCGCAGGCCATGCGAGGGTGGTCTTGCCCGCGCCGTTGCGACCGATGAGGCCGTAGATGCGACCGCGCTCCAGGCGCACGCGTCGAGATTCTCGACGGCGGTCCCGCCCCTGTAGCGCTTGGTGAGCGAGCGGGTGCGCAGCACCGGGCCGGGGCGGGTGACGGCGGGCGTCATGCCAGGTTCCAGGGGCGGAAGCCGGTGCGTCCCGCGATGAGGCGGCGCGCCTGCGGCTCGACGAGATGGAGGCGCTCCCCCGGCCCTCTCACGACCACCCCCAGCTCCAGGAGGTGCCCGAGCGCGTCGGTGTGGGAGTGCTTCCATCGTCGCAGCCCGAGCTGCCGCTGCGTGATCCCGGCCCCGGGTTCGGTGGCCCCGGCCGCTGTCAGAGCGGCGATGATGTCGTCCTGCGCCGCGAAGGCGACTGGCGGGTATCCCATTGCTCATCCTCTCCCGTTTCACGTCCTGGGACGTGCTGGTGTCTGCGGGTCTCACGCTAGGGCCGCGGTGTTGAGGAGGGGTTGAGCGCGGTGGGAGGATCGTTGATGAACGGTCGAGGCCGGCCCGGCGCAGTCCGACCGACGCGAGGACAGTAAGAGCCCTCCAGTGCGAGGAGGAAAGACCGAGGTGACCGCGCGTCGCCTCCCGACGGTCTCTCAGAGCGGGGCCATGCGGTATCCCAGGCCCCGAGACGGTGTGCGATGTGCTCGACGTCCGGATCGAGCGCCCTCAGCTTGGCGCGCAGGTGGCTCACGTGCGTCTTGACGCCGGTGGTGCCGGCAGTGCCCGCGATGCGGGGCTCCTCCCCGCGTCTCCGACCGCCCGGGCGAGCGCCTTGAGGCGACGACCCGGCCGGCCGACATGAGCACCTCGAGAACGGCCGAGCTCGGCCGGCGTCAGGGCACGTCCCTGATCGGCCAGGCGCGCACGGCGGGCCGCTGGATCCAGGACGAGATCACCGTGACGCAGCACCTGGGGGCCGTCGTCGGCGGAGCGAGATCGGCGCAGGAGGGCCTCGATGCGGGCGGTGAGCTCGTCGAGGTCGAAGGGGCTGGTCAGGTAGTCGTCGGCGCCCAGGCGCAGCAGGTCGACCCTGGTCCACACCGCGTCCTTGGCGGAGACGACGATGACCGGCAGGGTCCCGGGTCCTCGCGTTCGCGCAGGCGCACGAGCAGGCCGTCGCCGGAGATCCTCGGCAGCATGAGGTCGAGGACGACGACGTCGACGCACCCGGCCCCAACCAGCTCCAGGGCGGCGGCCGCCTCGGAGCTCAGGGCGACGTCGTATCCTCGGAGGCCAGATGGTGGCCATGAGCCGGGACAGGTCGGGTCGTCCTCGACGACGAGGACGCGCGCATCGCCCTCCCGCCCCCGGTCCTCCGCATGCCGTCCCTCCCAGTCGTCTGCGGGCACTCTAGCGACCGTCGTCGCCGATCGTCCGGGTGCGGGCGCGCCGGATGGGTCACGGCCCCTCCGCTCCGGACGGCCGGGGCCACCCGATGACCTCTTCGCCCAGCGGCATCCCTCTCCGGCGGCGTTCACCGGCGCGACCCGTACCAGAAGTCATATCCGCCCTGCCGCGCTCGACCTCCCGGAGCGGTGAACCCGCACTATTGACGGCGACGGCCCGGAACGACCCGGCGCCGTCGATCATGCCGGTTCGTCGGCGGTTGTGCGGCGTTCGGGCGAGTGCCGGGCGGTCCCGCCCACCGTCGCAGCACGTCCGTCGTACCACGCCTCGCAAGGCACGCTAGACGTACCACGTGTGTCGTGGTACGTTGCTACCGCGACACGCGCCCGACCACCGACTGGAAGAAACTTCGAGTGATCAGTGCCGACGCCATCCGGGGCTATATCGACCTCATCGTGCTGACGCTCCTGCGCGACCGCCCCTCCTACGCCTACGAGATCGCCAAGACCATCACCGAGGTCACCGCCGGTGAGTACGCGATCACAGACCACCCTCTACTCGGCGCTCAAACGCCTGAGGCCGGACTCACCTCCTCCTACGCGGACACCTCCGCCTCCGGCAAGCCCCGCACCTATTACCGCCTCACCAACGACGGCGCTGCCTACCTCGCTGCCAAGCTCGCCGAGTGGGAGAGCACCAAAACCCTTATCGACCGATTCACACAAGGACGCCATTGATGGACGCCATCGACACCTTCCTCGACGCCATGTTCGCCCCCTACCCCACGACCCCGCGCCTTCTGGAAGCCAAAGGCGAGCTCCGCACCATGATGGAGGACGCCTACAACGACGCCATCAATAAGGGTAAGAGCCCACAACGAGGCCGTCGGCCAGGTCATCACCGACTTCGGCAACCTTGAGCGAGCTCGCCCCACCCTCGGCATCCTCCCCCGACCTGCGCTCCGCCCAGGACGGCAGGCCGACTAGCGGGGGCCGCCGCGTCCCCAGACCGCGCCAGCGCCCACCCCATCCGTGTACCCCGTCGTCACCCTTCCCGAGGCGCAGCAGTTCGCCGAGGCCCGACGCCAGACCGGGCGGCTGCTCGGCTGGGGCGTCGCCCTGTGCGTTATCGCCCCCGCTCCGATGATCATCGGAGCGGGACTGAGCGGCGCCATCGACGGGTCCCGCGACTATTGGGCGACCCTCATCGGATTTCTTCTCAACCTGGGCCTCTTCGCCGCGGGAGCGCTCATCCTCCTGTGGCGCCGTAGGTTCTTCGCAAACCTCAAGCACCTGACCGACGGGCGGTTCATGCAGAACCCGGTCGTCTCCTCCTGGGCCGCGCGCCTGCGCGCCGACCATGAGAGTTCGCGGTCCCATGCCCTCATGATCGCGATCGGACTGTGGATCCTCGCGGCCGTCCCGGTCGTGGTCGCCGGCATTCTCAGCGAGCTGACCGACCAGAACCTGTACATGGTTCTCGGCGTCGTCATCAATATCGCGCTCATCGCCGCGGGCCTGTGCATCGTCCTACCAGCCTCGTGGGCCTCCTCGGCTCACGAGACCCTCACGGCAGGGAGGACTTCCGGTCGGCGCCGGTCCGGGCTGGCGCAACCCGAACAACTTCGCCGGCGCCATCGCCCCCATCTACTGGCCCGTGGTCACCATGATATTCCTGGCCTGGGGGTTCCTGGCTGATGGGTGGACGATCTGCTGATCGTACCGCCGATCGCCGCTGTGCTCTTCGCCGGACTCTCGGGCATTGTCTCCATGCTCAGCCCGGGCGGCCACACGCGCCCTAACCCGGCTCCGACATCGGGGTCGAGCTCTGACCGATCTCGGCGCGGAACTCGACCGATCTCGAGCGGAAGCGACCGATCTCGACGCGGAGTACGACCGATCTCGGCGAAGGGGAGCAAAGAGAGAAAGAAGAGAGAAGAGCGAAGGCGGAACCTTGTGAGTTCCGGGCGCTTTCGCAGTGGCTCCGACCGGCGTCGATCCGGTGACCTTTCGATTTTCAGTCGAACGCTCTACCAACTGAGCTACAGAGCCTCGGATGGCATCGGCCCGGCCTTGCTGAGACCGGACCGACCTTCCGCGACCTCGACGGACTTGAACCCGCGACCTCCGCTGTGACAGGGCGGCGCGCTAACCAACTGCGCCACGAGGCCTCGTGTGGCACGAAGCCAGACTCTACGCGAGTCGTATCACTCGCACGAGTCAGTACCCACTCAACGGGATTCGAACCCGTGCTACCGCCGTGAAAGGGCGGGGTCCTGGGCCGCTAGACGATGGGGGCCCACTGCCCGTCAGCGTCGTCGCCTTGCGAACCGGGTGAACAAAGGGTCTGGGTCAGCTGCACCCACGCCAAATCCCCGGGCGTGACCCTCCTCACCGCAGCGCGAACCCCGCAACCAGTCAGTCCGCCACTGACCCACGCACGCCCACCACACGCGCGTCATGGGCGAAAACGCCCCGAGAAACCATGAGAGGCTCATGGTCCGCGAGCCCGGTGCACCTGTCCGGACGAAGAGTTCGAGGCCGCCGTCGGCGACGCCCTGGACGCCATCCCGGCGAACTCGCCGACCAGATGGACAACGTCGTCGTCCTCGTCCGCGACGAGCCCGAGGCGAGCTGCTCACGGAGGCCGACTACGACGAGGACGGCCTGCCGACCCTTCTGGGCCTGTGACGACGGCGTCCCCCTCACCGAGCGCGACGACGCCTGGTCGGTGGTCCCTGCCCGATCGGATTCTGATCTTCGCGCCCGCTGGAGCGCTGGTGCGCGAACCGCGAGGAGCTGACCGCGGAGATCGGTGACGGTCATCCACGGGTCGCCCACCACTTCGGCATCGACGACGACCGTCCACGAGCTCGGCTGGAGTGACCGGGGTGACTCGCCCGGCCCCGCACGCCCTCATGGCAGAAACGCCAGAGACGGCAGAAGTCGGACGCGGGATGCGGAAGTCGGACGCGGAAAATGTGGAATAAGGGTGCAGAATTGCAAACATGGACGACCACTCCTCCACCAAGTCCATCGCCCTCCATCGCACTATCGAGCCCTGAGACGGCGCCCCGTGGTCCTCACCGGCCTGCTCGAGGTCGCGTCCCTGGCGGGATGCGGTTCGCTGAGCTCGAAGCCCCGCCCCGCCTCCACGGACGACCCGGGCAGTGATGAGCCCCACCGCCGCCCCGGAGGACTTCTCCACCGAATCCGCCCCGGCGGCTCAGCGCCTCAGCGACCCCGAATCCGCTCGATGGATGGACCCTCGAGCAGAAGGTCGGCCAACTCCTCATGGTCGGCGCCGATACCTCGGGCCCCCAAATAGTGTCTCCATCGACGCCGTGTCCACCCATCACGTCGGCAACGTCTTCATCTCTGGCGACCCACGCTGGAGCCGAGCCCGTTCGCGGGTCATCACCACCCTGACCGACCTGGTCGGCCCGACGCCACCCACGACACCCGTTGCTCGTGGCCACCGATCAGGAGGGGCCAGGTTCAGGTCCTGGGCGGAGCAGCTTCTCCGACATCCCCTCCGCCTCCGAGCAGGCGATCATGTCCACGGATGATCTCACCGCCAGCGCCGGACATGGGGGCAGGAGCTCGCCGACGTCAGGGGTGACCATGAACCTGGCGCCCGTCGCGGACCTCGTGGACATCCGGACCCGTCGAGCAACGCCCCCATCGGCAGGTGGGGCCGCGAGTACGGCCAGAGCGCCACGACGTCGCAGGACCGCGCCATCGCCTTCGCCCGGGGATGGAGGCCGCGGGCGTCATCCCGACCTACAAGCACTTCCCGGGCCTGGGGCGGGTGACCGCCAACACGGACACGGCGGACGGCGTCACCGACTCCATCACGACGCGCTCTCGCGGGACCCTGCGGTCTCCGTCTTCGCCGAGGCGATCACCGGCGGAGCCAGGGTCATCATGGTGTCCTCGGCGATCTACTCGGCCATCGACTCCTCCGCGCCAGCCACGTTCTCGTCCGTCGTCGTCACCGACATGCTCCGCGGAGCACCTGGGCTTCACAGGGAGTCGTCATCACCGACGACGTCTCGGCCGCGGTCCAGGTGGACGCCTGGACGCCCGCCGAACGCGCCGTCCAGGCCGTCCAGCCGGCTGCGACATCGTCCTGGCCTCGGCGGACGCCACAATGGCGGCCGACATGGCGGAAGCGCTCATCGCCGAGGCGCAGGCCGACCCGGCCTTCGCGCAGCGGGTGGACGAATCGGCAACCCGCGTGATCTCGCTCAAAGGCCGGTTCCTGAAGCGTCGTCGGGGTCGACGGAATGCGAGCTCACCTGGTGACGGTCGTCCCTCCGAGGGGCCCTTGGTGTCGATGTACTCTGGCGAAGCAGTGCTCGGCGTCGAGCCCGCGCATCGCACCAGGCGTTGCCTCCTCGGCGCTGCTGTACGGGGTATCGACGATCGTGACCCACCACGATCCGCCGGAGTCGAAGACAGGCCACCTCGTCGCTGAGACAGAAGCTTCGCGTTGGGTACTTCTGACGCAGCTTGAGGAACTCCTCCAGCGTGGTCCGGTTGTCCCAGGTGATGCCGTCGCGACCAGCCCCGGCTTCTTGGAGGACAGCTGCGGCACCCACTTGCCGACGAGGTCCGTGGTCACGGAGGCGGTCATGGTCGACCTGCCAACGCAGAAGAACCGCCCGCCGCACTCTCCTCGAGGCCGGGTCCTGCTCGTCGTGGACGCCGTCGCCGACGACGGGCCGGAGGAGCTCGTGGAATCCGGCGTCGCCCCGCTCGGCCCGGAATCGCGGTCCGGCGAGCATGCTGCCACGACGTTCTTGACGTCCACGTCATCGGCCGCGCGAAGAAGTGCCCACTGCCGAAATGGAGCGTGAGCGTCGTCTCCGCGCCCGAGAGCACCAGCGGCGAGCTCGAGAGTCGAAGTCGCCTGACGCTGATGACCGCATCGGCCGACCCGGTGCCGTCGGTGCGCGAGGGCCCCTTCACCTCGATGTGGTTGGCGGCTCTGTCTCAGGAGCGTCGCCGTCGGCGCAGGAAGCGGTCATCTTGACCTCCACCTTGAGCTCGCCGTCTCCGTTCGTGAGGAGGTGGGGTGAGGGTGGGAGCGGTCCCGCACGCCGTCACGTAGTTCGCCGTCCTGGCACTCGTGACGGAGGCCGAGGGGGACGCCTTGCGCTTGTCGAGGCGGGACTTGCCGCCCTTACCGGTATCGGTCGAGGCAACGGAGCTGTGGGTGTCGAAGAAGCGCATCAGGTACCACTCGCCCGGTCCGCCGATGAGCAGCAGCCCCAGAACGATCAGGACCACGACCATCGTGCGGGATTTCGAGCGCCGGGGCGTCGGAAGCGGCTGGGCTGCAAGCATCTGTCCCCTGCACCGGCATGAACTGCGCGGCGGGGGGCGCCGCGGCACGCCCTGGGACATGACCTGAGGCACGCCCCTGGGGCGCAGCCTGGGACGCGGCCCCCATCACGGGCACTGCTCCCGTATGGGCATCGACGGAGCGCCCCCACCGGGCGCGGCCCCGATCGCGAGCACCGCCTCCGTCTGCGGCTACCGCATCCGCCGAAGGCGCAGCTGGCTCAGCAGGCGCAGTGGAGTCAGCGGAGTCCTGCGGTGCAGGTTCGTCCGGCGTCGCTGCTTCGTCCTCGGACGCGTCCTCCTCGACAGCATCGGCCGGCTGCTGGTCTGTGGTTTCAGGAGTCCCCAGCAGTTTCAGCAGTCTCGACGGTCCCGGCGGCGCTAGCAGACCCGGCGGCCCCGCCCGACTCGGCCGACGGCGCCTCATCCTCCTGCCGAGCGGCCTGGGCCGCCCCGACGTCGTCGCTCACTGCGCCCTCAACAGCCTCAGCGACGTCGGTAGACTCGGCGGATTCGGCGCCTCGGCGGGGTCAGCAGACGCGGCAGACTCCGGCGATTCGGCGGACTCAACGGATTCCGGTGATTCGGCAGGCTCTGCAGATTCAGCGGATTCAGCGGGCTCCGCGGATTCAACAGCCTCAGCGACCTCGGCGGACTCGGCAGCCTCAGCGTCATCCCGCCCATCAGCCGCGGCCTCCTGCGGGGACGACGCCCCTCGCGATGCGGCGCCGCGCGCCTCCAATGCGGCCTGCACGGCCGGATCCTTCACCTTGGACAGCCACGCCAGCAGATCGGAGTAGGACGCAGGGTTCGCAGCCAGTGCGGCGTGCAGGTCGGGCCTGCGCTCAGCAATGGCGGCCTGGAGAGCGTAATCGTTCGTCTGCGCGGCCAGGGCCTCATCGGCCTGATCCGCCGCTGCAGCGAGCTGTTCAGGATCCATAGATGGGAAACCTTCCAGAAGACCTCTGGGATCGCACTCTACAGCAGCCTTCACCTCTCCTGACCGGGTATACGCCGCCCAAAACGCCTCCGAAGACTGCAATGGCGCGGATCAGACGACCGATTCCAAACCTCGCAGGATGCAGAGGAGACGCAGAGCCGACCACCGCGAAAACCGTCTACTCCCGCTATTCCCGCCCCAGGCGCGGCACTTCTCACCTCACGCGTTGAAGAGACGCCCTGTCCTGTCCCGACGGGCTCCGATAACCTCGCAGCATCATGCCGATGCCCCCTGCTGCGAACCGCCGAACGGCTCATTCCCGCCCCCGACGCGCCTTTGCCCGAACCGCCATCGACCCGTACCCGCTCGCTGCTGGCTGGCTCGCGCGCCGCGCCGCCGGGCCGCTGACGATCGCGGGCCTGGCCGCCGTCGTGGCTAACACCATCCAGGCGATCGTGCCGGCCTTCGTGGAGCAGCCCTGACTCCGGCATCGAGAACGGCCTCAACGCGCGCCTGTGGGCGATCTGCCTGAGCCTGCTCCTCCTGTTCGTCGTCTACGCCATCGGAGACACCGCTCAGTCCTATGTCGGGATGTACGCCTGATGCGCACCAACTTCGATGTCACCCGACCTCGTGGGGCGCCAGGTCTCCATCACCGGAGCGGGTCTGTCCCGCCAGGCATCCACCGGTGAGGTCGCCTCGATCGTGGCCTCCGACGCCCAGCACATCGGCAACCTGTTCGAGCGCCTCGCCCCCGCTGATCGGCTCGGCCGTGTCCTTCGCGGTCGTGGCGGTGCTCATGGTCTCGGTCCCCGTGCGCCTCGGCCTCATCGTGCTCATCGGCATGCCCCTGGTCGCCCTGGATCGTCACCCTGGTCATCAAGCCCTCCAGCGGCGCCAGGCCGTCCAGCGCGAGGCCCAGTCCGAGGTCACCACCATCACCACCGATACGGTCGCCGGACTGCGCATCCTGCGGGGCATCGGCGGTGAGGACGTCTCGCCCGCCGCTACCGCGAGGCCTCCCAGGAGCTGCGCCGACGCGGGGTCGAAGTGGCCGGCACCCAGTCGGTGCTCATGAGCCTGCAGGTGCTCCTGCCGGGCCTGTTCGTCGCCGTCGTCGTGTGGGCCGCCGCCCGCATGGCGATCGCCGGGGACATCAGCGCCGGCGAGCTCGTCACCTTCTACGGCTACACCGCCCACCCGTCGTGGCCGCTCATGGTGTTCTCGAACTCGGTGCAGGACTACACGCGGGCCATGGTCGGGCTGCGGCGCCTGGGCAGACTGCTCGACGTCGTCCCGGCCGCCGGCACCACCGCCGAGCGCCTGGACCTGTCCCCGCCGACGGCACCGCCGAGGACGGGCGGATCATCGACACGGCCTCCGGGGTGCGCTTCGCACCGGGCCGCATGACCGCCGTCGTCGCCGCCGATCCGGGGGCCTCCGCGGCGCTGGCCACCCGACTCGGCCGCTTCGACGACGACGCCCCCGTGGTGACCCTGGAGGGCCGGCCGCTGACCGACATGCCGCTGCGCGACGTGCGCGCCTCGATCGTGGTCTCCGGCGCCACCGCCGAACTGTTCACCGGCACCCTGCGCGAGGCCCTCGACGTGCGCCGCGCCGCCGCACCCGAGCCCTGTCGGCGTGGGCGCGCTCGTGGCTGCGGAGGCCGAGCGCGCGGGCATCGACGCCGTCGACCAGGACGTGCGCCCCGCCGCAGCCCGGCTGCCCGGGGACGGCCGGCTGCTGACCGCCCTGGAGGTCGCCGACGCCCGGGACGTCCTGACCTCGCTGGATCGGGGCCTGGCCGGCATGATCACGGAGAAGGGGCGCTCGTTGTCCGGCGGTCAGCGCCAGCGCGTCGCCCTGGCCCGCGCCCCTGCTCACCGAGGCTCCCGCCCTCGTGCTCATCGAGCCCACCAGCGCCCTGGACTCCCACACCGAGTCGCGCGTGGCCCGTCGCCTGCACGCCGCGCGACGGGGCGCACCACCGTCATCGCCACCGAATCGCCGCTGGTGCTGGAGGCCTGCGACGAGGTGATCCTGCTGGATGACGCTGGCCGCGAGCGCGCACGCTCCACTCACCGCGAGCCGCTCGCCCGCGCCCGCCGGGGCGACCCGAGCGCACTGGACTACCGGGCCGTCGTCGCCTGGGCCTACGGCGAGCAGCCGGACGACCGCCCGCCCAGCGACGCGGACGCCGGCGACGACGAGCTGCGACACCGACCGCCGGGAGGTGACCCCTGATGGCGCTCCCGTCGCGCCCGGCAAGGTCGCCATGCGCAAGACCTTCCGGATCATGGCCTCCTACCGGCGGCGGTTCGCCGGCGTCCTGACCGTGCAGGTGATCGCCGTCCCTGCCACGCTCGTCGCCCCGCAACTGCTGGGCCGTCTGGTCACGCGCGTGCCTCGGGCACCGGAACGGCCGGTTACGTCGATCGCATCGTTTCCGCTCATCGCGGCCGTCACCATCGTGGGCGCGGTCATCAACCGCTTCGCCCAGAAGCACGCCCGCACGCTCGGCGAGTCGGTCTTCGCCGACCTGCGCGAGCGCATGATGCACCGCGTCGTCCACCCTGCCGCTGAGCGCAGTCGAATCCGCCGGCACCGGCGATCTCGTGGGCCGCACCACCATCGACGTCTCGCGCATCGAGTTCCTCGTGCGCGTGGGCATCCCCAGATCTGGCGGTGCACGGTGACGATCGTGTTCACCATTGTCGCAGCCGCCGTCAGCGACCCGCTGCTGGCGGGCCGTGCTCGTCGTCGTGCCTCCCGTCTGGGCCCGATGAGCTGGTACCTCGCCGATCTCGGTGCCCGCCTACCGGGCACGCTCGGCGGCTCGCCCGCCTGAACGGCGCAGTGAGCGAAACCGTGGAGAACGCCGAGACGGTCGACGCCCTGGGCATCGGGCGCACCGCGAGGCCGTCATCGCCGCCTCGGTCGAGGAGGCCTGGAGCCTGGAGCGGTACACCGCCGGGCTGCGACTGCGCCTGCTCCCTCGTCCTGGACATCGCCTGGCGCGCCCCCGTCGTGGTCATCCTCCCTGTGGGGCGCCTTCCTGGCCGCCCGGGCACGCGGGCCTGGGGGCCATCACCACGGTCGCCCCACGCCGCCGGAGCTGCGCGCCGATCGCCCAGCTCATGTTCTGGATCGACCTCGTCCAGGTCTCCCAGGCGTCGCTGTCACGCATCCTGGGGAGTCGAGGAGGTCCCCGAGGACCGCCCCCCACCGGCGCCGCCCCGACGGTCACCGCATGGTCCTGCGCGACGTCCGCTTCTCCTACCGCGAGGGCGCGGAGGTGCTCCACGGCATCGACCTGGACCTCGTGCCGGGCGAGCGGCTGGCCGTCGTCGGCCCCTCGGGATCGGGCAAGTCCACCCTGGGGCGCATGCTGGCGGGTATCAACCCGCCCACCTCCGGCTCGGTGACGGTGGGCGGGTGCCGCTGACAGACCTGACCGAGGCCGAGCTGCGCCGCCAGCGTCGCCCTGGTGACCCAGGAGCATCACGTGTTCGTGGGCACGATCGCGACAACGTGCGCCTGGGCGCCCCGACGCCGATGACGCCACGATCCGACGCGCCATCGAGGCCATCGGAGCGGACGCCTGGGTGGACGGACTCAAGGACGGAATGCACACGATGGTGGGCTCGGGGCATCTGACGCTCACCCCGGCCCAGTCCCAGGAGGTGGCCCTGGCCCGCCTGGTGCTGCTGGATCCGCACACCCTCATCCTGGACGAGGCGACCTCCCTGCTCGATCCGCGCGCCGCGCGCACGCTGGAGCGGACACTGTTGACCGCGCTGGCGGGGCGCACCGTCATCGAGGTGGCGCATCGCCTCTACACGGCCCAGGACGCCGATCGCGTGGCCGTCGTCATGGACGGGCGGATCGTGGAGCTGGGGACGCACGCCGAGCTCGTGGCCTCGGCGGGAGTACGCAGGCCTGTGGGAGGCGTGGAGCCAGAGTAGGCGGGTCACGCCGGCCTCGCTCATCACCTCGCTTACTACGCCCCTTCCCCGCTTACTACGCTTCTTACCCCCGTACAGCAAGGGGAGAAGAAGCGTAGTAAGCGTCAGCTCACTCGCCGTCCGCGCAGTACCACGCCGAGGCTCGCCATGTGAGATTCTGTGCGCGGTAGATTCACTACTAACGCTCCCGCCAGCAGGCGCCCGCCCCGGACGAAGGTCGATCCTATGACCCAACAGCCTCAACCGCCTCGAACACCACCCGCAGCCGCGTCACGCCCCGGTCAGCCCTCCATCGGCGAGCTGATCAACCGCATCTCGGAGAACATCACGGGACTGGTCAAGGGCGAGATCGAGCTGGCCAGGCCAAGGCCCTGCGCATGGCCAACACTGCCGGCATCGGTGCGGCCCTCCTGACAGTGGCCGCCATCGCCGCCCTGTTCGGCCTCGGCTTCCTCCTGAGCGCCATCGTGGATCTGCTGGCCATGGTGATGCCGGTATGGGCCGCCAAGCTCCTCGTCGCCATCATCCTGTTCGCGGTGGCCGTGGCGACAGCGCTGCTGGGCGGGACAAACTGCGGGAGGCCAAGGTCGACAAGCCCGGGCCGCAGGTGCGGCTGCGGGAGGATGTCGATTTCCCGCCGTGAAGAGGCCGTCGCCTCCGGTCTGGACAAGGGCGGCCGGCGGTGAGGCCCGCGACAGCGATCCAGCAATACGTAACTTCC